>ENA-OQHD01000083-OQHD01000083.1-human-gut-metagenome-genome-assembly--contig:-NODE-83-length-40741-cov-5.897622_pt1 | contig 40741 bp, 44 predicted proteins | sample MGYA00242560_ERZ504711 | MGnify/ENA primary metagenome ERZ504711 (study PRJEB26092, sample SAMD00036198) | human gut metagenome | host: Homo sapiens | study: EMG produced TPA metagenomics assembly of...
GACATACAATTCGGATTTCCCAAAAGACCTGCCACAACTGCTGTGTCTGTATAACCCGTGAACGCTGACACAACCGGATCTTTTCCAGTAACTTTTTTCACTGATTCAGATAAAGCTTTCATAAGACCTGACTCCATGTGTGTCTCCACCGGTGGTCTGTCACCTGTAATCTTATAAGAACCCTTTACACCCGGAACTGCATTTTCCCCAATTTCAATTGCTTTTCGAACAATCTTTTCTGCCTCTTGTGTATTCATCGGCGGAACAAGACGCATATCTATCGTCACCATGCTGTGATCTGATACTACATATGGACTGTATCCTCCGGAAATCTGTCCAAATGTAACCGTAGACTTTCCAAGTTCTCCATGTGTCGGTACTTTTGCCATCGCTTTTCGGATCTCTGCGATCATAAATGCGATTCCGGCGATTGCATCTGCCCCCTTCTCCGGCATACTCGCATGTGCAGTAATACCTTCCACATTAAGTTCAAACCAGGTTCTCCCTTTGTGAGCCATCTGAATCATTCCGGAAGTCGGTTCCATATCAAGAACCCAGTCTTCCTTCTGAATCCATCCTTGTTGCACTGCTGCTTCTGACCCTTTCATATCTGCTTCCTCGTCTACAGTTCCGATAAAGACTAATGTTCCCGGAAGTTTTTCTATATCCTCAGCATTCTCTTTCTGTGATTTTGCCACCTCCGCAAATGCTGTCAACGCACTTGCAAGTCCTGACTTCATATCACAAGCTCCTCGTCCCCAGATTTTCCCATCTGAAACTTCTGCGCCGAATGCATTCTTTGTCCATCCTTCGCCCTTAACAACCGTATCCATGTGACAGATAAATACCAGTGCCGGATGCGCTTTCGCACCTTTCACAACACCTTTTACAATTTTTCTTCCCGGCTCTACTTCGTAAGTCTCTGTATCTGCTCCACTCTCTTTCAAATAGTCGCAGATATATTCACCAATCTCGGTTTCCCAGCTTCCCGGATCCGTACTTTCTATCTTAATCAGCTCTCTCGTCAACTCAACTGCATCCATTTCTAACGCCTCTTTCGCAAAAAGACCGCAGAAGCATATCATCTTCTGCGGTCGGAATAAACTTATATTCAGGAAAATTATTTAAGAGTAACCTCTGCTCCCTGCTCTTCAAGTTTAGTTTTGATTTCCTCAGCCTCTGCTTTAGAAACTGCCTCTTTAACTACCTTCGGAGCTCCGTCTACAAGCTCTTTAGCTTCTTTAAGTCCAAGACCTGTAATCTCACGAACAGCCTTGATAACTTTTACTTTAGATGCTCCAGCGGATGTAAGCTCTACGTCGAACTCATCTTTCTCTGCTGCTCCTGCACCCTCAGCTGCTGCTGCAACTACAACGCCTGCTGCTGCAGATACGCCGAACTCTTCTTCACAAGCTTTAACAAGCTCGTTTAACTCTAATACTGATAACTCTTTGATCGCTTCGATCATTTCAGCTGTTGTCAATTTAGCCATTTTAAATATCCTCCATTTTTCTTTTCATTCTTAATTAATTAGATGAGCATCTGCTCATATATGCTGTCTGTATCCAGATCAGCTGACGCATATTACTCTGCGTCTGTTGCTGTCTCCTCTGCTGCTTCTGCTGGAGCCGCTTCTCCACCCTGCTCTGCGATCTGTTTGATAACACGAGCAAAGTTTGTGATAGGTGACTGTAAGCTTCCAAGCAACTTGGAAAGCAGTTCGTCTCTTGAAGGGATCTTAGCAAGTTCAGAAATACCTGCTACATCATATGCTGTTCCTTCAACTACACCACCCTTAAGTTCAAGTGCCGGAGCATCCTGTGCAAATTTGTAAAGGATTCTTGCCGGTGCTGTTGCGTCATCTTTAGAAATAGCAATAGCGCTTGGTCCTTCCAGGCAGTCATCAAGGGCTGCAAATTCAGTACCCTCGAAAGCTCTCTTCATCATTGTGTTCTTGTAAACTTTGTAGATCACACCAGCTTCTCTAAGCTGTTTACGAAGCTCTGTATCCTGAGCAACTGTAAGTCCACGGTAGTCAACGAGAACTACTGACTGAGCGTCTTTAATCTCTTCTGCAATCTTGTCAACGATTGGCTGTTTTACTTCAACCTTTGCCACTTTTCGGTACACCTCCTTATATTATTCGTGTACTGCCAAAGTTCCCAGCAGATCACTCTGCTGAAACTGAAAAAAATCTCCAGGTCCAAAGACGTGGAGGTTCTACAAATTCATACGCATGTAAAAATTCATTCTTCCTCGGTAGGCGTTCATAACTTACGCTTTTCAGCACCTACTGTCTTCGGCAGTTGCTAGGCTATAATACCATGTTATTTCCCATATGTCAAGCCTATTTTCATCTTTTTCCTTTTTTTCCTTTTTTCAAACTCAATTGAAAAGTTAAATTCCACCCCTCTATGGAATTTAATCCTGCAAAACGTTGCACTTCTAAAGGTGGAATTTAATTCTTCCTATTTTTCCCTTATAATTCTTTATACAAACATGGTGATTCCTCCCAGCGGTAAGGAGACCATTATGAATAAACAAAAACATTTAAATCTGGAAGCAAGAATCCTCATTGAAACCATGCTCAACGAACACCATAGTTTTAAGTCTATTGCCCGAGAACTCGGCAAAGACTGCACTACGATTTCAAAAGAGATTAAAGCGCATATCTGCTTTGAGAAAACCGGCGCTTTAGGCAGATCTTTCAACGACTGCCGTGTTGCTTTCCTGCATCAGTGTTCCCTGCAGAAGTTTTGCCAGCACTGCGCCTACTCGAATAACAAACCGTGCTGGACTTGCGGCAGGTGTACTTCCTCCTGCATCTCTTACGAAAAATATATTTGCCCTAAGCTCTCCAAACCTCCCTATGTCTGTAATGGCTGTCAGCAGCGTACTAGGTGTTCTCTCGAAAAACGTCTTTACAAGGCATCTTATGCTCAGAAGGAATATGAACAGGTCAGAAGTGAATCCCGTTCTGGGTTTGCCCTTTCTGAAGCGGAACTTAAGCAGCTCGATGATGTGGTATCTCCTCTCCTCAAAAAAGGGCAGTCCCTTCATCACATTGCGGTACATCATGCTGACGAACTTATGAAGTCAGAACGAACACTGTATACTTACACAAACAACGGGCTATTCACTGCCAGAAATATCGATATGCCACGCACCATACGCATGCGTCCAAGAAAAAATGTTTCTTCTAAACTGAAAGTGGATAAATCCTGCCGTATCGGACGTGATTTTCATTGTTTTGAAATATACATGGCTGAACATCCGGATGCTTCTGTCAGACAGCTTGATTCTGTAGAAGGTATAAAAGGCGGAGCGGTTCTTCTCACTATTCATTTCGTGGAACAACAACTACAGCTTGCTTTTCTCCGCCAGCATAATGACTCTCAATCTGTCATTGACATTTTTGACCGTCTCTATTTTGAATTGAGGATGGATATTTTCATTGAACTTTTTCCTGTTCTTTTAGCGGATAACGGCAGTGAATTTTCAAACCCTTCTGCTATCGAACTGGATGCACAGGGAAACCCTCGAACTAGGATGTTCTATTGTAATCCCAGCGCACCTTACCAGAAAGGAAGCTGTGAAAACAACCACGAACTGATTCGAAGAATCATTCCAAAAGGTACTGACCTTGGACGATACTCACAGGAGCAGATTGATTTCATGATGAGCCACATCAACTCCTACTCTCGGAAGAAGCTCGGAAACAAAAGTCCTTATGAAGTTTTCGAGTTTCAATACGATAGAAAAATTTTAGATGCATTTCATCTGCAGAAAATTCCTGCTGACGAAATCATCCTTAGTCCTGAATTATTAAAATAAACTAAATCTAAAAAAGCTGGGCAGGAAATCTATACCGCCATCATCGCAGAACATCCCCCAGAGGTGGAATTTACTCCTTCCAAAAAATCACACGTAAATTCGACTTCTGCTCGGCATGCAAAAAAAGTCCCCAAAACCACAGCTTTTCCTTTTATTTTAACTCTGATTTCGAGGATTTCATATACAAGATTCATATTTTTCCCGTTTGCACGGAATTTAATTCTGCAAAGTAGAATTTACCTTTGCAAGGTGGATTTTACTTTTCAATTCACCTTTTCTTTTTCAAAAGAGGATCTGCCGAAAGCAGATCCTCCTCTATGACAGTCTCGCAACTGTCTCTTTTACATTTTATTATGCAAGCTTAACCGGGTTAATCTTCACGCCAGGTCCCATTGTAGATGTAAGAGTTACACTCTTCAGGTACTGACCTTTAACAGCGGCTGGTCTAACCTTGTTGATTGCATCGATAAGCGTCTGGAAGTTGTCCGCTAACTGCTCCTCTGTAAAGGATGCTTTTCCGATCGGAACATGGATAATGTTTGTCTTGTCCAGTCTGTACTCAATCTTACCAGCTTTGATATCGTTGATAGCTTTTGTAACGTCCATTGTTACTGTACCAGCCTTCGGGTTTGGCATAAGTCCTTTAGGTCCGAGTACACGTCCAAGACGTCCAACAACACCCATCATATCCGGTGTAGCAACTACAACGTCGAAGTCAAGCCATCCCTCGTTCTGAATCTTCGGGATCAGTTCGTCTCCTCCAACGAAGTCAGCGCCTGCTGCTTTTGCTTCCTCTGCCTTAGCGTCCTTAGCGAACACAAGGATGCGAACCTTCTTACCTGTTCCGTGTGGAAGAACTACAGCACCACGGATCTGCTGATCAGCGTGACGTCCGTCACAACCTGTTCTGATATGAGCCTCGATTGTCTCGTCAAACTTTGCTGTTGCTGATTTCTTTACTAATGCTACTGCTTCTGCAGGATCATAGAGATTTCCTCTTTCGATCAGTTTTGCAGCTTCGATATATTTTTTTCCCTCGTTTCATTTTACAATAACCTCCTTGTGGTATTGGCGGGAACTTGCCCCTCCCACTTTATGAATTTACTAAACAATTGAACTCTCAGCGCTCTCTCCCCCGAGGACACCGGAAAAGGTCGGCTGATTGTATCCTACAATATAATCTTTATATGATCCGGATTAGTCTTCTACAACTACACCCATGGAACGGCATGTTCCAGCGATCATGCTCTCAGCAGCCTCTACTGTAGCTGCGTTCAGGTCTGGCATCTTCATTTCAGCGATCTCTCTAACCTGAGCTTTTGTGATTGTAGCAACTTTTGTCTTGTTCGGTACACCAGAACCGGACTGAATCTTACAAGCTTTCTTAATAAGAACTGCTGCCGGTGGTGTCTTTGTGATGAAGCTGAAGCTTCTGTCATTGTAAACAGTGATTACTACAGGGATGATAAGATCTCCCTGATCTGCTGTTCTAGCATTGAACTGTTTTGTAAATTCAACGATGTTTACACCGTGCTGTCCAAGTGCAGGACCAACCGGTGGTGCCGGAGTTGCCTTTCCAGCAGGAATCTGTAATTTGATATATCCTTCTACTTTTTTTAGCCATTTCAATTACCTCCTTGTGGTATTGGCGGGATTCTCATCCCTCCCACGCAATTTTAATCCATTTTCTTCACTTCTGAAAAACCAAGTTCAACCGGAGTTTCTCGGCCAAACAGCTCAACATTGATTGTCAGACTCTTCTTCTGTTCGTTGATTGTCTGAACAGCTCCAACTGTTCCTTCCCATGCACCGCTAAGTACAGTTACAACATCACCGATCTCAAGATCAAGGATCACCTCATCCTGTTTGATTCCAAGGTTCTCCATCTCACTCTCATCAAGCGGTACCGGCTTGGATCCAGGTCCGACGAATCCTGTAACACCTCTTGTGTTTCTTACAACATACCAAGTGTCATCATTCATGATCATGTGGATCATAACATATCCAGGAAACATCTTTCTCTGTACGACCTTTTCCACTCCATTACGTATCTCAGGTACTTCCTCAAGTGGAACACGAACTTCCAAAATCTGGTCTTCCAGATGACGAGTCTCAATTGTCTTGTCAATGTTTGCTTTTTACTTTGTTCTCATACCCTGAATAGGTATGAACGACGTACCATTTTGCCTCTGACATAAAATCACCTTTCTGCTGCGATCAACTATTTCACTGAAAAAGTCAATTCCATATCTCAAAAGCGCATCAACTACTGAGATCAGCGCTCCAAGCACTACGGAGACAGCAACAACTGCTGTGGTCTGTTTAGCAAGTGTATTCTTGTCTGGCCAAACGATCTTCTTGAACTCTGCCTTAAGTCCTTTGAACCAGCTCTTCTTCTGAGTTTTTGTATTCTCACCCATAATTCCACTTCCTTTCGACAACAATTATTTTGTCTCTTTGTGCAGTGTGTGTGATTTGCAGAATCTGCAGTACTTCTTGGTTTCCATGCGTTCCGGATGAGTCTTCTTATCCTTTGTCATGTTGTAGTTACGGTTCTTGCATTCCGTACATTCCAGAGTAATTCTTGTGCGCACAACTTCCACCTCGCATTTTAATATATTCACCTACGTGTTGCTGATGGATTGCGAGCCATCAACTTTTTAGGCATGAAAAAAAAAGCCTACTTCCATTCGCCCAAACATTGTATCATGGGGACAAACAGAAGTCAAGCCTCTTTCTTAACTTTTTCAATTTAGCACTTTTTGTATTCACTTTTTATATTTTACATCAATAGCACCGTATCATTCACCTTGTTCTTCTGACTTCTCATCGTAAGTGTCAAGGAAATGATGCTTCTCACCTTTTGACTTATACGCAACTACAGTATCCAGATTTACATTTTCAACACTCTTGAAAATATTCCCTTCCACATATGGATTTACATTTTTTCAATGTAGCGATCAATTCTTTGATTTCTTTACGCTTAGAAAGATTCTCTTCATTCTCAGTTGTAGCACACGCTTCTGTAAACTTACATGCACACTGAAGAAAATACAGATCATTATAATCTCTCCATGCTTTGATATCTTCTTCGCGAACCATATATAGCGGTCGGATCAGTTCCATTCCTTCAAAATTTGTACTATGCAGCTTCGGCATCATTGTCTGCACCTGCGCTGAATAGAGCATCCCCATGAGGATCGTCTCGATCACATCATCATAATGATGTCCTAATGCAATCTTATTGCATCCCATCTTCTGCGCATGACTATACAGATATCCGCGACGCATTCTTGCACAGAGATAACATGGTGACTTTTCTATATTAAAAACTGATTCGAAAATATCTGATTCAAAAACCTCTATCGGAATCTCCAGCCGCTTTGCATTCTCCTCGATCACCTGACGGTTAACCGGACTGTACCCCGGATCCATCACAAGAAACTTCACCTCAAAATCAAACTTATTATGACGCTTCAGTTCTTGAAAAAGCTTTGCCAGCAACATAGAATCTTTTCCTCCGGAAATACAGACAGCAATTCTGTCTCCCGGTTTTACAAGTTCATATTCATTGATTGCCTTTGTAAATTTACACCAGATATTCTTCCTGAATTTCTTGCGCAGACTCTGCTCTACTTCCTCCGCAAAGCTTAATTCTTTCTTTGACTTACTCATCTCTCTTCCCCTGTCGTTCTATTCACATTTTGCCAAATCTTTAATCACTTCACCTGCAATGATCAACCCTGCCACTGATGGCACAAATGCCACACTGCCCGGAGTGGATCTGCGTTTTGCAGCCTTGTATTCCAGATTTTCCTGACAAGTTTCCTCCACATTGCAATTATCTGAAGTATCTTCCAATGGACGGATCGGCTCTTCTTCTGAATATACAACTTTCAGTTTCTTAACACCGCGTTTCTTTAATTCTCGTCGCATTACCTTCGCAAGTGGGCATACCTTAGTCTTATAAATATCCGTCACACGAAACGCACTTGCATCAAGCTTATTCCCCGCCCCCAATGCTGCTGATGATCGGTATATCCAATTCTTTACACTTCATAACTAAAGCAATTTTAGCTGTCACTGTATCTACCGCATCCACAACATAGTCATATTCTTCAAAAGGAAATTCATCTGCATTATCCGGCAGAAAGAAACAATTGTGAATGTTCACTTCCGCCTCCGGATTAATATCGAGAATCCTGTCCTTCATCACTTCTGTTTTATATTGACCAACCGTCTTTCTCGTTGCAATAATCTGTCGGTTCAGATTACTCATACAGACTTTATCATTATCGATCAGATCCAGCTTTCCAACTCCGCTTCTTGCAAGAGCTTCACACACGTATCCACCGACACCACCGATACCAAATACTGCAACGCGGGCATCTTCCAGCTTGTTCATTGCTTCCTTGCCTAAAAGCAGTTCTGTTCTCGAAAACTGTGTTAACATTCTCGGTTCTCCTCTTCTATTCCTCTTACATAAATGTTCCGCCACCCGGACCGCCTCCCAGGCACAGTCCGCCACTGTTACAGCAAATATTGCACATCAGATTGGCAATACATAGTTTCACACACCAGCTACTATTATAGGTTCCCGGATATCCGTACATTGTCTGTCTTGTCTGATACCAGTTTCCGCCACCTTCCAGCTGTTGAAGTAACATCTGATACTGCATATTCTGTGGTTCCAGACGAACTGCTTCTCTCGCATGTTCCAATGCAGTCACGTTATTTCCTAATCCGGAATTCGCCGATGCGCTGTAGAAATACCATCTTGCACTATGCTGACTGATTCCGTCAAGTACGTTAAGAGCCTCTTTATAATGTCCGCTTCGTATGTAATTAGCTGCCGCATTCAGATGTGCATCTTCCTCACTCATCCCGGAAGTTCTACCCGTACTTCCTGCTGAACCATATCCATAAGAACCAAAACCGCCGAATCCTCCAAACGGGTCGTAACCTCCATAACCTGAACCATCACTCGAACCATATCCGGAAGTATATCCTTTTTCGCGTTCATCCATAATCTGCTGATAAGCCTGCTGCACTTCCTTAAACTTCGCCTCAGCCTCATCTTTCTTCGGATTATTGATATTCGCATCTGGATGATACTGTCGGCTCAGCTTTCGATAAGCTTTCTTCACATCTTCATCCGTAGCATTCCTGTCTACACCTAATATACTGTATGGATCTGACATCCTTCCCGTCCTCTCATTCTTTCTCTCGCATTCATTCTAACACGCACTACCTATCATAACAGATGGTTTCTCTCCAGTAAACACATCAACTCTTCTTAATAAATGTTGTTCCACACTTCGGACATCGGATCTCAATCTTTCCCTTTCCTTTCGGAATACGGATCTTCTGCTTGCATCCCGGACACTTATAGATATGATATGCCTTTCTTTGCGCCAGACTGTTCTTCTGCTGCTGAATATAAGTCCTAATCTTGTATGTCTTTGCAAGATACTTCTGATTTTCCGCATATCGTTTAGATACATTTTTGGAGAATATACGAAAATAACAATAAATGATCAATATCCATCCAAGTAAATAGAATAATGATCCTGCCCTTCCTCCTGCAAAAAATGAGGACAAGAGTACTACTACCAGTCCGGCAATGAGCAGACCTTTAGAAAACTGATCCACGCCATATCTGCCCTGCATAAAACGTAAAAACTTTTTCTTTCATACAAATCCTTCTTTCTTGATAAATCTGCTCATGCACATTTTTACTGCCCATACTTCTCTGCTGTGCATCTCGCCAATTATATTATCTCTAAAAACGATATGTGCTTTATTCTGCGCTGTTTTCGAATAAAAGTCAATTAAATAAATATAAAATGTGGTAACCGCCCGGAGGAAATATACCGAATTTTTCACTTTCCTCTGAACGATTACCATTCTTTATTGATTTAAAATATTTTTGCAGATTTCATCAGAAATCAGATAAACAATTCTAGAATCATTTATCATGACATATCTGTTTCCACTTCCATTTTCACCACCGATATAAAGTGTCATTGTCTGATCTTTAGCATCGCTTGTATAAGTAACTTCTACTGTGATTCTGGAAGTCGCATCCAGACCATACCCTGCAAGATCCACATCATCTACAGAATAATCCGCCGCCTCTGACAGTTTCACAGCACCAAGTCCTCCGGCTACTGCTGCAACATCTTCTGCCTGATCCTCATTTTCGGAATCATAGGTTGTTGTCTCACCGTTCTGTGTGATCACTTCTTTTTTCAGATTTCCACTTCCGATACTTGGATAAGTATCCAGCTGAGCAATCTGATCCAGTTCTGTCTGGATATCATCCAATGAAGTCTCCGGAATTGTATAAACCTTTTCCGTATCGTCCACTGTCGCATAGTAATCATTTCCGGTCGCATTCCCAACCTTGATTGTTGTCACAGTTCCATCTTCATCTGTCAGTGTAACTGTATAAGTCGGATGATCTAATCCATATTCTTCCAGCGCATCCGCATCCTCAAGTTCTCGATCCGCACTCAACTGTCCCATAGCATCAGCTACTGTCTTCGGATAACTCTGACGCAATGGAAAATCTTTATCTGCGGTATAGTACCAGGTATCTCCGTCTTTCTCAAAATTCATTTCACCCGTACCAAGATCATATTTCACCCCGGTAATCTCTGAGGTCTTCAGGTCTGTCACTTTCACCGTTTCTTCTTCCTTGGAATCCTGCTTCTTATTCCATGTGCTTAAGGCAAAATAGAGGATAAGGAGCAACACCAGAACACCGATCAGAATCAATGGCCCTTTCTTTTCTTCATTCTAATTTCTTCCTCCTTAAGCTTTTCTTCTTCTGAACCATACGCTGAATCCGGCAATAAGAATCACTGCCGGGATTCCAAAGATTACAAGAAGGCTGAACAGACCGGCATGCTGTATCGTATTATACTCTGTTCCAAGACTCTTTGCCTCAATGGACAGATTCTGTACTCCGTCAAAGTTTGCACTTACTGCATTCATAAAGATCTGTGTATTCTCAAGCTGCGAAAATGCATCGGTAATATTCTGATCGATCAGACTTCCTGCGGAGATCACCGTCAAACGAGCTTCTGTTGTACTGCTTTCCTCAGAATCTTCCGTACTTTCACTATCATCAGTTGTTGTATCTGTTGCCTCGGCATCTGAACTATCCGAAGAAGAATCATCTCCCGAAGAAATTGCCTCTGTTGCGACAACTCCAAGTTCATACGTTCCCTGTTTCTGTTCGGACTCTGTTACTGCATATCCATTTTCCGATGTCTCCATGAATGCGCTTGTTGTGATCGTATCTCGTGCCGGATCTGTCAATGTCATTCCATGTGTATTCGTCAAAAGTACCATCTGAGAACTGATTCCGTTCGCAAGATCACCGGATACATTCAACTGTGGGAAGATATAATATGGCTGGTTCTGATAACATCTTGTAGGATCCGCAATATAACCATCTGCACCTTCAATTCCATACACCTTCAGCACACTTGCCAGATTTGGAAAATCCGTCAGAGAGGTATCTCCAAGCAAACACATCACTTTTCCGCCCGCTGCCAGATAATTTGTCAGAAGTGTCACTTCGTTTTCTGAAAGGTCATTCGTCGGTGCATTCATAAGCAGAAGATCACAATCATTCGGAATGGAATCTGCCATCAGAAGGTTCAGCTCCGTCAACGTGTAATTATTTTTACTCATCAAATCTGTAACTGTAGAGGACAGTTCCGCCTCTCCATGTCCGCTTACTTTATAGATTGTCTTCTGCACATCACTTGTCACATAATTCACCGCACTTGTCAACTGTCCTTCTCCATCAAATTCTGAATAAGATGCATTTCCTGAATAATAATAGGAAGACATATCCATAACAAGAATCTTGTCAAAAGAAATAGTTGTTGTCTTTCCTGTTGCTTCACAAGATACAACGATTGTATTTTCGGATGCATTATACTCTGTCAGAGCTGACGGATGCAGAACCGGATCAATCCATTCAATATTGATCTTATCTGAAAGTGCTGCGTATTTACTGATAAATGTCTTAATCCTGTCATCCGTGTCTTTCTTTACCGCAAGAACTTTCATATCGACTTTATCATTCAATCCGCTCAGCAGATCCTTTGTTGTATCTGAAATTTCATAAATCTTTGTACTGCTCATATCCAGATTGCGATAAGCTTCCGGGATCTGTCCGATTACCAGATTGAACACAATAACAATCGCGATTACAAGTACTGTCAGCCCCACACTGTAAGATCCGTGCTTTGTACCGGAGGTGTGGAACATCCCTTTGATCTTTCCTGTTGTTTTCTTTCTTCTATCCACTTTCATGCCCTCCTAATTCCAACGTCTCTTCTGGATTGCCTGTACTGTCAGGAACACAAAGACTACGATCAACGAAAGATACAACGCGATTCCTGTTATATCTACAATACTGTTCGAAGTGATATCCGTAAATACATCTGCAAGTGCCAGTCTTCCAAGCATCTTTGTCAGCAGGTTTTCATAAAGACTTGATTTCACAAAGTACACAACCACACCGGCGATCACACCAACTGCTTCGATCACACCGGCAATCACTATATTTCCTGTCATCTGATAAATATAAACAACAATCAGAGTCAGAATAATAAGCACACCGACCAATCCGCTGACTGCACTGCTTGGAAGCATGGAAAGAATTCCATTCCAAAGATACAAGATAAGCAGAATACCAAATGTACTGATAAATGCGATCATCTGACTTTCTGTCAGAGCAGACAGGAACATGCCGATCGCCGCATATACACAGCCCAACAGGAAGAATACCCCGATGGATATGTAATCTACTTTCAGATATGCTGTTCCCTGTGCCTTAATGATTAATGGGAACGCACAGAAGATCACATTCGGGATTCCAATTACCGTTACCATTGCAAGATATTTTCCAAGCACAACCTTCCACAGACTGACCGGAGCTGTCAGAAGCAGCTGATCTGTCTTATTTTTACGCTCTTCTGAAAAACTGCGCATCGTGATCAGCGGAATCCCTACGATAAATACAATCAGTGTACCTGAAAGCGTATAGGAAAAGTATGGATATCCGGCTGTCAGGTTATATGCCATAAAGTAGATTCCTGTAAATGCAATAAGAAATGCAACAAACACACATCCCACCATAGACTGAAAATAGGAGCGTACTTCTCTTTTATAAATCGCCAGCATCTTTCATGTCCTCCGTTTCCTTCTTCTTCGCCTTTTCTGCATATTCTTCTGCTGCCCTGTCGCTCTGCGTCAGTTCCATAAAGACATCTTCAAGACTTACCTGCAACGGATTCAGTTTCAGCAGCGGCTGATGATTCTGTGCAAATGCCTGAAATACTTTTTCACGTACATCTGTATTTTTCTTCTCCTGAATCTGAGCCCATGTGATTCCATTTTCCAGATGCTTTGTAGAAATGCTTCGAATTCCATCTACTGTCTCAAGAATTCTTCGAACTTCATCCGGATCTGCTTTCGTCTCGATCTCAATCAGATCAGAATCTCCCAGATTCCGTTCCAGGTTCTCCGGTGTGTCACTTGCGACCAGTTTTCCTTTGGAAATGATCAAAATATAATCGCAGACTTCACGGACTTCCGCCAAAATATGAGAACTCAGGATCACTGTATGTTTCTTCGCAAGCTGACGGATCAGTTCACGGATCTCTATGATCTGTTTTGGATCAAGTCCGACACTTGGTTCATCAAGAATGATGATCTCCGGGAATCCAAGCACTGCCTGTGCCAGTCCGACTCTCTGACGGTATCCTTTTGACAGATTCTTAATCAGACGGTTTTCCACTTCCCAGATCTTCACCATCTTCTCTACTTCATTGATAGACTCTTCTCTTTTCTTCTTAGCGATTCCTTTCAACTCCGCTACAAATTCCAGATATTCACGAACTGTCATCTCCATATACAGCGGTGGCAATTCCGGCAGATAACCAATCTGCTTTTTCGCCTCCTCTGGCTCTTTCAGAATATCATGTCCATTGATCAGCACTTCTCCTTCGGTAGCACCGAGATACCCTGTCATAATATTCATCGTTGTTGATTTTCCCGCCCCATTCGGTCCAAGAAAGCCGTAGACATGCCCTTCCTCTATTGTGAAGTTCAAATGATCTACTGCTGTATGATTTCCATACTTCTTCACAAGATTCTTTACTTCTATCAAAGTCTTACCTCCCTATATTTCTTCCAGTCTATATCTATGCAGACAAACCGAGATTTTTGACCTTTCAAAAGTATCAGGATTCTGTGAATGTTTTGTGTTATAAATGTGACAGTTCTATTTCTTGCAAAACGAACAAAGCACTCTCTGCATTGTTCCATATAAGAACCAACACAAAGAATGCTTCTTTTTTACTTTTCGTATTCCTTACAAACCAGATCTGCAATGATCTGCTGCCCCTGAAAATCCGGATGTACTCCGTCTTTCTGCAGATGAGATGTCACAGATGACTGATTACACATCCGCAACTTCATAATCGTATTTTTCCCGCACGATTTTTTCAATGATCGCGTTCATATTTTCAATAATGTCTTCTACAATTTTATTCAGCGTAGATGGAAGCTTCATATTTCCTGCCGGATTATAAATTGTAGTCACGATCACTTTTGCATCGTCCTTTTTTCAATGAATTTACTGTCTTCATCATCTGGATCCATTCTTTTTCAAAGGAATTATAATCCCAGTTGTTCAACGCGTTGATCGCACTCAGCACAAGCAGCGGATTCTTCTTTACAGACTCTTTCAAAGATGCAAGTGCCTCATCCGCACTTTTAAATTTTGTATCTGTCTTCAGGATTTCCTGAACCACACGCTTACATTCGTTGAGCAGGTCATTCGAACCAATTGTTATAAAAATAACATCTGCTTTTGCAAGATTCGTCTGCACATCCTGCTTTGACAAATACTTTTCGTTCAATCCTGCTGTATCAAGACCTGTTCTTGCATAATTGTGATAAATATATCTGCACCCTTCGCTATATGCTATTTCCTTTGCTGCCAGACTTCCATAATTCTCCATCCAGGATTTATCGCAAGTGTAACCTTTCGCAATACTGTCTCCAAGTACTGTGCAATAAAGCTGATGTGAGCGTGCTGTTTCCTCCGTATTTTCTGCTCCGGATACCGGAAGAGTCCCTGTCAGCAGCATCCCTGCGCTGAGCAGAACTGCCAACATCCTTCTTCCGTATCTTGAAATCCTTCCTTTTCTTTCTCTCATTCCATTTTGTTTCATTTTCCGCACCTGCCTGTATTCTGTCCTTCTTCGTAGCTGTCCCTATTATTGCCTTATGCTTTTAGATTTCCCATTTTGCCTGACTTCCATGCTCCGTCTTTGTAATATTTAATTTCCAGTCAATCTGCTCTTTCAATTCATTTACATGGGAAATGATTCCAACCAGTCCTTTCTCTCCTGCAAGTTCTTTGAGAATCTGAATCGCACGGTCTCTTGATGCATCATCCAGAGATCCGAATCCTTCATCTACAAACATCGTCTCCAGACTCACTGCTCCGGCTGTATTCTGGATAATATCTGCAAGTCCCAATGCCATTGATAAGGCTGCCATGAAGGATTCTCCTCCTGAAAGAGACTTCACATCTCTGACCGAATCTGTCACTAGATCATAGACATCCAGATCAAGGCCGGCCTGTCCCTGACTGCTCAGATCCTGAATCTCCCTGCACTGTAAAATAAATTCATTTGATGTCATCCGCGCCAGCCTGCGGTTTGCCGCCTGAATGATCTGCCGGAAATAAGTCCGCTGTACATACGTCTCAAAATCAAGTTTCACACTGCCGCTCAAATTGCCATTTGCAGTCTTGCTCAGGTTGGAAAGTACCTCATATTCTTTTCGCAGAGCTTCCTGCGAAGAAAAATATTGTTTCAGATTTTTGTACGCATTCTGGTTACCTGTCCATCTGCTGTGAAGCTGCATCTGATGATCCTGTTTTTCTTTCAACAGATGTTCTACTTCATTTCGCTTTTCTATCTCCTGCTGCGGATCTTCCCGCTTTTCGCCTGCAGTCTGTTCCTTCAGCGTCTCGATCTTTGCCTTTTTCTCTAACAGCTGGCGGTCATGTTCTTTCACTTCTTTGTCTTTCTCCCGCCACCCTTCGATCCACTGTTTCGCCTCACGGAATTCTTCCTGTGAAGTAAATTCCTGTCGGCTGATCTCCTCTCGGAACTCTTCCTGCTCTTTTACAAAACGCTTCTCAAGTTCTGCCTTCTGGCCTCGAAGTCCCTCCAGTTTTCCTGCCTGACGTCTGCTTTCCTCCGTCATCTTACGGCACTGTTCCTGTGCCTGCTTTGTTTCATTCTTCTTCCGATCCAGTTCAACCTGCATCTTCTGAAGCTCTTCTTTTACCTGCTCTTCTTTCACAGGATTATCTCCGAGAATACGTTGTTCTGATTCAAGCTGTGCTTTACATATCTGAAACTTTTCCTGCTGCTGTATTCTTTTTTTGTTCCAGCAGATCACGTCTTTGCTTCAGTTTCTCTACCGTCTCTTTATCCGGTGCTTCTCCGGAAATCTTTGCCGGATGCGGATGTTCTACTGATCCGCAGACCGGACACGGCGTGCCTTCCTGTAATTCCTTTGCCAGGATTCCCGCCTGCTCCTGAAAGAATTTCGCATATGCTTCCTCATACTGAGCTGATGCTTCCTGACAATTCTGTATACATCGCTGCATTGCCCCTGTCTGAGTTTCATATTCTTTCAAATACTTACGCACATTTGCGTAATGTGGAAGAAGATCCGATAACTGTGAAATTCTTTTCAGCATTTCCGGTTCTTCCTTTGCAAAAAGCTTCTTCCAATTTCTTCCGCTTTTTTCTTTAACCTCAGAAAGTTCCTTTTCCTGTTCCTTCTGCCATACAGTGATCTGCTCGATCTCGCCCCGTATCTGCCGCACGGATTTCGCTGTTCGAAGAGCCTGCACTTCCAGATGTCTCGCCTGCTCTGCCCGGTGTCCAAGCACTGCCTGAACCCGACAGGTTTTCCATCTCTTCCCTTTTTTGCATTCAGAATACTCAGCTGTTTCTCTTCCATTTCCAAACGATCAAATATCTTATTCTTCTCTTCTTTCTTCTGAATCAGCATTCGAAGTGTTTCTGACTGTTTCTTAAGTTCCTCTGATTCTTTCTTTAAGACTTTCCCACAACTTTCTTCATATTCGAGAAAGTTTTTCACAGCCTCCAGAACCTTTTCCCCTTCCGGCATGGATAACTCACAGAGTTCTTTCCACTGGTCTGCCAGATCCTGCTGATCTGTGTCCTCCGATTCCACACGCTCCATCTCACGCCGAATGTCTGATTCACTTTCCTTCAGCGCAATATACAGATCTTTTCCTTTTTCTTTCAGTGCTTCCTGAATCCGCCAGTAGATCTGTGTCTGGAAAATCTGTGAGAAGATCTTTTTACGTTCTTTCGATTCTGCATGAAGAAGCTTTAAGAAATCTCCCTGCGCGATCATGGCAATCTGCGTAAACTGTCCCGCATCAAGACCAATGATTTCCTGAATCTTCTGGTCTGTCTCTCGCTTCTTCCCCTGATATTCCCTTCCGTCCGGAAGAAGGAGACTCACCTTCGCTGTCTCTTTCACATACCGGAGGCTTCCATCTGCTTTTCTTCTCTTCCCTACCCGGAGATATTCCGGATTACGGCGCACGGTATATTCCTGTCCCCGATAAGAAAACACATATTCAACATAAGTGTCTGTGTCTTCTGATGCATACTGGCTGCGCATCATATTTCCATCTCTGCGTCCGCCACTCGTCCGGTCATACAGCGCATACATGATTGCATCAAAGATGGTTGTTTTTCCTGCACCCGTATCTCCAGTAATCAGAAATAATCCGCTGTGAATCTTTGTAAAATCTATCTCCTGGACGCCCGCATAAGATCCGAATGCGGACATCGTCAATCTCACCGGTCTCATACGTCTTCCTCTTTCATTTCACTTAGAATCTCTCTTAAGATCTTTTGTTCCTGCTCAGACATTTCCTGCCCCTGCATCTCTTTGTAGAAATCACAAAATGTTTCAAACGGAGTACCGATCCGTATCTGTTCTTCAGAAAATTCCAGCTTCTGTCTTGTTCTCTCATTATCCATCCGCACTTCTAGAATATGATGGAATTTTCTTTCCAGCTGTTCCTTTGGTTTGTACGGATCAACCTCATCTGTCAGCGTTACACTGACATAATCTTCACTCCCGGTTCCATCCTCCGCTTCAAGAATCTCTTCCAGAGTTCCCCTGAGTTTTCTCACATCATGAAGTGGATGCAGCGGCAGCTTCTGAATCTCCGGCTCGCTCCCTTTTTCTTTCAGTTCAACTACATGAAGTGTCTTCTTCTGGCTTGCCTCACTGACAGAATACTTCAGCAACGTTCCACAATAGCGGATCTTCTCCTGTCCGACTCTCTGTGCACCATGTAAATGTCCAAGTGCCACATAGTCAAACTCCTGCACTGCGGAAATATCTACATTATCAATGCCTCCAACAGATAATACTTCCGAATCACAGGTTACCGGAGACTCTCCTTTTCCTGTATAAAACTGATGGGAAACCAGTACATTTCTTCTGGAAAAATCAATCTTCTCCCTCTCCAGAATTCCTTGTACAGCTGCCGTATAACTCTCCGGCGCCTCTCCGCCAAAGATCTTGCGCACATATCCCGGCTTCAAAAATGGAAGCAGCCAGAAATCCGTTTCACCAAACTCATCTGTCAAAGTAATCTTTTTCAGACCATCCTCTTCTTCCTCCGGAGCCTGACCCGCAATATAAATCTGATGGCTTCCAAGCAAACGGCTGGCATAATCAAGCCGCTGTGCCGAATCATGATTTCCCGATATAATAAGAACCGGAATCACCGGTTCAATCTTTGCCAGAGCTGTCAAGAATTCATCAAACAAGCTGACTGCTTCTGCCGACGGCACGGATTTATCATAAATGTCTCCTGCGATAACTATTGCATCCGGATGTATGGACGCTGCATATGAAAGAACCTCCGCAAGGATATGTTCCTGATCCTCCCGGAGGTTATAGTGATGTAATTGCTTTCCTATATGCAGGTCTGATAAATGAAAAAATTTCATATCGTCACCTCATTACAGTAAATTTACTTCTTTCCCGGATTCTTCCAGATCCAGATTGCTGCTACAATACCAAGCATATACAGAATGTTCACAAGAACGACCGGATTATCCTTCAGTAAAGCAACAACTGATACAATTGCTGCAAGTATCGCCGCAAGCTGAAGCACCTTGAGAAGCTTCTCATTCCGGCTCTGTCTTGCTTTCTGTAAGCATTCCAGTCTGCGCTGTTCCAACGTCAGATATTCCAGCATATCTTCCGGCCGGATCTTAGAAAGAATCACTTCTTCTCTGGAAAACTTCTTCTCCCCACTGCGGTGGAAAATACTCTTGATCTGATCGATCTTTTCCTTCCGGTTCTGCGGATCTTTAACCACCTGCTCGTACTCTTCCTCAGCTGCACGATCCTCCGCAGTCTCTTTGTAATAATCTTCCAGCTTCTGCGCCGGTTCTACCGGTGGCTGTACAGGATGTGTTGGTTCCGTATTCACCGGTGGTATCGCCTCTGTCTTCACTGGCGGAATCTCCTCCGCATCCACCGGCTGCTCGACTACTCCTGATGTATTCACTTCATCTATCACTTTATTTTCCTCAGACACGCTAGTCCTCCTTTTTATCTTCTCTGCATCAATCCTGAAAATGATACCTGCTATTCGCATATCAACATATAAATTATAGCAAATGCACGAAAAATATACAACCAACAGGAAATGGACCTGGTGTCGATTAATCACATTTTCATTACTACTGTTGCTCCTCCGCTCCCGGAAGTTTCACCATCTTCGGCGCATGCTTCAGCGCCGGAATGATCTTTGCGATCAAATCTGATGTACGAATCTTCAGACTGGATGTATTGATACACGGATGACAGCCAAAATACGGATCTTTCATTACATCCTCATCGATCAGAAGCTGTACTTTCCCCTCTGTATCATTCATAAGTCCCATAACGCTGACAGATCCCGGTGTAATGTCCAGATACTTCTCCATATACTCCGGCTTTGCAAAGGAAAGTCTGGCAGAACCTATCTGTGCCGACAGATTCTTTGTCTTGAATGGCTTGTCACCCGGCATCAGAAGCAGATAAAAGTCTGTTTCCTGTCGATTGCAAAGGAACAGGTTCTTGCAGATTGCAGTTCCATCTCCAAGTGTTCTATCGATCTCTTCACAAGCTTCCATTGTCATTGCCGCCTCGTGATCAACTCTTTGGTATTCCACGCCAAGCTTGTCGAGGAAATCATATACCCTGATTTCCTTTTCTAATCTTCCTTCTGTGTTTTCTGGTCTTCCATTCTCTAATTTCATATTATCAACTCCTATGTCATACTAACCTAAGTGCTCTATATCTGTCAAAACATGCAAATATTTCCGGTCTTCTCGGCACTGCCATACAGGATACACTTGATGTACTCTCGCATAATTCCGCCAGCGATTTATTCTGCATCACTTCTTCCAGCTCATCTACAATCTGAATTAGATTCTTCTTTCCGTCAATCAAATGTTTCTGTGCATATCGTACACAGTATCCAAGTGCTGTCACCTGTTCGCTATCCGCAATCTGCTCTAAGTATCTCAGATCGATCGTATCCCGGTTGATTATCACTGATTCTTTTCCCATCGTCTTCATCTTGATCCTGTCATTTCCGCGAAATGCTTTATCCGGTCGCGGCACTCTGTCATAAGTCGGTTTCTCTGCCGGCTGCTCCGGCACGCTGATCTGTGGGAAATTCTCTGCTTCTTTTTTCGCCCGTACCGTAATGTCTTTCGGAACATAACGATCCATCTGGATAATACTGTCTGCAATATGGAAATAAGCTCCCGAACTTCCTGCAACGATCACTGTCGAGATCCCATAATTTTCATACAATTCCCTGATTCTTTCAATAAATGGTGTGATCGGTTCCATCTCTCTGTGGATCACACGTTGCATCAGCTCATCACGGATCATAAAGTTCGTTGCACTCGTATCTTCATCAATCAGGAACAGAGATGTTCCCGCCTCAATTCCTTCGATCACATTTGCCGCCTGTGAAGTACTTCCACTTGCATCTTCTGTACAGAATGATGTCGTATCTTTTCCGTTCGGAAGATCGTTGATGAACATGGAAATATCTGTCTTCTGGATACTTCTTCCATCCTCCGCACGCAGTTTCACTGCTGTCGCATCTGTGATCACATACTCTCTTCCATCCCCTGCGATGTGATTGTACACTCCAAGTTCCAATGCTTTCAAAAGTGTTGATTTTCCGTGATAACCTCCGCCGACGATCAAGGTAATCCCCTTACGGATTCCCATACCGGTAATCTTTCCTTTATGCGGAAGTTCCAGTGTCACTTCCTGTTCCTTCGGAGACTGGAAGGCGATTCCGTCACGCATCGGCCGGGATGAGATTCCGGATTCCCTTGGCAGTACACTTCCGTTTGCCACGAAGGCACAAAGACCAAGTTTCGGAAGTTCTTTACGGATATACTCCTGGTCTTCTGCAAGATCTACGATTCTTCTCAATCTCTTTGCATCCAGATTCTTGTAAAACAGGGATGCCTTTACACACTCCGGAACAAAATCAAATAAAATCTTCTCTAACTCTCTCGTATTGATTGTTCGTCCATTTGCCGGAAATCCGATTTCCATTCTAAGAAGGATATTTCCATTCTCCGGCTGAATCTGACACGCTGTTCTCTCCAGAACTTCCTGTCCGCATCTGCTGACAGAGATCAGACCACTCTTACCTGAACCTTTCGCCTTGAATGCAAACCGTTCTGCCCTTCTTCCAAACTGGCGCAGCAATTCGTCCTGAAGTGCAATTCTCTGATATTTTCCACAATATAATTCCTGTGGGAATCCTGCTGTCTTCCCACTCACCAGTACACTTACCTTTGACGGTGACGCAAACGGATCTCCCTGTACGTGATCGATTGATAAAACATATCCCGGAAATCGGTACTGTCCTTTTGTATCTTTATAAGCCGGATATCCCCGGTGATCTATTCTTGATAATAAACTTCTAAGTTCTGCTTCTGACTGCATTTTTATTCCACTCTTTCTTTTTCTCATTCGTGCAGAATACGCTCAAGCTGCACGAACCACTTCTCATTATACAATAATTTTTGCTTTCTTGCATGAAATAGTCATGCAGCTTTCCCGATTTTCAAAGCAAAAAGAAGCCATTATCCAGACTCTTTATCCGAATAATGACTTCCAATCATTTACTTCAAATTACTTTTCTGTCATGCAATTTTATACCTCGAAGATCAGGTCTCCGTAAGATGGCATTGGCCAAGCTTCTTTATCCACGATCATCTCAAGTTTGTCAACCGGTGCACGGAGTGCATCCATAGCCGGAACAACCTCTGTATGATAGTATGTAGCCTGTACTTCGCCTTCTTCTTTTGCTGCTGCATCTGCTGTTGTTTTTACAAGGTTATCAAGTGCTGCCTTTGTCTCAGCCATCAGAGCACTTACTTCTTTCAGAGTCTCTGTCTGAACAGATGCGTCAACACCAGCTGCCTTTACAGCATTTACTGTATCTGCAAGTGTCTTTGTATACTTGATAAATGCCGGCAGGAACTGTTTGCTTGCCATATCGATCATAGTACGGGCTTCAATATTGATTGCCTTAGCATATGCCTCATACTGGATCTCTGCACGAGACTCAAGCTCTGCTTTTGTAAATACGCTGAATCTCTCAAACAATTCTACAGCCTTGTCTGTTGTAATTGCCGGAATTGCTTCAACCATAGACTTAATGTTCGGAAGTCCTCTTCTCTCAGCCTCTGCAACCCACTCGTCAGAGTATCCGTTTCCGTTGAAGATGATTCTCTGGTTCTCTGTCAGGTATTCTTTGATCAGATCATGTACTGCAAGATCAAAGTCATCTGCCTTCTCAAGAATATCACATGCATCTGCAAATGCTTCTGCAACGATTGTGTTCAGTACGATATTCGGGTTTGCGATAGAATCTCTTGATCCAACCATACGGAACTCGAACTTATTTCCTGTAAATGCGAACGGTGATGTTCTGTTTCTGTCTGTTGCATCTTTGAACAGATCCGGAAGTGTGCTTACACCTGTCTCCAGCTTTCCGCCTTTCAGACTGTGTGTAGCTTCTCCTGTACTGATCAACTGCTCAACAACATCCTCAAGCTGTTCTCCAAGGAAGATAGAGATAATTGCCGGAGGTGCCTCGTTTGCTCCAAGTCTGTGGTCATTTCCCGGATCTGCTGCGGATTCTCTAAGCAGGTCTGCATGCTTGTTAACCGCTTTCAGGATGCAGGCAAGTACAAGAAGGAACTGTGTATTCTCGTGAGGTGTCTTACCTGGATCAAGAAGGTTGATTCCGTCATCTGTTGTAATGGACCAGTTGTCATGTTTACCGGATCCGTTAACTCCTGCGAACGGTTTCTCGTGAAGCAGGCATTTCAGTCCGTGCTGGCAGGCTACTCTCTTCAGTGTCTGCATTGTCAGCTGGTTCTGGTCTACCGCAATGTTCGCCTCTGTATAAATCGGAGCCAGTTCGTGCTGTGCCGGTGCAACCTCATTATGCTGTGTCTTAGCCGGAACACCAACTTTCCAAAGCTGGATATTTACATCTCTCATGAAGGATGCGATTCTCTGACGGATTGTTCCGAAGTAATGATCATCAAGCTCCTGTCCTTTCGGAGGCATTGCTCCAAAGAGTGTACGTCCTGTGTAGATCAGGTCTTTTCTTTCTTCAAACTTCTCTGCATCTACAAGGAAGTACTCCTGCTCTGCTCCAACAGATGGAGTAACTTTCTTAGATGTTGTATTTCCAAATAAACGAAGAAGTCTTAATGCTTCTTTGTTGATTGCTTCCATAGAACGAAGCAGTGGTGTCTTCTGATCCAGTGCCTCTCCTGTGTAGGAGCAGAATGCTGTCGGGATGCAAAGTGTAGCTCCGCCTGCGTCCTGTCTTACGAATGCTGGTGATGTACAATCCCATGCTGTATATCCCCTTGCCTCGAATGTTGCTCTCAGGCCTCCGGATGGGAATGAAGATGCATCTGGCTCACCCTTGATCAATTCCTTTCCTGAGAAAGTCATCAGAACCTTTCCGCTCGGAAGTGGAGCTGAGATAAAGGAATCATGCTTCTCTGCTGTAACTCCTGTAAGTGGCAGGAACCAGTGTGTATAGTGAGTCGCTCCTTTTTCAATCGCCCATTCTTTCATCTCGTGAGCAATAACATCTGCTGTCTCGAGATCCAGATCTTTTCCTTCTTCAATTGTCTTTCTCAGATTCTTGTAAACTTTCTTTGGCAGACGCTCCTGCATAACTGTATCATTAAATACATTTTCTCCAAAGATGTCAGCTACATTGAATAATTCTGTGCTCATACCCTATACCTTCCTTTTCTCTTAATTCTTCGATTACCGTTCACTGCAATGAACAATATTCGATTACACTACGGGAAACCCCATAATAGATTACCTCTCAGGAAATCATCCGTCTGATCCAGTCAGATCAGATCTGATTTTATTCCATCCAATCTGATTCAATCATGCGGATCATTTCCCAAGCGATAAAAAAATGGGCACTCCAATTATAATTGGAACGCCCTTGTTCTGTCTACGTGAGTCAGTATACCTCAACTTGCTTTAAAACGCAAGTGCTTTTTTAAAAAAGTTCTTCTCAGGCTTTTCCGACAGATCCGAATAACTCCATCTTCTCTTTTACTGTTTCCATGATTGCGTCTGCACCTGGTTTGAGAAGTTTACGTGGGTCAAATCCTTTACCCTCAAGATCTTTTCCTGCTTCGATGTACTTACGTGTAGCATCTGCGAAAGAAAGCTGACACTCTGTATTAACGTTGATCTTAGCAACTCCAAGAGAGATTGCTTTCTTGATCATATCGTCCGGGATACCTGTACCACCGTGAAGTACGAGTGGCATTGCTCCTGTACGCTGCTGAATAGCGTCCAGAGTCTCAAAGCTTAATCCTTCCCAGTTTGCCGGATATTTACCATGAATGTTACCGATACCTGCTGCAAGGAAATCGATTCCCAGATCAGCTACTCTCTTACACTCTTCCGGATCAGCACACTCACCTCTTCCGATAACTCCATCTTCTTCTCCACCGATGGATCCAACTTCTGCTTCGATTGACATTCCGTGCTCGTGAGCAATCTTAACGAGTTCTTTTGTCTTCTCAACGTTCTCGTCGATCGGATAATGAGATCCGTCAAACATGATTGATGAGAATCCTGCTTCTACACATTTCAGGCATCCTTCGTAGCTGCCGTGGTCAAGATGAAGAGCAACCGGAACTGTGATTCCGAGTTCTTCCATCATTCCGTTTACCATACCTACAACAGTCTTATATCCTGTCATGTACTTTCCTGCACCCTCAGATACACCAAGAATAACTGGTGAGTTGAGTTCCTGTGCTGTTGTAAGAATAGCCTTTGTCCACTCAAGATTGTTGATGTTGAACTGTCCTACTGCGTAGTGACCTGCTTTTGCTTTCTGAAGCATTTCTGTAGCTGATACTAACATATTTCTTTCCTCCAATTCTTAAAGATCCTGACACCCGTGAAAACCATCAGGAATTATTTATTTAGAATTCTTCTATATTATAGCGTATTAATTTATAAATGACAATCTTATGTTTTGCATAAAAACAATCCACAGCGGTGAATCTTGTTAACATTTTCACAATGACTTTCCCTTTCTTCTGTGGATTGTTTTTATTTTTGTACAATATAACCAACGATTATTTATCGCTCGCTAAAGATTAACAAGTCTCCATTTTGAATTATCAACAGTAAGCTGGTATCCACAGTAGGAACAACAACCATTTTTATCCGGCATGAAATTAGCACCGCAGCTTGGACATTCTTTTTCACTGAAAACAGCCTGACCCTTTGACTTCATTCGTCTTGGATGTCGCGCTCTGTATAATTTAAGTTCCATCTTTTTGTCCTTTTTTCATAATCTTTTGATTATTTCGAAGAATGAGCTTATGGAGTATGGCCTGTATTGTGATCGTTGTCTGGGTTTCAGTATTATCTACAGCTTTCAGTTGTAATTTGTCCACACTGTAAAATAATAAATCGGATGTCAGTTCTGCATCATTAAGAGCTTCATTGAGATCTACAAGTAATACCTTTTCATCATAACGAACAATTTGTTCTTCTAATCCTTCTGTACTATTCTTGCTTTTTAGTAGCACTGCTCCGAGAATAACAGCTAATATAACTGTAAGTACAAAAGGAACTGCCAATATGATCTCAACGCTTTGGATAAATCGAAAACAAGGAACTGCCGGAAGAAAGAAAACCAGGAGTGTTGCTGCTACCATTTTATAGTTATAATCATTGGGATTTAAATCCTGATAGATCAGAAGTTCTTCTATCTGCCAGTCGAAGAAATCGCTTTTGATATATCCACCACAATAAGGACAATGAACTTCATTACTATTTAATGAAATCTCAGCGCCACAGCTTGGACACATGATTTTCTGATATTCAGAATAAATTGTTGCTCTTCATTTCTGTTTTTTGCTTTCAACTTCATCATGACGGATATGCCTGGATTGTCTAAGTAAGATTGCACCATGTGGGAAAAAGTCCTCGTACAGGATTTTTCCACATTTTTTTATTACGATATCGGTTTGATACGGTACCTTGCAGTATGGCCTCTCTCCATTCACGTCCGGCATCATTCCAATGTTTGAAATCATGATTCTTTTTGTTTGCTTCTGGCAGTTTCGCGTAAGCTATACGAATTTCATGAGTTATGTCATTCGCCTGTAAAAGTTTCATCTCATGTTCGATTTTCTGGCGATATGACTGACCTATGTTCACCGAAGAATTTTGAATATTACCGTCTTCTAATGCAGATAATACTGTTTCAAAAGGGTTAAGTACCTTTTGAGAAATCTTCGTTGCTTTGCAAAAAAATCGACTTTGATTTATTTAATTTTTTCTTGACGTAAAGAAACCACAGTTTTGGCTGCATCCATTCAACTTTCCAATCCAAAACATAGCAGGTGAGGGCTCCGGCCCACACACTTGCCCACGAAAAATGCTAAAAAATATTGAATCTCCCCAGGAAAACTTCATTTGATCACCTCGCATTCCATTTTTTCAAACAGATCCTTAATACACCAAAGACCAATGAATATGAAAAGTGCGCCCACAGGAATAAGTATGCAAGCAAAAAGGAATGTAAATGGATCACTGTCGCCTCTTAATTTGTAGTCACCCTGTGATGCAATTATAGTATTTCTAAATTCCTTTGTTTCGTTTGATTTATGACCCATATGCAATCCTCCCTTCAATTTTCCCCATTTTATCAACATTACTTTTTATTTATAATACTGGAAAAACAGCAAGATTACACTATCACTTGTGCTAGGAATATTTCTAATAAAATGATTAGCCATGATTTACTAAAAGATTTTCAAAACACAAAAAAGGCTCGTAAATACGAGCTTCTTTCAGTGACTCCGAGGGGAATCGAACCCCTGATTCCAGCGTGAGAGGCTAGCGTCTTGACCGCTTGACCACGGAGCCTTATTCATTTTTGTCTGTGTCTTTTTTGTTACCGCCACAAGACAATAGTTATTATATACCAGGCTTTCAGAAAATGCAACCCCTTTTTTTAATTTTTTCAAAAAATTTTTATTTCTATTTCAAACTGCCGTTTTTTCTTGATTTTACGCGGTTTTCCGCGATTGTTCAATAAACCTAAAATTCAAAAAAGGGGTGATTTTCTAAAATATCACTGAAAATATTTCAGATTATGTGTTCAGACTTCCTCTGCTTCCACCAACTGTTCACTCAGATCTTCTACGGCTTCTTCCTTAACCATGATCTGAAGTGCCTGATTCTTATTCTGAATCACAACTTCTTCATGAGTACCGCCGTACTCTCCATCCAACGTCCACGGAATTGCCTCAACAGATTCAAAACGGACTTCACCACTCTTGAAGGAGTATATTCTGTCCGAATTAATCTGACGCATCACAACTGCCCCAATCAGTTCGTTCAACTCGACTGGATTTTTTGGTGTTTTAAAGAGTGTCACCTCAAAAACGCCATCATCAAAAATAACATTTTCTCCTGTGATTCTTTTGAATCCTCCTACAGAGCGTGAATTTGTCACCATTCCAAAGATAAACTCATCTTCAATCGTCTCTCCGTCATGTGTGACTTTGATCTTATAAGACGGAATATTGAACAGTCTCTTGGTTCCTTCCAGAATATAAGCCATATGACCAAGAATATTCTTCATACTCTGCTTCGTCTCATATGACACGTCTGTGAAAATGCCAAAGGCTGCAATATATACGAAGTAGTCATCGTTAAACTGACCGATATCAAAGGAAAATGGTGTTCCTGTTACAATTGTATCTGCGGCCTCCAGCATATTCTTGGAAATATGCAGACTACTTGCAAAATCATTCGTTGTTCCGGCCGGAATATATCCGATTGGCGTCTTATTTTCTCGCATCATCATACCGGTCACGACTTCATCCAATGTACCATCTCCGCCACTACATGCCACGAGATCATATTCTTCTTTGTACTCACTGACTTTTCTTACAGCATCCTGACTTCTTTGTGTAGGATAAACTGTCACCTCATATCCGCCCTTCACAAATGTGTCGATCACATCTGAAAGTTTCGGCTTCAGAAGTCCCATTCCTGAATTCGGATTGTAAACAAATAGCATTCTTTTCATAAACAAATACCTCCTTATTCAAAAATCATTTGTGTTCACATCAGCTGCAAACTCTCCCCCATAGAAAAAGATGGCTGTACTCCTCTTCAAAGTACAGCCCCTCTATATTCATTTGTAATCACATGGTTATCTCTCTGTGACTTCAATTACCATCTTATTGTTATTATACATTAGCAAAGAATGTCTTAATGCCTTCAGCTGCTTTCTGCTCGTCCTCGCCGTCTGTCACAACGGTAATCTCCTCGCCTCCGATCAGATTCAGACTCATCATACCCATAATACTCTTGGCATTGATGTTCTTCTCGGCTACCTGAATGTACACTTTGCTCGCATACTGGCTGGCTTCCTGTACGAGAAGGGCGATCGGCCGTCCATCAAACCCTGGGTCTGCTTTCACTACAACAGATGTCTTAATCATAATAATCCTCCTTGTTCTTGCCGAACTTTGTCTGCCATCTCACTCAGCTTACGCAGTCTGTGGTTGATACCCGATTTTCCAACCGGAGGATTCAGGGATTCTCCCAGTTCCTTCAATGTTGCTTCCGGATGCTCGAGGCGGGCAAGAGCGGCCTCGACTAATCCTTTCGGTATATTCTCAAATCCTATCTGATCTCTCAAATATGTAATATCTTCCAGCTGTTTCACTGCTGCTGATACTGTCTTATTAATATTGGCAGTTTCACAATTCACTTTTCTGTTCACAGAATTTCTCATCTCCTTGAGAATTCTTACATTCTCAAGTTCCATTAATGAGACATGTGCCTCCATGATATTCAGAATATCTACTATCTGTGCTCCTTCTTTCAGGTAAACAACATACGACTTTTTTCTGAGCACGATCTTTGCGTCCATAGAAAAACTGCAGATCAGATCACAGATCTGATGTGCCATCTCTTCTGTGGAACAGACAATCTCAAAATGATATGCCTTGTTCGGATCACTCATAGATCCGGACGCCTGAAACGTTCCGCGGAGAAATGCTCTTCGACAACAAACCTGTTGGACAATCATCGGATTCACGGCATGCAACTCTTCCGCATTCTCCTGCTGTTCCCCTATCATCTTCGTAGCCTGTAAGATACGTATCGCATCTTCATGCTTTTTTACGATAACAGAATAGGTCTCTGTCTGCTTCTTTATATTTCTCCGAACGGAAATATCACTCCTTATATTAAATGTTTTTTCTATTAATGTAAAGACCTTTCTTGCAACTAAAATGTTTTCTGTACGAATCTTGATACTGCACCGGTCAAAACTATTGATTACAACCGTCCCGCACATGCCAATAAAAGCCGTCAGTTCCGCAATCTGGCAATGTCTGGCTGAACTGATGTTCCTTGCAAGCTCTTCCTTCACTTTTCCAGAAAATGACATATTTTCCACCTTTTACTTTCTCTTTGTGATACTATCCTTCCCGATATCACGATGTTCAATACGGACGCCATAACTTTCCTCTGTCTCAAGCGTGTGATATAACGCATTTGCCAGCGTTACAGATCTATGCTTCCCACCGGTACATCCAATTGCGATCACAAGCTGGTTTTTTCCCTCCAAAATATAATTTGGAATCAGAAATTCAACCATGTCTTTTAATTTTTCAAGGAAAATCGGTCCCTTGTCATTCTGCATGACATAATCCTGGACTTCCGGATCATTTCCTGTTTTTTCTTTCAATGTATCAATATAGTACGGATTCGGAAGAAAACGCACATCGAATACAAGGTCTGCGTCCTGCGGAATTCCGTATTTAAAACCAAAGGACATTACTGTGATATAGAGGTTGCAAAAACTCTCACCTTTCACAAAAATCTTCTCAAGTTCAATCTTCAGTTCTCTTGTCAGCATCTTACTTGTATCAAGAATATACGTTGCCTTCATTTTCAAAAATTGCGGTCTTCTCACGTTCTTTCGCAATACCGGTATCCACACGTCCCGACCCACTCAGAGGGTGCTGTCTTCTCGTTTCTTTGTATCGCTTTACAAGTACAGAATCCTTTGCGTCCAGAAACAGAATCTCATATTTGATTCCCTTTTCATCCATTTGCTCAAGGTCTTTCTCTAATCCAGAAATATCCTGTCCGCTTCGCACATCGACTCCCAATGCCACTTTCTTCATTGAAGTTTCTGAATTCTCAATCATCTGCACAAATCCAGGAAACATTGCGATCGGCAGATTGTCCACACAGAAATATCCCATATCCTCAAGCATCTTAAGTGCTGTTGATTTTCCCGCTCCTGACATCCCTGTTACGATAACAAAACGCATATCAAAACTCTCCTATTCTTCTTACTTCCGCTTCCAGACGGACTCCTGAATTTTCTTCTACTTTATCTTCTACCTGACGCATCAGTTCCATAACCTCTGCTGCGCTTGCATTCCCTCTGTTGATCACGAAACCGCAATGCTTTTCAGAGACCTGTGCATCTCCGACCCTGAATCCGCGAAGTCCTGCATCTTCAATCAGTTTTCCTGCGAAATATCCTTCCGGACGCTTAAATGTACTTCCTGCACTTGCATACTCTAATGGCTGCTTTGTCACTCTTTTTTCTTTCAGATCATCCATCACTTCTTTGATCTTCTCCGGATTTCCTTTTTCAAGAGAAATCACTGCTTCAAGAACAATATAATTCTTCTGTTCTACCACGCTTGTCCGATAAGCAAGCCCCATCTCTTCTACCGGGATCGTGAGAAATTCTCCATCTGCTGTCATCACTTCCACACTCTCAAGTACCTGCTTCATCTCTCCACCGTATGCACCCGCATTCATACGGACGGCTCCGCCTAATGTTCCCGGAATTCCTGCTGCAAACTCAAAGCCTGTCAGAGATTCTGACAGTGCTGTTGCCGCAATCTTCGACAGAAGTGCGCCTGCTCCGGCATAAATCTTATTCTCTTCTACCCTGATCTGATTCATTTTCTTAAAAATCTGAAGGATTACGCCACGATATCCCTTATCTCCAACAAGAAGATTACTTCCGTTTCCGATCACGGAATATGGGATTTCCTCTTTTTTGCATAACTCAACGATTGCCTGGATCTCTTCCTTTGATTCAGGTGTCACAAAATAATCTGCCGGACCACCAATACGAAATGTTGTATGTTTCTTCATCGGCTCATCTTTCATTACATTTTCCTGTTTTGTAATAGTGCACAATCTATTGTACAATTCCATATCTATACTCCGTTTCTTCTATATAATAGTATTAAATATTCTTATCAGTCATCAACATCATACACCACCCACTTCATAAAGTAAAGTATATTGCCTTGCCAAACACTAATAAACCATGTATAATGAATGCGTATATCTAAAATTAACCAAGCCTATTTGGAGGCACATTTTTTAATCAAAGGAGTGAATATTTAAAGTGGACGCAGGTGACACGTACCTATTAATTATACTGTTAATTTTACTATTGTTTTCATCATTTTTTTGCATCAACCGAGACTGCGCTGATGTCAGTGAATAAAATTAAACTCCGCTCTCTCGCAGACGGTGGGAACAAGCGGGCAGCTTTGGCTCTTGATATCACAGAGAATCACACAGCGAAGATGCTCAGTGCGATCCTGATTGGTAATAACATTGTGAATGTTTCAGCATCTTCTCTTGCTACAACCCTTGCCTATTCATTTGGTGGATACATGGTCAGCATTGCTACACTGATTCTGACAGTGGCAATCCTTGTATTTGGAGAGATTACACCGAAGAATTATGCAACGATCAACGCTGAGAAGCTTACGCTTCGCTATATTCCGGTCATCAAGTTTTTCATGACGGTCATGACTCCTGTCATTTTCATCATTAACTTGTTTTCTCGCGGAATCATGCTGATTCTTCGCGTAGATCCGGATGCGGCGAATAAAGCTATGACAGAAGAAGAACTTCGTACCATTGTGGATGTCAGCCATGAAGATGGTGTAATCGAGTCTGATGAAAAATGAGATGATCTACAACGTATTCGATCTCGGCGATGCCAAGGCGAAAGACATTATGGTTCCTCGCGTACATGTTACATTTGCTGATGTCAATAGTACCTTCGATGAATTAATTGATATTTTCCGTGAAGACAAATTCACAAGACTTCCTGTTTACGAAGAGACACAGGATAATGTTGTCGGTATTATTAACATGAAGGATCTGCTTCTTTACGATCATGATACACCGTTCAATATCCGGGATTTCTTAAGAAAACCTCATTTCACTTATGAGTTCAAAGATATCTCTGAACTTCTTGTAGAGATGAGAGATTCTACTTTTAATATTGCAATTGTTCTGGATGAGTACGGTGAGATGGCAGGACTCATCACTTTGGAAGATATTCTGGAAGAGATTGTTGGTGAGATCCATGATGAATATGATGAGAATGAAGATGAACTGATCAAAGAGATTTCTGATCATGAATATATTATCGAAGGCTCCATGAGTCTTGATGATGTGAACGATCACTTACATACAGAACTTAACTCTGAAGATTATGATTCTCTCGGAGGACTGATCATCGAACATCTGGACCGTTTACCTCAGATGGGTGATGAAGTTGTCACTGAAGATGGAATTCGTCTGGTGGTCGAGAAGTTGGATAAGAACCGCGTAGAAACGGTACATGTTTATCTTCCTGAAAGAGCAGATACAGAGGAAGAAGCGGATGAAGAGAATTCAGATCCTTCTGAAACTGACAAACACTCACATGAATAGAACTTTTTGAAATGTCGGCTGCATTATCGCAGCCGGCAATTTTTTGACGTTTCACAGGCAATGCGCGCTTTCATATAATGATGTGAGTGTCAAAAGTAAATTTTGCCACTCACTGATGTAACCGGATTGCTCCATTGCTATGCAATTCCCGCAATCCTCGAACACCTCAAACTCCCATAAAATGGCGTATTCACACCATTTTATTCCGTTTTCGGTGTTCGGCGTGTCAATAAGTATAAATTGCTTATTTGTGCAAGCACAAACGCAATTTATACTTTTGACACTTACATCATAATATACGAATCTGATAAAAAATACAACTTTTTTGACTTATTTTCCACTTCGTTATATAATAGGAAAAGTGACCGATGTCCCCCCTTTTTTACTAAATTTATTTCAACCAGCAAGGATAGACATCCCGGACTTCGGGTTTTTCAGATTAGAGAAAAGAGGTAACATCCATGAGCAAGAGAACAGATAAGAAAAGACAGAAAAGATTTAATGAGGTACATCCGACTACCACAGCACCAGCTGCTCAGCCTGTAGTAGAGACAGCTGCACCAACAGCTGAACCTGTTCCGGAAGTGACTGTAACAGATACAACTACACCAGTAAATGCTGCTCCGGCATATGATCTTTTCATCCAGTATCAGAACGGCGAATATGACGCTGCTGTACTTGCAGAGAAGATTCTTGATAAATGCAAAGCTGAAGGTATGGACAGCTCCGACCTTAAGATCTATGTAAAACCTGAGGATAAGAAAGCTTACTATGCTTGTGCCGGCGGAACAGGTGCTATTGAGTTAGCTTAGACTGATAGAAAGAAAGTCTGTGAAAGAATCTATCTACTCTTAAGATTCTTTTCACAGACTTTTTATTTTGACTGTTATACCCTGATCTTTTTACTATACTCCGACCTTTTTACAAACATCTGCCAAACAGCATCTGTCGCAATACGGTTTCGTTCTCGCAGTACATATCTCTCTTCCATGATAAACAAGACGGTGGCAAAGGTCACTTCCTTCTTCTGGCGGGATAATCTTCCACAAAGCCATCTCTACTTTCTTAGGCTCCTTGATTCCATCTACCAGACCGATCCGGTTTGTCAGGCGGATACAATGTGTATCTGTCACAATTGCCGGCTTTCCAAACACATCTCCCATGATCAGATTCGCGCTCTTTCTTCCGACTCCCGGAAGCTTTAATAAAGCATCAAAATCATCCGGAACTTTTCCACCATATTCATCACGAAGCATCTTCATACAGGCACTGATATCTCTCGCCTTACTCTTTCCAAGACCACAAGGACGTACAATCTCTTCAATATCTTCCACCGGAGCTTCTGCCAGTGCTTCTACTGTTGGATATTTCTCATAAAGACCTTCCACGACTACATTTACTCTTGCATCTGTACACTGTGCTGCCAGCCTTACACTGACCAGCAGCTTCCATGCCTGATCATAATCAAGCGTGCATCCTGCATCCGGATACTCTTTCTTCAGTCTTTCAATCACTTCAAGCGCACGCTGTTTCTTTGTCATTTATTTCACCTCGGCATTTTTCTTTAATTCTTCCATCGCATTCTTGAACTTGTCTGATACTGCTGTAGGGTTTCTTCTCAGCTGTCTCATAGCATTTACATAATTTCTGTCTGTACGTGAGCCTAATTTCTTTCTCTCACTTAATATATTGGAACGCATCTGGGCAAGTTCTTTTCTCCAGTTTCCTTTCGATTCAGACTCTTGTGCTTCATTCTCCAGTCGGACAGTACGAAGCAGTGCCTCAACCTTCTCTGAAAGCTGTGTAAGCTGTTCTTTTCGTTCTCTACGCTGTTCTTCTATCTTCGCAAGATACAATTCTTTTCTTGTCTGCTTCTCCGCTGCTTTCATCTCTTTACGCTCTTCATACAACAGATAGCTGTCCTCAAGCCTCTCCTGTACCCCTTCAGATGCACGTTTCAGCCGTTCCTGAACACCTTCTGATGCATCTTTCAGTCTGTCCTGCATTTCCTCAGAAGCATCTTTCAGGCGCTCCTGCATCTTCTGGATCTGTTCTTTGCTGGCTTCAAGCTGTACAAGGATACGTTTCACATATCCATAGCCTCGTTGAAGGACTGTGTGAAGTCAACTGCTGCTGCGATTGTCAGAACAAATGCAAGGATATCGGCTATTGTAACCGGAATCAACAATACCATATGTTCAAATGGAATATGTACGACCTTTACCATAAGAATGGAGAATACTCCCCAGCACAAGCTTGCCAGTGGACAAATGTATCCTCTGACATTAAATTTCAGGTTTCTATAATCCCAGTACCTTACGTGGAACAGACGCTCCATTGTGATCCCGGTAAAATACTCCAGAATCGTCGCACCGATCATTCCCATAAGAAATACGAGTAGGATGTTATCTCTGACCGGAATCGTCACGATCAGAACAACCATTGCTCCGGAACCATAGAGCGGAAGCATCGGACCATGCATAAATCCACGGTTCACCCAACGGTGCTTTCTGACAGAAACATAACAACTTTCCAAGATCCATCCCAGAAAACTGTAGAGAAAAAATGAATAAAACCCATTGTGATCAAATCGTATTCCTGCATTTTTGCATTCCCCTTTTTTCAAAATGACTTCCGCGCTCTGATAAATGTAACGCAGAAGTCTCTTTCTTGAAACTTCTTTTAGTTTCTCTCCTCGATCTCCATCAGCAGATCTACCCTGCGCTGATGACGGCCGCCTTCGAATTCTGTATTGATCCATGTATCAACGATCATCTTTGCAAGTTCTCCACCTACTACACGAGCTCCAAATGCAAGTATATTACAGTCATTATGTGCTCTTGACATCTTCGCTGTAAATGGCTCGCTGCAGACACATGCGCGAATTCCTTTTACTTTATTCGCTGCAAGAGAGATTCCAAGTCCTGTTCCGCAGATCAGGATTCCCTTCTCTACTTCTCCTGCTACAACTGCACGGGCTACTTTCTCTCCATATACCGGATAGTCACAACTTTCGGATGTATAGGTTCCATAATCTACAACCTCATGACCTTTCTCTTTCAGAAATTCTACGATTTCTGCTTTCAGCTCCAGTGCGGAGTGATCGTTACCAATACCAATTTTTCATTTTAACGTTCCATCCTTTCTAAATTTCAAAAAATATACCGTCTTTATCTTACCAAATCCAAATCTCATTGTAAACTCACATGCAATTTATTGTAAATGTATTTTTGCTCTTATATGATAATTCATTGAATTAATTATGAAATGTTTGTGAACAAATCGACACTTTGTCCTTTACTTCAAAAATTTATAGTGCTATAATTAATAAGGTTTATTATCTAAAATTAAATTAAAGGGAGGAAATAATCATGAGTAAGAGCCTGTTTAAAAAGAATTGGGACCTCTGTTGTTGCTCTGTCACTTGTCATTTCAAGCCTTTCAGCTGTGACTGCTTCAGCAGAAGATAGTTCTGATTTTTCATCCTTCTGTTACTTACGCAAAGGGTGATTATACTTTTGGAAAGCTCTCACATCCTGACAAGCCTGTTTCTACTCCTGACGGTATTGTTGATTACCTAGGCAGTGGAAATGTTGCCGTAACTGGCGAGAATGGTGCTACAGGTCAGGGCGATCAGGGACAAAGTTATGCTTGGTCTGCTGCTTCTTACGGTGACTGGATGTATGTAGGTACCTGCTATGCAGCAATGGGGAACACACTGGAGCTGATGGACACTGTCCTTGGTGACAATTTTGATCCGGAGATCATGAGAGCTGCACTGAAAGCAATGTTCAATGGTACCTTTTTTCTATGGACATGTAAAAAACTGACGGAACGCTTGATGAAGATTCCGGCGGTATTCTTGTTAAGGTAAATGTCAAAACCGGAGAGACAAAGCTTTTAATGTCTGAATCTACAACTGGTCAGGGACCTCTTTTCAGAAATGCGATCCGCTTCAATGACAAACTTTATTTCTGCGGTTCTGTCCGCGCGAAAGGACAAAGAAGTGGACTTCCTAGCATCTACTGTATCGATCCTGAAACAGATGAGATCAACTGTGTGTATACAGGAATCACTCCAGCAGAGGCCGGAGCTGCATACAAAGAAGGTATCAGCACAGGTATTCGTGGAATGGCAGTCTTCGATGGTGAATTCATCGCAAGCTGTGTTGGTGTAGATGGACCTTATATTCTGAAGTCTTCTGATCCATCAGCAGGTCAGTCTTCTTTCAAAAAGATTGCAACAAAGAGTGACTTATTCAATTATCCTGCTTATCATTATACGGATAGTATCTATGGTGGTTCTATCTGGGAGATGGTTGAATTCAACGGTAGCCTGTACGTAGCTCTTTGTACCGGAACACAGGATAACAAACCTGACGAACATACAATGCAGTCCTTTGCTATTGTCCGCGGCGACGAGAACTCTGATGGTTCCTGGACATGGACACCTGTTGTTGGTGATAAATCTGATGGTGCCAGATACACCTTCGGTATTGACCCGGAACGCACACGTGCCGGTGCATGTAATATGCTTGTTTACAACGATCATCTCTACATTGGAGAATACGAGGATATTGAAATTGCTCTTGAAGACGTTGTCTTTAATAAAAATGTAGAGTTCCTTGCTAAGAACCTTGAACAGTCTGTTAGTCTCTACCGTATGGACAAGAATGAAAATATGGAACTGGTAGTCGGAGATGCAACAGAAATGTTCCCTAATGGAGGTATTTCAGGACTTAGTTCAGGATTCGGACATCATGAGAATCAGTATATCTGGCAGTCTACTGTATATGATGGCAAGATGTACTTTGGAACTTTCGACAGCAGTAGTTTACTCGAGCCAATCGGACAGTTCACAAACGGTGATCTTCTGAATATGACTCCTGAGGAATGGAAATCCCAGATCAACTATCTCAAAGTATTCGTTGAGCTCTTATTGAACAAATATCTTCCAGAATATCCTAATCAGCCACTCACTGCTGATAACACAGATTCTGATGATACAGTTCAGCCAGATAGCAGCTCTGTTGAAGATGAAGCTGACAACGCTACAGTTGGCGGCAATACGTCTGAAAGCAACTTGTCTTCTTATGAAATGGTACAGAATGCGATTGCATCTGCAACTAAGAGATACAGCACTGCTCAGGCTGCAACATATGCATCAGAAAAGGATGAAGACAATGCCATCACACTTTCTGATGAACAATTAGACGCTCTGATGAGCGGACTTGAAAACGGTTCGATCAAACCAAATAGTTTAACTCGTAAGCTTTCAACAGACTTAGTTGAATTGCTCTTCAACATGGATCCTTTATCTTCTTCTATAGACGAGCAGGGTTCACAGGACTTTATCGATGAATATTCTGCAATATATGACTACTATACAGAATTTGATTCTGAACTTCCTGACGAATTAAAGGAACTGTTAGATATTCTGATCACAATTACAAAAAGGATAACCTGATTGCATTTGGTGAAATTTTATGCTATCTCGGAAGTGCTGAACGTGGATTTGACCTGTATACTTCAGATGATGGAGTATCATTTACCTCCATTACAACAAACGGATTCGGTGATCCTTATAATCACGGGCTTCGTACTTTTGCAACTGGAGATGACTGGATGGTTATTGGTACTGCGAATCCTTTCTATGGAACACAGTTATGGAAAATGACTTCTCCAAGCAAAACTGTTGATCCGGTGGATCCATCTGAACCTGATAAGCCAGTCGACCCTGAAAAACCATCTAATCCTGTAAAACCGTCGGATCCTGTAAAACCAACACCTTCGATTACACCGATCACTTCAGGAACTTCTTCAACCACTCTTACCGGAAAGAAATTCACTCCGGTTAAGACAGGAGATATGACTAACCCGATCGTACCACTCGCAATTGCCGGCGGTTCTCTTATCGTAATTATCGGTGCTGTGTTTGTACTTCGTAAGAAAAAAGCATTAGAATAAAACATTGTATTTTAAAAGAGAAGCTGTTTTCAGCTTCTCTTTTCCTTCTGTAAACCGTCACTATGATAACTTTCTTCTGCTACGCATGTAATCCGTTTACTTTATATCTTAGAATAATGAATTGAAACGCTCCATTGCTTCTTTTGTCTTCTCATGTTTTCCAAAGGATGTCAGACGGAAATAATTCTTCCATTTTCTCCGAATCCTGCTCCCGGTGTTCCAACAACCTGAGCATTTTCAAGGAGATAATCAAAGAACTCCCAGGACTCCATTCCCTTCGGGCACTCGAACCAGATGTATGGTGAGTTCACGCCGCCTGTAAATGAGATTCCTTTCTTCTCAAGTGTTTCAGCGATCATACGCGCATTTTCACGATAATATCCGATATTCTCCTGACACTCTTTCATGCCCTCTTCTGTGAATACCTTAGCTCCCGCATACTGAATGATATACGGTGTTCCGTTGAACTTTGTACACTGTCTTCTGTTCCACATATTGTGCAGGCTCAATGTTCCGCCATTTGATGTCTCGAACACAAGCTCTTCCGGAACAACTGTGTAAGAGAAACGTGTACCTGTGAATCCTGCTGTCTTAGAAAGGGAACAGAACTCGATCGCACAGTTCTTTGCGCCCTCAATCGCATAGATGCTTCTCGGAAGTGTAGGATCTGTGATAAATGCTTCGTATGCGGAATCATACAGGATCACCGCATCACTTTTTCAATGCATAGGCAACCCATGCCTCTAACTGCTCTTTATTATAGCATGCTCCTGTCGGGTTGTTCGGAGAACACAGGTAAATGATATCTGCCTTTACATTTTCATCCGGCATTGGAAGGAAATCGTTTTCTTTTGTTCCGTTCATATAGATAATATTCTTTCCATCCATTGTATTTGTATCTACATAAACAGGGTAAACCGGATCCGGAACGAGAACCACGTTATCCTTTGCAAAAAGCTCTGTAATATTTCCTGTATCACTCTTTGCGCCATCTGAAATAAAGATATCTGTAGCTTTTACTTCTACGCCATTGCGTGCGTAATAATCTGCGATTGCTTCCTGTGCAAATGCATATCCCTGCTCCGGTCCGTATCCTTTGAATGTCTCAGATACTGCCTGAGAATCTACTGCTTCATGAAGTGCCTCGATCACACTCTTTGTCAATGGCAATGTTACATCACCGATTCCGAGACGGATAATATCCGCCGCTTTCTCCGGATGTGTTTCCTCATATACTTTTACTCTTCTTGCGATCTCTGCAAAAAGATAACTGTCTTTTACATTCTGATAATTTTCATTTAACTTTGGCATCTTTGTCAAACTCCTTTCCCAGCTGCTTTCATGCTATTCACAGTATTCTGCAACCAATAACTCTAGTATTCCTATGTGTTATATTAACTAGATTTTTTTCCATTCGAAAA
>ENA-OQHD01000084-OQHD01000084.1-human-gut-metagenome-genome-assembly--contig:-NODE-84-length-40700-cov-3.647031_pt1 | contig 40700 bp, 51 predicted proteins | sample MGYA00242560_ERZ504711 | MGnify/ENA primary metagenome ERZ504711 (study PRJEB26092, sample SAMD00036198) | human gut metagenome | host: Homo sapiens | study: EMG produced TPA metagenomics assembly of...
ATACACCGGCAAAGCCTTCGACCGAAGAGAAAAACTCAAATTCTTCCGATTCCGATCAAAAATAAATCGTATCTTACAAAAATGCCTTCTGTGCAGACTGTTTCCATTCTGCACAGAAGGCATTTTCTTATTTTTGCTTTTTATTTCTCGATTACAACCGTGCTGAGTGTCTCTGCCGGAAGATCGACACGCATGATATGTCCGTTGACACGCAGGAAGCAGCCGGAATCCTCTTTTGTGCGGTTCAGCAGGATCACAACGTAGCTTCCGTCTGGATTGACTGCGGCCGTTACATCCAGGTTTGCTCCGTATTTGCTCCAGCCGATGCGTTTTGCACCCGGAGCAATATATTTGGAAATATGGCCGATGTAGTGGTACATGATCGGTTTGCGGTAATGGAAATCATCATCCACAATCAGACCTGAGGTGAATCCCATCGGTACGTGGCGCGGGCCGCCGTCGATGCTGTGAAAAAAATGCGGATGCCGATATCCCCGTTTGCCGTAATCCATTCGAAATTGCTCTCCATGGTGCCCTCCCGTTTCTTGTCTTTTCGTGTATACAGACGAAGCGCGTCTGAACTTTCTGTTCGTTCAGGCGCGCTCCTTCTATTATCTTTTCTGCTACAGGGACATGGTAATTTCCCGCCCTGTGCGGTGGTATTTCTGAAAAGTGACTCCGGACGCCTTCATCATCCGTTTCGATGCGATCACGGACGGGGTGTCCGCGTACTTGTCGCAGTCGTAGATCACCGTTTTGATTCCCGCCTGGATAATCGCCTTGCAGCACTCGTTGCATGGGAACAATGTCACATACAGCTTTGCTCCCTCGAGGCTTCCGCCGCGGTAATTCAGGATGGCGTTCAGTTCACTGTGCGTTGTGTAAAGATACTTGTTTTCCAGCGGATTTTCACTTGTCTTTCCCCACGGGAACTCGTCGTCCGAGCAGCCTCTCGGGAAACCGTTGTATCCCATGGACAGAATCTTGTTGTCCTCGCTCACAATGCAGGCTCCCACCTGTGTGTGCGGATCCTTCGAGCGCATACCGGCAAGCTGGGCAACTGCCATGAAATATTCATCCCAGGAAATATAATCCTCTCGTTTATCGCTCATACCCATTTCCCCTGTGTTTTCTTAACGTACTTTGCTTCCGCTCTTATTTCGTACCGAAGATACGGTCTCCGGCATCGCCGAGGCCTGGTACAATGTAGCCGTGCTCGTTCAGATGGTCATCCAGTGCTCCGACGAAAACATCGACATCCGGGTGAACCTCATGCATTTTCTCGATTCCTTCCGGAGATGCGATGATGCACATGAAGTGGATCTTCTTTGCGCCTTTTTCTTTCAGCATGGTGATGGCTGCCGTTGCAGAACCGCCGGTTGCCAGCATCGGGTCGGTTACAAATACTTCACGGCTTGCGATGTCTGACGGAAGTTTGCAGTAATACTCAACCGGTGCCAGGGTTTCCGGATCACGGTACAGACCGATGTGTCCGATTTTTGCTGCCGGAATCATAGCCAGCATACCTTCTACCATACCAAGACCGGCACGGAGGATCGGCACAACTGCCATTTTCTTTCCTTCGAGCTCTTTTACGGTTGTTTTGCAGATCGGGGTTTCAATTTCAACGTCTGTGAGCGGCAGCTCTCTGGTTGCCTCGTAGCACATCAGCATTGCAATCTCGCTGATCATCTCGCGGAACTCCTTGGAGCTTGTGTCTTTCTTTCTGATAATACCGATTTTGTGCTGGATCAGCGGGTGATCCATGATGACTGTTCTTGCCATTTTCCCTTCTCCTTTGTTTAAAATTTATTCATTTTCGCCTTCATGCTCAATCAAGTGAATCCGGCGTTCGTGACGCTCTTCTCCGGAAAATGGAGTGTTCAGGAAGGTTTCTACGATTTTGATTGCAAGGCCAGGGCCTACAACGCGTCCTCCCATCGCCAGTACGTTGGCATCGTTGTGCAGGCGGGTTGCCTCTGCGCAGAAGCAGTCGGTGCAGAGTGCTGCACGGATTCCTTCCATTTTGTTTGCCGTGATAGAAATGCCGATTCCGGTTCCGCAGATCAGGATCCCCTTATCACACGTTCCGTTCTGGATCGCATGGCCTACTTTTCTGGCGTAAACCGGATAATCAACTGCCTCGTTGCTGTAGCATCCGAAGTCCTGATATTCCAGTCCCTGTTTGTCCAGATATGCTTTTACCTCCTGCATCAGCTCATATCCGCCGTGGTCGCATCCTAAAGCTATCATTGTTCTTCCTCCTCTTTCAGCCGCGCAAGAACACCTTCAATCAGGAATTCCAGCGCTTCATAACATTTTCCGTATTCGGTAAGCGTTCCCCGTAAAGGGTCGGGATGTCTCCTGCCAGCCGCAGAAATTCCGGCGATCGTCTGCAGATGGGGCGCATCCGGGAAGTCCTCACGGATCTTTTCCCTCTGACTGTCCTCCATCACAAGAAGCAGCGTGTCGTCGTTGATGTCCTCCGCGGTAAGCGGTGTGGTGGTGTGGTCTTTGGCCGAAAGCCCGTTGCGCGCAAGCACTGCCTCTACCTTCTGGTTCGACCGGCTGCGGAAACAGAACGACAAGCCCGCTGGGAACCAATTTCCGATCGGCCACGGAAGCTCTTTGCTCTGCAGAATCGCCTTCGCCATCGGTGCGCGCGCGGTATCGTCCGCGTCCACAAATAAAATCCTGCTGTAATGTTTCACTGTTATACCTCTGCTACTTTGTGGCCTGCGGCTTTTAACAGGCGGTTCATGATCGCCTGCCCCATACGCGGGGTGTCGAAAGCCTCGGAATAAATCACTTCCACGCCGTCCTCATCGAAGTCGCGCAGAATCGCAAACAGGTGATGCGCGATCGTCTCATCTTCGGCGCGCAGCCCGATGCTCTTGATATCTCCTGTGGTGTACTGCTCCCGTGTCTCATCGGTGCAGATTACGCCCACTTTCTTTCCTGCCTTTTCCTGTTCTGCGGCAAGGCGGTTGATTTCCGGAATCACCCGTTCCATCTCGCCCTGGATAATCGTAAGGTCTGCCTTCGGCGCATAATGTTTGTAGCGCATGCCCGGTGCCTTCGGACGCACATGGCTGTCCTCCGCAAGGATTCCCGGATCGACACGCACGGTTCCAAGCACTTTTTCCAGCATCTCTTTGTTGTAATAGCCCGGGCGGAGAATCGTCGGAATCTCCTCTGTAAAATCGACGATGGTGGATTCGAGGCCGATCTCGGCGTCTCCTCCGTCGATGATACAGTCAATTTTGTCCCCCAGGTCCTCGATCACATGCTCGGCTTTCGTCGGGCTCGGCCGGCCTGATGTATTGGCGCTCGGCGCTGCGATGAAGCCGCCTCCGGCTAAGATCAGTGCGTTTGCCACTTTGTTGCTCGGGTAGCGCACGGCTACGGAGGTAAGGCCTCCCGTCGTCTCGAGCGGAACGGCATTTGTTTTCTCAAAAATCATCGTCAGCGGTCCCGGCCAGCATGCAGCTGCCAGTTTGCGTGCACTCTCCGGCACGTTTGCCGCTACGGTTTCGAGGTCCTCCATTCTTCCGATGTGGACGATCAGCGGGTTGTCCGATGGACGGCCCTTTGCCGCATAAATTTTCTCGGAAGCTTTGGCATCCAGCGCATTTCCGCCAAGACCATATACGGTCTCGGTCGGGAATGCCGCCAGACCGCCGTTTTTCAGAATCTCTCCTGCTTTTTCGATCGCGCTCTGATCTATGTTATCTTCTGTCATCCTGGCAATCCATGCCCTCATATGTTTCTTCCTTCTTTCCATCTGTTCCAGCGCACAGTGTTTCCATCTGCGCACACTGTTTTGATTATACCATTTTCCGGCGCAGTTGAAAACCCTTGATTTAAAGAAGCTCTTTTAACTGAGCCGTGCGGTACGCCTCGATCAGTTCCTTTAATTCACGGATGCGCTGCCGGATCTGCCGTCCCTGATCCGTATCGCCGACTACCTGGCGCTTCATGTTGTACCGCACCGCCACTGGCGGAGACAATATCCTTCTCCTCCTGGATTGCGTTTTTCTGTCGATTCAAACGGCTCGTGCGCGGTGAGGCTGAGGCCGTACGAGTTGTAAATCAGCGTGTAACCCGCGATGCCGGTTTCTTTGTGGTACGCCCTGCAGAAGCCGCCGTCGATGATCAGCACCTTGCCGCCGCATTTGACCGGGCTTTCACCGGCACTCTGGTGTACCGGGACGTGGCCGTTGATAATATGTACATTTTCACCGGCAAGCCCGAACTCCTGTAAGATCCGGTCCGCCGTCTCCTCTTTCTCGATCAGGCGGTAATACGCGTTTTTCACCTCGGTCCAGGTCTCTTTTTCTGCGAGGAAATACCGCTCAAATGTTGTCATCTTGTCGCGGCCGTACAGCGGGGAATTCGGCGCGGTCCACAGATACCACAGCGTATTGCGGCCCTGCTCCCGTTTTTTCGGATCGCGGCTTACAAATGCGCGGCGCACGTTGTGCTCGAGGATATCGTACAGTGCTTTTCCCTTGTATTTCTTTCCGTCGACCTGTACCTCTTTTAAGGTGCCGTCCTCATTCATCGGCATGCAGCCGTGGTACAGCAGATTTCCATTGTAGACGCGGTAGAGGCTTCCATTTTTTGAGCAGGAAATCGACGTGCGCCTGCAGTTTTTCGCTGTTTCGGAAGGCGAAGATCAGCTTATCGAGCACTTCTGCCTCTTTTTCTGTCAGCTCGTCCGGATGCGCCGGGTCGATCGTCGGAAAGCTCTTGTCGCGCAGAGCATACGTTTTCTCCCCAATCGCCACCGTTCCGTTCTGGTAATCGATCTTTTCCAGCAGACGGCGGTTTTCCATGCCGTACTCCGGGTTCTCACGGATCAGACGGTTCTCGAGCTTTAACTGCATTACGGTGATGGCCTTGTGCATGCGGCGCTCCAGCATCCGCTGGGAATTTCCGCTGTCCTCGCCGCCTTTTGCGGCAAAGCATTCGCACGGATCATCGCCGTACGTCTCGAGAGCAAAGGTGGCAAGCGGAAGCATATTGATGCCGTAGCCGTCCTCCAGCACATCGAGATTGCCGTAGTGGAGACAGATACGGATCGTGCTGGCCACGCACGCCGGCTGGCCGGTCGCAGCGCCCATCCAGAGCACATCGTGGTTGCCCCACTGGATATCGAGGGAATGGTAATTCATCAGGCAGTCCATGATTTTATACGGCTCCGGACCGCGGTCAAAGATGTCGCCGATGATGTGGAGATGATCAACAACGAGCCGCTGAATCAGCTCTGCCACGGCAATGATGAAGTTCTCGGCGCTTCCGATTTCGAGGATAGTCTGGATGATCGCCTCGTAGTATGCTTCTTTGTCGAGCACCTCCGGCTTTTCGGTGATCAGCTCCTCGATGATATAGCCATAATCCGCCGGCAGGGCTTTCCGCACTTTGGCACGGGTGTATTTGGAAGAAACGATTTTGCAGACGTCGATCAGGCGGTACAGCATGACCTTGTACCAGTCATCGATGTCCTCCTGCTGCTTTTTCTCCATCTCCAGGCGCTCTCTCGGGTAATAGATAAGGGTTGCAAGCGCACGTTTTTCCGAAATGCCGAGCGTGTGGCCGAAGACATCGTCAATCTTCTTTCGCACGGCACCGGAACCGTTGCGGAGTACATGAGAAAAGGCTTCGTATTCGCCATGAATATCCGAAAGGAAATGCTCCGTGCCTTTGGGAAGGTTGATAACGGACTGCAGATTGATGATTTCGGTCGCTGCATTTTTCGATGGTCGGGTACAATTCTGCGAGATATTCCAGATAACTTTTTTTCGGTTTTCCATGAGGACCTCCTGCCTGGGTTGATTTTTTCTTACTTTTATAACGAACTCCCCTTCGGCACAACCCATTTTTCTTCTTTCGATACACCGGGTGCGTCCCCTCATGGAAGATATAATAGCTCACATAGTCCGTAAGAAAAATCCCAACCGCCGAGAGCAGATACCAGATACCCGGAAAAAACACGGGCAGATTAATCCTTCGCAGACGGGGAAAACGGCAGCGTACCATAGTCCCACATGCGGTAATGCAGCACCCTCAGGGAAAACATCCCCGAATACAGTTCAATGGCCGTAATCAGGACGGCGGATACCATCATCTGAAACGCCAGCGGAAAGCGGCGCAGCCCGGCGTCTTCCAGCATTCCGATTCCTGCAAGGGACATTCCTCCGGCAATGCCCATCAGGCGGAAGCTGTAACCCCGGTAGGTGACTTCGATGGCAATATAAATACAGTAGCCCAAAAGCAAAAAACAGCAGATACTTCTTCGCTTTCATTCGTTTTTTCTCCCATTCTAATTGAGAATCATTTTTCTCTTATTCCCAGTATCTCTGTCTTTTCTCTTTTTATCCGCTTGCATTTTTTCTTTTCCATGTTACAATACTTTCATGTTTCGAAAGAAGTTTCGAATAGAAAGGACAGAAAAAGAATGGCATTTAACCCAATAAAGTTAATGGAATTAAAAAATCTGAGAAACCGTTTCGCCCAAAACCACCCGAAGTTCGTAAAATTCATGAGCGATCTCGCATCCTCGCAGATCGAGGAGGGAACGATTCTCGAAGTCACGGTGAAAAAACCGGACGGCCGAACGATGGTTTCCAATATCAAGGTGACTGCTTCGGATCTTGAAATGCTGCAGGCAATCAAACAGATGTAACATATTTTTCGTGGCAAAAAGCCGCTTTCGACGAGCGGCAGGCTTTTGGACACACGATATTCCTCGAGATACTGCGTCACCGTCTTTCCCGTCATTTTCCGGAAGCGGCGGCAGCAGACCTCGCGGGACAGATGCACCTGCTCACCAAGCTTTTCGAGCGAAATCACGGATTCTTACCATTACTCCGATGCATTCCTGACGATCGAAGCGCCGTTCTACTTCCTGCTCGGCCTTCTCGCCGTCTACCGCACCTCGATTCAGAGTATGCAGAACGGACGCGCACCGTTTGCCGCATGCATGATCGAGCTTGTGATGCGTCTTGCTGCTACCGTCTGGCTGTCACGCTTCTTAGGCTACACTGCCGCCTGCATCGCAAGCCCGCTTGCCTGGTTCGGTGCAATTGCACTGCTGATTCCAGTCTACTATCGGATGATGATGAAGCCTGTAAAAACAGTGTAATCAAAATTGGTCCACCGGATATTGATATGCCTGGCAACGCAAAACCCGGAATCCTTTCGCTCCTCTTCTGAGGTCTTGAAAAGATTCCGGGTTTTTTGATTTGCTGTTTTCTCTTCCCAGATTGTCTCCAGATTTTTTCCATCAATCCAGATACAGCGGTACACCCGCTTCATCTGCTCATCCAGTTCCGCTTCCCGGTCCGTCTTTACAATCACATGGCCGATCCGGTCAGTTCCATCTGCCATGGCAGAAACTTCATGCCCCTCCGGATAATCCAGGACAAGCTCCAGCCCTTCCTGACGCAGACGTTCGACCTGATCCCGGTCGATTTGTGTGATGGTTCCGCTTACCGGACTCAGCAGCAGTTTTGCCATGCACGGGCAGCTTTCCGTCTGCTGAAAAATCCGTTTCTTCCCCGAGGGCGCTTTTGATCATCTGCTCATAAAAATCAAATCCGTAATACGTTGAAATCAGTTCCGGAATGCAGGTTGCCCCGGTTCTTCCGCCCATTTCAATGATCCAGACCTTCTCTCCGTCCACAAAGACATCCGCATTGACGGAGCACTGATCGGCACCGGATGCGGTGACGGCCAGCTGCATCTGGCGGGCAATTTCTTCCCGCAGTGCCCCGCTGCATCCATACGGAAATGCGTGGCCGACCGGAACGGTCGTGTGTGCACCGCGGTATACAAATTTCGTGTGCGGTGCCAGAAAGACCAGTTTGTGGTTCTGCACAAATCCATCCACGCCGATCTCCGTTCCGCGGAGGAATTTTTCAACCAGCACATAATCTCTTGCCGAACCGTTTCTCGCATTTTCATACGCTTCTTCGATCTGTCCGGAATGCTCCACCACGGTAATTCCGCGGCTTCCTGAACTGTCCACCCGTTTTACGACAACCGGGTATCCAAGCTGTTCTGCGGCTTTTTGTGCCTCCTCTGCGCTTCTTACCCGCATCCCGTCTGCCGCGGAAACGCCGCGCTGCCGGAATGCGTCTTTCATCTTTGCCTTATCGGTCAGAATTTCCGCCGCCTCATACGGAATGCCGGACAGATGCATCTTTTCACAGACATAGCCGATTGTGCTGACGGCCACATCGGTTCCCGATGTACAGATTCCGTCGATCTGTTCTTTTTCCGCCGCCGCAAGAATCGCTTCTTTATCCCGCGTATTCAGTTCATAAATTTTATCTGCAAGTGCAAAACCCGGATAATCGCCGGGAATACTCACTACGATCGTGTAAAGACCCATTCTGCGTGCAGTCCGGATCAGCGGCACCTGGTAAATACCGGCACCTAAAATCATGATTTTTTCACTTTTTTTCTTCCTCATCAGATACGTTAATGGTTTCCCGCACAATATACTGCGGCGTGCGGTTCAGAATCAGAATCATCTTTCCGAGGTATTCTCCGATGATGCCGAGCACCATCAGAATCAATCCGGTAAAAAACAACGATGGCGCAGATCGTCGAAGACCAGCCAACCATCACGGTCGGATTGATGAGCTTTCGGATGGCAATCATGATGGCTGCCAGAAAACCGCCGGCTGCAGAAACTCCGCCGAGAACGGACGATATGCGAAGCGGAATTACAGAATAGTTCCAGTAGGCAAGCCACAATTTGATCAGTTTCTTTAACGTATAGTTGGAAGTTCCCACTGCACGTTTGAAATGCTCCACCTCTACATTTCCGATTTTGTGTGTCGTGCGGTAGAAAATGCCGTCAATATAGGGATTGAAGCTGTCGTATTTTACCACCTCGTCCTTGATCTGGCGGGTAATCATCCAGAAATTTGCTGGAAACGATGTCTTTTGGCCGTCCGAGAAGAATCCGGGAGGAAACTTCGTTCAGTTTGCTGGTGACATTTTTCAGGAACGAATTTTTTACGTTTCGGATAGCAGCCGTAAACCAGATCGTATCCTTCTTCCATCTTGTGGATCAGTTTGCTGATCTGGGACGGATGTGTCTGCATGTCATCGTCCATGCCGAGAATAAAGTCTCCTTCGGTGTAGTGGAGTGCCGCCATCAGCGCATTGTGCTGGCCGAAATTGCGCAGCAGGTTGATGCCCTTGACATTCTGATACTGCTCACCGAGCTTCTTGATCTCCCCATACGTATTGTCTTTCGGGGAACCATCGTTCACCAGGACAAATTCGCAGTCATATCCGTCCATTTTCTTGAATTCTTCCATCACCATCTCTACAACTTTCCGGATCGTTGCCTCGGAATTGTAGCATGGGATGACTATTGAAATCAGTTTCAGTTTTTTCCTCCATCGGTATCGTTCAGAATGCAGTCATAGAACAGCGGCGTGCCTCCGGTATGGATAAAAAGCACATCGCAGTCCTGTAACTGATGTTCTTCTATGTACTGCTTCATTCCCCAGAATGCCTTTCCGGTGTACGTCGGATCCAGCGGAAGGCCGTTCCGGCAGAACTCTTCCCGGATCACCTGTAAAATCCGCTCATCGTACTGGCCGTATCCGCCCTGGCGGTATCCCATTTCCAGATGAAGTTCACTCTCCCATCCTTCCGGCAGCACGAGATGATTCTTCGCAAAATAATCGGAAATGCCGCTCTCCATGATGCGGATGGCGCGGTCGTACTCTCGGGATGAAATCGAAAGGCCGATGATCTGCTCCGTTCCCTGCTCGAGCAGTTTTCCGCTTACCAGGCCGCACTGGGTCGAGCCGGTTCCGGATGCCGCAAAGATATGAGAAAAAGAAATGTTCTGTTCTTTCTCCCACGCAAGAATCTCGCGGTAGCCGTCCACGTAGGCCTGTACCGGTGTGCCTTCATTGCCCGTTCCGAATTTATCCCCGAAAATATAATATGGGTGATATCCCTCTTCTGTCAAACGGTTCATCGTCTGCTCGACGGTCTGTGCAATCTCTGTTTTTCTGCACGGAATGACTTCGGCTCCGAGCCATTTCATCAGACGGCTGTTGTTTGTTTCGATCGGTTGTTCCTCGTTTTCTTCGGAAGAACAGATCATATAGCATGGAATTTTCTCGGCACAGCACAGATTGGCCAGCACGCGGCAGAGGTTGGATCTGCTGTTTCCGTAGATGATCATGCAGTCTTTGTTTTTCTCCTGCATGTCACGGAAAAAGGCGCGTCCGATCCGCACTTTATTTCCGCCCAGGGAAAACGGGAGAAGATCCTCTCTCTTGCAGTACAGTCGGACATTTCTGTCGTTTGGAAATTCCAGTTTCTGAATTGGTGTCTGTATCATTGTTTTTCCTCTTTTATTCTTGTTTCAACTCACAGTCGGTATTTCACGGAGTCTGACATGTCGAAAATAGTTCGACTGTGACTTGCCTCATGTCAGTGGAGGATACCGATTTCTCTCCGCCCGCCACTGCCGTTATGTTTCTTTTAACAATTCATCCCACCGCTTTAGAAGCGGGGGACTTCTTGTCTACTGGTGTTAAAATCCGTTATTTCTATAGTATCACACTTTCTATCAGACGGCAAACGCGATTTAAAGAGGCAGGCACAAAGGGAAATACTTTCCTTTTATGTCTGCCTCTGAATATCATTTTTTGAATTTTACTTCTTTATAAAAGTTTTACGCAGTCCGACGGATCATAATAGATTTTATTATCCGCAAGCAGCGTGGAAACACCGTTCTGTACTTCGATGATGCTGACCGCACAGTTGTACGGCACGCCGCCGTGCCAGAAGTCGTTCTTGTCTTCATAGACATTGCGTAGCAGCGCACGCATGCAGCAGCCGTGGGTGGCGATCAGGATCGTCTTGTCCTGGAGCTCCGGTTTTGCAGTCAGCTCATGATAGAACGCTTCTGCCCGGTCGCAGACCTCCTGGATCGTCTCTCCGTCTCCCGCCGGGCAGAAGTGGAACGGATCTCTGTAAAAAAGTCGTCGAAGTGTTCAGACGGAATCTCAAAATTGTTTGCCCGGCATCCAAGCCCTTCCCAGGAGCCAAAGGAAAGCTCCATCAGGCGGTCGTCGGTCGTAAGCGGCACATTTCTGCCCGCAAGGACGAGCTCTGCCGTGTGCTTTGCGCGGCGCAGTGGACTGGAAATTCCAAGGTCAAACGGGATATTTTTCAGTCCTTCCGCCGTCACTTTCGCCAGACGGACACCATTCTCATTCAGCTCGGTGTCCGTCTGGCCCTGCAGTCTGCCTTCTACGTTCCACGCAGTTTCACCGTGGCGTATGATATAAAGTTTCATAAAAATCAGCCTCTCAGTTCGATGTTGAACTCATTCTGCAGTTTCTTGCAGATCTTCTCGACAAATTTCTGTACTTTTTCGAAATCAAATGCCTCTTCCTTCGGTGCAAAGGTGACGGTAAACGCCATGCTCTTCTTTCCTTCCGGAATCTGGCCGCCCTCGTAAACATCGAACAGACGGATTTCTTTTACATATTTATTTGCCTCACGGATGCAGTTTTCTACCTCGCCGCAGCTGATGTTTTTGTCCATGACAAATGCCAGGTCACGTTTCTCCTCCTGGAATTTGGAGATCGGCTGGAAGGTGCGATTTTTTGCCGTACCATCTGGAGAGCTCTTTTAAGTCAAGCTCCATGATGTAAGAGGAAGTACGCATGCTCAGCTCGTTCTGGATATCGTATGCTGCTTTTCCGAAGTATCCGATTTCTGTACCCTCGCAGAGTACTTTCACTGCCTGATACGGATGCAGGAAGGATTTCTGAACCGGCTCGTAGGTGAACTCAATGTCCATGCTCTCGGCGATGGTGTTGGCGATGCCCTTCATAGTGAAGAAGCTCTCGTTGTTTCCGAAGGTTCCGACGCAGAGAACTTTTCTCTCATCCGGGTAGGATGTCAGCGGCAGGGACTCCGGAATGTAGATGCTTGCTACCTCGAACAGTCTTCCTTCAAGGGTGCCCTGTTTCTCATTTCTGGAAATGGCATTCAGCATGGAAGCTGCCAGTGTGGTACGCATCAGGGACAGATCCTGGTTGATCGGGTTGATGATCTCGATGGCATTTCTCTCTTTTGCATCTGCCGGCAGTTTCAAGAGATCCAGATCTGCAGGGGAGAAGAAGGAGTAATGCATGCACTCGTAGATACCCATGGTGCATAAGGTATTCTTCAGTGCCAGCTCGCCTTTCTGCTCTTCATTGTAGCCGCCCATCGTTACCTGTGCAGCGGAAAGGAAGGTATCGGTTACGTGATCGTAGCCGTACATACGGATGACTTCCTCTGCCACGTCCGGATAGCGCTCGACATCGTTCTCTCCCTCCGGCAGCATATCCTCACGGTAAGCCGGAACCTGGATGGTCAGCTCATCGCCGTTGATTTCCGGTGCAAAGTTCAGGTTTTTCATAATGCGGAGAATCTCTGCTTCCGGAACTTCGATACCGAGTACGCCGTTTACTTTGCTGACACTGACGGTCATCGGAGTCGGATCGATGGAGTTTCCGGTGTTCACATCGAAATGGGTACGGGAAACTTTACCGCAGCCAAGCTCTTCCATCAGATGCAACGCACGTTTCATACCAAGTACGGTTGAATACTCGTCCACGCCTTTCTCATATCTTGCACTGGCATCCGTCGCTTTTCCAAGCGCACGGGCTGTCTTTCTGACGTTGTCGCGTGCGAATTTTGCGGACTCAAACATAACAGCCTCTGTCGTGTCGCGGATCTCGGAGTTTAAGCCTCCCATGACACCGGCAAGTGCAACCGGTTTTACGCCGTCGCAGATCACGAGGTTGTTCTCATTCATTGTGTATTCCTGCTCATCGAGGGTCACAATCTTTTCATTTTCTTTTGCTCTTCTGACACAGATTTCATTGCCTTCCAGATAAGAGCAGTCAAAAGCATGCATCGGCTGGCCGATCTCTTTTAAGACGTAGTTTGTGATATCAACCACGTTGGAGATCGCGGACATGCCGACGAGTGCCAGACGGCGTTTCATCCATGCCGGGGACTCTCCGATTTTTACGTCATATACGTAATGAGCGCTGTAACGCGGGCAGAGTTCCGGAGCTTCCACGCGGACAGAGAAGCCTTCTTTTTCCACATCCGTCTCGGTGTAATCGGTTGCCGGCATTTTTAAAGGTTTTTCCAGCATCGCCGATACTTCTCTTGCGATACCGAGGATACTCTGGCAGTCCGGTCTGTTTGCAGTCAGGGAGATATCAAAGATCCAGTCGTCAAGACCTGTCAGCTCTTTGACATCTGCGCCAAGCTCGGCATCTTCCGGCAGAACAAGCAGTCCGTTGTAGCCTGCGCCCGGGTACAGATCCTCGGTAAGGCCGAGCTCCACGCCGGAGCAGAGCATTCCGCAGGACTCATATCCTCTTAATTTTCCTTTTTTGATGGTCATAACACCCTCGATGGTCTTATGATCCTTTGCTGTTGCATAAACAGAAGCGCCAGGAAGGGCAACCGGGAATTTTCCGCCGGTGTGCACGTTGTCTGCGCCGCAGCAGATCTGCATGGTGCCGTGTTCTCCTGCATTTACCTGGCACACATGAAGATGGGTCTCCGGAATCGGCTCGCAGCCCTCCACCAGACCGACAACAACATTGCTGATGTCTTTTCCCACTTGATAACGCTCTTCTACTTCAAAACCGCCGTCGAACAGTTTTTTCCTCCAGTTCTTCCGGGGTAACATCGATATCTACATATTCTTTCAGCCAACTTAACGGTACTAACATATTAAACCTCCAAATTCAAACTGTTTCGTCTTTATTTCTCGTTAATCTGATTTAAAACCCGCAGATCGGAACCGAATAACAGTTTGATGTTGTTGATTCCGTATTTCAGCATGGCGATACGCTCCAGGCCGATGCCAAAAGCGAAGCCGCTGTACTCTTCTGAATCAATGCCGCAGTTCTCCAGCACGCGTTTGTTTACGATACCTGCTCCAAGGACCTCGATCCAGCCGGTTCCCTTGCAGAGGCTGCATCCTTTTCCGCCGCAGGCGAAGCAGCTACAGTCTACCTCAACGGACGGCTCCGTGAACGGGAAGTAAGACGGACGGAGACGGGTTGTGGTTCCCTCGCCGTAGATCTTCTGTACGAGTACGTCGAGCATTCCTTTCAGGTCGCAGAGGGTGATGTTTTTGTCGACAACGAGTCCCTCCATCTGATGGAACATCGGAGAATGGGTTGCGTCGTCATCAGACCGAAAAACACGTCCCGGGGAAAGGATCTTGATCGGCGGCTTTTTGTTTTCCATGACATGAATCTGGCCTGCCGATGTCTGGGTACGAAGCAGGAATTCCGGGGAGAGATAGAAGGTATCCTGCATATCTCTTGCCGGGTGATCCTGTGGTGTATTCAGTGCAGTAAAGTTGTAGTAATCGGTCTCGATTTCTCTTCCCTCGTATACCTCAAAGCCCATGCCTGCAAAGATGTCGATGAGCTGTTTGCGGATCAGGGTAACCGGATGAAGGTTTCCGATCGCTGTCTCTTCTGCCGGAAGGGTCAGGTCGATTTTCTCGGACTCATATTTCTTCTGCAGCTCGCGCTCTTTCATCTCCTCTTCCACTTTCTGGAAGCGGCCAAGCGCCCACTCTTTTAACTCATTGACGGATTTACCGTAGTTTGCGCGCTCTTCCGGGGCAATGTTTTTCATTTCTTTCATCAGCCCGCTGATCTTACTTTTCTTTCCTTCCAGATACTCGCTCTTAAATTCATACAGTTCTTTGGAGCTTTTCAGCTCTTCCAGTCCATTTTCAATCTTCTGTTTTAATTCAGACAGATGGCCGGTTAATACACTTTTTTCCTGCATTTGACTCTCCTACTTTCTTTTTCTTGCTTGTTTGATGGTAAATGTGAAAAACAATCAGATACCCCGCTGCAAACAGCGGAGCATCTGATTCTCGTGGCAGTCGCCAGATATCCATGCAAGCATGGCTGCCTGGCTCGTTGCTCACAAAAAAAAAGACCCCCGCCCCACAAAGGGACGAGATCTGAAATTTCGCGGTACCACCCTGATTTCTGCAGATACTTCCTGCAGACACTCATAACCGGTGCTGTAACGTACACCAAACGTCTGTCCCTACTTGCATTTCCAGTATCCTGCTATGCGTTCCGGACATCTGCTCCAATGCGAAATTTGAAATATTCCTGAACCTGAAGGAGCTTGCAGCCGATGACTCCCTCTCTCTGGCGGAAAAAAATATTTCTCTGAACATCTTCACAGCATTTTTCCTGTTAGATTATCTATAAAACTTTCATAAACAATGTTTATTGTACCGTCTTGACCCCCGGATGTCAAGCCATTATTTTCCCGCTTCTTTATTTGTCTCTTTATTTTCCATAAAATGCTCGATCGCCGCGTTCTGCAGTTTCCGCAGTTTATCCTCAAAATACGCGTTGATCTCCGCGCCGATCAGAAGGATCCACATGCAGAAATACATCCAGATCATGATAAACACGATCATCGTCAGACTACCGTACATATTGGACGCCGCAAGCGCGATGTCGAGGTACATGGAAAATGCAAGGGAAAAAATAGACCAGGCAAGGGATGAGATCAGTGCGCCCGGGCACTGGCTCTTAAAGCTCGCCTTCCGGTTCGGAATGCATTTATACAGCACCAGGAACAGAACCGCCAGCACGCCTGTCGTAATCAGGGTACGCATGCCCATGATAGAGGATGTCACGCGCGCCACCATCGGCAGATGTTCCGTCAGCTTATTCTGAATGCGGGTTCCGAAGACCAGAAGCACCAGACTGGTGAGGAATGCAGCGACAAATATTAAGGTATATGCCATGCCCCGCAGCCGGTTGATGATGTAATTACGTGTCTCTGTTACGTGATAAATGCTGTTCAACCCGTTTGTCAGCGCCGCAATGCCCTTTCCCGCCGACCACAGCGTTGTGATGATCGTAATCGGCATATAGGCAACGGACTGATAAAAGATCTCATTTACAATACCGCCCACGTAGCTCTGGAACTCCGTGGGCAGCATATTGATCAGAACGCTGTAAACATCGTCGCGTGTCAGCGGCGTATATTTTACAAGCGTAACAACCAGAAGAACAAACGGAATAAAGGAAAGAAGAATGAAATACGCGCTCTGCGCTGCATAAGCACCGACATGGTCCTCATTCAGGCGCTTCATAAAACCGCGGATTGTTTTATCATCTGGCAAAACCGCCTTTTCTTTGTTTTCGTGAATCTATCCCATTATTGCACACATCTTGTATTGCAGGATAGCCTACAAAGCATATCATACTTTTCTTTCCTTCGCAAGGGATTTCAATCCCATTTGCGGTAATACCATGCGTAACCGCGGGCTGGAACCGGAACACCGCGCAGAACGCGTTTTTCGCCGGTAAACAGATCCTTCCAGGTGAACTCTCCCATATCGATCCATGCGGTACGGTCCTCGTTGCTGAAGTTGAAGATTCCCGTCACCATCTCATTGCCGGATTTTCTGCAGACGCAGAGAAGTGCGGTATCGTACGTTTCCTCGGTCCAGACATCCGCCTCCCCATCGAACGGACGATATTTGAATTTGAGCTCTTCCATCTTCTTCATCGAAGCAAAAAGTCCGATTCTGTACCGTTCCTTTTTTGATCCTTCTCCGGTTCCAGATCCCAGTGGAAGTGGCCGCGGTGAATATAACGGCTGTCGGATCTGCGGTCGTAGTCCTCGCTCTCCTTGTAGGAGTAATCGTTGACCTGGCCGATCTCGTCACCGCTGTAGATGACCGGAATACCGGACTGGATGAAGAGGTATGCATTCAGCATTTCGATTCTCTGGATGGCCTGTGCCGTCTTCTCTTCATTCTGCTCAAAGCCTGCCGCCTCAAGACCGCAGAGAGAAGCCGTCGTTCCGCAGAGACGCGCATCCTGCAGAACAGGATCGTCGTTGTAGAGCTCTCCTCTTGCATCGCTTCCCTCCACATAGCCGCGGAAGTAATCATTCAGATATTTTTTATGCGGTGCCTCGGCGATGCCGAACTGTTTCAGCCATTCGTAATCGAGGCCCCAGCCGATATCATCGTGGCATCTCAGATAGTTCAGGAAGACATAGTCCTTCGGCAGTCTCGTCACAATATCCATCTGATGTTTCAGCAGGCGGGTATCTGCCGTTGCAATGGTGTGCCAGGTGGATGCCATCGTCGTTACGTTGTACAGCATATGGCACTCCGGTTTTTCCAGAGTTCCGAAGTACGGAACAACCTTTTCCGGTCTCCATGACAACCTCGCCGAGCAGCAGAACGCCCGGGCAGACGATCTCGGTGATCATACGCATCATGCGGACAATGGTATGTACCTGCGGCAGGTTACGGCAGGTGGTGCCGAGCTGTTTCCAGATGTATGGAACGGCATCGATGCGGACGATATCGATTCCCTGGTTGACGAGATAGAGCATGTTGTTGACCATCTCATTGAAGACAACCGGGTTCGCATAGTTCAGATCCCACTGGTACGGGTAGAATGTTGTCATGACAAATTTGTGACAGTCCTCTCTCCAGGTAAAGTTGCCCGGTGCCGTTGTCGGGAATACCTGCGGGCAGGTTTTCTCATATTCGGACGGAATGTCGTAGTTATCGAAAAAGAAGTAACGGTCCTGATACTCTTTTTCTCCGGCAAGTGCACGTCTGGCCCACTCATGATCCTCGGAAGTGTGGTTCATAACGAAATCCATGCAGAGACTCATGCCCTGGTCGTGGCATTTTTGCAGAGAGTGCAGCCAGATCCTCCATCGTTCCAAGGGACGGCTGTACGGTACGGTAATCGGCAACGGCATAGCCGCCGTCACTCTTTCCTTTCGGAGTGGCAAGGAACGGCATCAGGTGCAGATAATTCACGTTGCACGCTTTTAAGTAATCCAGCTTCTCCTCAAGACCGCTGATGTTGTCTGCGAATGCATCGATGTACAGCATCATGCCGAGCATTTTCTGGCTCTTATACCAGTTCTTCTGTTTTTCTCTCTTACGGTCGAGTGCTTTCCATTTTTTATTCCGCTCTTTGTACCACTGCTCCATGCTCGCACAGAGCTCTTCAAATCTTCCCTGTCCGTTTGGATACAGCTCGCAGTAGAGCCATTTCAGCTCATCATAGTGTTTCTCGAGTCTTCTCTGATATTCCACTGTCATGTTGTTCGTTCTCCTTTATCTTATTCTTTATCCTGTCACAGCGTTCCGGCAACGGAAAATCTGTGTTACGTTTCTTTCACTTGCAGTATACCGTTGCCGCAATTATATGTCAACCGTTTACATACTGTATTTTTCTAACCAAATTTCAGCCTTTTTCTTTGTCCTTTTTTACCAATTTTCTGTCTATCGATTTACTTTCTGGAACAGGAAAAAGACTCCGCAGCTTACTTTTTTCCGCGGAGTCTCTCATTTTTTTCTGTTTCACGCCGAACCACGCACCACAAGGCTCACCGGCATGGTCGTCACATTCGGCACCACCTCTCCCTTTCTTCTCCGGTCGATATACGCAATGGAAAGCTCCGACATTTCCTCAATCGGCTGATGGATCGTCGTGATGGAAGGCGTGGTAATCCCGGCGATCACAGTGTCATCAAACCCGACAACTTTAATATCCTCCGGCACCCGTTTTCCCATGGCGTAAAGGCGCTGGAGTACCTGTGCGGCAATCAGGTCACTGCTTGCAAAAATGCCGTCCGTCTCCGGGTGCTCCAGAAGGCCCTTTTCAATATAGGATTCATAGTGCATGGAGCCGTAGCTTAAGCGGTCACTCAAAAGAACTTCCCCTTCAATCCCCCGCTCCCGGCAGACGCGCAGGAATCCATCCGCACGCCGGTCCGCCGGCATATCTCTTCCGACGATTCCGCCGAAATGAAGCAGATGGCGGCAGCCGCAGTCCGCAAGATGCGATGCTGCAAGCGCTCCTCCCTGCTCGTTGTCACACTGGATTGTAATGGCCTCCGTATTTTCCTCTCGCTCGAAATTGACGATCGGAATTTTCAGATCATGAAACTTTTCAATCTGCACATCGCGGCTTGCCATCACAACGCCGGTTACACGGTTGGAGATGAACATATCGAGATATTCGGTTTCTTTCTCCGGCTGATCTTTCGAGTTGCAGAGCAGAATCTTGTAGCCCCGCTTTGCCGCCGCGCTCTCGAGTGCACTGATCAATTTTTACTGCAAAAAACGGGTGCGAGATGTGCGGAACGATAACCCCGATCGTATTGGAATGCGCTTTGCCAGGGAACGCGCCAGCTCATTCGGCTGGTAATTCATCTCCTGCATCGCCTGCGTTACTTTTTTTTCTTGTCTCTTCACTGATGTATCCGCGGTTGTTGATCACGCGGGGAAAACCGTCGTCGCCGTAACGCCGGCGCGTGCCGCTATGTCCTTGATTGTCGCCATGTTTCTCTCCTCGTCATTTTCTAACTGTTTTTCACTTTCGCCCATTATAGCACGAAAAAATCTGTTTTCGGTGACTTTTTTTGAAAAAAAGGGAACGGCAGTCGCCGATTTCGATGTTCTGGTAAAAATAGCGGAGAATCTCCTCATACGATTTTCCCTGCTCTGCCAGATGTTTCGCACCGTTCTGTGACATGCCGACGCCGTGGCCGTAGCCGCCGCCGTAAAATGTAAAGGAGACAGCCGTTTCCCCTTCTTTTTCCGGAACCACGATAAAGCAGGCACTCGGAAGCAGCTCCATCTCACAGCTTACAGTTCCGTCATTTTTCTGAATCGGCCAGCCTTTCGCCGAGAGGAACTTTCGGATCTGATACTCTCCCTCGATTTCCATGGATCCGTTTTTCTCCCTCGATACGGACGGTTTCTGCCGCACCTCCCTCTGACCGCCGCCGCACCTCAATCCCCGTGATCTCCCCGATTTTCTGATCCGCTGCCCGTTCTGACAGCACATCCGCCGGAATCGTCACCTGCCAGCGGTACCAGCCGTCCTCCACTTCCAGACTTGTGCTGTCCCTTTTGGTGATAAACGATGCAAACGCCTCCTCCGTCTCCGGTTCCTGCTTCTCCCCGCCTACCGTCACGCTCTTCAGATATTCTGCCGTCTCCGCCGTATTCCACACTTCATCCGTACTCGTCTTCCCGCAGGAGGTTGAGAAAAAATACGCCTGAATTGGTTCCCCGCCGCAGGTGATGATTTTTCCTTCTGTCTCCGCCACCGCAGCGTCTGTCTCCGGCTGCGCTTCCATATTGTGGTAGACCTGGCTTTCCACGCTGTCGTCTACATCCGCGTGGTAGTTCTCCCACGTTTTTTCACGAATCCTGGCACACGCATACGTTCTCGCACAGACCGCCTGTGCTTTTAATGCCTCCTTTTCGTAGGAGGACGGCATCTCACTCGGCACGACATACCGAAGATACATTTCCAGATCAAGTTCATTTACAACGAGAAGTCCCTCTTCGCTTTTATAGATGACAAAACTTCCCGGATAAACCGTCTCGTCTTCCGGCTTTCCCGTCAGGGAAACCGCCGTTCCCGCCGTCTCATCGGCCGGCACCACATGCACAACTTCCCCGCATTCCTGTTCCGTCACACAGATCGTCTCCTGCGGGGAAGCTATGTATGCGCCGTCGTTCATGGAAAGGCTTGCGTTTCCACGCAGGGACACCTGTTTCTGTGCGTATCCCAGCTTTCCGCAGTCCGTCAGAAGGACACGAATCTGTACCGGTCCGGCTGCCGTTGTTTCTTTTTGTTCTTCCTTTTTACTGTTCAGAAAGCCGCGTTTTCCTGTTCCATGTTCTGTATCGTCTCCTCCTGCTTTTTGCCTTCCATCGTCTCCGTCCTGCTTTCTGCTGTCGCTGTCTCTTCCGGCGCATCCAGACGGCGCTTCACAACAAACAATAACAGCAACAGGAGAATCCCCACTCCTAACAGTATCAATTCCAATTTATCATTTTTTGCTCTTCATATCTCATTCTATGCACACGGCTTTTTGTCCGATTCCTTTTCTTTTTCGCGATTTTTCCTTGACAAATACCGCCCTATGGTATATAGTACGGTTGTGTATAAATTTCATATCAACATCCAGAGTGCATCAAAAGAAGATCCGTCTTTTGGTGAGAGAGGGAATTCAGGTGAGATTCCTGGGCGATCCGGTCACTGTAATCAGGGAGTGAAGCATAACAAATCCATTGTATGTCCGCAACATATGAGAAGGAATGTGGAACGATGATCTGTAAGTCAGGAAACCTGCTCTGTATGCATAGGGTTGATGCTTCCGATGAAAGCTTCCATTCAAAGACTATTATGGGATATGGAATGTCTGAAAATTTTCGATTAGATTTTTAGAAACCTTCGAGCGAGATTTATGCATTGCATTAAACGGCCGGGTAAACCGTTTCAGATTCTGGTTTCGCCTGTTCTTTGTCAGGCGCCATCCTCCGCTTAAAGGTGTCTGCTATTCCGCTTGCAGGTTGATTCAGATGGCGAAGCGGTTACCCACCTCTGAAAAGAATATGACATAACTGGTAAGATTCTGTTGGATTCGAAAACAGGGTCTTTTCTTTTTCTGTTTTTTCAGAATTCGTTTTCTGCATATTTTCCCATAAAAAGGCTCCCCGCCTGCGCTCCTGTTTTCACAGGACGCTGCAGGAAGGGAGCATTTTTTATGCTGTTTCTATAGCAAGACCCGAAAATAATGCAAAAAAGGCAGTGCTGCAGAGCGCGAATTGCAAGGAACAGATTTGAAGGCGTACCGAGGTACGACGAAAATCTGTGACGCAGTAATTCACGCTCTGCGGTGCTGAATTTTTTGCATTATTTTCGAGGATTGCTATAAAATAGGATCTTAGAAAATGAATTTGTATACGGTTGTGGTGTCGTAAGTATCGCCTGCCTCGAGGATCGGTTTCTCCTCACCCTCCTGGTTGATGGCATTCGGCACATACTGAGATTCCAGGCAGAAGCCGTTGCGTTTGTCATAGAATACCCCATTCTTTCCGGTAACCGGAGCAATGAAATTTCCGGCGTAGAACTGAACGCATGGCAGATCCGTGAAGGCTTCCATGGTGATGCCGCTCTCTTTGCAGGATGCGACTGCCATCAGCTCAATGCTTCCCTCGACAGCCTTGTCCAGGATAAAGTTGTGGTCGTAGCCGCCGGTCAGTTTGAGCTGTTCGAAATCTGCTTCGATCTCTGCTCCGATTGCTTTCTCGCTGGTGAAATCCATCGGGGTTCCCTGTACCGGTGCATGCTCGCCGGTCGGGATGGATGCAGAATCGATCACCGGGCTGAACTGCTCCGCTTTTAAGACAAGTGTCTGGTTCTCAATAGATCCGGCATCGTGGCCTGCCAGGTTGAAGTAGCTGTGGTTTGTCATGTTGACAACGGTATCCTGATCGCAGCTTCCCTCATAGTGGATTTCTACGGCGTTCTCATCGGTCAGGGTATACGTAACGGACACTTCAAAGTTTCCCGGGAATCCCTGGTCTCCGTCCGGGCTCATCAGAACGAAGGTAACGGCGCTGTCATCCGCCTCTTCTACGTTCCAGAGGCGGTAATCGTATCCGTCCGGGCCGCTGTGCAGGTTGTTGTTGTTCTCATTTTTTGCCAGCTGGTATGTTTTTCCGTGCAGTTCAAATGCTGCTCCGCGATACGGTTTCCGTTTCTTCCGATGGTGGCTCCAAAATGGCTTCCGTCGGTCTCATAGCCGGTTACGGAGTCAAATCCAAGGACAACGTCTCTCTTCTTTCCATCCTTATCCGGAACGAGAACCGATACCAGATGTGCGCCGTAATCGGTTACACTGATTTTCCATTCCGTTTTTATTGGAGAGCGTGTAGAGCAATGCTTCTTTTCCGTCTTTGTTGTTCCAAAACCTGTTTTTCATGTCCTTCTCCTTTGGTTGTATGTAACGTATAAAAGAGAACCATTTTTCCATGATTCTCTTTTTTCTCTTTTGTAACCCCGGAATGCCGTTTCCCATATCTTTGACTCCTAGCAACGCAAGCTAGGTGGGTAGCCGCAGTCACCATTTCTGCCTTCCACTGACGTCTGTTTCCAGGGTGGCCTGACATCCACATGACAATAATAAGCCTCCCGTTTAAAGTAAATGTAGGTTCAAAATAATGAGATCATCGAACATTCCAGGAAGTTACATTTTTCTTCTTTTCTTTTCACAATTCGGATTATACGCTATTTTGGTTCGCTTTTCAAGTATTATTGCACAATTACTCAAAAATATTCGAACAGCTTTTGTATTAAATGATAATACACACCATTCCGCCCCGGCTGTCGTTGACAATTTTCTGCATGGAATCCTGGAGTTTTGCCTGGCCATCCTCGGTGATCTGGGCGATTTTGCTGCGGATGCCGTCGTCAACGAGCTGCTCGACGGATTTGCCGAAAATGTTGGTATTCCAGATTCCCTCCGGGCTCTTTGCGCTCTCTTTGATATAGGCGATCAGATCCTCCGCCTGCTGCTCACTTCCGACGATCGGCGCAATCTCCGTCTCGATGTTGGCCTTGATCATATGAATCGACGGGCTCACCGATTTAATTTTCACGCCGTATTTGTTTCCCTGATGGATCACGGCTGGCTCCTCCAGCTGAATCTCCTCCCTCCCCGGAATCACGACGCCGTAGCCGCATCCGCGCACCGCATGAATCGCGTCCTCTACCTTGCGGTACTCTTCCCGCTGTGCCGACAGCTCGCGGATCGTCTGCACCAGATCATACTCGCCTTTGATCTCCACGCCGGCAAGTACACTCAGCATTTCATAATAATACTGCTCTTTCACCTCAATCCGCACCTTCACCGTACCGCTCGCAAGATCCATCGACTGCAGCAGTGTCTGGCTGACATACTGACTGGCAATCGCTGTTTTCCCCCACTGCATCCTTCAGGCGCGTCTTTTCCCTGCACATCTCACGGATCTTCTGCAGCAGCTCTGCCTTCAGCGGATGGTCATCGGCAAGAAGCTCCACCCATTTAGGAATATAAAATTCCATCTGCTGAAGCGGAAACTCATACAGCACCTTTTCGAGCATATGCAGAATATCTTCTTTGCGGAGCTGGTCGCAGTTCACCGCCATCGCTGCCACGCCGAATTTTGTTTCAAGCTCCTTTACCTGCCGCTGTGTCTCCTCCCGGTACGGTTTTTTCGCATTCACAAGAATCAGGAAGGGCTTTCCCTGCTTTTTGAGCTCCGCAACGGTTCGTTCCTCCGCCTGCAGAAAATTCTCCCGCGGCAGCTCGCCGAACGATCCGTCGCACGTCACCATAAGACCGATCGTGGAATGTTCTGCGATCACCTTCTTCGTACCGATCTCCGCCGCCTCCCGGAACGGAATCGCCTGCTCGGACCACGGTGTTTTCACCATCCGCTCCTTCTCATTTTCCAGATTTCCCGCCGCGTCCGGCACCAGAAAGCCGACGCAGTCGATCAGTCGCAGCCGGATCGGATCGCCCTCCCCAAGCTGCAGCTCCACGGCGTCTTTCGGCACAAATTTCGGCTCCACCGTTGTGATCGTCTTTCCCTCCCCGCTTAAAGGCAGGGCATCCCGTACCTCCGCCTGTTCCTTTTCCGAAAGATACGGCAGTGCCAGCACCTCCAGGAAACGGCGGATCAGGGTGGACTTTCCCGTCCGTACAGGCCCCACCACTCCGATCAGGAACTGGCCCTTCGTTCGTTTCTGAATATCGCGGTATACTGAATATGCATCCATGCGCTGTTGTCCCCTTTGATCTTGTGCTATGTACTGTTATATTCTATGAGCCGGCCCCCCTCTCCTATCACCAAAACTGCACTGCCGCGCACGCAAAAAAGGCACCGCCGGCCCCTTTTTTTCGGACGCACAGTGCCATTTTTTTCTGTCACATTCTTATCTTCAGCCTATGATCAGCTGCTTTTTTTCTCATGGCAGCCTCTACCACATGGCCGACCAGAACAGATGTGGTAACGGATCCTACACCGCCTGGAACCGGTGTGATTGCCTCAACGATCGGCTCAGCTTTTGCGTATGCAACGTCTCCGCAGAGGTTTTCCTTCTTCGTTTACGTTGATTCCGACATCAATAACGGTCTGGCCTGCACGCAGGTAAGTATCATCCACAACACCTGCACGGCCTGCTGCTACGATCACGATATCTGCCTCTTTAACTACAGACGGCATGTCTTTCGTTCTGGTATGGCAGATGGTTACGGTTGCGTTTTTCTTTAACAGCATCATGGCTGCCGGTTTTCCTACAACGAGGCTGCGGCCTACGACAACGGCTTTTTTACCGGTGCAGTCGATGCCGTAGTGGTCGAGGATCTCCATGCAGGCCTGCGGAGTACATGGCGGGAAGCCCTGTTTTGTTCCGGCGAATACGCCTACCATGGAACCGTCTGTGATACCGTCTACGTCCTTCTCCGGGGAGAGTGCTTTGATGACTGCTGCCTCATCGAGATGTTTCGGGAGTGGACGGAAAATCAGAACGCCATGGATAGAATCATCTTTGTTTACTTTGTCGATGGTAGCCATCAGCTCTTCCTGGGTAACGTCTGCCGGAAGAAGGAATTTCTCGTATGCAACGCCTAAGGTCTCACAGCGTTTGGTTGCTCCTCTTTCGTAGGAAAGGTCATCCTCTCTCTCTCCGACACGGATGATTCCGAGAGTCGGTTTTACTCCTTTTGCTTCCAGCTCTGCTACATTTGCTTTGATCTTCTCATTTAATGCTGCTGTTACTTCTTTTCCTAATAACTGTTTTGCCATTTTTTATCCTCCGCTTTTCTTTTCGGTCAAAGAGAACTCCTTTTGCAACCCGCTTGCTGCCGGGAAGCTTCTCTGGCCGTTTGTTTTCAGGCTTTCAGTCTTCCCAGTACGTTCTGGAAAATCTCGTCTGCTTTTACGGTATAGACCGCAAGCATTTCATCGCATTTTCGATTCAGTTCTTCTGCATATTCCCGGTTTTTCATAGATTTCGTGTTGATATATACATTCAGGGAAGCACCCTCTAAGGCTGCTTTGCAGAATGCTGCGCCAACACCTGCGTCACTGATCGCAAGTGCAGAACCTTTTGCTGCAAATTCTACGATCAGGTCGATTGCTTCGCAGCATTTTTCCATAATTTCCATTGGAACAGAGCAGGCATCCTTCAGCACAATCTCCATGACTCTTGCTTTTTCTGCCTTCTCCTCCTCTGTCTCGCGCGGCATGCCGTATGCTTTGGAGAGCGGTTCGAACACTTCTGCATCGCGCTCGATCAGGTGAAGCAGTTCGTCCTGAAGCGTGGTTGCTTTTGCCATCAGCTCTTTCATTTCCTCTTCGACATCCGCATATTTCTTTTTACCTACTGTCAGCGCACCAACCATGTTGCCAAGCGCTGTGCCGACAGCGCCAACCAGTGCAGAAGCTCCGCCACCGCCCGGAACCGGTGCTTTGGAACCGAGCGCTTCTACAAACTCATTGCAAGGTACTGTTGAAAATCCCATGTTATTTTCCTCCGCTTATTTTTTTCGATCCAGAAGCCATCCTGATGGCCTCAAACCATAACTATTTTGCAGCCAGAGCCTTCAGCATATCAATTGTGACATCTCCCACAACCGCCATATCCTCTCCCTGCGTAAATGCAGCCGGGAAATTGTCCGAAAAGAGGATCTGCGCGGACGGCGGAAACTCATCATCTCCTGCCCATAAAATCAGGCGGACAAAAAGACCCTTCATAAACTCCAGCTCATATCCGACATCTCCGGATGAAATCGCCTGTGCACCGACGCGCTCCATGATCTCACGGAATTTGTCGAGCTTTCCGCCAAAGCCAAAGGCCAGACGGAACAGGCATCTTCCCTGGAACTGCTTAAAATAAACCTCTCCCCACGGAATCTCCCGGTATGTCAGGAATTTTCCGGTGGATGGGGCAGCTCCGCCCTCGGTCAGATAGCGCAGCACCAGAAATTTTTGCATTCGGCTTCTCCTCGAGCGGATACCAGCCGATCACCGGACCGTCTGTGCCGTCATCTCCAAGATGCTGCACGCGGTACTCCGGCCAGGAAATCCGGTAGGAAACACCCATCAGGGATACCGTAAACTCGTGTTTTTCGGCGTCATACGGTACATTACACCGGCTGGAAATCTCCGCCGGATCCGCGTTCTGGTATACTTCCAGGTAATGTTCATAGGGAATCCGTTCTTTGCTGTCTTTTTCGTAATTCAAGTCTACTGCCATGTGAATCCAATTCCTCTCAAAAAAAGGGTTCTCACTTCCGTTTTTATACTTCTACAGACGGGAACATCGCTGTGTCCGTGTGCGGCAGGAAGCAGGCCGCTACAAATTCATCCATATACGTCGGTACGGTCGAGAGCTCCAGATACGTCATGTTCCGGGCAACCTCGTACGTCTTCTTCTCTGCCGCTGTCGATAAGAGCATCGAATACGCGCCAGTCAGGGAAGAGTTGCCGATGTAATGGAATTTTTCCAGCGGGATGTCCGGGAACATACCGATGGTAACGGCATTTTTCATGTTGATGCCGCTTCCGATACCGCCCGCTACGTAAACCTCCTCGATCATGGAAACATCCATATCCAGATAGTTCAGCATCGTACGGATCGCTGAGAAAATCGCGCCCTTGGCGCGGATAAAGTTGTCGATATCGACCTCGGTAATCTCAACATCGCGGACACTTCCAGCCTCCTCCTCGAACGCAATGACATAGCTTCCCATGCCATATTTATCGTGGCGGATCCGTTTTCCCTCACGGATAAATTTACCCTTCGGATTGACCATCTTCGCGCGGAACAGCGCCGCAATCACATCGATGATACCGGAACCGCAAAGGCCGATCGGTTTCGTACCCTCATCTCCGATAACATGGTACGAAGGTTCCATCGTCTCCGGATCGATCGTACATTTTTCAATCGCACCGTCGGTCGCACGCATGCCACAGCTGATATCGCCGCCCTCAAAGGCCGGTCCGGCCGAGCAGGCACAGCTTACCATAAAGTCAGAGTTTCCAAATGCAAGCTCGCCATTGGTACCAAGGTCAATAAAAAGACTCATCTCCGGCCGGTTCCAGATCATGCTGACCAACGCGCCGGCAGTAATATCTCCGCCCACATAGCTTCCGATATTCGGTGCCAGAATGATATGGGCGTCCGGATGAATTGCAAGATTGACATCCGATGCAAACAGTGAGTTTGTCTTAAAGAAGGCCGGAATATACGGCTCCATCCGAAGCGGATCTGCATTGATGCCCATCATCAGATGCTCCATGGTAGTGTTTCCGGCAATCGCCGCACGGTAAATCTGCTGACTGCTGATTTTCGCTGCGCGGCACATGTTGGAAATCATCGGGTTTAAGGTTTCTTTGATGATTGCATTCTGCAGTCTTTCATGGCCTCCCGGTTTCTGGGATTCAATGATACGGTTGATAACATCCGCACCATACCGGATCTGTCCGTTTCCGGAAGAGGCTTTTGCCAGGATTTCTCCGCTTAGCATATCCACGATCAGTGCAGAAACTGTCGTTGTTCCAATGTCGACAACGAGACCGCCGACAACTGCTTTTGCTTCCATTGGAAGCATATCGTATAAAAAGACGTCATTTGCCGTAACCCGGACGACACACTGTGCCTGAAAATGGGATTCCCGAAGGACATCCGGCATTTTTTTCCAGTACAGAGTACGGAATCCGTACCCGTTCAAGCCCCGTCGCTGCCTGTACAGCCCAGGTTACTCTCTCGTTATCCGGCATCGTATCATCCAGAGTAGGCTCTTCCATTGAGATTTTGATCACCTGCATGCTGTTTTTCAGCTCCAGGCCGGCGTCTGTAATTTTCTTTTTCGTATCTTCAAAAATTGCAATTTCACTCGGTGAACTAAGGTCTGCCACTTTCATGCGGCTCCGGTAAGCGGATGCAATGTCCGGCACTTCCACTTCAACATCGCCTTTGACGGTGCTGACACACGCCAGTCTCCAGCCATTCTGATATTCTTCCTCAGAAATATGGCGGGTTATTTTGGAATCCAGCTCACCGCTCACAAGACGAACGCGGCATTTACCGCACGATGCGTTTCCGGAACACGGTGCATCGATCGGCACATTGCTCTTCTGCGCTACTTCAAGAAGGCGCTCACCCTCGGTTGCGTAGGTGACTACCGGTTCTCCCTCTTCAAATCGAAAGGTTACTTTTGCCATAATCTGTAAATCCCCCGTCGTATATATTCTCCGCTGTTTTTTTCCCGCTTTTAGATAGAAAAAATCCCCTGATGGTGCCTCAGGTTTTCGCAAACGCTGCGGCACCATCAGGGGAAAACCTGCGAGATTTAAAGATTAAAGCTCCAGATAAGAATCTGCATACAGAGTGTTGCCTTTGAATACGTCACAGGATTTAATGGTCTCCATCAGTCTCAGGTCATTCGGGTTAACGATGGCACTGGTCAGACCCTGCATCATAGCCATAGCTACAAGTGCGGAATCCATGATCGGACGGATGTTTTTCGGCATACCGTTGGAGTTGTTGGAAAGTCCGCCGGTAGAATTCAGTCCCATATCACTGAACATCTTGATGCACTCAAGAACTTCCATCTGTTTGTCCTGCATTCCTTTTACAACCAGGAACAGCGGGTCAAACCACAGATCTGTCGGCTCCATGCCATGCTCCATACCTCTTTCCAGAAGGGTCTGGCAGTACATCATACGCTCGTCGTTATCTTTTGCAATTCCTTCACCGTTGCAAAGTGCAATAACGATTGCATCGTTTGCAGCTGCAAGGTCAACGTACTCGATTCTTCCTGCAGCATCTGCAGAGTTTACGATCGGTTTTCCTTTGGAACGGTTGTATACAGAGATACCAGCCTCAATTGCTTTTTTGGTTGGATGTATCCAGAGCCAGCGGAACATTGTCAAAATTGCTCTGCAGCAGCTCAACAGCCCATTTCATGATGTCTTCTCCATCATTCTCAGCCGGTCCGATGTTTACATCAAGGTAAACGGCACCAGCATCCAGCTGCTGTTTTGCTCTCTTTAAAATTGGCTCTTCATCTCTTGCTGCGAATGCTTTGTTTACAGTAGGAGCTGTAACGGAAAGTCTTTCGCCGATGGTTACAAATTTTGCCATATCTCTTCTCCTTTTCTTTGGGAATCCCCCATAATTATTTTTTTCCACGGAAGGAACTCCGCTTGTCTGGAGTTCCTCCCGGAATTTTTATGTATTACAGTTCTCCGTTTGCCTGCAGATCTTTCATGAATTTCACAAGCTGAACTGCCTCAAGCGGAGCAACGATTACTTCCCATCCAGGAAGTTTGGACTCAATGTCGCCCTTTAATACGGCTACTTTACCAGGAATGATAACTTTTCTGGATTTTACTTTATCTTCTACATTCTCTTTGAAGAATTTGGAGATAGAGTTACCGGAGAATTTTACCTGCTGCCCAGGATGTCAGTACAGAAAGTCCGCCGGCGTCGTTGATTACAAGGTTTACCGGAACTCCGGATCTCTCGAGCTCTCCGGATACCAGGAAATAGGTCAGAGCAAAGTCTACTGTGGTCAGGCAGATCGAATTTTCATCTGCGCCGTTCAGCGGGTAGATGCCCGGCTCTACTTTCATCGGTTTCTGCGGATCGGTAAATACGTTCTGGCGAAGTCCGAATACCGGAAGTGCCTCTGCGTATCCCATTTCCTCAAGAACAATAATGGAACCGTATTTCATGGTGAACAGGGAAAGCAGTGCCTGCTGCATATATCTGTCGCCCTGTGCAATTTTTGCCAGATTTACAATAGACGGATAACCAAAGGTACGGTCTGTATCCTTTAAGGATGCACGTCTTACCTGTACGGTAGTAGCAAAGGTCTCTTTGATGGTCGCTTCTGTGGTATCAAGAACAAGGTTCTTGTTGCCGAGTTTCTCGATTGCTTCTACGGTGTCGTGAAGCTCATCAATGTTTGCGCCACTTACGCCGAGAACAACGCCTGCCTCTGTGGCAAGTTTGCTCATCTCTTCATAATTGGATGCATTTGCACCATTCAGGATCGGTTTGCCTGCTTTGCATACTTCCAGAGCAGCTTTTGCAGCTTCTGCGTCCTCACAGCCAAGTACCAGAACTTTTCCGGTTGCTGCTGCTTTCGTTACAAGAGATACGTATTTGTCTACGCCATTTCCGGCATAGTTTACATACAGCATCTCTGCGCACATACGCTCACCGATACGGTCGTAATCAACTTTTTTGTCTTCTTCCAGTTTTGCATCGATCTCTTCGTCAGACATACAGCTGCAGAGAGATACCGCATAACGGGTTTTGCTTACAAATGTTTTCTCATGACGATAGAGGACCGTCTCTCCGCCAAGAGTGTACTCACTGTCGCCGGTTCCGACTTTGATCGTCTTCATTGGCGGTGCGGTAGCTTCGGAAAGCTGTGCCATAGCGTCGTCAGACATATATGGGCACGCTGAAATATCCATAGCGCCCTGTGCAACCTTCATGGAGAATGCCATACAGGTCGGACATCCGCACTCTTTACAGTTTTTCTTTGGGGTCATTTTAAAAATCTGAATACCTGATAATGCCATAATTCTTTATCCTCCTAATCTCTTCCTTACGTACTGATTACATCAGTTCCTGAATCATTTTGGAAATGGTTGCAACAGACTGTGGATGTTTGAGGATAACTGCATCAGAACCAGAAGCCAGAGATGCGGCTGCTGTCTGAATCTCCATAGAGATTCCTCGTACTTCCTGATTTCCCCATTCCGGAGATTCCTCTTCTGTTGCCATTGCCTCTTTTACATTCCATGTCTCAGAAGCGATTGGAGTAATAATTGGCATCTGCAGCATTTTATCGTCCTGGGATAATGCTGCTGCTTTGATACGGTCCAGTGTAGATACTACGTACTCATATCCGTATCCGACTGCTGCAGAACCTACGTTCATAACAATGCTGTCTGCGCTGACACCAAGCTGGGTCATAACAACATTCAGCTGTTTTGCAAGGTTGATATCTACAGCGGACTCAGCGCCGACTTTCTGGCTGTATGCCAGACCTGCGGCTGCACCAACTGCCTTGTAATCTTCTTCTCTTGCGGACATAACAAGAACGTTTCTTCCCTGCAGGACCTCTGCTACTTTGGTCAGCAGTTCAGAATCTTTCTCTACGTTTTTGCATCCTTCTACAACAAGCGGTACATCTACGGCATCTGCAACTTCTTTGACTGTCTCAATCAGTTCTTCTACCGATTTGTTCAGACCGTTCGGGTCTCCGCCTGCCAGACGAAGGCAAAGGAAATCTGCACCTTCCATAGCTGCTGCTTTTTTTGGCAATCTCGCCCATGGTAGCTGCGCCTTCATAATATGCTTTTACGCTTTCCGGTTCTCCCTCCATACCAAGGTCTGTGATCTCAACGCCGACCTTCGGTCCGTTTTTGATTTCACCATCGAAGGAATAGAACGGTAATACGTTTTCTCCGCCAAGAGTGACGGTTTTGTCTCCGCTGCCGATTACAACGGATTTAATTGCTGCATTAAACTTTTGTGGTTTGCGATTAAACGGCATAAAAAAATGCCTCCTTAAAAATAAATTCCATCCAGGCATACCTCCATGATTCCGCTTCATGGGCATACCTGTTATTATTTTAACGTTTTTTCCCGGAGAATGCAAGATTTACCAGGATATTTTCCAAGTTTTTCCGGCAAAACAGATCCGTTTTCTCTTTTGCCGGCCGTTTTTCTCTTTTTGAAACGGGAGTGGCATACATTTTCCGGCATTTCCTCCGCTTTTTCTGCCTTCTTTGTATGCCGTATCTCCCTTTATATCTTACTTTCTCAGGCGGCTGTCTGCGCTTGCTGGCACCGCCTGATTCGGTCAGACTCTGCTGTCAAAACCGGATGTTTCTTTTTGATCCGCTCTTTACCAGAATACAAATTACATCATCGGATCCATGCCAAGTGCCGGATGGCCTTTTTCGGTCAGGAATGCAACCAGTGTCTCCGGATCTTCTGCGATGGTCTCGTCACCGATCATATCGGTAAAGTTGTCGATACCGTACAGCTCTTTTGCTGTCTCATTCAGTTTCTCTGCAACCTGCTCTTTCAGCTCTTTCGGCATCCATACGATACGGGCAACACCGCCTTCTGCTTTCATAAACTTCTTGGAAGCGATAAAGTGTTTGCCGTGTCCCATGAATCCAGGAGTCTGAACACCGCCGCCTGTCATGGAAGCCAGCTCGGAGAAGGTCATTCCCAGAGGAGTCATGCCTGCGTACTCACGGTTTGCGATGCAGACACCGTTGGAGAATGGTTCGATACCACAGATACACTCGAAGCATCCGCAGGATGTCATTGGGTTTTTCCATGATGGAGTACAAAGATACGTCATCAAGAGCACCCTGGGAAAGCTTACGAACAGCCTCGTTAACATCCTCATACTCACCGATTCTCTCATCGATTACGTTTTTCTTTTGTGATAACCTGGCAAGGTCCGTTCGGATCCAGCTCGTTGGTAGCTTTTGCATCCAGCCATGAAACAGCACCGCAAAGTCCGAGACGCTCTGGTGTAACAACACATACATGGCTCGGGGAGAATGCCTGGCACATGATACAGCTGTAGTATACCGGTACGGATTCATCTGTCATGGTAGACAGACGCTCATCACGTTTGTCGAATACTGGAATTGCAATTTCGTGACGGATCTTGGTACAGTCTTCCGGATTGGTGTAGATCTTAACCTGACATTTGTCAACAACAGCCTCGAACTCGTTCTTCACCTGTGCGTACAGAACTTCTCCGAAGTGTTTTGCACGGAAACCTGCGTTGAAAGCTTCTTTGCTGACACGGATACGGATCATATCACGCTGTCCGGTATGCATCACACCTTCGATGCAGTTCAGGTAACTGTGGAATTTACGCTCAAATACAGGCTCGAAATCCGGCTGCATGCTCTTTCCGGCAACCTCAACAACGTATGCAATGCTGTGCTTGGAACCTACCTCGAACTCGTCAATGTCCGGTCCGATCAGCTCGATCTTGTGATCTTCTACTTCGGAAGCATCTTTTGTCTGAACCAGCTCGCAACAGTCTACACGGGAACCGTCAAACTCAACCTGCATATCACCGCGGCGGATGATTTCGCCCTCAAATGCAGATGCGAATGCAACCGGGATATCGATGTTTGTAATTTTAATCTTGATGTCGCGGGCTTCCAGAGAAGTTGCGTTGAATTTGGAAACGTCCTTCTGGATAATGAGACTCTTCGGAATAGCCGGAACGTCTTTGTCATCGTTTGTGATAACCGGGAAACCAAGTGCAATCGCACCAGCGCCGCATGCAACGATCACATCTTCCAGAGGAGCAAAAGCATTTACGAATGCCGGTACACGGTCTTTGGTGTAGGTCATCAGTGCGCCTGCATCGCCTGCAGTTACGTTACCGAAGATCAGGGCTGCACGGATTGCTACGGATACAACGTGGATGACAGATGTTACGTCTTTTCCAAGCGGGATGACACGTACGTTTGCGCCGGTCTTGTATCCTAATTCCTGACACTGATCAATGATTCCGCCAACCAGTGTTACAAGAATACCCTGTGCCTGATAGCTCTTAACCAGATCCACGCCTTCCTGTGCGGTCGGAGCGCTTCCAAGGATAACAGCTACGCCCGGGATATCGCCTGTTACAAGCGGCACACCAAGCTCACGGATGATGGCATCGCTTAAATGGCCGTAGCACGGCTCATCATATGGTTTTGCACCGTCGATGTATTTAATTGCCTCGATGAACTCTGCGCAGAGTGCAGTTGCAACACCGGACATAAATACATCATTCAGCTGATTTTCTCTTGTCATCAGAGATTTTACCACGCCAAGAGCCTCTTTCATCTCTTTTAAGTTGGTAACCTTTACTCCTGTTACAGCATAGTAACACGGAAGTGCGTAAGCAGTGTCCGGGAAGCTGACTGCTTTTTTGCCTCTCCGTTTTGCTGCGATTGCGGCATCAATGGCAGCTTCGGTAAGACCGTATACTGCATCATTTCCGCCAAATACTCTCTCGAATAATGTCATGTGTTTTTACCTCCTATCACACTTTTTCCATGCCAGGCATGTTTGACTTATCGATTTTTGTTTTTTGATTTTCCGTATCTCTTCTACTGCAGCCGCGCTGTAATCATATGGAGACGAACCTTCCCTGTCCGCTTCCATAATTTCCGGGTTGTAGTGGACCATGCCCAGAAGATCCTCCGGGGGGAATACGGTCCTGTATGAATGCCTCATCTTTTTCGTCGCGTACTTTGTTTGCCACGACATGAACCTGATGAACGCCAAGCTCTTCGGCCAGACGTTTGACATTCTTATAGGTCTGAATACTTCTTGCACCCGGCTCGATGACTACGATGAACATATCCATGCCCTCCGTCGTTCCTCTTCCCAGATGCTCAAGGCCTGCTTCCATGTCGAGGATGACAACATCCCCTCTGTGAAGGACCAGGCTGTTGATGATTCTCCGCAGCATCACATGCTCCGGGCAGACACAACCGCTTCCGGCCGTCTCCACGGTGCCAAGCGTCAGGAGTTTGACTCCATTGTACTCTTTGCTGTATTTATCGGGGATATCACTTACTCTCGGATTTATCTTGTAAAACCGGTTGTCTGCACTTGCCTCGGTGCGCTCTTCGATCAGTTTTCTCATTTTGGTAATCGGAACGATCGAATCGAGGATTTCTTCCGGAAATCCAAGCGCAAGGCCCAGATTGGCATCCGGATCGACATCTGCAGCCAGAACCGGATGGCCTTCTTCTGCATAAAGTCTTGCAAGGGTCGCTGCGATGGTTGTTTTTCCTACGCCACCCTTTCCAGTTACTGCTATTTTCATTTTACACCTTTTCACTTCAAAAAGGGCGGTCTCTTTTTACGTCAGGGACCGCCCTGTCCTTTTTATACGCCGAGTGCGGCACGTTTCTCTTCGATTCGTGCGAGCATTGCATCGCCCAGCTTGTCGATGTCTTTTTCTACTGTGTAAGCTGCCTCAACCCAGTCGCGGACACCGTTGGTCAGAAGTCCTGTTACCTCAGTGGATCCGGATACATACGGCTCTACGCCCAAGGTAAGTATCGATACCGGTTGCTACAACATAGTTTCCGATGGAAACTGCTTTCTCAGACATCCACTCCGGAGCACATCCGACAACCGGAAGCTGGGAAATATTGACATTACCGATTTTAGCAAGTTCTGCTACAAGAACCATCATACGGGAGATATCAACGCAGGATCCCATGTGGAGTACCGGCGGGATATCAGCCAGCTCGCAGACACGTTTCAGACCTGCACCGCAGAGATCTTTAGCACGTTTGTCCATCAGACCTGCTCTTGCTGCTGCCTGTGCAGAGCATCCGGAAGCAACGATGATAACGTCGTGCGCGATCAGCTTCTTCATCAGCTCGATGTGAGCGGTGTCCGGACGGACTTTCGGGTTGTTGCATCCTACCATGGCAACTGCACCGCGGATAACGCCGGATGCCACACACTGCCACAGCGGCATCAGAGTTCCGGTCTGGTCAACCTGGGAATTGGTTACTTTATCCAGAGTCTTGATGATGGACTCAAAAGAGTATCCAACGGTTGCTTTCTGCTTCATATGCGGGATATGTACCAGCTCCGGTTTCCGGTTTTTAAAGTTTTCAATTGCCATTTTTACGATGGCTTTTGCATTCTCACCTGCTGTTTTTGCGTTGAAACGAATGTATTCTGCATCCGGCATCTGCGCAATCGGGCTGGTGGTAACGAATTTAGTATGGAAACATTTGCTTAAAGGTCCAAGGGCCGGGAAAATACACTGTACGTCAACAACGATGGCCTCGCAGGCACCGGTCAGTACCACGTTTTCCTGCTGCAGGAAGTTACCTGCCATCGGCACGCCGCGGCGCATTGCTACTTCATTGGAAGTACAGCAGACACCTGCCACGTTGATTCCCTTTGCTCCCATTTCTTTTGCATATGCGATCATCTCCGGATCGTCTGCGTATTCGCAGATCATCTCGGAAAGTGACGGATCATGGCCATGAACGATGATATTTACTTCATCTTCTTTCATAACACCAAGGTTTGCCTCGGTTTCGATCGGCTTTGGAGTTCCGAACAGTACGTCAGAGAACTCGGTACCCATCATGGAGCCGCCCCATCCATCGGAAAGTCCGGAACGAAGGGACTGGCGAACGAGTGCTTCCGGAAGGGAAGAACATCCCATATGAGTCATATGAAGAGAACATGCAACCTCACGGTCAATCGCACGCGGTGCGATTTCTTCTCTCTCCCAGATATCCTGTGTATGCTGCGGAGCACGTTTCAGGAATCTCTGTGTTCCAAACGGTTTACCATACTCTAAAAGAGCCAGCTCGGACATCTCATGTGCCAGATCGTAAATATCTTTTCCTTCTGTCTCTACGCCCCACTCTTTTGCGATACGGATCAGTTTCTCCGGATCTTTTACTTTGTAGTTTCCGTTTGGATCAGCCTCATGCAGTGTGTGGCAGATCTCACGGCCATGATCGGAATGTGTTGCGGAACCGCCTGCTGTAAAGCGCAGGAAGTTACGTCCTACAATACCGTGTACATCGCATCCGCAGATTCCTCTCGGTGCCTTTGGTGTAATACGGCAAGGTCCCATCGTACAGATACGGCAGCAGGTTCCCTGCTCACCGAATTTACAGTGTGGGGTCTGGTTTTTTACACGAAACTGCCATGCGTCAGCGCCAACCTTTGCACCATTTTCCAGGAGCTCATTCGTGGCCTGTTCGAATTCTTCTACGCTTGTTAATTTGAATTCGCTCATCTTGTCCTCCTCAAGATTGTATTTTAATATTTTTATGGTAAAAATCATCCTCCCATGGGGGATATTTTACTTTTGAAATATCCCTCCGTCTGCAGCGTGTACAAAGCGGAGGGCAGATTCTCTGTTTTTATAAATCAAGGTTTTCTACGATTTTCTTTAATGCCGCGCGTACCGGAGAGTCTTCCGGCAGACGTACGGTTGGTTTTCCGTCACAGTCATATTCATAAACCTGATCATCGTGCGGAACAACGCCAAGGAGAGTTAATCCCTGTTTTTCAATCTCCTCACGGGTTCCCTCATTTAACACGCCATTCGGCGCACGGTTTACGATCAGTCCTACCTGCTTCGGCTTCATATCGCATTCTTTGATCAGCTCCGCGATTCTCGCAGCGGCCTGTACTCCTCTTCTTGAGCAGTCACTGACCAAAATAGCTGTATCCATTCCCGGAAGTATACCACGGCTGATATGCTCCATGCCTGCCTCGTTATCCACAACCATGAAGGGGTAATTCGGATACAGCTTTGCAAGCTGATTCTGCAGAAGTCCATTGACGAAGCAGTAGCAGCCTTTTCCCTGTGTTCTTCCCATCACAAGCAGGTCAAAATCATCTTCCTCAGTCAGAGCGCCTGCAAATTTAAATTCCGCATAATCTGCCTTGCTCATACCTGCCGGAATCGGGTTTTTTGGATGCCATCTCTGCACGGGCAATCTCCTCCCGGATATCTCCAAGGGTAGCTTCTACTTCTACACCGAGTACCTCATTCAGGTTTGAGTTTGCGTCCGCATCAACCGCAAGAACAGGACCTTTTCCTGACTCGCAGAGATACTGGATCAGCAAGCCGCATAATGTTGTTTTTCCAACGCCGCCTTTTCCGGCGACAGCTATTACGTGTGCCATAAAATCGGATGCCTCCCAAATTCAAGTAATTAATTCATTAAACCAGTGTGCAAAGGCCGGATCTGTCGATGATTTCAGATACGTCTTTCCATTTATTCAGTGCATACAGATGAATTCCATTGACACCGAGTGCACGGTATGCATCAATCTGTTTTACGGTATATTCGATACCCTCTTCTTTGAACTCTGCAACTTTCTTGTCGTAGAATACGTCGAACGGTTTGCCCTCTGCATCTTTTGCTGCAAATGGGTTCGGGAACAGCCAGTGTCTGGAGATCATTCTGGAAAGCTCTCTGTCCATAACACAGCCGTTTCTGGAAAGTGCCATGTTGATGGTAGCTGCCTGATCCAGGATCGGCATAACTCCAACGTCTACCGGCATGGTGATTCCTGCTTTACGGATTGCATCGAGCCAGTATTTGAACTGCTCCATATCCCAGCAGAGCTGTGTCATGATGTAGTCAGCTCCGTTGTCCTGTTTCTGTTTCAGAACTGCGATATCAGACTCCAGACTTCTGCAGGAGATGTGGCCTTCCGGTGAACCTGCAACAGCGATTTCAAATTTGTCGCCGTAGGTATCACGTACGAATTTTACAAGATCCGTAGCGTAGTCAAAGTCACCGCAGGTTGTGGTCTCGCCAAGCGGAATATCACCGCGCAGTGCCAGCATGTGGTCTACGCCGTCAGCCAGATACTGATCCAGCTGTTCTTTAATTCCTTCTTTTGTGTTTTTGATAACGGTGAAATGAGTAACCGGTGTGGTTCCGGCATTTTTGATCATCTGACATACTTCACGGTTTGCTCCGACGTTTCCGCCGCCTGCTCCGTATGTACAGGAAATGTAAGACGGGTTATATTTCATCAGGTGGTCGATGGTACCCGGCAGATTCTGCAGTCCCTTCTCTGTCTTTGGCGGGAACAGCTCAAAAGACAGAAGGGTCTTGTTTTTCATCTCTTCTGAAAGTTTCATAATTCAATTTACCTCCGCTTTAATATGATATATTCCTATTCTAAGTCCCGGTTCGCCTGTTCTGTTTGTTCCGATTCGCAGACCCCGGGGTCTTAAAACCGCTTTTATAGAATAACTGGTTCCGTCAACCAATTATCATTCACAGTCCAGCTCTACGATGCTGTTTGCAAGATCTACCATTTTGATCTTACCCTGCAGTCTGATCTCTTCGCCCAGGATGTCACGGATGAGAACGTATTCTCCATCGACATCGATGCGGCTTACGTTTTTCACAGACAACTGTGTTTTCCGGATTTTTGTATACCGTTGCAAGGCACATAGCGTTACGCCTCCTCTACTTAACTTCTTTCAAATGCCTTCTTTAACAGCGTCAGTGCAAGGGACAGGCGCATATTGCCTTTCTGGAAATCGGATACTCCCTCCCTGATCTGTTTTGCGGCGTCCGCCATTCCGGCTTTTTTCCAGTTTGTCGGCCATCTCGTCGAGTTCTGCTGCGTGATGTTCATTGTGCTGCAGCATATAGGTTAAAAGGGCAAGATTCTCGTCCTTGCATTTTTCTTCGGAACCGCATGCATTGCAGGCATGTCCGCAGTCTTCTCCCTCGTGATGATGGTCATGGTGATGATGGTGCTCGTCGTGAGCTCCGTGCGGAATGGGATTTCCATTCTCGTCATATAATAAATGCATAATATGGCCTCCTCTGTCCCTGGTATTTTCCTCTGCCGTCCGTTTCGTCCGCTTTTGTTTTCCTGAAACATCCTGCAGATTGTACAGGGGAATGATAAATAAATATCAATTCAAGTTTATTATACTCTATTTCATGCACAAAATCAATACAGCCTCCACAAAATTTCTGTACAATTCGCCGTACAGGCCGTCCTGGCATCCTTCTTTTTCTTGCATGGCTTGTTACTTTTTTCATTTCCGATTGTGTTAAACCTTTTTAATATATTTGGTCTGATTCTTTAATTTCATGTTATACTAACATAATTATGAGAGAATACGGCTAGAATCTTTTTTGATTCAAGATACGG
>ENA-OQHD01000085-OQHD01000085.1-human-gut-metagenome-genome-assembly--contig:-NODE-85-length-40470-cov-7.413108_pt1 | contig 40470 bp, 37 predicted proteins | sample MGYA00242560_ERZ504711 | MGnify/ENA primary metagenome ERZ504711 (study PRJEB26092, sample SAMD00036198) | human gut metagenome | host: Homo sapiens | study: EMG produced TPA metagenomics assembly of...
GGGGTCGGGTCGGAAAGGGTCTCGGCGAGGATCACGCATGTTTCATGCAGCATTGGGTTGTTCCTTTCGTGTTAGGTTCATGCACCATCGTCAGCCGACATGGGCCGTGGCGCCGGGGCATGGCGTCTACGTCCTTCACGAGCCGTGAGTACGCGGCCGGATAACGGCCCGGGGAAACCCCGTCGAGTTCAAGCCCTTTGATATCGGGGCAGCCGCCACACGCGGACGGCGGATGACAGTTGGATGCGCGCCGCCACCAAAGGCCGGGGCATACGGGGCACGGGTCGGTGATGGCCGCGCCCAACAGGATCGATGCGCCGAACAGTCCGGCCGACTGGTCGGCGAGCAGCGCGCGCAACGATTCGAGGCCGCGCCCCGTGCCCATGGCGCACAGGATGATGCGCGACGGCATGGAGGGATCCTGGCTCACCGGCAGCGCGCGGCCGGCGTCGGCGAACCGTTCCGGATCCGAATGGCGGATCGTGGTGCATCCGGCACCGCCGTGCGCGCCCACCAGCCACACGCGGTCGGTGACGGGTGCCGTGAACGCCGGGATCAACGTGGTCAGTTGTGGCATGGTGTTGGTCCTTTCATAGGCTCGGGTCGGTGCCGGGCAGTTGCGAGGGGTCCGGGTTCGCGGGCACCGACCAGCCCGGAGACGCGGAACCACCGGTCGAGCCGGCGGAACCGCCGGAGGAATGGTATCCGCCGCCCGTCGGGCCGGAACCCGAGCCCGAAGCGGAGCCGGAGGGCATGTACGAGTACTGTTGCGGTGCCGGCGTGCTCCGCTCCTGCGCCTGCGCCGCAGCCGCTGCGGCCTCCTCCTGCGCTTTCCTTTCCTCGTCGGCCTTGTTCTTCGCGCCGATGGAGGCGTTCACCTTGTCCATGGCGTCGGTGATGGCCTTCTCGTCGCGCTTGTCGATTGAGGCGCGCAGCAGGGCGCGAGAATATTCGTCCTGCACCTTGCCTTCGGAGGAGGAATACAATCGTTCGCCCTGTTCGACCGTATGGGCCAGCCGCGAGGCGAACACCGCGCCCGCCGCCTTCTTCAGCCGCGAGAGATTTCCCGTGTGCTTCTTTTCGATGGCTTGCAGCTTGGATGTGGTGGCGTTGGCCGTTTCCGTGTCCGTGGCGGCACATGCGGGGATTCGCTCGCCCTCGGAATATTGTTCGGCCAGCTTGTCGAGGGTTTCCAGGGTTTCCGGGTCGGCGAGCTTGTCGGCCGTGACCGCTTTCGCCTGTGCGAGCCGGTCGCCGTCGAGATATTCGACCAGCTTCCGTTCGGCTTTCTTCGCCGCAGCGTGGGCGGTGGCGCAGTCCGCCGTCGCCTGTTCCAGCTCGCGTGCGGCCGTGGCGGATTCATGCGATCTCCACGCGGACATGCCGGCGACCGTGACGCAGGCCGCGAGCAGGATGCCGCCCGCGGTCGTGGCCATGCGCCTCCATTCGCGCACGGGCATGGCGGCATCCCGGTCGCCGACCGGCGTGAGGTCGATCGTGTCGGCGAGATCGGCCGGCTCCACGGCACCGCCAACGTGCTGCGGTTCCGATGCCGGGGCATCGGCCGGGATATCATTCCCCACCGGATTCGAGGCCGATGGCAGCGGGCCGATCTCCCACGGATCGACGGCCGGGTTCGCCCGGTCTTCGCTTCCGGCGTCGTCCACGCATCGCGCATCCGGCTCCAGCCCGGGCCCGGGCTCGGGTTCGGGTTCGGCCGGTGGCCGGCGTTCCGGTTCCGGTTCTCGTGCCGTGTCGATGGCGACGGCGGTGCCGGCGGCGATTATGGGGCCCATCTCCCATGGGTCCGTGCCGGAGGTGTTCATCGGTTCGGGAAGAGGCGCTGGCGGAGGCTCGGGCGGTCCGGTGCGGCGGCGGTCATGCCGTCGGCGGCGTCGGCCTGCCGTTCGCGCAGCTGCCGCTGTTCCATGACCCATGCGGGATGCTGGCCGTGTTCGTGCGCGTCCATGAGGCAGCGCGTGACCTCGCCCTCGGGTGAAACCGCCGCGAGCCGGCCCAGATGGCCGGTGAACGCGGCCTCGGGATCGCCCTGCATGAAGCTCATGTACGCGGCCGCCTCAAGCGCGCCCTCCCTTCGCGCGGAATCCGGGATGGTGTTGGACAGCCGCCACAGCAGTGCGGGTATGTCCTGGTGGAACTCGCTGTTGGCTATCTCGCGCACGTTGTAGTCGGCCTGGTACCACGGTTTGACCTGGCCCGAGGCGAACAGGGGTATGGCGCGCGGATCATGCTCGGCGACCATGAGGAAACGGGCGCGCTCCAGGCCCGGCGATATCAGCTTCGCGCACACGGCGTCGCGCAGCCCCGTGTCGCCGGACAGCGACGCCAGCAGCCCCGCCGTGGCATGGTCCTTTTCCGCGTCCGCGCCGATGCGGTATTGTCCGGCGCGCAGCGAGTCGAGAAAATCGAATACGGCCAATGCGGTTTGCCTGTCAGCCATGTGCAACCTCCAGAGGAATGATGATGGTGCGAACAATGTCAGAGTCGATGATGCGCCGGGTCGCGGGCCGCTGCGGGGCGCACCGTCTACAGGCCCCATCGGGAGCACGGCTCCACGGGTCCACGGGTTCCGGGCATGGGAAAGGCCCTCCGCCGGGAGAGGCTGGCGAAGGGCCTGGGGGTTCGCACGCCGCCCGGGGCACGGGATTCGGAAGGTATGCCCCTTTCCGGCATGTGAAGTCGATGGAGGGCGTTCCGGCCGTCATCGGACGACGAGGCCGGAACGCCTCGGGGTCACTTGCCCGCGTTCGCGGCCGTGTGGCGGCCGGAACCCTGTGCGCAGTGGCGCTTGCGGAACACGAGCAGGGAGCCGCCGGCGAGCAGCACCGCCAGGGCGCCGCCGGCAAGGCCGAGCACGGCCGTGCCGGTGGAGGCCAACGGCTTGGCACGGTATCCGTTCCAGTCGTCGGTGTTGCTGGTGGCCTGGGTGTCGGCGCACAGCTGCTTGCCGTCGATCTCGGTCACGTCGCCGGTGGAATATTCCGGATCGGTGTCTTCGCCGCCGTCGGTCTTGTCGTTGAACGGGTCGCCGTTGGACGGCGCGCATTCCACGAGCGGGGTGCCGGTGACGATGGCGCGGTCCGTGTGTGTGTCGCCTTCCCTGACGCCCTTGAGCGTGCCGGTCACGCTGACCGACTCGCCCGGCTTGAGCACCAGGGTGTCCCAGTTGTCGGGGTAGGCGAGCGAATCCATGTCCACGTGCGCGTCGCCGACGATGGTGGAGTCGGCGAGGTCCAGGTCGCTTGCCTTGAACCATGCGCCGTCACCGGTGGCCGGGTCGGTCTTGGAGGTGTTCGTGATGATGAACGTGATGCCGATGCTGTCGGCGTCCATCTTCAGCGCCTGCTTCGGGTCGTCGCGGTCCGCCCGCTCCTGGCCTTCCTGCTTGAGGGTCGGGGTATCGACCTTCTCCAGGTGGATGCTCGGGGTCATGTCCGGGGTCTTGGTGACGACCTTGTTGGATTCGCGCGGCTGGCCGTTGATGGTCTCGGTCCACGTGTTGGGCACCTCGTCGGCCACGGCGATGCGCTTGCACTGGAGGTAGAGCCTCCAGCCGGCCTCGTGCTCGTTGTCGGCGCTCACCAGGTCGAGGTAGGCCTGGGTCGCGTTGACCGTGACCTTGCCGTTGCCGTCGGCGTCCACGGTGAACAGGTTGCCGCCGAACTTCGAGGAGTCGAAGCCGCTGCCCGCGATCTTCTCGCCCCTGGCCGCGAGCACCTGGCCGCCCCTGTACAAATCACGCGAGGCGTAGACGGCCCAGTTGCCCAGGTACTGGTCGTACTCGGTGGCCAGCTGGTCCGTGCCGCCCCAGTCCGTGACGGTCTGGTAGGCGCGGCCCGGGGGCAGGATGCTGGAATCCAGGCGGTAGAGGAACGTGTGGTTCAGATACACGCTCTTGCCGTCGATGCTGTCGCCGCCGACCTGCACGGTCACGTCCTTCTTCGGGTTGATCTCCTTCAACGGGTTGGAGACGGTGTTGGTCTTGTCACGCTTGTCGTTCGTGACCTGCGTGGCGGTGTTCTCCACCGTGTGGCCGTCCTTGACCTTGGTGACGGTCATCGGCATGACCACCTGGTAGGTGTGGCCCAGCAGCGACTGGTCGATGCTCGGGTCCTTCAGCGGGTCGTAATCCTTGTCGGACTTCTCGCTGTACGCCTTCAGGTCGGCGGGCTGCGGGTCGCCCTTCACGGTCTCGCCGGTCGCGGGGATCTGGGTGTCCACGGTTTTGGCGAAGGCGTAGAGCACCCCGTCCTTGTCCTGGATGTTGAACTCGCCGGTGCGGTCCCTGCCGGTCTCGTCAAGGATCTCCACGTGCTTCGCGTCGAGGGTCAGGTACTCCTGGTCGTAGTCGTCCATCATGCCCAAGCGCCATACCTTGTAGGCGGTGTCGGTGAGCCTGGAGGCGTCGATGTTGACGCGGTAGTACACCTTGTCGCCCAGCAGCGCGGTCTTGCCGTCGATGCTGATGGTCGGGTCCTTCTGCGTGTCCTGCTTGGAGGGCTTGATGACCGGCGGCTCGTTCTCGACCTTGTTGGACGGGGTGACGCCGTTGTTGACGGTCAGCGCGGCCTTGTTGTCGACGGTCTTGTCGGTGGGCGCGTCCTCGTTCACCTTGGCCTCGAAGCGCAGCAGCACGCGCGGGTTGGAGCCGGCCTTCCAGTTGGCGGCAACCCAGTCCCTGGCGAACGTGGCCTCGAACGAGTGGTTGGCTTCGTCCCACTGCACCTTGTAGGCGCTCTTCGGGATGATGCCGCCGGTTCCCAGGTCGGTGATCTCCAGGGTCTGCTTGTTCGCGGTGGTGTACTCGGAATAGGTGTCGCTCAGCTTGATGGCGGTCACCGAATATGCCTGGTCCGCAGGGATCCGCGGGTCCACGCGCACGGTGTATTCCACGGTCTGGCCGGGGAACACGGTCTTGGTGTCGATGCTGGACTGGTCGCCGCCCTGGGAGGATTCGGCGATGACCTGCTTGTGGATCGGGGGCACGGTCACGCAGATCTTCGGCGTGTTGGTGTCCACCGTGCTGCCGCCGACCGTCTGGCCGCCCTTGTTGTCGAGGTCGTCGCCCTTCGGGTCCGCGCACGTGTTGAGCTCGTCGCCCTCGGACTTGCCGTAGGATTCGAGCAGCTTCACGGTGTCGAAGTTCACGTCGAAGGGGATCACGACGCTGATCTGCTTCGCGGTCTTCAGGTCCTTCTGCGCGGCCTCGTAGGAGTCCTTCGCGCTGACCGTGACCTTGGTGCCCTCGGCGGTGATGTCGAACTGGTCGGTCACGTCCCTGCCGGTCTTGTTCAGGTCGTTGACGCCGGCGTTGGCCTCGTCGGTGGTGTCCTGCTCGTAGACCTTGATGTTGGAGGTGTCCTTCAGGTCGAGGATGCTATCGACGTTGGCGAAGTCGTCGGTCCACGCGATCTCGGGCACGCGGCCCAATCCGGTGGGCAGGGTGCCGGAGATGACCGCCGCCACCTCGTCGCCGAGACGGTAGTACTTGTCGTCGCCGCCCACCTTGTCGCTCTTGGTCGGATCGACGGTCAGCTGCCACTTGCCGCCGACCTTCATGGCCCACGCCTTGTTGGGGTTGGGCGTCCACACGAACACCGGCGGCTCGTTGGTCGGTCGGGTCTCGTTGTTCCACTTCTCGTACGCCTTGTTGGTCAGCTGGATCTTCTTGCCCTCGGTGGCACCCTTTTTGATGGTGCCCGTCAGGTAGAACCTGACCTTGCTCGCGCTGTTCCTGAACATCGTCTTCGCGATGTAGGCGGACTTCGCGGTGGCGGTCGCGGTCCCGGCCTTCCGGTCGATCGCGATGGTGAAGTTCGCGGTCTCGTCCTTGCCGTCGACGAACACCTTGCCGGACTTCCAGTCGATCCACTGGTTCGAACCGGTCAGATCATCGGTGATGGAATAGGATGCCAGCGGGTTGAGCAGGTGCGCGGGGATGCTGCCGTTGACGACCACGCCCACCTGGTCGCCCACGAGGAACGTCTTCTGATCGACGCCCTGCTGGTTGGTCCATTTCCTGTCCTCGGCCACGAGAGCGCCGGACTCGTCCAGCACCCACACCTTGTCCGGGGTCGGCGTGACCTTGCCCACGCTGTCGCTGTTGCCGGTCTGGCAGTCGGCCAGGCTGCCGGTGCCGTTGTCTCCGTTCCAGCACGCCACGGAACCGTCGTTGATCTCGTAGTCGCCGCCGGTGGGCTTGGCCGACTGTGGCACGTTCAGCGTGTAGAGGCCGGAATGCGGGGCGGTGGCGTGCGCCTTGACCACGCGCTTGCCATCGATGGAATCGTCGATGGAAATGTCCGCCGGCACGATGTTGCCGTTCGCGTCGGTCACGGTCACCTTGCTCACGTCGTCCTGCTCGGTGCCGCCGATCACCACGTCCCTGGTGTCGATCGTGTCGTAGATCCAGAACTTGCCGGAGGCGTTGGAATGCGCCTTGATGTGCGCCGTGTACAGCGAGCCGGACGCGATGGAGTCGTTGCCGTCCCGCACCGTGTCGCCGGCCCCGTTGGTCAGCCATTTCTCGGGCGGGGTGGTGGTCTTCTCGCCGGACTCCTTGCCGTCGTTCTCTCCCTTGTGGGAGACCGCCTCGGCCATGTTGCCCTGCTTCGCCACGTCAACGTCCCACCAGCGCTTGCCCGCAGGCCACGACTCCCACGAGGCGTCCATGTCCTTGAAGGACGCGCTCACTGTGGCGCTGCCCTTGTTGGATGCGGTGAACCGCTTCGCCACCGTCTTCTCGGTGCCGTCAATGCCACGCCAGTGCAGGGTCGCGGTGCCGTTCACGTTCTCGGTCTTCGACCCGTCGCTGGACAGGGTGATCGTGTCCGAAGCGTCCTTGGTGTCGCCCGACTGGCCCGACATCTCCGCAGCCTGCGTGCTCACGCTCAAGTGATAGTTCGGCTGCACCGGCTCGTATTGGTTCAACATGATGACGATCGCAACCGGGCTGTGATTCCACTGGGAGGCCGCGATCGAGTCCACCGAACGCTCAGGAGCATCAGAGAAACCGTCGTCAGTGTCATAAGACACACCATTATTGCGGTATACACCCGGTGCGATGATTTTTGTTCCATGCGTCGCTCCAATAGGAGGCGCTGGCGAAGCCTTCGCCGGAATAGGAGTGCGTGGTGGGCGTGGCGACCACGCCGACGGCGACCATGCGGCAGTTCGCGGTCTCGCCCGGATGCTTATCGTTGAAACGGGCCACGCATTCATTGTTGGCCATCGTGATCGCGGTGTTCGCCGCCTTATCGGCCCCGCCGTTGTAGTTGTTATAGGTCGCGCCCATCTTCGCCACGGCCTTCTTGAACGCGTCAAGGGTAGCGCCGCCGAAACCGCCGTTGTTGTTGTCCTCATAGGCCCAGCCGATCACCGCGCCGCCGACACTGCCACCCGAGCCGGGAGCCCAGCCGCCGCCGCCGTCGGCCATCGCGGTGGCCGCGACCATGCCGCCGCCTGCCAGCGTCGCCACCGCAGTCAAAGCGGCCACTGCCACGCGCAGCCCCTTCCCGTTGCGGGCATCAGCCCGTTTCCTCTCGTTGAAAACCATAGGGTTTCCTCCTGTTAGATTCTTGTTTCCGACCGGCCTAAAAGCCGGTAGCCGGAGTCCGGAAAACTTCGGCCACAAACCATTAGAACCCCATTTCGGCCGGTCCAGTTTGGACAATTTTTTCCGATCAGTTACGCGAGATATTGACCACGAGGAAGGGAAACGCCTAAAACGCCTGATTCGGGGTATCTACCGAAATACCGAAACCGGTAAACCGGTGCATACCGAAGCGAATGATGAAAAAAAACTCGCCCGAACGAATCGGACGAGTTTCATGCCTGCATGTCAGCAAGTCAGACGCCGCACACGCTCTCCGGGCAAGTTCCGCCCGGCCTAGCACCTCCAAAGTTATCGCTGCTGCTGTAGCCGAAGCTCCCGCCGTGGGAGGAACCGGCGGAGCCGCCTGTGGAACCTCCCGTGGTGCCGCTTCCGCCACCAGTGGAGCCTCCGCCGTAGGGGTATGAGGGTGTCCAGGATTGCTGGGGCTGAGACTGCTGATAGTTGTACTGCTGTTGTTGCGTCTGGGCGTTCGCAGCGGCGGCGGCTTCCTCGGCGGCTTTCGCATCGGCCTCGGCCTGGGCCTTGGCCTTCGCCTCCTCGTCGGCCTTCCGCTTCGCCGCGATGGAATCGTTCACCGCCTTGGATGCCTTGGCTATCGCGGCCTCGTCCTTGGCTTCGATGGCCTTGGACAGTTCCTCGCGCGTCTTGTCATCCTGCACGTTGCCGTTGCTGGACTCCAACAGGGTTTTCGCCGTGTCGATGGTCTTCGCCAGCTTCGAGTCGTTCACCGCGTCCACCGCCTTCTTCAGGCTCCCGGTGTGCTTCTCGTACCATGCGGCCGCATCGTCCAGTTCGTCGATCGCCGTTTCAAGCCCGTCCTTGCCGTCGGCCACGCAGCCCTCGTATTCCGGCGCTTCCACGTCCAGCGCGGTTTTCAGCGCGTCGATGGTCTTCGCGTCCTTCACCTGATCGGCCTTGACCTCCAGCAAGTCGGCCGCGTCGCCGTTGACGAGCGTGTTCCAGTCGTTCATCGCGCCGCGCGCCGCGTCGGAGGCCGTGGCGCACGCGGCCTTCGCCTCGGCCAGTCGGCGGTCCGACCATATTTTCCATCCGATGCCGCCGGCCACCACAAGCGCCAGCGCGCACAGGCCCGCGACCAGCGGCACCAGCCACTTCGGCCGAACACGCCTCGACTCCTCGACGGCGGCGGTTTCTCCGTTCGTGGGCGGCGGGGTGTTGGTTTCCGTTTCCTGTTCCGTTTTCATTCGTGTCCTTTCATCGTTCGTTTCGGTATGCACCGATTTTACCGGTTTCGGTATTTCGGTCATTCTCCGTCGGAGCCGGGGTTGCCGGTTTCCGCGCGTTCATGCCGCCGCCGGTGGCGCTCTGCCCCGTTCCGGTTCGGGCACCTGCTTGTTTCGCACGGCGTCTCGCGTCATGCGAGATAGGCTTCGAGCGCGAGGTCGATGACCTCCTGGATGCGCATGTCGTGCGCGGCGGCGTAGGTCTTGAGCCGCCGCCGCGTTTCGGGCCTCATGCTCACGCTGGTCTTGGACCATTCCCCCGTCTGATCGGAGCGGAAGACGTCGGCCATGCCGGAGACGCTGCGGGTGCGGGCTGCGGGCCTGAAAGCCATGTCGAGGTTCCTCATGCGCGCGCCCCCATCGCTTCGACGATCTCGCCGAGCACCTGGGGGTACTCGTGGAGCTTGTCGGGGGAGTGCCCCATGCCGGCCTTGATGTCCTGCCGCTTGCACACAACGGCGTCGAAACGGGGCGTGCCGGCCTCGTCAAGAGCGGCGACGGTCGTCTGGAAGGCTCGGGTGCGGGGTTCGGCGCGCACGATGAGCACCGCACCGGGCTTGCCATCGGGAATCGCGTTCATCGTCGCCCACGCCTGCTGCAGATCAATGGGCGAATCGGAGGTGGGCACGACCACGAAGTCGGCGGCCTTGACACTTTCCACGAACAGCCGGCCCTGCGGCGGCGCGTCCACCACAGCGAAGCCGCCATGCCCGGCACGGGCCAGCCGCTGGAGCGTGCTCAGGTTCGCCGGCATCACATCGGTGCCTGCGGGCCACCCGCCGTTTTCCTCGGCCATGTCCCTCCACAGGCTCGCGCTGGACTGCGGATCCGCATCGAGCACCGTGGCCCCCTCCTCGAAGCGCCGCGCGTATGCGGCGGCGAGATAGATGGCGCTTGTGGTCTTGGCGACGCCTCCCTTGGCGTTTGCGATGGTCACGATCATGGTTGTTTCTCCTATCGGTATTTCGGTGTTGGATTCGTATCGGTATTCCGGTTTTTCGGTATTCCGGTTAGTTGGTTTTTCGGTATTGCGGTTTATGCCACGTCCCACGCGGATCGCGACGGGAAACGGTCAGAAGAGACTGCCCTGGACCAGGCCCTTCGGCACGGGCTCGGTCGGAAGGAACAGCGGATCGTCGGTCGCGTATTCGCGGCGCGAGCGTTGGCGACGTTTGGCCCGTCGCCAGTAGTCGCGGCCATCACGGCGCATGCGTGCGGCCCAGTCCGGGTGGTCGGCCAGCCAGTCGCGGATCCGGCGTTGCGGGATCCGGTGCAGGCCGTCCACGTCGACGTGCAGGTCACGGGCGATCAGTCGGGCGAGGATCCAGCGGCTCGCATAGTCGAGCCCGCCGTACACGGCCTTGTCCTTCCAACCGTTGACGAGAGCGCGGCTGATGCAGTCGAGGCGCATGGGGCACGCGGCACACAGCATGCGGCCCATGCCGCGCATCCGTTCGTCGACCAGGTCCCGGCCATCGTCGTCGGTCGTCGTGTTCCACATGCGATCCGCCATGGCCGGGTCGACCGCGGCGATTCTCGCGCAGGCCGGCATCATGTCCCGCCCGTTCATGGCCGCCGTCCTTGCGTCATCGGCGTCTTGCGGGCCTGGAGGCGTCCTATGGCGGTTTCGCCGGGATTGCGGGCGGCCCATGCCCGGGCGTATTGGATCAGCAGGCCGACGGCCTTGGGATGGCCGAGGCGCTTGTTGCGCCAGTAGACGGCGTGCAGCTGCCAGATCAGGTCCGCGTGCCCGTCGAGCTGCGGGTTGGCGAGGAGGAATTCGCCGAAGCCCGCCTCGGAACAGTCGATGCGCGTGGTCATGCCGTCGCCTCCCCTCCGGCCGTCGCGTCCTGGCCGTCCAATTCGGCCAGCGTCTCCACGGCCCAGTCGGGCAGCCATGGCGCAGCCTCCGGTTCCGGCACGGCCGCCGGAACCGTCTGTGCGTGTGCGTCGCCGTCCGCGCGGCCGGCTGCGAGGATCATGTCGTCGTTGAGTTCGTCCCAGTGTCTGGCGAGGGCCCGGCCGGTGCGGATGCGTTTGGGCCACCAATCGCCGTTCATGGCGAAGCCGATCGCGTCGACCATCACGAGGGTGGGCCATTGCGCTCCCTGGTCGACGAGCCTGCGGTACAGGCCGATGATGGCCTTGCGGTCGGCTTTGGTCGGTGAGGGCGTGGCCAGGCCGAGCATCGAGCGCTGCTCGCCGAGCGAGGCGAGGACCCGTCCGGCCGCTTCGGCGATCTCGGTGTCGTCCTCGTCGGATTGTTCGGTTTTCTTTTTTTCGGCGGCGGTCGCCCCGCTTGCGGGGAGATGCCCCGTAGGGGCAGAGGGGAAGGAGGGTTTACTCGGAGGGTTTACCTGGAGGGTTTTATCCTTATATATACAGCCCTGCGAGATTTGCAGTGCTGGAGGTGCGGCATTTGCAGTGCTGGGGGTGCAGCTCTCGCAGTGCTGGCCCTGCGGGATTTGCAGTGCCGTTTCCGAATCGTTTTCCAGCCCTGCGAGATTTGCAGTGCTGGGAATCGGCTTGGTTCCAACGTTTTCCGGCAGCACGTCCTCGGATTCGCCGTTCTCGAACACGGTTCCGGCCTCCGGGTCCACGGTCTTGCCCATGGTCGCGGGATCCCGTTCCGCGGTGTGCGTCTCCCCGATCCACTTGAGGGTCGACGGGTCGGATTCCACCGCGAGGTCCCACACAATCTGGCAGTACTGGGGCAGGCGGTTCCGTCCGCCCTTGCCGAGACGCGCGTACCGTTGGTCTCCGCGGCGGATGAACCCGCGCTCCTGGAGCGTCTTCAACGCGGTGCGCACGGTTCGTTCGGACAGTTCGGTGACTGCGACGATGGTCGCGATCTTCGGATAGGCTGCGGTGCCGTCGTCGTCCGCGCGGTCCGCGAGGTAGACGAGCACGGCCTTCGCGCTGGCGTTGCCCACATGGCATCTGAAGGCCCATGACAGTGCGATGTTGCTCACGGCCGCTCCTCCTCACGCTGCTGGGCGGCACGGCGTTCGGTGTCCAGTCTGGCGGCCATTTCGTCGCCGAGGCGTGCCGCCCGGCACAGGGCAAACACCATCAGCCACGTGAACGCGACGAACAACACGATCAATACGATTGCAAGCCAGTTCACGCGAGTCTCCCTTCCATGGACGGGTGCGCCATCATCGACGCCAGGCGACGGGAATCGGTGGAAACCGGACCATTATGGCGGGCGAATGCCGCCACAACCGGGAAAGTCCAGACCGGCGCCTGAAAATCCCGGTTACACTCGGGAGACACAGAGCAAGACATACGGAATGCTTTAGTAAAGTCGTTCATGTGTGATCACTACTCCAAGACAATGCATTGGGCGGCCACGGACCGGGATCCGGCAAGATACGGGATCCGCGGCCGCCCGGAATATTGGTTGCACCGCCCGTCCCCGACGTTCCAGCATCGGGAACGGGCGTTTTTTCTTTTAGTTGCAGAGAAAGAGAGAAAATCGAATGGGATCAGACCATCGCACCACCTCCCTCGCCGTCGACGGGCCACGCGCCGCCGCAACGGATGGCGAGGCAAAGGCAATCAAGAGCCTGCTCATCAGGGACATCAAAGACTTCGATCAAAGCGTCCCAGCAGTCGTCAGACACGACGATGGAACGATCAGGCCTACGTACATAGGCGTATGGGGACAGGACCGTCTGATAGGCGCGGCCCTCATCCAGCCAGCCCTTTGCGTAGCCGAGACGCTCATATACCGCACCGGGACGAGCGGGGTCCATGCCGCACAGATACGAGAGGCTTTCGCCGAGCATGCAGCCATCATCGAAGGGATCGCGGTCGTCAGAAAGCATCGGCGCGAAGGCTTCGGATCGCAGATCAAGGCGTTCTGCGACTCCTGGGCGGCAGACCACGGCGCTGAACTGATACTCAGCATCCCCACCAACGAGGGCGCGCGCCTGCTCAACGAGAAAGCCGGATACACGGTCGTACCGCCCGACGGATATCTCACCATCAAGGTATTTGACGCTCAGGAACAGCCTCTTCACATTCCCTACGCCGACCAGCGGACCCAGGACAGAGGCACTAGCATGTGGGCGTACAAGCTCGTAGGGCAACGCACACAGCACTTCGAGATTGGCGTTCTCACCGCCTCCTGAAGTTCCGAAGACCATACCGTCGATGAATGTTCCCGACGGGTCGCGGGAGAAGACGAGTCTTCCGGCTTCGTCGCTCATGCCGTCCTCCCCTCGGTCAGCAGCAGGTTCGCCACCACCCGTTCGCGGACGGAGAGCTGTGCATCGACCTCCCGGAAGGCATGCGTGTAGGCATGCGTGGGGCGGAGCCAGGTGTCGGCCAGGCCGCGGGTCTCGCCGCGGCGCAGGGCGCGCACGGCGCAGGCCGGGCAGAGCTCCAAAATCTCCGTGTCGCCCGGGACACAGTAGTTGCGCCAGCCGTTACGGGCGAAATAAGCGTCGCGGGCGGCCGAATCGTAGTCGTCCCAGAACGTGCCCCAGACCACCGTGTGGCAGCCATCGCACACCATGACGCAATCCCACCGGCTGTCCGGCCATTCGGACTGTTCGTAGATTCCACCAGCCATCACGCAACCTCCTCACGGTCGGTGCGACCAAGCAGGTAGTCAGTGGACACATGGAAGTGATCAGCGAGAATCATCAAGTCATTCGTCGTCCAGCCGATACGGCCCAGCATCTTTTGGTTGGCGGATGCTCTTGAAAGGCCGAGCAAAGCGCCCACTTCCGAGCAGGTCAGCTGCTCGGACTCGATTAACTGGCGAATTCGCCGTGTTGCCTCACTCATACATGCTCCAAACTATATTCGTTTAGTTTTTCTATCCCCTTACCTTAGCGTATAGCTTGACTATACGCAAACTGAAGTCTTAAACTTATCTCTGTAATTAATGACCTGTATGGAGGAACGCAGACATGACTGCTACAGATACACTCCCGCACGCGAGCCAGGATCACGGCAAGCGCGTAGAAGCAGCGATTGCAACCAACGTGCGCGTATATCTCGGTCTCTCCGGGAAAAGCCAGAAGGCCTTGGGAGACGCCTTGGGAATCACAAAAGGCGCAGTCTCCCAGAAAATGGTCGGCCGCACAGGTTGGTCCGTCACAGACCTCATCACCGCTGCCGATTTTCTCGGCGTGACGCCGGCGGCTCTCATGGACGACACCATCTTATCCAAGGCGGAGTCGGGCTATGCCCCTGCCCCGGCTCGTGTAGGTGCTCTTGTAGGTGCCGGCTCCCCCAGGTTCCTTGTCAGTCCCTTCAACCCCGACGCCCCGGTCGAGGGTGGAATCTCAGGTGCAGCTAAAGGTGCCTTGGCCGGTTTCGTGCCGTTCGGGGTCCCGTCCGGCTCGGGTTCCCCGTCCAGCCCCTCGAAGCATGACGCGATTCGGGGTTTCCGGCCGGTCTCAAGCCCATGAGACACTTAAGACCATGACTACCATCATCATGCATACCTCTGAAGGCGACATCAAGATCAACCTGTTCGACGACAAGACCCCGGAAACCGTGGCCAACTTCCTCGGCCTCGCCACTGGCGAGAAGGAATGGGCCGACCCATTCACCGGCCAGCCGAGCCACAAGCCGTTCTACGATGGTCTGACCTTCCACCGCATCATCAAGGATTTCATGATCCAGGGCGGCTGCCCGCTGGGCACCGGCACTGGCGGCCCGGGCTACAACTTCGATGATGAAATCGTTCCAGGACTGACCTTCGATCGCCCATACCTGCTGGCCATGGCAAACGCCGGCCTGCGCCGCGGCATGGACGGCAAGATCCACGGCACCAACGGCTCCCAGTTCTTCATCACCACCGTGCCAACCGAATGGCTCAACGGCCATCACACCATTTTCGGCGAAGTCGCGGATGACGAGTCCAAGGCCGTCGTCGACAAGCTCGACTCCGTGGCAACTGACCGTTCCGATGCTCCGCTCGAGCCGGTCGGCATCACTTCCATCGAAGTGCTGAAGTAAGTTTCGCATCAACAAGACTTACGGCAAAACAATGAAAAGCCCCTCGCGTGAGGGGCTTTTCATTATCTCCGAGAGAATCTACAGCAGTTCAGATGAGTCTCACGACCGCACTGATCGTGTCATATTTTGCGTAAACGAGGTTCGGCGGAGTCCTTGGCACCGGTGATACGATACACATCGAACACGCCTTCAATCTTGCGCACTGCGGCAAGCAAAGTATTCAAATGCTGGGGGTCGGCCATTTCGAAGCTGAATTGGCTAGTGGCCACACGATCGGTTCCCGTGGAAATGGAGCCGGAAATAATGTTCACTCCATGGTCGGAAAGCACGCGCGTCACGTCGCTCAGCAGATGCGGGCGATCGAGCGCCTCCACCTGAATCTTGACCATGAACACGCCCTTGGTACTCGTCCACTGCACGTCAACCACACGTTCCGGCTGACGCTTCTGCAAGTCCAGCATGTTCTGGCAGTCCACACGATGCACGGACACGCCCTGATTGCGGGTGATGAAGCCGATGATGTTGTCTCCCGGCACCGGCATGCAACATCGGGCGAGCTTGACCCAAATGTCTCCCACGCCCTTGACGGAAATGCCCAGCGAGCTGGTGGTCTTCTTGGTGCGTTCCACCTGCTTGAGCGGCAGAGCCTCCTGCTCCACCTCCTCATTCACCTCGTCGCTGCCCGCATCACGGACCAGATGCGAGATGACATTCTGCGTGGAAATCTGCCCTTCGCCAATCGCCACGAACACGGCTTCGGCATTGGCGAGATTCAGCTCATCAGCAACACCGACCAACGCCTCGGGAGTCAGCAGAGTCGCAATCGGAAGATTGCGCTTGCGCATGGCTCGTGTCAGCTCGTCACGACCTTCTTCGATGGCCTCGGTACGACGCTCCTTGCTGAACCATTGGCGAATTTTGTTGCGTGCCTTCGGGCTCTTGGTAAAGCTCAACCAGTCACGAGACGGACCAGCCGATTCGGACTTCGACGTAAGCACCTCGACGGTGTCGCCGTTTTCAAGCTTGGTGTCGAGCGGTACCAGACGTCCGTTCACGCGGGCGCCCATGGTACGGTGGCCGACTTCGGTATGCACCGCGTAAGCGAAATCGATCGGTGTCGCCTCGGCAGGCAACGATACGATCTTACCTTTTGGAGTGAACACGTAGACTTCGGCAGCACCCAGATCTTCCTTCAGGGAGCCAAGGAATTCATTGGAATCCGGGGTCTCACTCGTCCAGTCGGCGAGCTGCTGAATCCACTTGAAATTGTCAGCCTCGCTCAGCTCCTGGTTCTCGCCACGTTTACGATCGGACTTATCGGGCGAGCTCAGCGCACGGCCAGCTTGACCGTTCTCCTTGTACTTCCAATGCGCGGCGATACCGAATTCCGCACGGCGATGCATGTCCCACGTACGAATTTGAATCTCGACAGGCTTGCCGCCAGGACCCACCACCGTGGTATGCAGGCTCTGGTACATGTTGAGCTTTGGCATGGCGATGTAATCCTTGAAACGGCCCGGAACGGGGTTCCAACGCGCATGCACCGCACCCAACGCGGCATAGCAATCCTGAATCGTGTCGACGATGATGCGCACACCCACCAAATCGTAGATATTCGCAAAATCATGACCACGTACGATCATCTTCTGATAAATCGAGAAATAGTCCTTCGGACGTCCCGTTACGTACGCCGTAATGTTCTGTTCGTCAAGATCTTCGTTGATCTCCGCGAGAATCTGCTTCAAATACACGTCTCGCTGGCCTGCGCGACGGGCCACCAGCACCACGATCTCGTTGTAGATCTTCGGATAGAGCACTTTGAAGCTGAGCTCTTCCAATTCGGTTTTGATCGCGTTCATGCCGAGACGATTGGCAAGTGGCGCGTACACGTCAAGCGTTTCATGCGCTTTCTTCTGCGCGCTCGGAGTTTTGACGTAACGCCAGGTACGCGCGTTGTGCACACGGTCGGCGAGTTTGACGACCAGCACACGCACGTCGCGGCTCATCGCGACCACCATCTTGCGAATGGTTTCGGCTTGCGCGGAATCGCCGTATTCCATCTTGGAAAGCTTGGTGACGCCATCGACCAAACCGGTCACGGTATCGCCGAACTCGGCGCGGCACTCATCGAGCGTATAGTCGGTGTCCTCAACCGTGTCGTGCAACAGGCCGGCGGCCACAACCAACGGTCCCATGCCGAGATCGGCAAGAATCTGCGCCACGGCCAACGGGTGGATGATGTACGGCTCGCCCGATTTGCGCCGTTGCGAAGAATGCTGCTTGACCGCACGCTCATAAGCGCGCTCAAGAATGCTTATGTCCTCATCGGGATGATGGTATTCGCACATCTTCAGGATCGGCTCAAGCGGATCAAGCGGATTCGTGCTGATCTCGCAGCCCAACATTCGGGCAGAATGAACCTCACGCTCAACGTCACCCATCGTCCACCTCCTCGCTCGCAATGCTCCCTATACTACCCGCGCCTCACCGTGCATCCGAGGCATCCGACCGCGTGTTGCACGGCCAAATACCCCCGAAACCATTGAGATGTCAGCGTTTGCCGATTCCTCTGCGACTAAGCCAGTGCGTTCAGCTCAGGAAGCCACGCCTGTGGAACCAAACCCACGCTCAGCGCGATCCGACCCAGGCAGCGTTTCCGCCTCGATGAACGTCGCTTCGACGTAACGCTGAATAACCAGCTGCGCGATACGGTCTCCCGGATGGAACGTCACGGTGTGTTCCGGATCAAGATTGATCAGCGGCACCTTGATCTCACCACGGTACCCCGCGTCGATGGTTCCCGGCGCATTGAGCACAGTCACACCCTGCTTGACGGCAAGACCGGACCGTGGATGCACCAGAGCCACGTAACCCGCTGGAAGGGCGATCGCCACTCCTGTAGGCACCAGTGCCCGCTGGAACGGCTTCAGCGTGACTTCCTCCGTAGTGCGCAGATCAGCGCCAGCGTCACCGGCATGGGCATAATACAATTCCGCCGGATGGTCAGGATCCAGCGACTTTACCAGAACCTCGACGTTTTCCGGTTCGTTATATGCTTCGTCGAACGCCATCAGGCAGCGCACTCCTGACACACCGGCTGACCGTCGTCAGTGGTGTAGGCAAGCTGGCTACGGTGCTTCACCAGGAAGCATTCGGAGCAGATGAACTCGTCACCCTGCATAGGAATGACGGTCACCGAGGCGTCCTCATTGCTGAGGTCCGCACCGGGCAGCTCGTAATCTTCGGCGATGGCGTTCTCGTCATCGTCCATATCGTTGGAAGTGTTCTGGGAGCTCTTGCCCAAAGCCTGGAGCGACTCCTCGTCCTCGTCTTTGTTGCGCGGGGAATCATAATCCTGTGCCATCGAGATTCCTTTCGTCATCTATGGTGCTTATGCGCCATAGGATACATGACTTTTACCCCGCATAGGATACACGAATCGAAATACTCGTAAAATCCGACACGTGGGGCACAATGGAATAAACAGAAATTCTTGAAGGAAAGTGGTGTGTTGTGCCTGGGAATTCACTCGAGGAAGCGCGGTTCGATCATGTCAGCGACACCGGTGAACTCGTCTTTGTTTCAGGTGCCGGAAAGTTCGCTGTAAAGATCGACGAAGCGCTTGAAAGAGCCATTTTGGAGGCCAAGCAGATTCGTTCCGAAGTACAGGAGGAACAGAAGACACGCATCCCACCCACCCTGCCGATTTCGCAAATTCAATCGTTGATTCGCGCTGGCGCCGATCCCGCGCGTGTCGCGGAAAGATATTCGTTAAGCGAAGCGCTTGTTCGGCGTTTCTCGGCTTCGGTCGAAACGGAAAAGCAATATGCGATCGAGCAGTTTCTCGCCGTTCCAGCGCCGAAGGAAAGCCGCGTACGCACGCTTTCCGAACTGATCGAACGCACTTTTGCGGCAGCGCGGGTGCGCTTGGAAGATGTGACTTGGAAGGCCACCAGACTTGGCTTGGAGCCTTGGAAAATCAGCGCTCAGTTCGTCTCCTCCGGTCACAATGTCTGCGCGGAATGGTCGTGGAACATGCACGACAATGCCGTAAGCTGCCTGAATTCCGCAGCACGAAAACTCATTGGAGAACAGGACACGTCGAAAGAAGGACACGCCGAGAAACACGCCGATGCAAAAATTTTCTCGTGTCACTGAATCTTCCCGGAAATTCCGCACGGTCGGCGCGTATCGAGCAAACGGTGTCCGCATGGAACACGCCCGAGCCGTCCATGCCTGCGGCCCGTCCCGCGGCAGCGCCTTCCGTTCCGATCGCGCCAATCGGCGGCGTGTCTAATGAATCCGACACGCCTGACACGCCGAACGCGCCAGCCATCGCATCCGACTTGCCTCTGCCGAGCCGACCGGAGAACCCTGCTGCAGGAGCCAATACAGCCAGCGCAACAAACACCGACACACGCAATACCGTTCCATCCACGCCGGAGCCTGCTTCGAACATGGCGAACGAGAACCAGACACTTGACCCGCATAGCCAGAACACCACCAAATCGAAGCGGCGTGCCGGACGTTCCGCCGTGCCAAGCTGGGACGAAATCCTGTTTGGCGACTGAAGTTAGGCCACGTCGATCAAGCAGGGAATGTCGGATTCGAGCATGGTGAGCGACCCGTGCACGCTTGGCAGGTGCATCGCCTTTTCTGCTTGCGTACGTGAGTCCACAATAGTGACGGCTTTGGCGGCCGATACGATCACATCGCCGATCATCGGTTCGACGCGAGCTTCCACCGGCCCATACACGCCTTCATCCATTGCCTGCGAGCGCGTGCGCACCTGCGCACGGTCCTCCAGCACGCTGCGCCATCGTGTGGCGATGCCTTCTGGATTCTCGCCTTGTTCCGCGTAGAGCATGACGCAACGCGGTTCACCGCCGACATGGGCGACGCCCTGCATGAGCCGCTGATCCTGTGCAATGTCAATCACGGATTCGGGATCAGTGGTGATCATACCGTGGTCCGCCACAATCACAATCAATGTGCCTTTGGGCACGCTGCGGCGGAGAAGGCCGAGCTGAGCGTCAACACGCTCGTACGTGCCAATCCATTTGTCGGAATCCCAACCGTAATTATGCCCGACCTTATCGGTATCACGCAGGTACAGGTACGTCAGTCCGGGCGTTTTTGCCGCTTGCGCCGCGGCTGCAATCCGTTTTCGCGGATCATCGTTGGAAATGTAGTCGCTGCCCCGTAACGCCGCCTGCGTCAACGCGGAAAAGGCGAATTTCGGCAGTCCAGAACTGGTCACTCGAACATCCTGCGCGCTCAGCCGTTCGAAAATGGTCGGTTGTTGCTGCAATTCAAGCGGAGGAATTGCGTTTTTGAAGGAAATCAGCTGGCATATTTCATCGGTTTTCGGATTGAGCTGCGTGTAGCCGGTCATACCGGTCATACCGGGGCATGTTCCCGTACCGAAGGTAGACATGGCTGCGACGGTGGTGCTTGGCATGCATGTTGCGATGGGACGTTGATTGGCGGTGTCGTTCATCAGCGCACGCAAGTAGGGGGCATGTGCCCAGCCTCATGTTGAGATTCCAGTAGCCGAGACCGTCCACGAGCGCCACAACCACGGAAGTCGCATCGGGAATGCCGAGCGCTCCCTGCAAACGCTTCGGATCAGGATGGACTGCCGTTGGCATGGGGTATCCGATGGCGTTGGAAACAGCAGGAAGTACCGATGACAGGTGCAACGCTCCCCCACGGGTTCCTTCAGATGACACGTCATCGCCGTAGCATGCCGGTTCGGTCACGGTGAGCAGCTCTTCGACGCTTGGCACTTCAACACTCATAATTCCCATTCAAGCACCGCGGCGGTACCGGCTGGTAGCATTGCTAGGTTGATTACCATTACTTTTCCGTGAGGAGATTCACCGCATGGTGTCGCACCGCAAACCGGCAAAACCAGCCTTTGACCCGCGTACGGTCAAAGAGAACATCGTCGAAACACCGTTGAATGAGGAGATGAGCAAGTCGTTCCTCGAATACGCGTATTCGGTGATCTATGCCCGCGCGTTGCCCGATGCCAGAGATGGTCTGAAGCCGGTGCAACGCCGCATCATCTATCAGATGGGCCAGATGAATCTCAATCCTGATCGTCCGTATATGAAATCGGCCCGTGTGGTCGGCGAGGTTATGGGCAAGTTGCACCCGCATGGCGACTCCGCCATCTATGAGGCGATGGTTCGTCTTGCGCAGCCGTTTGCGATGCGATTGCCGTTGGTGGATGGCCATGGTAACTTCGGTTCCCTTGACGACGGTCCTGCGGCCTCCCGTTACACTGAGGCGCGTATGGCCCAGGCAGCGCTTGGCATGAATGCCAATATCGGTGAGAATACCGTTGATTTCACGCCGAATTACGATAACAAGCTGCAGGAGCCGACTGTTTTGCCCGCTGCGATTCCGAATCTGCTGGTCAATGGCGGTTCCGGTATTGCCGTCGGCATGGCCACGAATATGGCGACGCATAATCTGGGCGAGGTGGTTGCCGCGGCCAAGCATCTGATGCATCATCCTGATGCCACGTTGGAAGAGCTTATGCGCTATGTTCCAGGTCCGGACTGGCCAAGTGGCGGCGTGATCGTTGGGCGTAACGGCATTCGTGAGGCGTATGAGACCGGACGTGGCGCGTTGACCACGCGTTCAGTGACGCATATCGAAAATGTGACGGCCCGTAAGAAAGCCATCGTCGTGACGGAACTGCCGTTCATGGTGGGGCCCGAACGAGTGCTGGAACGTATTTCCGAGGGTGTGAAGAATCGCAAGCTGGAAGGTATTTCCGGGGCGATCGACTTGACGGATCGCCATAACGGCACTCGTCTTGTCATTGAAATCAAAACCGGTTTCGATCCGAACGCCGTGCTTGCGCAACTGCTCAAGCACACGCCGTTGCAAGACAATTTCACTATCAACAATGTGGCGTTGGTCAACGGCCGCCCGCACACCATGGGTTTGAAGGAAATGCTTCAGGTGTGGGTGGACCATCGTCGTGTGGTGATTCGCCGTCGTAGCGAATTCCGTAAGAAGAAGGCGTTGGAGCGTCTGCATTTGGTCGAAGGCCTTCTGCTTGCGATGGTCGACATTGACGAAGTGATTCAGGTGATTCGTTCGTCTGACGATGCTGATGCCGCGAAGACGAAGCTGATTGCCGTATTCGATTTGGATGAGATTCAGGCACAGTACATTCTTGACTTGCGTCTGCGTCGTCTGACGAAAATGAGCCGCATCGAGCTTGAGTCGGAACGTGACGATTTGAAGCAACGTATCGAAGAGTTGGATCGTATTCTCGCTTCCGCCGAAGCGCTCGACAATGTGGTGATCTCCGAAATGGATGAGGCCGTCGCCACGTATGGCACGCCTCGTCGAACCGTATTGCTGGATGAGGATGCCGATGGTAAGCTTGTGCCTGTTGTGGCGCATGGTGATGATGGCGTGTCCGCTTCGGCTATGGCCGCAGCCCGTGCCGCCGCAACGGTCTCTTCCGCAGCAGCTGATGTTGCCGCAGCCGCTAAGGCAGCGACGAAGGCCGGTGAAGACAATGCGGCCGCTGTGGCATTGCAGATTGACGACGAACCATGTGCGGTGATGCTGTCGGCCACGGGTTTGATCGCGCGAACCTCCGAAGATGCGTTGGAACGTTGGGAGAATCGTTCTTCTGCCGACAAACGTGTGAAGGACGATCAGATTATTTCGATTTTCCCTACCACCACACGTTCCTCATATGGTTTGATCACATCTGCCGGCCGTCTGATTGTGGCGCATGTCGTGGAGTTGCCGGTTGTGTCTGCGGATGGTCCGCTCCATGTGACTGGCGGCGTCCATGCCGAAGAGTTGATCGGTATGACGGAAAATACCGATCCGATTCGCGGCGAACGCGTGATTGCTGCGATTGCCATGCCAACTGCCGATGATTCCGGTGATCATGCCGCAGAACCTGCTCCTCTTGCATTGGGCACGCGTAATGGCGTGATCAAGCGTTGGAATCGTGAGTCGCCCACCACGATGGATTCATGGAGCATCATCGATTTGAAGGATGACGATGAAGTGCTGGCTGCCGCTGAAGCGCGCGATGAGGATCGACTGGTGTTTGTTTCTACCGACTCGTCTTTGCTGACGTTTGATGCGAAGAACGTACGCCCTCAGGGCCGTACCGCGGGCGGCATGGCAGGTATCCGCTTGGCTGAAGGCTGCTCGGTTGCCGCGTTTGCGGTGATTCCCGCCAACAAGGTGGCTTGGAATTACGAGGAGGGAGACAATGGCCTGTTCTCCGCGTCTGGAGCCGTGGTGTTGACGGTTGCCGGCGATTCCGAAGCACTGCCGGGCACGGAGAATGGTTCAGCGAAGGTAACCCCGTTGGAGATGTACCCGACAAAGGGTCGCGGTACCGGTGGCGTGCGTTCGCAGCGTTTCCTTAAGGGGCAGGATACGTTGATCCTCGCCTTCGTGGGCACATATCCGGTACATGCTTCCACGGAGGGCGGTGCCGGCGTGGAATTGCCGAAGCCGGATATGCGTCGTGACGGTTCTGGTACGGAACTTTCCGCGCCAATCGCCATCGTCGGCTGACCCATTGCAATGTGACGTGCCCGCGTTTTACGAAGTTTGGAATCGTTTAGGATTCCGTTCGTAGGACGCGGGCATTGTTGTTCCTGCGTTTTCGTCCGCGCTGTCACTATGCATTAGCGATGATGATCTTTTTTCAACAGTAAAGTTTCATGCCTTGCGGACTATCGACGAAACCTGCGGCGTAAAGGATTTGCCGGTATTCATTGCGTGCTTTCAATGATGTTCCGTTCATTTCGCTGAAGCTGATGCTGCCGCTGGGTTGGCGCTGCAATACGTAGGCAAGTTCGGCGCATGACGGTCTTAATATTGTTTCGTCTGCGGTGAAGCTGACAATTTTATGGCTTTTTGGCACGGAGAACAGTACCGGTTCGCCTTGTTTGAGCACAATGATGGACCCGGATCTGCGTGCTGGTTTGAGGTAATCCTGTTCTGGCCAGGCGATTGCGGAACCAGTGAGATTGGCGGGATCGATCACGTCGAGCGCAACGCAGGATTGACTGTGCCATTGCGTGTCGCTGCGCAGCGCGTCGACGGTGTCTCGTTCCGCGAATTGTGCCGCGCCAAAACCTTTCACGAACATGCCTCGGACCAGTGTGCCATGTTCTTCCAATTCGTTTGAGTACCGGATAGAGCGCTGAAAATCCTCCGGCAATCCGTTCCTTGTCAACCAAAGGAGCGGCAATCACGCCGTATCGGTCCAGTAATGAGTCGATGAGCGCCAGCTCACGCTCCTCTACACTTGCCGTATGCGCCATGCCAATGCCGGTATCGCTGTTTTCGAGCATGCCCGGCTCGATAACACCGTCTAGTGGTTTGTTTGGCATAACGGTTCGCCCGTCGCCACAAGATACTGCGGACCATAATCCACTCAGCGCCAATGGTGTTGGAGGACGCATGGTGACGCGTCTACGCGCGGCACGACGGGGTGCGCGAACGGTTTTGCCTCCGAGCAGAAGCGCTCGTACTGGTGCGAACGAACTGTTCGTCAATTTTCCCCTGCCATACCAGTGACCATAAGGCTTCTTCGAACTGCCGCTCGCCCCATGCCGGAAAGATGATTTCGCCCGTTTCGGGGTTCACCTGCGCTTCGGCATGCTCAAGCCAGATGGTTTTTGTCACGGCTGAAAGCAGTTGAATAGGAAATGCTCCGCCACCGCTTAACGCCGTTAACACGGCATCCGGCATGGTCAACGTTTCATTATCGTTCAGCTTATCCACCGCCGATTCAGGCTGGTTGAGCAGCAAGGAACCTGCTGGATAGAAGGCGATCTCACCAGCTTCTTTGGCGTTGGATCCACTTGCTTTCGAACCGACCCACACCACATCCGACGATGAGATGAGTTCGTCGAGCATACTAGGCTGATAGTCACGCACACGTGCCGGGAATACCATGGACTCCCATACCGAAGCATTCAGGAACACGCCTTCCAACTGCTCGATGACACGCATCAGACCATCAACGCCTTCGTAGCGTTCACCTCCAACAGGGCCAACGCCCTGACGATTAAGCAGAAACGCCTGATAGACGCTCGGATCGACCGGTTTGACGGCCTTTCTGGCCTTGGCAAGAGACAATGCTCGAATACGCCGGAAAACATCCTTGTGGAGCCATTGCTGAATATCGTTCTTTTCGGAAGTCTCACCTGAATCAGTGAATCTTCCCTTGATGAGTTCTCCTCGGGCATCCAGTTCATCAAGCGCATGCACCGCCTGAGCCGCGTCAATGCCCAGTTCGGCAATCATCTTGTCAGCGGTGAATGGTCCATGCGTTTTGGCGTATCTTGTTACGCGCCCGCTGATATCTTCTTCGGCGAGATCATTCCAGAATGTTCGCCCAGCAAGCTCGCCCTCCACTTGTGTAATAGCTTCGGCATCCAACAACGATGCCATATCCGTGCTTCCTAGAAGCCGTTCGAGCACTTCCAGATCCATGGACAGCAACTGCGTGCTTCGTTCGGCTTGGGGCACGTCATACTGGTACATCACCGATCCAACGAAGCCGAACAGCATGTTCTGCGCAAACGGAGAAGGTGTTTCAGTAGTTGCCTCCGATAAAAGTATTATTCCCGCATGCAGGCCTGTCATAATCGTGCGTAATGCCGGCAAATCATATACGTCCTGCAGGCATTCGCGCGCAGTTTCCAACAAGAGGGGGAAGTTCTTGCAAGTACGAGCCGCATTCAACAGTTGCGCGGCCTTCAACCGCTGCTGCCAGAGAGGCACACGCTTACCGGGACGTGTGCGCGGCAGAAACAGTGATCTGGCCGCACATTCGCGGAATCGAGCCATGTAAAGCACGCTTTCGCCAACTTGCGTCTCAACAGTGCGTTGCAATTCGTCCACGTCGAATAGCAACAGCTCACGTGTAGGCAAATCGCCATAACCGTCCGGCAATCGTAAAACAATGCCATCGTCGACCGCGTACACTTGACCGTCGAAACCAAACCGCTGTTTGATTCGAGTGGTGATGGCTAACGCCCAAGGCTCATGCACGCGCCTACCATATGGTGAATGGATGATGATGCGCCAATCTCCGCCTTCATCCCGGCAACGCTCCACCACGAGATCACGATCCGAAGGAATCGTACCGGTCGCTTCACATTGCTCGTCAAGCAGTTTGGCAAGATTGCTTATGGCATTATGGTCGAGACCATCTCGCTCCAAACGTTGCGCGGTCTCACGGTTGAACTGTGCTTCCAATACAGTCTGAGCCGTATTCTGATCACCATTCTTTGCTGGTTCACGCCTATGCAATCCTTGGCTGAGCTCACGCGTCAAACGCCCTTGCGCCAATCCGAAACCATAATCACGCCCATCCTGATCCCCATGCCAAAATGGCAAGCGCGCGGTGCGCCCGGGAGCAGGAACCACCACTACCCTATCTCGTGTGATCTCCTGAATCTGCCAGGTGGAAGTCCCCAAAGTGATGACATCTCCCACGCGGGATTCGTATACCATTTCCTCATCAAGCTCGCCCACTCGCCGAGGACCTGGACCAGAGCCCTCTTCTGGAAGCACCACCGCGTACATGCCACGGTCAGGTATGGTGCCGCCACTGGTCACCGCCAAGCGTTGCGCTCCTGGACGTGCGGAAATCAGCTTTGCCTCTTCGTTGTATTGCAGCGGTGGACGGAATGCGGAAAAGCTCTCACTGTTGTAGGCGCCCGTCATCATGCCGATGACAGCGTCGAACATAGACCGGTCGAGATTTTGGAAACGGTGCGGAACGACGCACAAGCTCGTACCAATCGTTCGTGGAAAGATCTTCCATGGCCGCGGCTGCGACGGTCTGCTGTGCGAGCACGTCCAGAGGGTTGCGGGGCATATGCAATGGTTCTATAGCCCCTTCCCTCATGCATTCCATGCTGGTTGTTACGCCAATAATCTGTTGGCGGGTTATGGGGAAGAACAACGCGTGCGAGACTCCGCCGACATTGTGGTCGGCACGGCCCACTCGCTGCAATCCCGATGCGATCGACAATGGGGCGGCCACCTGAACCACGAGATCCACCGAACCCATATCGATGCCGAGTTCCAGGCTGGAAGTGGCCACCACGCAACGTAATTCGCCGCGTTTTAACTGTTCTTCGATCTGTTTACGTCTATCTTTTGACACGGACCCGTGATGAGCCATGGCAATCGCATCAATGTCTTCATGCGATTCAACCAGCATGGTGGTGGATCCCACCACCGAGTCATAGTGCCCGGCAAATTGCTCGCGGCCCTCCGGTGAGCCCAAGTCACGGTGCTCACTCAGATCAGTTGCCACCGTGCCCTGTTTCGACTCCGCATACATGTCGTTGAGCCGTGCGGTGAGCTTCTCCGCCAGTCCACGCGAGTTGACAAATATCAATGTGGTTCGGTGCCGCAACACCTCGTCGAGAATGGACCGTTCAATGACCGGCCATACCGAACCGCCTGTAGCGCTGGTGTCGAGCATATTGCGCAATGGTTCCACGGCTTTTAAATCCATGGCCGGAACAGCGCCGGGGTTCACCACCGTTACCGGTTGCGAACCACCGAGAAACCGTGCTACTTCCTCAACGGGATTAACGGTTGCCGAAAGCCCTATGCGTTGCACTGGATGCCCAATCAACTTATCAAGGCGTTCGAGGCTGACAGCGAGGTGCGCGCCGCGTTTTGTACCTGCGACCGCATGAATCTCGTCGACGATCACCGTCTCCACGCTCGTCAATATGCTGTTCGCCTTGGAGGTGAGCAGCAGGAATAGTGATTCCGGCGTGGTGACGAGAATATCCGGCGGATGGCTGACGATTCTTCGACGTTGTTCAGGTGTGGAGTCGCCGCTGCGCATGGCCACTTCGACATCGGGGATGGGCAGCTCCATCGCCTCATACTGCTGGGAAATTCCCTGCAATGGCAGTTCAAGGTTCTTCGCCACATCAGCGCCAAGCGCCTTCAGAGGCGAAATGTATAGCACTTTGACGCCACGCTTCGTTTTCTTGCGGGAGCCTTTCCCTGCAGCTTTTTGTTCCGCATGGCTCTTGGCTGCCGCGATTTCGCCATGAACATCCACTCCTGCGGAACGCGTCCCGCCCGCCATAAGCCGGTCAAGAGCCGAAAGGAACGCACAAAGGGTTTTACCCGACCCTGTGGGCGCCACAACGAGCACGTTCTCGCCGGAATGGATGGCCGGCCACACCTGCTGCTGGACTTCAGTGGGCCGACTGAACGCATGTTTGAACCATGCCTTGGTCGGCTCTGAAAACAGGTTCAAACATTCGTACATACGTTCGATGATCGCATTACCGCAAGACGTTATTCATCTTCGTCGGCAACCCATTCGAGCACATCTCCCGGTTGACAACATAACGTCTCGCATATGGTATCAAGCGTGGAAAACCGTATCGCCTTGGCCCGCCCGTTCTTCAACACCGAAACATTGACCGGCGTTATGCCTATAGCCTCCGCCAGCTCATTGACACTCATCTTCCTTTTGGCGAGCATCACATCAAGGTTCACACGAATGGCCATATCAGATCACCGCCGCCAGTTCATCACGCTGTTCGATGGCCTGCATCAACAGCGAGCGCATCACCACCATCAACAGTTCGAACGCCGCGATCAGTAGAAGCGCCGCCACTCCGACCGCCAGCACGACGTATGGAAACATTTGCCCGTCAACCCCCATCGCAGCCATCAGAAAGCGTGAAGGCGACAACCAGATTTGACCGACCATCACGGCGAGCACCAGCATGCCTTCAATCCCCGCATATACGAGAATGTGATTCACCCAACGCATGGCCTTGCCGGAAAAGACATCACGTTTTTCAACCAAGGTCAGCAATCTCCACAGCGGCACCAACGCGAACTCGAAGCAAGCGACAATCAGCACTGCGGCAACCGCATACAGCCAATGCATCGAGTCGGCGTCGGCATACTTGGAAGCAACGCCAGCGGATGCCGCAATCGCACTGAACTGCAGTCCGAGGCAGCATATTGCAATTATCACAATCAGCACACGCAATACGCCAATCACCATGGAACGTTTCGCTGCGGAATTCGGCATGATATCCGTCTCCTTCAATCCAATAAACCTGAATATCGATAATAATCTATCGATATTCGATATGCAAATCTTGTGAAAGTATGTTAATCGATATTTTTCTATCGTTTTTCGATATGTACGATGACGTCCAACATATCTCAGAAAGGAATCATTATCATGCCGGAACCAGCCAACACTTCCCCATCGCAGACTTCGCAATCCCAACAATCATCGCCATTACCAGAAGCACAAGAAACCCAAGAAACACCAAAAACACAAGGGAGCCAGCCAACACATGAACCATCCGCGCATCAGGAGGAACAACCTTTGGCGAAACCCAAAATCACGCGGGAAGAAATAGCGCAACACCCCCTCAACAAACGCGCGGTCATCACCATTGGCGCTGCATTTCTCATCACTTTCGCATTCGACCGTCTGATCTGCAGCATACCTCCGACATGGCTTATCGGATATGAACTGCCGGTTTTCTGGATCATCTGTGCTCTTACCGTAACCGCGCTGCACTGGAAAACCGCACGAAAACAAGTTCTTGTTTGGCTTGTTTTGGGAAGCATCGTCGCCATTGGCGTGTGGAATACACTCGCTCAGTCGACCTGGTGCTATTCGAGAAATGACGAGTACGCGCTCACCACGCAATTCGTTCAACCGGCGTTGCTTATGCTGCACTGTCAGCTGGTCAACGGGCGTTACGATGTTCGCCGTCCACTTCAGGTTGCCTGGAATTGGCTTACCGGCTGGTTGCAGCAGCCGTTTATTCACATTCGCGATTTTGCGGAACCGTTTTCCGTCATATTCGCAAGATTTGCAGTCGCGTCGAAGCAACGTTCGAAAGTGCGCGAAATCGGCATTGCGCTACTGATTTTCCACCCCATTACTTCTGACGATCGTACCATTGCTCATCGGAGCCGATCAAATAGTTCAATATGAAGTGCTGAACGTTTTCAGTGATTTCAACCCGATGACGATCACTCTGCACATCATGTTCATCGTGTTGCCGTGGCCTTTGCTGTTCTCACTGCTTATTGGACTCGACGATGAACCCACTTCCAGGCCTCCGGAGCAACGATTCTCCCTCAGCTCGGTAACTGCGTTCGTGGTATTGGCCGTGACTTTGACTGTGTACATGCTGTTTTGCATCGTACAGATCCGGTTCCTGTTCGCAGGATTGTTCACCGATGGTTCGATCGCACTGCCAGACGGATTGACCTATAGCGAATACGCACGCGGCGGATTCTTTCAACTGCTGGCAGTCACGGCCATTAATGTGACGCTATTTGGTTTGGCGATCGCACTCGCGCCACGTACGCGCATGCTCAACGCGGCACTGGTAGCATTGCTGGCGTTAACCGCCGTCATTCTAGCTTCGGCGGCGCTTCGGTTAGGACTGTACATCAACGCATACGGTTTGACTTGGCTGCGGTACCTTTCGGCGTCATTTATCGCCCTGCTTGCGACCGCGATTCTGCTATGCCTTATTCGCCTGAAAATACGACAACTGCCATTGGCTGCAACCATGACCGCACTGCTTATCGTATGGTACGTGGCGCTCGGCTTCAGCAACCCGAACCATATATGCGAAATCTACAATGCGGCTCATGGTATCGCAATGGCAATGGCGACAACACCGTATCAGTCGATGGTCTGACCAGCGCACTTTTTTACGCAGGCTCTCGTGCATGATCACCATCAGCACCAGGAAAGCCAACATGTACAGAGGGAACCACAGCACACTGATATGCTGTGCGATCAAGCCGAATACCGGCGGCATGCACATCGAGCCGACGTATGCGCATGCCATTTGCATGCCGACGATCGCCTGCGATTTGTCTTCGCCGAAATATGCCGGCGTGGAATGAATGACGCACGGGTAGATCGGTGCGCAGCCAAGACCGACAATCATCAGTCCCATAATGGTGCCGATATTGCGAGGCAGCGGCAGCAACATGATGACGATACCGGTCAGCACCAGCGCCTGCCCCAGGCGAATCATGGCCGGATCATTAAACTTCATGGTCAGAAAACCACTCGCCAAGCGACCCACGGTGATGCCGATGCAGAACAGGCTGGCCCACATAGCCGCCGTGGTCTTATCGATGCCCTTGCCAAGCGCCATGTAGCTACTAGCCCACAGCATGGCCGTCTGCTCCAATGCGCAATAGCAGAAGAACATCACCAGGATTTCTTTGGCGCCACGAATGGCGAGCACACCTCGCACACCAAGCGGTTTGCGAGTTTCATCATTGGCCGTTCCGTCGGATTCGCCGGAAACTTCGCCCGTCTTTACCTCGGAACGCTTCTTCCACAGTGGCAGACTGAAAATAAGAATGGCGGTGAGCACAACCTGCAGTATGGAGATATAACGGTAGCCCCACGACCATCCTTGGCCGGCGCCCAAGGCGAATCCCATGATGTATGGGCCAGTCAACGCGCCAATGCCCCACATGGCGTGAAGCCAGCTCATGTGACGGCTCTCGTAGTGGATCGCCACATAGTTGTTGAGGGCCGCGTCAACGCCGCCCGCACCCAAGCCGTACGGAATGGCAAGCAGAATCAGCACCCAATAGTTAGGAGCAACGGAAAAGCCGAACAATGCCAACGCCGTCAACGCCACGGAAACCGCAGTGACCTTGCCCGCACCAAAACGCAAGGTCATACGATCGGAAAGCAACGCGGAAACAATGGTGCCAGCGGAAATCGTCATGGAAATGCCGCCAGCCCACGAAATGGGAGCACCCAAATCGACACTCATCGTCGGCCATGCGGCACCCAGTACCGCATCCGGCAGGCCGAGGCTGATGAACGCCACATAAATCACCGCAAGCAAAAGATTAACCACGCCCTACTCCTTCTTGATCGGTAGCCGCAGAAGACAATATCCGCCATTATTGTAAGCACATATAGCTACCAATCGGTAACTACTTGATTGCACTATCTACCGTAGAATCTTCAACCTTTACCACACGGAATCGCATACCATCTTCACTAAAAAACACCCTCCGAAACGTCTTGACGTAGCGGAAGGCGAGCTGACGACAACCTCGATCAGGTATCGATCTTCGAACGGTCGAAATCGTCGGCATTCTCAACGATGAACGCTTTACGCGGCGGCACGTCATCGCCCATCAGCAGACTGAAAATCTGACTGGCCTGTTCGGCGTCTTCCATACGGATACGACGCAGCATACGTGTGCGTGGATCCATAGTGGTGTCGGCCAGCTGGTCGGCGTCCATTTCACCCAGACCCTTATAGCGCTGAATGTCCTCGTTATAGCTGATGTGCTTCTTATCAAGATCAGCCAATTTGCCGGCCAGCTCATCGTCGGAATACGTGTAGATATACTCCCCCTTGTGAGCTCCGGTCAAGGCGATGCGGTGCAGCGGAGGCACGGCCGCATACACGTGACCGTACTCGATGAGCGGCCGCATGTAACGGTAGAACAAGGTGAGCAGCAGAATGCGGATGTGCGCGCCATCGACATCTGCATCGGTCATCATAATGACCTTGTTGTAACGTGCTTGCTCGATGTCGAAGCTCGCTCCGGAGCCAGCGCCGACCACCTGAATGATCGCCGCGCATTCCTTGTTCGACAGCATCTGCGACAACGACGCCTTCTGCACGTTGAGAATTTTACCTCGAATCGGCAGCAACGCCTGGAAACCGGAATTACGCGCGGCTTTGGCGGTGCCAAGTGCGGAATCGCCCTCCACGATGAACAGTTCGGCCACATCGTCATTGCCTGGCTGGCAATCAGACAGTTTCGGTGGCATGGATGCCGATTCGAGCGCGTTCTTGCGTCGCGTCACCTCTTTGGTCTTACGTGCTTGGATGCGGGCGTGCATTTCGCCGACGATCTTTTCAAGCACGCGGCCGGACTGTTCCTTATAGCCACGTTTGGAGCCGGTGATCATCTCGCCGAACTGCCTGTCGGTCATTTTGCTGACGATCGGCTTGACCTGCGCGGTGCCGAGCACATCCTTGGTCTGACCTTGGAACTGTGGTTCGGCGATACGCACAGTGACGACGGCAACCAGACCTGCCAGAATATCGTCACGTTCGACTTTCATGTTGGAATCTTTGAGATTCACTTTGAGCTTACGTGCATTGTCTTCGATGGCTTTGCGAATCTGCTTGGTCAGGCCCAACAGATAGCCATCCACATGGGTTCCACCGCCCGGGGTTTCCACCACATTGACGAAGCTGCGCATGGTGGTGTCGTATCCGTTGGTCCACCGCATGGCGATATCGACGGCACAATTTCTCGTAACCTTCTGCGCGTGCAGTTCACCGCCATCGCCAACGGCTTGGGTTTCCTCAACATAGGTGTCTTCGCCAGTGATACGCCAAATAGCGGAAACCGCTTCGCCTTTGGACAGGTAATCCACGAAATCCTTCACACCGCCGGTATGGCAGAATTCCTCGATACGGGAGTGGGTATACTTCGATCCCTGAGGTTGTGCCGCAACATCGGCTTCCTCGATCTGCTCCGCAGCTTCCTCGTGCCCGGCAGCGTCATGTTCAGATTCATCGCTTTCGGCAATTTCCTGCGGTTCATCACCTGCAGCATTTGCAATATCGTCGACTTCCAGCATTTCGTCGACTGATTCATCGCCGGTTTCCGGAATATTCTCATCGATAACAGTGATTTTCAAACCCGGCACCAGGAAGCTGGTCTGCCTGACGCGATCAATCAGCTGCTCGTAGCTGAATTCCGCGGTGTCGTTGAAAATCTCCGGATCAGCCCAATAACGAATGCGAGTTCCCGTGGTCTTCGGACTGACCTTGCCAATGATTTCAAGCTCAGTCGGACGGTTTTTACGCGTGCGTTTGAATGGCGCATCCGGAGATGGGTGCTCCGGATCAGCATCGGTATACACACCAGGATGACCCTGATGGAATGACATATGATGCGTCTTGCCGTCACGATCCACTTCCACGTCAAGACGGGAGCTCAACGCGTTCACCACTGACGAGCCCACGCCATGCAAACCGCCCGAGGCTCCGTACGAAGAGTTACCGAATTTCGCGCCGGCATGCAATTTGGTCAACACCACTTCCACACCGGTAAGTTTGGTTTTCGGCTCGATGTCAACAGGGATACCGCGGCCGTTATCGGCCACTTCCACGGAACCGTCGCTGTGCAACGTCACAACGATATGATTGCAGACTCCCGCAAGAGCCTCATCGACGGAATTATCGATGATCTCCCACAGGCAGTGCATCAGACCTTGGCTATCCGGTGGTGCCGATATACATGCCCGGGCGCTTGCGCACCGCGTCAAGACCTTCAAGCACGGTAAGACTACCTGCGCCGTAATTGTCCTTGTCTTTCGCCATTTTCCTCATTCTGACTTGCAGTTTTGCTTCGGTTTTCATCCATAAGAACGTCTTGTAGACGTAAGAAGTCGAGAAATTCGATATTCTTACCGAATTTTCTCGACTTCATTCACCTCTTGTTTCAATTCACTGATCAAGGAAGTCACGCAGCGTCTGCGAGCGAGACGGGTGACGCAACTTCGACATGGTCTTCGACTCGATCTGGCGAATACGCTCACGGGTAACGCCATACACGCGGCCAATGTCGTCGAGCGTCTTGGGCTGGCCATCTTCCAAGCCATAACGCATCTTGATCACGCCAGCCTCACGCGGAGACAACGTTTCAAGCACCTGCCTGAACTGCTCCTGCAACAGCGAGAAGGCAACCGCGTCGGACGGCGCGATGGCGTCGGTGTCTTCGATCAGATCGCCGAACTCGGAATCGCCATCCTCACCCAACGGCGTATGCAAGGAAATCGGCTCACGGCCGTACTTCTGCACTTCCTGCACCTTCTCGACAGGCATGTCGAGCTCGCGTGCAAGCTCATCCGGCGTGGGTTCGCGGCCAAGATCCTGCAGCATCTGACGCTGTACACGAGACAGCTTGTTGATCACTTCGACCATGTGCACCGGCACGCGAATGGTACGCGCCTGGTCAGCCATGGCTCGGGTGATGGCCTGACGAATCCACCACGTGGCATAGGTGGAGAACTTAAAGCCCTTCTTCCAGTCGAACTTCTCGACGGCGCGAATCAAACCGAGGTTGCCTTCCTGAATCAAATCCAAGAACAGCATGCCACGGCCGGTGTAACGCTTAGCCAACGAAACCACAAGTCGCAGATTGGCTTCCAGCAGGTGGTCCTTGGCACGCCTGCCATCGTTCGCAGCCCACTTGAGCTCACGCTTGCGCTTGAAGTCCATCTGGTCGGATTCGGTGTCCAGCAGGTGCTGGGCATACAGACCGGCTTCGATACGCTCGGACAGATCGACTTCCTGTTCCGCATTCAGCAGGCTCACACGACCGATCTGCTTCAGGTAATCCTTGACCGGATCAGCAGTCGCACCCGCCGCAATCACACGACGCTTCGGATTGCCGGATGGGGTCAGATTCTCATCATCATCGTCATCACGCACCACGAAAGCGCCCTTTTCCTTAGGCTCTTCCGGCTTTTTGCGTTCTTCCTCATCCTCGTCGTCATCATCTTCAGGTTCGGATTCCTCGTCGTCGTCGAGGTCATCCTCGTCATCCGAATCGACGTCATCGAGATCGGCGTCGAAATCGTCAAGATCGGCGTCGTCTACCTGAGCGTCCTCATCGTCAAGTGCATCATCCTCGAGCGGCTCCTCCTTCTTGGCAGGGGCGCTCTTCTTCGCGGTAGTCTTGCGAGGGGTCTTCGTTGCGGTGGTTTTCTTCGCCGCACTCTTCTTCGTGGAGGCCTTGCGCGTGGCGGCTTTCTTCGTGGAGGTGGTCTTTTCGGTCAGATCAGCCTGTTCCATGCTTGCCGTCGTTTCCTTGGTGGCCAAACTTATCCTCCTATTGATCCTGCCTCGAAGCGTATACCATATGGACCCACTTCTGGCAAGGGCAAATCGTCAACTATGTGAGTAAACCATCTTGCAAGGACGATTATTCCCGCATAATGAGGCCTTCACGTGCAAGTCACGCCCACTTTACGGCGTGTTGCCTTATGTTTCCGACGTCCAGGCAGGACCAATACGTCGTTCAACCGCCGAGCATACAATCGCCGCCAGCGAACATTGATCATCTATCGCGAGCGCGCTGATGGCTGATGCCATGGCTCCTTCCTGGCCCGTCCACCACATGATGTAGCTGATCACGGCGAACGGCTGCGCCCGATATGTCTTCGGAATCATATCGATAATGTCGAACAGCATGTTGATCGCCTGATCGCAACGTTTCATATCGGGTCTGGCTAGGGGATCACGGAATGAATCGCTGAGCAGCTGTTCCAGACGCTGCGCATTACGAGACAGCTTGGGTCTTTCGGCGAAACTCATGAGAAAGTCTCGGTCGGCGTATCGTTCGTCAACGATGGCGGAAATGAGAAATACGTCACGAATGGACAGCATCCGATTGATGCCCACCGTAGTCCGCATGATCATATTCCGGTCAAGACCGCATTCGGCATGGAATTCGCCTTCCGAATGGGAAACGCTCTCGTCCGATGCCTGCGCAAGCGCGTCCATCCATATGAAAAGCGGTTCACGAATGAACGAACGCACTGTTTCGCCCACGCCGTCGGATCTGCAATCCCTTTCGAATCGGCTGATGGCTTCTTCCATTTCAGTCCCGGTGATGCGTCCGGTTTTGTTGGTTGTCATTATTCTGCCCTCCTTGGCATGGTCTATCGGCTTCCTCGCTCGCCGCTTATATGGCACTATGCCCGATGAGCCGATGCGATGCCGCCTTTTTTCGAGGCCTGTGGTCGGAGGATGGCTTCTTCGGCGTTTCGCAAAATGATTTCGGTACCGCAACTATTGCAATCATTGAGATTTGGTCTTGTCGAATGCCTGTGGATAACTGTTGGTATGACTAGCTCCTCCGATTTGGAACAGATTGAATCACGCATTGTTTCGTTGGTGAAGGATTTCGCATTCCTTCATGCGGACGATTCGGTTGCCTCCTCTTGCAGGCCTATTGCCGACATGGTCGCCAAGCAGGCGGTCACGTCAAGTGAGGGTGGCAAGCGGCTTCGCTCCTTGCTGACGTTGGATTCGTTCCGCGCATTCGCTTCGGAGGATGTGCGAGAACGTGATTTCGACGCGCTGCTCGATTTAGCGTGCGCGGTGGAAGTGTTCCAGACCGGTGCGCTGGTGCATGATGACATCATCGATGATTCCGATCTGCGCCGTGGCAAGCCGTCTGCGCATCGCGCATTCTCCACTGGTACGCATAGCGAGGCCATTGGCCATGGCTTGGGCATCATGCTCGGCGACATGTTGGCCACGGCAAGCGTGGACATCGCGGACAAGGCAGCTTCCAAGCTCACTCATGGTTCCGATGTGGTCGCGGCATTGCTCAACATGCACCGCGAGGTCGAAGTCGGTCAAGTACTTGATTTGGCCGTAGAGCTCAATCCGTTGGACGATCCAGACGAACTGGTGGAAGCTTCATTGAACGTATTCCGCTGGAAAACCGCCAGCTACACCACCATTGCCCCACTGGAATTCGGCATGCTTGCCGCGGGTATAGGCAAAGACGATGCGAGGAAGCAGGCATTGGCAGTCGGCTTGCCTCTTGGATTGGCTTTCCAGCTTGCAGACGATCTTCTGGATGTTGTCGGTTCGAGCAGCAATACGGGCAAGCCCGTTGGAGGAGATATCCGCGAAGGCAAGCGCACGGTGCTTCTAGCCGACGCCATCAACGCGGCGAACGACACGCAGCGGCGAGAGCTCATCGACATGTGGGAGGCCGATTCGCGTTCCGAAACTCAAGTAAAACGCGCCATTGAACTATTTTGAGCAAACAGGAGCCATCGAACGTTCCCGCGGTAGAATCGCGGATTTGTGGAATGAATCGACAACAGCTATCGAAACATTGAGCCTTTCCGAATACCACGAGTCACTGCTCATCGAGGCCTGCTCACGTTTCGTGCCAAGTATTCACGTCCAAACACGCGCGTGACACGCGACCTGCGTGTTTTCCCAACCAACATCCGGACAGGACGCGCGTTCGTTGCACAATCCGCAAACCTCTGCTTGTAGACTACAAGTGGGAACACGTTCGAACGTGAGTTGTTTTGAAGAAGGAACCGTAGCGATCAACCATGAGTGAAGCTCCACACGCCCCTGAAGGTCAGGTCATCGAGGGCCGGTATCGGGTCGTCAGCAGAATCGCCGATGGCGGCATGGCCACGGTGTACCAAGCGGTAGACGAACGTCTGGAGCGCACGGTCGCCATCAAAATCATGCATACCCAGCTGGCGCAGGGACCGCACCGGGACCAGTTCGTGGAACGATTCCATCGTGAAGCCCGTTCGGCCGCGGCCATTGCCAATCCGCATATCGTGCAGGTGTATGACACCGGCGAATTCGACGGTCTCGATTATCTCGTCATGGAGTATGTTCACGGCGTGAACCTGCGTTACGAAATGAACCAGCAGGGTACGTTCAGCGTTCGAGAGACGTTACGCATTATTGGCGAGACATTGGATGGCCTCGCTTCCGCACATCGTGCGGGCGTGGTGCATCGCGACATCAAGCCGGAAAACATCTTGCTTAACGACCGTGGCCATGTGCAGATCACCGATTTCGGCTTGGCTAAAACGGTATCGCAGGCCACACTCTCCTCCACCGGCATACTGCTGGGAACAGCAGCATATCTAGCACCGGAAATGATTGAGAAGAATCAAGCCACACCTCAGGGGGATTTGTATTCCGTGGGCATCATGGCTTGGGAGATGCTCGCCGGCAACGTGCCATTCACTTCAGATAATCCAGTAACACTGGTATTCAAGCATGTTCACGAGGATGTGCCAAGCATTGCCGCCGCTTGCAAAGGCATCAATGAAGGCGTGGCCGCATTCCTTGCCCATCTCACGGCTCGCGCGGTCGAGGCTCGTCCAGCAGACGCATCCGTTGCGTTAACCGAGCTGCAGCGTCTGCAATCGACGCTTGCGGTCAGCGATTGGCAGTATCGTCTTCCCCCGGTAGACGTCAGCGCTTCCGACGGTGCCGCGCCCGCAAATAACGGTGCGCCAACCAATGTCGGCAATCCTGTTCCTCCCGCTGCCCCCGGCACCGCCGACGCAGCAATTCGATGATCGCACACGCAAGCTGGACAGGGTCAAGACGAACGCAACAACCGTCATGCCGGTGCAGCAACAGAACATCGATCCAGAAGCGACGACACGTTTCTCGCTGCCGGCAGACGGCATCGTCAATAGCCTTGACAATGCCGTCGACAGCGCTGCATCGCAAATTCCCCCCATCGCGCAAAGCGACGAATCCGGCAATACTCCAAACAGCAAATCCGCGAAAAAGCGTCGCACACCGCTCATCGTCGCAGGCGTGGTGGCGCTGCTGCTTGCATGTGGCGCCGGCGGTTGGGCATGGTGGTACTATCAGGGCCCCGGCAGCTATTGGACCATGCCCCAGCCGGATGGTATGACATGCGACGCGTCCGCAGCATGCCCCATCACCAATGTGAAGTGGAGCGACTACGAGAGTCTGCTCAAGATTTCCGATATCGAATATGAAGTGTCGGAAGAGTACAGCGATTCCGTGGCGGAAGGCAATATCATCTCCACCGATCCGGCGAATGTCGGCGATCGTGGCAGCAAGCGTCGTAGCCAGAAAGTCAAGGTCGTGGTCTCCAAGGGAGTCCGGCAGGCGACGGTTCCCGCCGATATTCTCGACGCGACCAGCGCATCCGGCAAGGATCCAATCAACGCACTGAAGAAGGCTGGATTCGATAATGTCGAGCAGACCGCGGCTTCTGATGACACGTATTCCATTGACGTGCCTCAAGGGGCGTTGCTGTCGTTAAGTGTGGATCCCGGCGCCACATTGCCGCATAATACGACGATCACCGTCACGGTGTCGCAGGGGGCCAAAGCCAGTCACTATGCCCGATATCGTCGGCAAGACGAAGGACGAGGCACAGCAGGCGCTGGATGATCTTAGACTCACCACCAATTGGACGGAATCCTTCGACGACAAGATTCCACAGGGGCAGGTGATTTCCGCTTCCGTCAACAACGGTGATACGTTGCATTGGGGAGACAGCGTCGACGTGGTGGTTTCCAAAGGACCGGAAACCATAACCCTGCCGAATTATGTGGGGCAGAAAGCCTCTGACGCCAAAGCCGCATTGGAAAAACTCGGATTCACGGTCAAGGTAAGTTCGCAGCTCACGTTGGATTCCAATCAAGACAAGAAGGTCGCTTCGCAGGATCCGGTAGGTGGCACCGAAGTGCGTCTTCGCGACGAGAACGGCATACCAACCACCATCACATTGAAGATGTATTCCTCACTGTTCTAAAAGTGCATTACCTCCTTTGCCAAACATCATGGTATAGGCATAAGGAAAGCCCCGGCTCGTGTATGAACCGCACCCCGATTGTTGGACTGAAGAAATTCAGATTCGATGATCGGAGGTGCGGTTCTTTCGTATGCGTGAGGATCGAAGGAGACGTTACGACGACGGGTTCCGGCGCGAGGCGCTGGAACT
>ENA-OQHD01000086-OQHD01000086.1-human-gut-metagenome-genome-assembly--contig:-NODE-86-length-39766-cov-8.403391_pt1 | contig 39766 bp, 37 predicted proteins | sample MGYA00242560_ERZ504711 | MGnify/ENA primary metagenome ERZ504711 (study PRJEB26092, sample SAMD00036198) | human gut metagenome | host: Homo sapiens | study: EMG produced TPA metagenomics assembly of...
GCGAACGTTCCATCTCCACTTCGAACCGCAATTTCGAAGGTCGACAGGGCAACGGGGTCGCGTACGCATCTGGCGTCGCCGGCGGTCGCCGCCGCAACGGCCATCCGCGGTACCATCTCGTCTCCGGCTGATCTGTGAATCGTTGAGAATGCTTGAAAACCTGAGAAATCTTGGATTTCCGGCATTCTGTGAATCGTTACATCGAAAGAAATAGTGAAATGGAAAAACTGACTACTCTTACCGGCGTGGCCGTGCCGCTTCGCCGTTCCAATGTCGATACTGACCAGATTATTCCAGCCGTGTTCTTGAAGCGCGTGCAGAAGTCCGGTTTCGACGACGCGCTGTTCTATGCGTGGCGTCGCGATCCGGAATTCGTGCTCAACCAGCCGGAATACAAGCGGGGCAAGATTCTCGTTGCCGGACCGGATTTCGGTATCGGATCTTCTCGTGAACATGCCGTGTGGGCATTGCATGATTACGGCTTCCGCGTGGTGATTTCGTCTCGTTTCGCCGACATTTTCTACGGCAACACCGCGAAGAACGGCGTGCTGGCTGCGATTATGCCGCAGGAATCCGTTGAGCTGCTGTGGAAGCTGCTTGACGAGGAGCCGGGCCGTGATATGACGGTGAGCCTGGAGGATCGCACGGTGACGTGCGGCGACGTGACGCTGCCGTTCGAAGTGAACGACTATACCCGTTGGCGCCTGATGAACGGCTATGACGATATCGATCTGACGTTGCAGTATGAAGACGATATTGTGACATACGAGAAGATGCGTGCCGAAAAGTTCCCGTTCAAGCCGAAGACGCTGCCGGCGAAGCGTGAGCCGGAGCAGTTGATCGCGTCCGCGCGCGAAGGCGAATACCCGGATTGGCAGGGCCCGCTTGCCGATCGCGGCATCATCTGAGTTGGCGGCTGGCTAGGTGCGCGGGCTGTTTGCGGGAGGATTTTTCCAGTGGGTGGAAGAATTGGGACGTCGGGATGATTGTTCGCGGGAGGATTCTTCCAGTGACTGGAAGGATTGGGATGTTATGTGATGCGTGAGCGGGAGGATTCTTCCAGTAGGTGGATGTTTTTGGACTTTGAGACGGTCCGTAGCGGGGTGATTCCTCCACTGGGTGGAGGTTTTGGGACGATTAGGGGACTCATATTGTCCGGATTCCTCCAGTGACTGGAAGGATTGGGACGTTGGGATTGCTGATTATGTGAGATTTGCGCGGGTTTTGCATATGAGACGCGCTATGGTGGGCTTATTGTTTCGTGCTTTCGTAGCTTTCGGAGAGAAAAATGAGCCAGGGTTTTGCGCCGTTTTATGATGTCAATCGCACGTATGAAGACAACTATTTGCAAGGGCCGTTCGGCGCGTTTGCCGAAGTGTTGCGGGCTGATGCGTCCGATTCTGCGGGATCGGTCACGTCTGTTGTTGCTGAGGTTGCGTCCGATTCCTCCAGTGAGGTTCAGGGCGTTCAGACCATTCAGGCCGCTCAAGCGCAGGAATTCCTTGGTTTTCGTGTGAATCTGCCGTTCGGTATTCCAGCTGGTCCGCTGCTGAATGAGCGTTTCACCACGGCCGCTTTCCGTATGGGCTTCGATCTGGCGGTATACAAGACGGTTCGTTCCCGCGCATGGGGCTGCAATGCGTTCCCGAACGTGCTGGCCGTGCATCCGCGGAATGCCGATGGTTCGCTGGTTCCGGGCAGTGCCGAACTTGACGAGGGTGTGCTTGCCGATACCCGTTATGAGCTTCCGATTTCGATTTCCAACAGTTTCGGCGTTCCCTCCCGTGATCCCGACGAATGGCAGCCGGACATGCAGAAGGCAATCGCCGCAGCCGGTGACGGCCAGCTGCTGGTGCCGAGCTTCCAAGGCTCCCGCGTGGAGGGCATGGATCGTGAAGCGTATATCGCCGATCATGTCACCACCGCGCATTTGGTTGCCGAAACTGGCGCTGGCCTGATGGAAATGAACACCAGCTGCCCGAATGAGGGACATAATCGTCTGTTGTGCCACGATCCGCATTTGGTCGGCGAGATTACGGAAGCGGTGAAGAACGAAATCGGCGATCGTCCGCTGATCGTGAAGCTCGCATACATTCCGAATGATGCCGATCTGGAAATCATGGTGAAGGAAACCGCCGGCCATGGCGCGGTGCAGGGTTTCTCCACCATTAACACAATCTCCGCGAAGCTGGTGGATGCGAACGGCAATCAGGCATTGCCGGGCGCGGGGCGTGACCGTTCGGGCGTATGTGGCAATGCGATTCGTGGTGCAGGTCTCGATATGGTTGGCCGCCTGAATGCGATTCGCGAGAAGCTGGGTCTTGATTTTGCGATCGTTGGCGTGGGCGGTGTGATTCGTCCGGAAGATTACAAGGCGTACCGCGAGGCTGGTGCAAACGCGGTGATGAGCGCTACGGGTGCCATGTGGAACGCCCGTTTGGCGCAAGACATTAAAGCCGCACTGTAGTCACAGGTTCAATTGCGCCTGATTTGCGCTCTGTTGCGTTTCACCGTCCTTTTTTCCCCATTCGCTGGAAGGATTAGTGCAGCACGGGGGTAGCTGTCCGTCCTGATTCTTCCAGTGACTGGAGGGTTTTGAACGGTGGAGGGGCTTGTATCGGGAGGATTCTTCCACCGACTGGAAGTTTTTGCCCGCTGGGATGCGGTTTGGCGGGTGGATTGTTCCAGTGGCTGGGAATTTTGGTCGAAAGTCGAACGAAATTGGGAGACACTGCGCTGAACGCGGCATTTCACGAGCCCACTACATGCCTTATGGCAAACTGAGGGTTAGTGTGTTTCAAGCTTGAACCGTATAAGGGAAGCGAAAGAGGTTGAGCGTGTCTGACAACAACAACGACATTCTGCACGTCGAAGGTGGCAAGCCGCTGAACGGCACCATCAAGGTGCGTGGCGCGAAGAACTTCGTGAGCAAGGCCATGGTGGCGGCGCTGCTCGCCCCGGGTACGTCCGTGTTGAAGAATGTTCCGGAGATTCGCGACGTGCATGTGGTCTCCGACTTGCTGCGTCTGCATGGCGTGGACGTTACGGTGGATGGCGATCACGGCGTGGTCACGATCGACGCCACGAATGTGCAGCTTGCCGATGTGGCCGACGTGGATACGCTGTCTGGTTCGTCGCGTATTCCGATTCTGTTCTCCGGCCCGCTGCTGCACCGTTTGGGTGAGGCGTTCATTCCGGCTCTCGGCGGATGCAATATTGGCGGTCGTCCGATTGATTTCCACCTGGAAACGTTGCGCAAGTTGGGTGCCAACGTCGATAAGGAACATAAGGACGGCATTCATATCACCGCTCCGAACGGTTTGCATGGCGCGAAGATTCACCTGCCGTACCCGTCGGTGGGCGCTACCGAGCAGACGTTGCTTGCCGCCGTGCTTGCTGAGGGCAAGACGGAGCTTTCCGGCGCTGCCACCGAACCTGAAATCATGGATTTGGTGTGCGTGCTGCAGAAGATGGGCGCGATCATTTCCGTGGATGTGGACCGTACGTTCCGCATCGAGGGTGTGAAGGAGCTGAAGGGCTATACGCACACTTCGCTGACCGACCGCATCGAGGCCGCTTCCTGGGCTTCCGCGGCATTGGCTACGCATGGCGACATTTTCGTCAAGGGTGCTACGCAGCCTGAAATGATGACGTTCCTGAACGTGTTCCGCAAGATTGGTGGTGAGTTCGACATCACCGATAACGGCATTCGTTTCTGGCATCCGGGCGGCGATTTGAAGCCGGTCGCAATCGAAACCGACGTGCATCCGGGCTTCATGACCGACTGGCAGCAGCCGCTGGTGGTGGCGTTGACGCAGGCGAAGGGCCTGTCGATCGTGCACGAAACGGTGTATGAGAATCGTTTCGGTTTCACGAAGCCACTGGTGCAGATGGGCGCCACGATTCAGTTGTATCGTGAATGCCTCGGATCGCTTCCATGCCGTTTCCAGCAGCGCAATTACAAGCATTCAGCGGTTATTTTCGGGCCGACCCCGCTGACCGGCCGCGATATTGACGTGCCGGATCTGCGTGGCGGCTTCAGCCATCTGATCGCCGCGTTGGCGGCAAAGGGCCCGTCCAATGTGCAGGGCATTTCGCTGATTGACCGCGGTTATGCCGATTTCCGTGGCAAGCTCGAAGCTCTCGGCGCAGATTTCGACTGATTTGTTGCCTGATTTACCGCTGATATAGCTTGATTGGCTTGGTAAGGCCGGTGTTCACAACAGTGGGCACCGGCCTTTTGCTTGCATATTGCCGCTACGCGTATATTGCCGTCGCTCGTTCTCAAAAAGCTTAGTGATTCAGTGTGCAAATTGTTGAGCTTAATTTAGGGGTTATGACGTGTAATAGTGATGCAAAAGTTTCATTGTTTTTGAAAATAATGGCGATTTTCGGCAGAGATTCTTTCGGAATGGCATTATGATTGTCGATATCGAATGGCGTTTGCAACGAGGTGAACAGCCGAAGATATAAGGGTTTCCCTCATCGTTATTGTGTTTACTGCATGTCCAGACGGATTCTAGGGATAGTCGCAACATCTTCGTCGTCAATCGTCCTCCAGCCTATCCACCAGTTCCGCCTTTTCGTATATTCCGTGTTTTTGTATTTCGTGTGTGCGTCGTGCATGAGCGCAATCGTTCCAACCAAGCGGAATGGGTGGTGGCAGAATGGAACGCATGGCATCCAAAGGAAAACCCTCGCCGCGTTCCGCGGTCAAACCGTTAAGCGACGAACAAGTCGCAAAGCTCGCACAGCGTCACCATCTCGTTGACCCAACCCACGACTTTCCATGCGGGCCGCGCAAAGCCAATGAAGCCGAAATCGCGGCGCAGAATCCGAAAGCGACCCATCGTCTGCTCACCGGATGCGACATCGTATTCCGCAACCGCACCAAACTCAAGGCGTGGGGCATCGAACACGTGCCGGAAACCGGTCCGTTCATCACCGCGGCCACGCACGTCACCATGTTTGACGTGTTCGTGCCCATGATCTCCATGTTCCATCAAGGCCGCCGTCCGCGCTACATGGCCAAAGCCGAAATGGCCTCGTGGCCGCTGATCGGCAAATGGTTCCAACTGGTAGGCATGCAGCCCGTGCAACGCCGTTCGGGCAAGGCGAAAGCCATCGAGGAAACCTCCGTGGAAATCCTTACCTCCGGCCGACCCCTAACCGTATGGCCGGAAGGCACGGTAACGCGCGACCCGCAGAAATGGCCGATGAGCATGAAAAACGGCGTGGGCATGATCGCGCTTGAGGCTTCGCGCCGACTCGGCTACCAGATTCCGCTGTATTGCGCGGTAACGTGGGGCGCGGCAAGCATCAACCATTGGTGGCCGTGGCCGCGTAAAAACGTGGTCATGTGCTACGACGAGGCGCTTGATTATGCGGATCTGCTCGCCGATTGCGATTCCTGGGGTGAGGAAGTGCCGGAGGATCTCGCCAACGAACTTACCCGACGCATCCGCGTGCGTATGACCGAAGTCATGGCCGAAATCCGCGGCGAACAAGCCTCCGATGGATATTGGGATTATCGTACGATGAGCCGAGTGAAGGACTGAATCGAAGAAGGCCGAATCGAAAAAGACCGCACACGCGATTGCTGAAATGCGGTAATCGAAATACTGCCAGCCGATTGCGCATACGTATGGCGCGTATTGCGGCATATATCGCGGTGTGCGTAGCCGGCGGTAGCATAGGAAAAGCAAATTTTTTGAGCCAAGACTCCGGGTTATGAATGATGCCCGGAGTAATGCAAGGAGCAAATATGACGAACGTGACGGTACTGGGCGCAGGAGCTTGGGGAACCGCTTTCGGTCAGGTGCTTGCCGATGCAGGCAACAATGTGACTATGTGGGCCATCGAACCGGAGATTGTGGAAGACATTCGCGACCACCATCACAACGGTGTTCGCCTGCCCAGCGTGAAAGTGCTGCCAAGCAACATGACCGCCACCGGCGACCGTGCCGAAGCCGTAGCCAACGCCGACATTGTGATCGTGGCCATCGCCGCACAGTTCGCCCGCGTCGCGCTCGTCGAATTCAAGGACCTGATTCCCGAAACCGCACTCGTCGCCTCGCTGATGAAAGGCATCGAACGCACCACCGGCAAGCGCATGGATGAAGTCGTTATGGAAACGCTCGACCTGCCGGCCGACCGCTTCGCCGCGATTTCCGGACCGAACCTGAGCAAGCAGATCGCCGACCGCGAGCCGGCCGCAACCGTGGTCGCCTGCGAAAATCTCGACAATGCGCGCAAGATCGCAGCCGCTTGCACCACCGACTATTTCCGTGCGTTCGTAACCCGCGACGTGATCGGCTTGGAAATGTGTGGATCGCTGAAGAATGTGGTCGCGCTGGCCGTGGGCATGGCCCGCGGCGCCGGCTACGGCGAAAATACCGCCGCCATGATCGAAACCCGTGGCCTGGCCGAACTGACCGCCCTGGGCGAGGCGGCAGGCGCCGATCCGAAGACGTTCGCCGGTTTGGCTGGCGTGGGCGACCTGATCGCCACCTGCGGATCCCCGTTGAGCCGCAACTACACGTTCGGATCCAACTTGGGCAAGGGATTGAGCGTTGAGGAAGCCACCAAGGTGAGCAACGGCGTGGCCGAAGGCGTGCCGACCACCGATGCGGTGGTGGCGCTCGGCAAGCAGTATGGCGTGCCCACGCCGCTCGCCACGGCCATGAGCCACGTGCTTTCCGATGGCATCTCCTGCGCGCAGATGCTGTCCGAACTTTTCGGCGAAGGCATCAGCGAAGAATAAGCTTTCCGCAACATCGCGATTGCAGATAAGACCGCACTTTCAGGTGCGGTCTTTTTATTTTTCGAGGCATGCGATTGCGTAAAACGTCAATCGGAATGTGTCAATCGTCAATCGCCATATATTTCGGCAATAATAGTAAATCTGTATAAAAATAGTCTAATCGTGATTAGTCTAATCGTGATTAGACAAAGCGATTAAGCTCGGTTTTTCAGGTTGCAATCGCATCATTCCAACGTTTGATTCCGTATTCTATGATTCATGAAAATAGGACATGAGTGACGGGCGTGTGCAATTATGGTTCGTCGTGTGTGGGCTGTGGGGTGCGGTTTGTATACTGAACTGCGATATTGCGAATGCGTGGTATCGCGGGCGAACAGAAGTGCGAACCGGCGCGATATTGCGAAGACAGACAGTACAGACAGTATTGGCAGACGGTATTGGGCGCGCGTGCGTTCAACGGACCAACTTATGGAGCATAAGACAAAGATGGCAAAACAGCGCATTGTGGTGATGTATGGCGGCAAAGCCGACGAGCATTCGATTTCCTGCATCTCTGCGGCGGGCGTGCTGCGCGCGTTGGATACTGACAAGTTCGAAGCCATTGAGGTGGGAATCACCAAGAACGGCGAGTGGATCGTAGGCGGCGAGGATCCACGCAAGTGGAACATGAGCGAAGGCCTGCCGATGGTGGAGAAGACGGATTCCTCCAAAGATGTGGTGCTGGATGTGGCACTCGGCCAGGATGGTTTCTTCGCTCGTGAAGATGACGGCACACTGACTTCGCTTGGCCACGTGGACGCCGTGCTTCCGGTATTGCATGGTCCGTACGGTGAGGATGGCACGATTCAGGGCCTGTTCGAAATGATGAACGTGCCGTACGTTGGCTGCGGTGTGCTCGCTTCCGCCGCTTGCATGGACAAGCATTATACGAAGGTATTGCTGGCTGCGGCCGGTATTCCCGTGGCTCCAGGCATCACGTTGGATGTGCGCGATTATGATGCCGCTTCCGAATTTGCCACCGAGGCGGACGAAATGCTTGCCGCGGTGCAGCAGGCCGGATTGCAGTACCCGCTGTTCGTGAAGCCGTCCCGCGCCGGTTCCAGCTTCGGCGTGACCAAGGTCGAACATGAGGGCGATGCGGCCGAGCTTGCCGCCGCAGTGTTCGAAGCGTCCCACCATGATTGGCGTGTGCTCGTGGAACAGGGCATCGACGCGCGCGAAATCGAATGCGCCGTGCTCTGCCCGAAGGCCGGCGAGGCTCCGCAGGCCAGCTGGCCGGGCGAAATCGTGCTTGACAAGCGTGCCGAGGGCGACGACCAGTTCTATGATTTCGACAGCAAGTACGTGAACTCCGACGCAAGCCATGTGGAAGTGCCCGCAAGCCTGCCGGAAGAAACTCTGAACCGCGTGCGCGAAACCGCCAAAAAAGCGTTCATCGCAGTCGACGGCGCCGGCCTGAGTCGTGTCGACACCTTCGTGACGGCCGACGGCGAAGTGATGGTCAACGAAATCAACACCATGCCGGGCTTCACCCCGATTTCCATGTATCCCAAGGCATGGGAGGCAACCGGCGTGAGCTACACCGATCTGATCACCATGCTGATCGAGGGCGTGCTGCGCTGATTTCGATTGGGTGGTTGCTCGCTTTAGTCTGATTCGATTTGCATGAGACTGGCATCAATGCTGACACTGCGTTGGTGCCAGTTGACATATTCCGCCAATTTACCTGCAGTTTGGGAAAATTTAGCTTTTTTCGATTCAAAATAAACTGCATATTTACTGTAAGGTCAGTATCGCGTTGATTTGAGGGCTTATCTTCTTTCTTGTTGTTATGAACAAGGCATAAGAAAGATATTGATTTCCATGATTTCTCTGCGCAAACTGGCTGCCGGCTCTCTTGCTGCCGTTCTGGCTTTCTCCATGGCCGCCTGCGGATCGGGCAGCACGGATTCCTCCGCTGATTCCACTTCCGGCAAGGCCGTGAAGATTGATGAAAAGTCCGCAAAGGCCACTTCCTTGGCTGATTTCGGTACGATGGACGATTTGGTTGCCGCCGCCGAAAAGGAAGGCCAGCTTAACGTCATCGCACTTCCTCACAACTGGTCCAACTATGGTGAGGTCATCAACGGCTTCAAGAAGAAGTATCCGAACATTAAGATCAACGAGCTGAACCCGAACGCCTCCTCCAAGGAAGAAGTGGACGCAGCCAAGACTAACAAGGGCACCGACGCTGCCCCCGACGTGTTCGACCTCGGCTTGGCCGTGGCTTCCACCAGCACCGACAACTTCGCCTCCTACAAGGTGCAGGCCTGGGATAAGATTCCGGATTCTGTGAAGAATGCTGACGGCAAGTATTACGCCGACTACACCGGCATCATGTCGATCGGTTGGAACGCCGACAAGTACGGCGACATCAACAGACTTGACGATCTGATGGATCCGAAGTTCGCCGGCACCGTGGCGCTGAACGGCAAGCCTACCGAAGCCGGCGCCGCATTCAACGGTTACCTCATGATCAACCAGCTCGCAGGTGGTGACATCAACGACTTGCAGCCGGGCCTCGACTACTTCAAGAAGCTCAAGGATGCTGGCAACCTCACCACCGTTGACGTGACCGACGGAACCATCGATTCCGGCCAGACCGGCGTGGTGATGGACTGGAGCTACAACCAGGCCTCCTATCAGAAGAGCCTCAAGGAGAAGGGCGTGAACTGGAAGTTCAAGACCTTCAAGAACGCCCAGGTGGTCAGCTACTACAACCAGGCCATCAACGTGGACGCTCCGCACCCGGCCGCAGCACGCCTGTGGGAGGAATACTTGTACACCGCCGATGCTCAGAACGAATGGTTCAAGGGCGGCGCCAATCCGGTGCTCCTCAACTCCATGAAGGAAGACGGCACGGTTGACCAGGACACCCTGAAGACCGCCATCACCATCGAGGGCGATCCGGTGACCTATACCAACGATGATTCCACTCGCATCACCGAATGGCTCCAGAACAACTGGGACAAGACCATCGGCAACTGATTGGCAACCGCTCGCAAGCAACGCAAACGAGCTGGATCGCAATCGAAAATAATGCAATCTAAGGCCGGTAGACCGGCGGACACGACGGGCTGAAGCAAGTTCCCCGACGTCTTCTGCCGCAACAACCGGCCTTGAAGCATGTCTCCAGCGCAATAGCGGAATCCCACAATCCTATGCAATCTCACCGCATATCAATCGTATGAAAGCACGCATGCAACCATGACTGCAGCAATCACCCCCAAAGCGGGAGTCATCGGCGGGCGTAACGCACGCGAAGCCCGCGGAACTCGAGGAAACGGCCCCTCCGCAACCTCCGATTTCGCCACGCATCGCCGCGAAATCGGTACATTCGTCGTGACCATCCCGTTCTTCGCCTACACCGCCTGCTTCCTGCTTGCGCCTACCGTTATCGTGATTGTCGGCGCATTCCAGAACGTCGACGGCGGATTTACCCTCAACAACTTCAGCAAACTCTTCGAAGCGAACACCATCGCCGCGTTCGCCACCTCCATTCTCGTTTCCGTGATCTCCGCACTCATTGGCGCGGTCGTGGGTGCGGTTGCCTCGTATGCGCTGGTGATTGGCAGCAAACCGAACGGACTGCTGCGCCGCATGGTCAGTGCCATTTCGTCGGTGCTCGCACAGTTCGGCGGCGTGATGCTCGCTTTCGCCTTCATCGCCACCATCGGTATCAACGGCGTCGGCACCATGCTGATCCGTCAGCTGACCGGACTGACCGTCAATCCGAACTGGTTGAGCTCCCTGCCTGGCCTAATCACGGTCTACTGCTACTTCCAGATTCCGTTGATGATTATCATCTTCCTGCCTGCGGTCGATTCGATTCGTCCGCAGTGGCGTGAGGCTTGCGAATCGCTCGGCGGTAACACTTTCCAGTATTGGACGCGCGTTGCGGGGCCGATACTGGTTCCGCGTTTCCTTTCCGCATTGCTGTTGCTGTTCGCCAGCGCGTTCTCCGCATATGCGACGGCCGCCGCATTGTTCTCACAGCGTTCGATTCTGGTGCCGCTTATGATTCAGGGCGCCATGCGCAACGAAATGGATCCGAATCAGCAGGGATTCGCGCAAGTGCTCGCCTTCGCGATGATCATCGTGGTTGCTCTGGTGATGATGCTGAGCCACGCTGTGGAAAAGAAGGCCGGACAATGGCAGTGAATCATACTGAAGCAATGCCCCCGCAGCTGCGTGCCGCCCGCGTGCGCAAGCAGCGCGTGATCAAGGCGATTATTCTCACGTTCACGCTGCTGTTCCTGTTCGTGCCACTGGTGTCTATGTTTGTGTTCACCATTCGACACCCGCTTTCCGGCAAGTGGAGTTTGGATCCGTGGATTGCGATTTTCACCGGCGATGGCAGCGCGCTTGGTGCTGACTTGTCCACATTGTGGAGCGGTCTTGGATCGTCCATGGGATTGTGTGTGGTGACTGTGGTCATCATGCTGCTGCTCATGGTACCCACCATGGTGATCGTGCACATTCGCTCCAAGCAGTTGGAACGCGCCATCGAATGGGTGGCCACCCTGCCGCTGACCATCCCCGCCATCGTGCTCGTAGTCGGCCTGGGGCCGATTTACCGTTGGCTCAGCGCCGACGTGCTCAGCACCAACCCGATCTGGCTGTGCTTCGCGTACGTTATTCTGGTGATGCCATTTGCATTCCGCGCGCTCGCTGTGGGCCTCAACTCCATTGACGTGAAAACGCTGTGCGAAGCATCCCGCTCGCTCGGAGCCTCCTGGCCGCAAGTGTTCTTCCGTGTGCTCATCCCCAACCTGTGGCAGTCGATCCTCTCTGCATCGTTCATCTCCATCGCCGTGGTGCTGGGCGAATACACCGTCGCATCGCTGCTTGGACGCATGAACCTGCAGGTGGCGCTCTACCAGCTTGGCCAATCCAACTCCCAAATCTCCACCGCCATGTCGCTGCTGGCACTACTGTTCGGCGTGATCCTGCTGGTAGCCCTCGATCTTATTTCCGACGCACTGCGTAAATCCAAAGAAAGCAACGAATCATGACTCTCGCTGATCAGAAAGCAACCATCGCACGCACTTCGGAAGCGTTCGTAAACGCCAATCCGAGCGCCGAAACCGTAACCCGAGCCGCACGCGAAGTCCTCAACGACTCCGCGGAACGCGGCGGCGGCGTGCAAATGCTTAATGTAGACAAAATCTACCCAGGAGCCACCAACAAGGCGCTCGACAACTTCAACCTAGAAATCAATCCTGGTGAAATGGTCGTGCTGCTCGGCGGCTCCGGCTGCGGCAAATCCACCGCGCTGCGTTCCCTCGCAGGCTTGGAAGACATCCAGGCCGGCCGTATTCTCGTCGGCGGCCAAGATGTGACTGGCGTGCCCGTCAACAAGCGAAACATGGCCATGGTGTTCCAGGCGTACTCGCTGTTCCCACACATGACCGCTCTGCAGAACGTGGAATTCGGGTTGGAAATCCGCGGCATGGGCAAGATGGAACGCCGTAAGCAGGCCATGGAGAAGCTGGAACTCGTAGGTCTTGCCGATCAGGCTGGCAAATACACGCAGCAGATGTCTGGCGGTCAGCAGCAGCGTGTGGCGCTCGCCCGCGCACTGGCCGTGAACCCCCGAGTGCTCCTGCTCGACGAGCCGCTTTCCGCACTTGACGCCAAAGTTCGTGTGCAGCTGCGCGACGAAATCCGCCGCATCCAGCTCGAAGCCGGCACCACCACCGTGTTCGTGACCCACGATCAGGAAGAAGCGCTCACCGTTGCCGACCGCATCGGCGTGATGAACCACGGATGTATCGAACAGATCGCCGACCCGCAGACACTGTACCGCCGTCCGGGCAGCGAATACGTGGCCACCTTCATTGGCCTGACCAACCGACTCCCAGGCATCACGAATGGTGAGGAAGCCGTGGTGTTTGGCCAGCGCGTGCCGTTGCTCGAAGCCTCCAAGCGCGACGCCTCCACCGTGCTCGTGCGACCGGAAAACCTTGTGATCACTCTAGCCGCAAACGATGGCAACATGGTAGGCGAGCATGGTCGCGTCGACATGGTGCACTTCCTCGGTGCGCTCGCCCGCGTTGACTTGACGGTTGCCGCAGGTGTGGGCCACCTGCCCGTCACCGTGCAGCTGCCGGCCAATGAGCTTCCTGCCGGCCTGACGGTTGGATCCGAAGTGGTGGTTGCTCCGCGTCCGATCGCCGCGCTCGCCGTATGAGCTGTTTCGTTGCGGACGCCCATGACGACGGTCATGAGATTGTAAGCTGATATTCAGCATTCCTGTACTAAGGTGCTGAATATCAGCATTTTCGTATATGCACCCCGTGCACGTCGTCGCAAAGGCAAATATGACGTTTTCCGCAGTACCCCCAATATCCGCAGCGGCCGCAACAACCGCATCCGCAGCAGAATCCACAACAGCCATCCCAATATCAGCAACAACCGCAGTATCCGCAGCCACAAGCCAATCCTTATGAACTGTGGCTCAGGCGCGTGAAAAGCGTGTTCTCCCGCATCGGCGCAGGCATGTGCCTGATGGTGGTGATCTGGTATGCGCTTGCAACGGTGCTTTCCGGTGTGTTCTATCAAGTACTGCATACCACGAATCTGCCGAATTGGGCGGTGTATGTGGCGTCGGATGCCCCTTTGTATCTCGTGGCCATGCCGCTCGCGGTACTGATCATGGGCAAATCGTCGGTCATTGAAACACGCAAGTTCGACATGAAGCCGGGCCAATTCTTCAAACTGCTTATCATGTGCTTCCCGCTCATGTACGGGGGCAGTCTCATCGGCAATATGTTGGCGTCGCTGCTGTCCGGAGGCAAAGCCAGCAATTCGGTGAGCGATCTGGCCATGCAATTCGACGTGTGGAACGTGGTGTTCCTCGTGATTCTCGGACCGTTGTTCGAAGAATGGATCTTCCGCAAGGAACTCATCAGCCGTACGCGCAAATACGGCGAAAAAAACCGCGATCGTGTTCTCCGCGCTGTTCTTTGGCCTGGTGCACATGAACCTGTTCCAGTTCTTCTACGCATTCGCATTGGGTCTTATGTTCGGCTACGTGTACGTGCGCACCAGCAAACTGCGTTATTCGGTGGCCATGCACATGATCGTCAACTTCATGGGTGGCGTGGTCGCGCCATGGGTGGTGACGAACATTGACATCGACAGTCTGATGAACGTGCTGACCAGTGCGGAAAACGGCGACGGAACGGCCATGATGCAGTGGATGGGCCAGAATGCGACGGGAATGATGATATTCGGCATCTATATGCTGCTATATTACGGTCTGATCATCGCGGGCATAGTGTTGCTTATCCGCAATCGCAAGAACTTTGAATTCTATACCGCACCGGAAGAACTGCCTCGCGGCGTTCGCACGAGCACGGCAATACTGAACGTCGGTGTAGTTACTTACATTGTAGTGACGGTTATTATTACGTCAATCAATCTAATGATGCAATAATTTCAGTATAAAAAAGTGCCGCATGTGGACTACTGCATGCGGCACTTTATATATATGGGTCAACCGCGATTTCTTATGTTCGCGAGGATATTACGATTCCTTGTTAATGGCGCGATTCTCAAGAAAATCAGCATTGGCGATGGAACGTGCCACGGCGTTGATCATGTCGGGAAGCAACGATTCCGGCTTGGCGTACGCGCACACTTCGACATTGATGCCGTAAGGGGAGTAGCCGGTCAGTCTTACTTTCGGAGGGAAGCGCGGATCGGCCAAATCGGCGGTATCGCGCTGCACGGCCTGAACCACCTGACGGGTCATCTCGTCGATGTCGGTACCGGCCTTGGCGGTAAACGGCACACGAACCAGCATTTCGTTGGACGGATTGAGGTTTTTCCAGTGACGCGGTGTTCAGAATCGAATTCGGAATGATCTTGACGTTGCCATTGCGCTCGCGCACTACGGTCTGACGCCAGTTGATATCTTCGACCACGCCATCGGTGCCCGCCACATTCACCAGATCGCCCGGCTGGATTACACGGCCAAGCATCAGACCGAAACCGCCGATGATGTTCGCGATCGTATCTTTCATACCGAGCGACACCGCAAGACCACCAATGCCGAGCGCGGTGAAAATCGTGGTCGGATTAATGCCGAACACCGGCTGCAGCACAGTGCCCACAGCCAACGTCCACACCACCGCGCGCAGAATATTGATGAAAATCGAAGCGTTCGGCACTTGCGAACGGTCCAGCACTTTGCTCACGATTCGGGTAAGCGCCTTGTCGATAACGGCAGCAAGCAGTGCGACGACAATGAGCAGAATGAATTTTTCCGGAATTGGTTTTCAGCCAATCCACAACGATTCCAATCGGTTCCATAGTGTTCTGAAGCGTCCCTTCATAAGTTTGATTCGCATGCATTACTGGTGCGCGCGACTTGCGCTCGCTGCGTCTGCGATGCGTGTTCGAGATGTGTGTTCGCAACTTGTGTTCGCACATATCCTACAGTGCGTGGCTGAGTCGGTTTGAGCGTGGGTGTACGGGGTGCGTGCGAGAACATGTGGGAATGCGCGTGGTGACATGTGGTCGGAGCCACGAACGGCTAAAGTTGAGGCATGGGCAATGTTGTGGATTATGTGCGCCGAGAGTTCCGTGGGTTCGGCGAATTGGCGTTCAGCAATGTCGATTCCTTGGTGCTTTCCGAGCTTTCCTACATGCGATTGCTGGGTTTGGTTCCAGCATTCGGCGAGGCCAAGTCGGTGGCGACCGTGCCGATCCGTGACTTGCTGCGCGCCGAAAGCTACGATGAGATGTTTGTTTCGAATTCCTCTGAAATGAATGATTATCGGCTTTCCCTGCTGCGTGCGGTTTGCGAATCGCCGCGATTCCGCGGGTTGCGGGTGGGGGGAATATGCCGAACGTTTGGATGAGGACGAGCAGCAGCAATTCGCTGCGATGACCTTCGATTTGGGTGCCGATTTCGGCTTATATGTTGCGTTCCGTGGCACTGACGGCACGCTCGTCGGTTGGAAAGAGGATTTTAATATGGCGGTGCGTTGCCCAGTGCCGTCGCAAGAATCGGCATATCGATATGCGGACTCGATTCTGGACAGGACGGAACGTTTCCTCTCGGCGAAAAAATTCACCCGACATTATGATCGGCGGGCATTCCAAAGGCGGCAATATGGCGGTATATGCGGCTATGCAAATCACGCAAAGCGATATTGAAGCGACCAACGAACGCGCGCAACGGCTCGGACTGCTGCCGGCGCTCGGAGGAAGCGTGCCGGGACGCAACTGCAGAATCTCCCGCATCTTCTCGCATGACGGTCCTGGAATGTCTCAAGTCATGGTGCATAGCCGCGCATATCAGGCAATCGCGGCACGAATCGACAAAACCGTGCCGGAATCCTCCATTATCGGCATGCTGTTGCAATCGCAAATCAAACCAACCTTCGTCAAAGCCGACGCCATAAGCATTCTGCAGCATATGGGATCAAGCTGGCAAGTGACGCAATCCGGCGAATTCGAGCAGGCAAGCGAGCTGACAGGCGGTGCGCAACTCATCGGCAAAACCATTGACGGATGGTTCGACCGCGTAAGCCAGGAACAACGCGAACGGGCCATCAACCAGATATACGACATCTTCGCAGCCGCGGGGTACGGTAATATCGCTGATCTGGTGGCGAATTGGACGGATTCGCTGCCGAAAATCGTGGCAGCCGCCAGAGGTACCGACGTGCAAACGCGCGAACTCATCAAAGACGTGTTCAAGGCGATTCCAGCCAGTGCGGCGAAAGTCGCTGTCGGGGAACTGCGCAACGACAAGGAGGGGGATGCGTGATGGGCAATATTATTGACTATGCGCGCACGGAAACGCGCAGTTTCGAGGCATTGCCGTTCCGCGAGGCTGACGCATTGGTGTTGGCGCAGCTTTCGTACGACGAAGTGCCGGAATGCGTGCTGCTATTGGACGATTTGGTAGCAAAATACGGTACGTTGCAGGCGCGTGCGAAGCAATTCGATATTCGGCGTCCGATCGCATCGTTGCGTATGCTGCGCAAGCCCCCGTTTGGCGGCGTGACGATTGCGCGTGCCGATGACGAGCTGAACCACGACAAGCCCGTAGCCGACCATGACGTGGAGAACGTGGGATTGGTTGACCCGCAGGTGACGCACGACTTCTACCATGCCGTGGCGGCGAATCCACGGTTTTCCGACGTTGAAATGAGCGCGTACTGCGAGCAGTTCGACGGTGGTGCGCAAACGCAGTTCGCGGCAGTGACTTTTCGGCTGCCGTCGGGAACGTTGGTTGTGGCGTTTCGGGGCACCGATGATTCGCTGGTCGGATGGAAGGAAGACTTCAACATGGCCTTCCAATACCCGGTTCCAGCACAGGTTTCCGCAGCTGAATACCTGAAAAAAGGTCGCCTCGCTGTGGGATGGGCCGATACTGCTGACCGGTCACTCCAAAGGTGGTAATCTGGCCGTATATGCGGCCATGAACGCCGAAGACGAGATCAAGGACCGCGTTGAACGCATCTACTCGCTCGACGGGCCGGGTTTTCCCGAAGAAGTGGTGAAAAGCTTCGAATATGCGAGCGTGAGCGACCGCATTGTGAAAATCGTGCCGGACTCCTCGGTGGTGGGCATGGTGTTTGAAACCCCCGAACGTTGTGTGGTGGTGAAATCCGACGTGGATGGCATCATGCAGCATTTCGCCTTCTCGTGGCAGATGCACGGGGGCGAATTCGCCAAGGCCGAAGATGTGGCCGACAGCTCGGTGGTGTTCAACAAGTCGCTGAACGGCTGGCTTACGGGACTTTCCAAAGAACAGCGTGAGCATGCGGTCGACGCGCTGTTCTCCGTGCTTGAGGCTTCCGGGGCGGGCAGTATTTCTGCGATCGTGGCGGCCGGTCCGAAAGTGATTCCTGAAATGCTCGGCACATATGTTGGCTTGAGCAGTGCGGATCGGCGCAACATCAATCAGGCGTTGGTGATTCTGTTGCAGGCGGCGCTCGCTCGCAATCCGAAAGTTCAGCGAAAGTGAAGCGCGAATGAGGTGTGAGTACTGTGCGAACGTGGGCGGGCACTGTTCGCGTAGCGTACTTGTGTGGTAAGCGTGAATTCGTATGCGACATTTGCCGAAATTTGGTCTAGACAACTTGTACAATAAAATGTGGTTATGAGGCAACGTGACTAATTATTAGGGGGTACTGATGCCACGACCACGTAGGGATTCGGAAATCCTGCCAGCGAAAGATCGTCTCGAAAACGCTTTCTGGGAGCTGCTTTCGGAACGCGAGTACAACAAAATCACTGTCACCGACATCGTTCGCACGGCAGACGTGAATCGCAATTCCTTCTACTACCATTTCTCCGGGCTGCCGGAACTGGCCGATTCCGCCATCCTGCACGCCGTCGAAAACACGCCAATGCCGGGCGTACCAGGACGGGATTTCGATCCGGACACCGAATGGCGCAAGCACGTCACCGCGCTGCTGCGCGATCCCGAACAGCGTCAGCGTCTCGACCGACTGGCATTGCTGGCCGGCCCGCACAGCTCACCGGAACTCGTCTCGTCACTTAAGGAATTCGGACGACTTACCATGATTTCCGTACTTGGACTGGACGCTGACAGCCTCGATCTGAAAACCGATCTCATGCTTGACTTCACGGTCGGCGGAATGCTTTCCGTACTGCAGCGCTGGCCGAAACTGCATGAGAAACTGCCGATCGACACCGTATTCAACGAGGATGTCGCCGTGCTTGCGGCGGGCATGTTCATGTCGATGTCGAAAGCAGACATGCTCGAATATTGGCGCAGGATCTTCAGCAACGGATTCGTGCCGGGCATGGCGGCTACGCAACAGCAAACCCCGTCTACCAAGTGACCATCGAAAGCCGGCTGTGACAATCCAGTGGTAGAAACGGTATAGCGGCGTTTTCCCGCGGATTGTTCCGTGGAAAAACGCGAACGTGCGAAATGAACGAACGACGGGGAGGTTGTCCATGATCAACGAAGCTTACAAGGCCATGCTCGGCGGAAAATCCGTAATCCGCGAGCTGAGCGAATACGCGACCGCGCGTGGCGCCGAAATCGGCTACGAGAACGTGTTCGACTATTCGTTGGGCAATCCGAGCGTGCCCTGCCCGCAAAGCTTCACCGACGAAATGATCGCCCTGTACCAAGAGGCGGAACCGGTCGCGTTGCACGGATACTCGCCGTCGCTGGGCATTACCTCGGTGCGCACGGCCATTGCGGAAAGCCTCAACCGCCGCTTCGACATGGACTATACGACCGACTACATCTTCCCGACCACGGGCGCGGCCGGCGCATTGGCGCATGCGCTGCGCGTGGTGACCAAGCCGGGCGACGAAGTGATCACCTTCGCCCCGTACTTCCCGGAATACCAGCCGTATGTCAACGGAACCGGCGCGCACCTGACCGTCGTTCCGGCCGACACCGAGAACTTCCAAATCAACTTCGAAGCGTTCGAACAGGCGCTGAACCCGGGAACCGCGGCGGTGCTCATCAACACGCCGAACAATCCTTCCGGAGCCGTCTATTCCGCCGAAACGCTGACCCGACTGGCTGAAATCCTGCGCGCCAAGCAGGTCGAATACGGGCACGACATCTTCCTGATTTCCGACGAACCATACCGTGAAATCGTGTTCGATGGGGGGATGTGCAGCCGTACCCGAGCAAGTTCTACGACAACACGCTCTCGTGCTACTCGTACTCCAAGTCGCTGTCGCTGCCGGGTGAGCGCATCGGCTACGTGGCGGTGAACCCGCGCGCTACCGATGCCGAACTGATCGTGCCGATGTGCGGACAGATCAGCCGCGGAACCGGCCACAACTGCCCAGGATCCAGCGTGCAGCTGGCCGTGGCCAAGGTGGTGGACGAAACCAGCGATCTTTCCGTGTACGAGAAGAACATGAACCTCTTGTATGACGCGCTGGTGCGCCTCGGATTCGACGTGGTGCGCCCGGGAGGCACGTTCTACATCTTCCCGAAGGCGCTTGAGGAGGATGCGAACGCGTTCTGCATGAAGGCCAAGGATTACGACCTGATTCTCGTGCCGTCCGACAGCTTCGGCGTGCCCGGCTACTTCCGTATGGCGTACTGCATCGATACGGAAAAGGTGGAGCGTTCCATCGCCGCATTCGAAAAGTTCGTGCACGAAGTCTACGGCCGCTGAGCCCTGTGTGCGCTCGCTGGAGGAATTCGGACGCAAATAAGCCAAAGGGGTGTGTATCTGCCTTATATATGGCAGAAACACACCCCCTGTCCGGAGCTATCTCGCTTATATATGGCAGGTCGGTTGGCTAAAACAGCCAAAAACGTACCCCCGAAGTGCTGTTTTGCTGAGGACGTCTGCCATATATAAGCGAGATAGGCGTTCTTAAGCTGTGCGGAGTGTCCGTTTCTGCAGAATCGGACGTTCATAGGCTGGATTTTTGGTGTTTGGATGTCCGTTTCCGGTGAATCGGACAGTTGGGCTGCTGATTTTTGGGTCCTGTTTGTCCGTTTCTGTGGAATCGGACATTCAAAGCACTCTCAGTGGGTGGCGATCTCGTCGATCTTGGTGACGTGGCCGCCGAACTGGGCGCGCATGGTGGAGACGACGCGCAGAATGTCGTCCGCGCCGCCGCGGGAAGTCTGGCGGGCATACAGCGCGGCCGCGGTGGAGGGTGTCGGCACGCCCAGTTCGAGCGCAGCCTCGATCATCCACTTCGCCTCGCCGGATTCGTTGGCCACCGGCGGCATGGATTCCAGCGTCGGATCGGACTTGAACGCGATCGCCAGCAAATCCAACAGCCAGGACTGTACCACGGAACCGTCTCGCCATGAAGTCATCACGGCCGCCGGATCCTTGATGAGATCGGACTTCACCATAGTGGCGAAACCTTCGCCGAACGCCTGCATCATGCCGTATTCGATGCCGTTGTGCACCATTTTGGCGAAATGGCCGCCGCCGACCGGGCCTGCGAGCACCAGTCCGGAATCGCCTTCAGGCTTGAGCGCTTCGAAAATCGGGCGAGCGCGTTCGAAATCCTCTTCGCTGCCGCCCACCATAAGCGCGTATCCGCGGTCAATGCCCCATACGCCGCCGGAAACACCGCAATCCATGAAATGGATGCCCCTCGGCTCAAGTTCGGCCGCGTGGCGCGCGTCATCGGTGTAACGGGAATTGCCGCCATCGATGATCATGTCGCCGGGTTCCAGCAGCTCCGCCAATTCGTTGATGGTGCTGTCGGTCGCCTCGCCTGCGGGCACCATCACCCACACGATGCGCGGCGCGGTGAGCGCTGCCACCATCTCTTCGAGGCTTGCCACGGTGCGATCCGATTCGGGGGAGCGGTCATATCCGACCACCTCGTGCCCGGCCGCCGCGATGCGCTTCGCCATATTGCCACCCATTCGGCCCAGACCGATCATTGCCAGCTGCATGATGTTCTTCTTTCTACGGTTTTGTTTGATATGGAATTTGATTGGGATTGGTGCCATCCACCCGCTTTCAGCATCTTCCGCAACGCAGAAAAGAAGATGCGGAAAACGAATGGACGGCAAGTTTTTTGTATTTCAGATATGTTTTTTCAGATATGATGCGCGCGAATCGCAATCGCAATTCGTGTGCGAAGTGTTGCGTCAAAGCACCAACGAAAGCAGCATGACGCAACCCAAGCCGGTGACCGACAGAATCGTTTCCATCAGCGACCAGGTCTTCAATGTCTGACCGACGGTCATACCGAAGTATTCCTTGACCAGCCAGAATCCTGCATCATTCAGGTGCGAGAAGAATACGGAACCTGCGCCGATGGCGAGCACCAGCATCGCCAGATGCGTCGGGCTCATGCCGGTGGCGAGCGGCACCATAATGCCGGATGCGGTGACGGTGGCGACGGTTGCGGAGCCGGTTGCCAGGCGGATGAGCACGGCGACCAGCCAGCCTGCGATCAGCGGATTCATGGCGGATTCGGTGATCGAATTGGCGATCACGTCGCCAATGCCGGAATCGACAAGCGTCTGCTTGAAACCACCGCCGGCGGCGACGATCAGAATAATGCCGGCGACGGAGCTGAACGACTGCCCGACCATGCCATTGACCGCGTCGCGAGTGAACTTCTGCATGTAGCCGAGCACAACCATCGCGAAAATCGTGGTGATGAGCAGAGCCACCAGCGGAGTGCCGATGAAGGCGAGCGCGCGTCCCCACACGGTTTCGCTCTGGCCGGTCAGATCCACGATGGAAGATGCGAGCATAAGCACGACCGGCAGCAGGATGACGGCGATTGCGGAAGTGAAAGACGGGCGGTTTTCCGCGGATTTCGGGGCTTCTGCCTCAGCAGTGTTTTCTGGGGCCGCGATCGGCACCCACTTGGCGGCGAGCTTGCCGAACAGCGGGCCGGAGATGATCACGGTCGGAATGGCGACGATCAGGCCGAGCGCCAGGGTGATGCCAAGGTTTGCGTTCAGTGCGCCGATGGCGGTCAGCGGGCCGGGGTGCGGCGGCACGAATGCGTGCAGGGTGGACAGGCCTGCGAGGGCTGGAATGCCCAGCAGTACGACCGGAGCTTTGGCGCGGCGGGCGGCGAAGAGCACCACCGGAATGAGAATGACCACGCCGACTTCGAAGAACATCGGAATGCCGACGATGAACGCGATCAGTGCCATGGCCCACGGCAGACGCTGCAACGGCGTCTTGGACATGATGGTGTCGACGATGGTGTCGGCGCCGCCCGACTTGAACAGGATCGTGCCGATGATCGAGCCGAATGCGATAAGCAGGCCGACGTTGGCGATGGTGGAACCGACGCCGGACGTGAAACTGTCGAATGCCTTGTCGTATTCCACGCCCGCGCACACGGCCATCGCGAATGAGCCGGCAAGCAGGGAAAGGAACGGATGCACTTTGCATACCGCGATAAGGAGAACGATGATGGCGATGCCGATGATCGCCGCAGCAATAAGGTTCATGAATCCTCCTCGATTCATGGGGTTGGCTTGCTAGATTTGTCCGATTCTGGAGATTCGGACATATGGAAGCCCATTTTGGGTGCGTACATGTCCGTTTCTGGTGAATCGGACAGTTGGGCTGCTGTTTTTGGGTCCTGTTTGTCCGTTTCTGTGGAATCGGACAAACATGCACCGGTTTTGGGTTTTGTCTGTCCGTTTCTGCCGAATCGGACACATGCGGACTGGGGAATGGTGGGTTAGGCGGCCTGGGTTGCGGTTTGGGCGGCCACAGTTGCGGCGTAGGCGTTCAACGCTTTGATGGCACGGTCGACCATTTCGTCGACGCTGCCTTCGATGGAGATTTCCACGCCGTTCTCTTCGGGGGCAAGCGGCTCAAGAATGGCGAACTGGCTTGGTAGTAGCGCGGGCGGCATGAAATGGCCCTTGCGTTCGCTGAGCCTCTGCTGAATGAGCTTGTGGCTGCCGTTGAGGTGAATGAAGAATGTGGGCACGTTTTTGGCGAGCACCTCGCGGTAGCTGCGCTTCAACGCGGAGCTGGACACCACGGTGTTTTCGCCGAGCGCCTCGCGTGCCACCATCCAGGAGTTGATGACGTTCAGCCATGGCCAGCGGTCCTCATCGGTGAGTGGAATGCCGGCTGACATTTTGTCGATATTTGCCTGCGGGTGGAAGTCGTCGCCTTCCGCGTACACGTATCCGAGTCGTTCATGGATGGCTTCTGCGACGGTGGATTTGCCGCATCCTGCAACGCCCATCACCACTACGTGAATGCTCATGTTGCTCTCCTTGCTATTGACGATCCTGTGCCGCTCCGCACCAGGAATAAGACTACTATAAACCATAAAAGTAGTATCAGTCAAATAAAAAGTACTACGAATTGGAAAAATCGTGTGACTTGCTATGCTGAAGATAGTGCAAAATGGCGGTAAATCACGCAATCGCAGATACGCAATCATCTGCGATTGGTGATTGCCGTGCGTGTCGCAGAATACGTGAAACATACCGTGAAACAAAGCAGGCATGGTGTGAAGTGGACAAGGGAGGAGCGATCGATGGCTGAAGGCACGGTAATCGCAGAAAATACCGTCGGTGAGCTGATGCAGGATTCGGTGAGTCGAACGCTCGCCATCGAAATGCTTGACGGCGTGTGGAAGGCTGGCGAAAGCCTTACGTTGGAAGCCTTGCAAAGTCGTTTCGGTATTTCCAGAACCGTGGCGCGAGAAGTCGCGAAAACACTGGAATCCATGAATGCGGTACTCGTCAAACGTCGCATCGGACTTGTTGCACGTCCATTCGGCGAATGGCAGGCGCTCAACCATCAGGTGATCGAATGGCGTCTCCACTCCACGCAACGCGAACGGCAGCTGTCATCCCTCACTGAGCTGCGACTGGCCGTCGAACCGGCTGCAGCAGCTTCCGCCGCACGTCTTGCCCCCCTCGACGTCAAGGCGAAATTTCCCCGTGTATGCGGCGCGAATGCGGCAGATCGCCGAAGCCAACGAGGAAGGCGAAGCCGGGCTTGCGCAATTCCATGATCTTGACGTGGAATTCCATACGCTGATTCTGCATGAAAGCGGCAATGAGCTGTTCGCCGCGCTTTCCGACACCATCGCCACCGTGCTGCGCGGGCGTGTGGAACTCGGCAAATACCCGATGAAGCCGAAGTCCGACGCACTTGACGCGCATGATGCCGTAGCCGACGCGATCGCCAAGGGGGAGCCTGAACGTGCGCGCAGCGCCATGCTCGACATCGTCGACGAAGTGGCACGTGCCCTCAATTTCTTCTGATTTTCGCGCCAAACTTGCTTTCTTCAGTGGAAAAATCGCAATTGCGATTACTATGCGGCCGACTCTTGCCATGCGCGACTTTTCAGACGTAAGGCGACATCGGAAATACGGCATGAAGGCAGCTCTGCCAACGTTTCTTTCGGTGAATATGAAGATGCCGGGGAATACCCCCGGCGGCTTGGAGCCTTCCTTGTTGCCAAGAGAAAGCTTCACTATTGCAGCAAAATTCGCATGCAGAATCAATCAGTCTTGGTGATTGGATTTGCATGCGCAGTTGCAAGCAAGTGTTACTTTACGCTACTTGCGGGTGGGGTCTTTTTGCAGGAGAAGGAAGATGAGGGCGACGATCAGCAGGATTGCGATCGAAAGCACGCCCACCGAAGCGTTGCCGGTCAGCGACGTGGTGGTCGCAACGAGGAAGGTGCCGATAATCGAAGCGGTCTTGCCGAAAATATCATAGAAACCGTAATATTCGTTGGCACGATTCTTTGGAATGATCTTGCCGTAATACGAGCGCGACAACGCCTGGATACCGCCTTGGAACAGGCCTACGAGAATCGCAAGAATCCAGAATTCCGTTGCGGAACGCAAGAAGAACGCGGCGAACAGCACAATGCAGATATAGGCGACCACAGCCGTGGTGATCATGGTTTTCGCGCCGAAATGCCCAGCCAGCTTGCCATAAGCGATCGCGCTCGGGAATGCCACGAACTGCGTGACCAGCAGCGCCATTACCAGATGCGTGGAGTCGATGCCCAGCTGCGTGCCGTATGAGGTGCTCATGGAAATCACCGTGTTCACCGCGTCTATATAGAAGAAGAACGCAATCATGAACATCCACAGCGGCTTGTTCTTGCGGATTGCACGAAAAGTGGAGCCGAGCTCTGCGAATGTGCCGCGGATGGCCTCACCGGTCTGACCCGCGGTAGCGCGGTAGTGCACCTGCTTATAGCTGGTGAGCAGCGGAATGGTGAACGCCACCCACCACAATGCGGTGATTACGAACGAAGCGCGCGTGCATGCCACCGTGGACCATCCAAGCAACGACGGACCGCCGAAAATCAGCGCGATACAGGCGATAAACGGAATCGTGGAGCCAATATAGCCCCATGCGAAACCATGCGAGGACACGCGGTCCATACGTTCATTCGACGTGATATCGACCAGCATGGAATCGTAGAACGTGAGCGAACCGTTCAGGCCGACCGTGGCGAGAATGCACACCACCAAGAAAACGAGCCAGCTGAGCGGCAACGCCATCGCACAGCAGGCGACCACGCCCGTCAGGAAGAATCCGGTAAAGAACTTCACCTTCATGCCCTGCACGTCGGCCATGGATCCAAGCACAGGCATCATCACCGCGATGATCAGCGACGCGATGGTCTGCGCGTACCCCCATGTCGACACGATATTCGATTGGCCGGCGGACTGCAGCAGCGAGTTTGCGTAGATTGGCACGACTGCGGTCGACAGCATCACGAATGCGGAATTGCCGACATCGTAGACGATCCACTTCTTTTCGCGGGTGGTAAGTTTTGCGTTGGGGTCCGGCATATGCTCTGGGGCAGTCTCTGTGGCCATGTCGGACGTAGGTGCGGATGCGGGCGCTGTTGCGCGTTCGGACATGATTGTTGACTCTTTCGAATAAACCGTCAATTCACTATTGTATATATTACAGTTCATCTTAAGCGGCTGTAAGGGGAGCGCTCTGCCGTTACGCATGAACATTGCATGAACATTGCGACTGATGTGTGATCGACATAAAAAATCTGAAATATCGAAATGCTGCAAATAATACTGGGAATACTGAAATGACGGAGATGAACATGTGCAGATTGTAGATTGCATCATCTGTATGTTGATGTCGTATGTTGATGTCGTGAAAAACGTTCGCAGAACGGTATATTGGAACGTGTCAAAATACTGGGAAAACACGAACTAAGTTTGCTGTGTGTGACTGCCGCCGCGCTGTTGCGTCGGCATATTTCTGCGAAGAGTCGAGGAGTCTGTATGAGTGGGGAAGTTCCGGACATGCTTGGTGCGAACACTGAAATATTGCGCTCGATATTGAGCCAGCCATTGCCTGACACGCTTGACATGATCATCTGGCGTGGCGTCACGAACTCCGCGCAAGCGTCGCCATTCGAACGATTCGCGGCACGACTTTTGGTGGAAGCCGGTGCTGCGGGCATCCGAGACATTGCTGCCGAAAACGATTTTGATGTGATCCGACTGAGCACGACGAAACGATTCTGGCTGCGCTGCAACGGCAACGATCTTTCCAATGAACAATTCAATGTTGTGCAGGCGGTCGAATCGGCGCTTAACCGCATCGACTATGCCGACGACGAAGCGCGCAGGGCGGTGCACGGAGGTATGCCGGAAGCGTGCATCGACGAAAACTTCTATATTGCGAAATCGCAACAGTATCTGCGAAACGTGTCGGGTGCGATCGTGGCAATCGACGGTCTGCAGGAAGGTGAAAACAACTTCCGTAGAATGAGGGGTACGGAAGGGGCGCGCGGCGGAAATTGGGATATCAGCACCAGATTCGCCAATGTTTGCGAAAATCTCGAATTGCCTTTCCGCTTGCATTACCGATTTGACGTCGATGCGTCCAGCGGCGTGATGGTAGTGCGTTTCAGCATACCGAACACGGCGATCATGCCGGTTGCGTCGCAATATCGCGACGGATTCGCCTCCGCGTATGCCGTGCGATTGGCGGGCATGCTTGCGTGGGCGGCGTTCTCGTCAAGCGTACGACTGACGCAAGTCGATCTGACCGGTTGCGTGGGGGATGCTGACGGCATTCCCGTGATTTCCATGGGATTCGATCGCGTGCCATTCATGATGGGTGCGCTGCCTGCCATGAAAAAGCGGACAATGCGACGTGGTTCCGTTGGATGTCGATCCGCTGGCGCTGCTCAATTTGCTGCGCCCGGTACGTTATGTGGGTTTCTTTGATGGGAACCGTGCCCTGACGCCAATCACACCGCTTGCAACGCCAGCCGTATTCTTGGAGAAACGTGTTTCCGAATGGCAGGATCAACGTGCGCTGCCTGAAGGATTGCGGGGATTCCTACGTGCCGACCGTGCCTGCGAACTTGACGTGATGCATGACGAATCGCCGGTTTCCACCGATGATGTGAACGCGATCATGGAAGAAAACGAAGGATCCCCCATGGTCGCCGAACTCCAATTGGAAGCCGCGTTGGCGCAACTTGGCGAAAGCGGTGAAGCAGGTGGGGTGTGCGAAGCGGGCGGAACTGACGAGACAGGCGTAGCGAAAATTGGCGAAAATGGCGAAATTCCGCTCTACTGCAGCCGTCCAGGCGTGCGACTCATCATCTCCCTGCTAGACGGCGACGAACACACGCGCTACTGGAAACTGCCGGATGCTGTAGTCGACGTACACCAGAATCTTGGGGAACTCGCCAAAAACAATGGCGACTATGAGCGCGCGGAACGTGAGCTGCGCGCCTGCATCAAACTTGCCCCAACCAGCGTACGTTTCTACGAGGAACTATCGCAGGTATACGCAAGAACCGACGAATACGGCAAAGCGGCCGACGTGCTCATCGGCGCGTTGAAAATCGCAGTGCTGCCTATCGATTGCGAAGTACTCTACTATCGACTTGGCTACGCATTGTGGCAGTTGGGACGTCTGCCGGAAGCGCTCGCCTGCTATGCGATGATGGTCAACGGCGGCACGCCATTCCGTACGGCCGCGCGCGATGAGGCCGAAGAAGTGAGTAGGCAGATGGGATTGCCTTCGCCGGATATGAAATATGGGGATGCGTGCGATGCGCTGCGATCCGGCGGCGTGCCGGTTGCGCCGGAAGACAAGGTGTTAGATACGATTGCCCGCGCCGCGATTTGCCTGACGGATGCTGGTTTCCCGCTACTGGCTCAGGATGCGGCTTGGATGCTTGGAATGCGCGATGGCGGTGATGTGATCGGCGCGGTTGCGATGAGCCTGCGTTTTGGAGCCGAAGGGCGTTCGAAGAACTAGCGCGACGACGCCGGGTGGGGTGTGCTGGGCGGTTTGACTGGCTGGCGGCTCGGGCTATGACTGGCTGGCGGCGTCTATGCGCGGGCAAATGGTGGTTTGGATGCGCTGTCTGCCGACCTGACGCATGTTGACCAGACAGCGGCATTCCGGGGAATTTAAGGCGATTGCTATCCACAAATTTGCGATTGGCTGGGGCTGGTTGTATAGTTGAGAAGTTGTGTGTTCTGCCTTGCATTCAGTTGCGGGGCATCGAACGCGCAGACTTGCAAGTCAATAGTAATTATAGGGAGTCCATTATGGCAGCTCGTTGCGCAGTGTGCGGCAAGGGACCGCAGACCGGTTTCACCGTTTCGCACTCACATATTCGCAATAAGCGCACCTTCCGCCCGAACCTGCAGCCGGTTCGCACCACCATCGACGGCGAGAACGTTCGCGTTCGCGTTTGCGTCAAGTGCATCAAGGCTGGCAAGGTTCAGCGCGTTGAAGCGTGAATCGCGAAATAACAGCTTGAAACCCCGGTAGACCAATGGTCACCGGGGTTTTGCTTTATCTTGATCCCGCCAGGGCTTTAAGCGTTCGGATTTCTCCACTCGATGGAGAAATCTTCCCGCTTACAGTGGCGTTTGCGTCCGTATTCCTCCAGTAGGTGGAGGAATACTCCCATTGGTTGGCTGGTTTGCGTCCTGATTTCTCCAGCGACTGGAGCTTTTTGCCCGCTAAGGGGCTTGTGGACGGGGTGATTTCTCCAGTGGGTGGAGGTTTTTGCCCGCTGAGGGGCTGGTCTGCGTCCGTATTCCTCCAGCGAGTGGGGAATTTGGGCGGTTTGAGTCGTACCCAGTGGTAGAAGCCGCATCTGTCGGCATAACTGGGGAGAATGGTGCGTTATGAGCACCACACTGGAAACACCGATTTCATCAATCGAGAGCAACCGCCGCAGAGTCGGCGCGCTGAAATCGCTTGGTGTGGTGTCAGTTGGCGACGCCCTGACCTATTATCCGTTCCGCGTAACCGATCCGGTTCCTGCGCGCTCACTGCATGAAGCGAAAATCGGGGAGAAAATGGCGTTCGCCGCGCATGTGCTCGAAACGCGCGTTTTCCCCATGGCACGTCGAGGCTTCCGCCTGATCGCAACAGTCACGGACGACGATTTCGCAGCGCGTCGCAACACCCCAAAATCGTTGGCGTCGCTGGTCTTCTTTTCGTATCGCAAATCGTATGTTGACTGGGTGCAGCGCAAACTGCACGCGGGAGCGCTGCTCGTCGTCGCAGGCGAGCCAAGCGTGTACGACAATCGTCTGCAATTCACGCATCCCGACCTGCTCACCATCAATCCCGTGCAATCGCAGTCGGAAAACGGGGAATGGAACGACGGTTTCGGCGATCCTGCGAATCCGCCTCTCGGCAATCTGAAATACGATGCGCAAACGATCGACGAAGCGCTGAAACGAGTTTGCCGTCCACGACCGGTATATCATGCAACTTCGCGAATTTCCAGCGAACATATTCATGAATCGGTATTGAAATATATGGATGCGTTGCGCGGAGCCGAATATCTGGCAACGCAAAATGCAGGGAATTTCTTAGATAATCCTACGCAAGAAGGGGATTTTGATATTCCCCAAATTGATCGAGAAATACAGATTAAAGTACTCGGTAATGCTATTCCCGATATTATTCCGGAAGATTTTCGTGAGGAATATGGGCTTATGCATCGTGCTGAGGCATTCATGGCGATTCATGATCCGGTTGATCGCAAGAATTTCGATAACGCCTTGCAAACGTTGCGATATGAGGAAGCGCTGATCTGCCAGACCGCGCTCGTCAAATCACGCGATGCATCGCGCAAATCCAAGGCTACCGCATGCCCTGAAACGCGGTTGAAAGACGATTTCATCGCGTCGCTGCCATTCGCCCTTACGAACGGCCAACAGCAGGTCATCGCCGATATTTCCGCCGATATGGCGCACGATTACCCCATGCAACGATTGCTGCAAGGCGAGGTCGGTTCCGGTAAGACCGTGGTCGCGGTTGCTGCCATGATGCAGGCCGTCGGATCAGGCGGCCAGGCCGTGCTTGTAGCGCCAACGCAGGTTCTTGCCGAACAGCATTATGCGAGCATTTCCACAATGGTATCCAAACTGGGAAAAAGCGACGCAAATTCGAGTGATAATCCAAAAAAATCTAGATGATGCCAATGCGCGGCGAAGCAATAAACGGTCCGCGCAAAGTTCGAAAGATGGGGAATTCGACGCAAAAACAATTCACAATAATGCTGTGGATAAAGGTGTACAACTTGCAGACCTTCTTGATTTGGCCGCATCTGATGATGTGGAAACCGGATTTTCCGGCAAAGGAAACGATATATTTGGCACAAAAGATGGGGAGATTCCTGTATTTCTTCTCACGGGAAGTATGCGACTTGCCGAACGTCGTCGCGTGCTCGCAGCAGCCGCATCGGGCATGCCCTGTATCGTCGTGGCGACGCACGCCGCATTTTCCAAGAGTTTCCAGGCGCCGAACCTTACCTTGGCGGTGATCGACGAACAGCACCGCTTCGGTGTGGAACAGCGCGAATCGTTGAATTCCAAGGGTTCTACGGCGCCTCATCTGTTGGTCATGACGGCCACGCCGATTCCGCGCACCGCAGCCATGACCTGGTTCGGCGATCTCGACATTTCCTCGCTGACCGAACTTCCCGGCGGCCGCAAGCCGATTCGCACATTCGTGGTGCCGGAAGACAATGCGTCGTTGATGGGCGAAATGTTTGCCCTGATTCGCAAGCGCATCGACGCGGGGGAACGTGCCTACGTGGTCTGCCCGCGCATTGACGCCGATGCCGAAGATGCGGACGGCGCGCTGGCGGCGTCAGCGGCTTCAGGCTCGAAAACCGCAGGTTCGTCGGCCGCGGCTTTTGACGACGCCTACGATCTTGGCGAAGACGACGACCGGCGCGCACAACGCCCCCCGTTGCATTCCGTGGCGGAAATCGTGGAGCGTCTGCAATCGCTGCCGCAGTTCAAAGGCATTCGATTCGCCACGTTGACCGGGCGTGACGATGACACCACAAAATCGCAGGTCATGGCCGATTTTGAATCCGGCATAACACCGATTCTGGTGGCGACCACGGTGATCGAGGTCGGCGTGGACGTGGCGAAAGCCAGCTGCATCGTGATTTTCGATGCGGACCGGTATGGGCTTTCGCAATTGCACCAGTTGCGTGGGCGCGTCGGCCGAGGCGGCACCGATTCGGGGGCTTTCCTGATTTCGCGTGCGCCCGCGGACAGTGATGCCGCCCGCCGTCTTGACGTGATTCAGGGCACGTTGGATGGTGCCGAAATAGCGCAGGCCGATTTGGAATTCCGCGGCGCCGGCGACGTGCTCGGCGACGCGCAATCTGGCGGAAAGTCAGGTTTGAAGCTGCTTCGTGTGGTTAAGGATGTGAAGATTATTGAGCATGCGCGGGTTGAGGCTACGAGGCTTGTCGCTCAGGATCCTGATTTACTCGAACATGTGCAGTTGGCCGGGGCGGTGCTTGATTTCACGCGCGGCAATGAAACGTTTCTGACCAGTAATTAGTTTGGTGCGATTAATTAATCGCCTGGCACGCTAGAGTGGTGCGTATGCGCGTAATTTCAGGACGATTCAAAGGCGTTGCATTGACCACGCCGAAAGCGGGCACTCGACCGACCACCGATCGCACCAAAGAGGCGATTTTCTCGCATCTCGATTCATGGGGAGTGTTGGACGATGCCCGCGTGCTCGATTTGTTTGCAGGAACCGGCGCTTTGGGCATCGAAGCATTGAGCCGTGGCGCACGAGAGCTGGTGGCGGTGGAATCATCCGCTCCGGCGGCCGCATTGATCGCGCAGACGCTGACCGCGTTGAAACATAACCGTTCGTGGGAACATGGCATGAGTGCCCGCGTGGTGAAGGCGCGCGCGGAAAAATACGCGGCTTCAGCTTCGGCCGTTGAACCGTTCGACATGGTGTTCATCGACCCGCCGTACGCCTTCGAAACGAATGATTGCAACCAGCTGCTCGCCGATCTTGCCAGCCGTGAACTGACTTCCAGCAACACGGTGATCATGCTGGAACGATCCACACGATCCGCCGAACCGGCCGCGCCGGAAGGCTGGACCATCTCCGACCACCGCGATTACGGCGAAACCGCCGTGTACTACATCGAACTAAGCAAGCCAATCGCTGAATCGTAAATTCGGCGCTATGATGTCAGCATGTTTACCAGTGCCGCATCGTCGCGAATGTTTTATGTCGACAGCGAACTCGATTACAGTTCGGTGATCAACTCCGATCACCGCGAATCTTGGGGCAGTAATCAGCTGTATCCAGCAATTGTGCGTGTGCATACGGAAATGCCTGCGCAGAATGTGCCATTGCATTGGCATCTTGGCTCGGAACTGGTATATGCGCGTCATGGTGACGTTCGTTTGTTCATCGACGGCATGGACGTTACTCTGCGCAGCGGGCAGTTGTGCTTGATTAGTCCCAAAGCCCTGCATTCCATTCATCCAATGCCGCATGATGATTCACAGAACGTGTTATCCATATCCTTCGATGGTGAATACTTGTCTCGCATGTGTCCGGAATTAGCGAATATACGGCTGAATCAAGGGGTTGTCTACGGAGTAGATGGCATTGTGGACGGTCAACTCCTTGGCTTGTGCGAGCAGATTGTCGGTTGTGTGGAAAATGATGGCTCGGCGCTGCAGATGCTGCAACTCAATGCGTTGCTGTATGAGCTGCTTTATCATGTGTGTACCCAGTGTACGGTGATGGATTGCTATACTACTGATGGTGAGGCAAAACATATCAGTAGTAACGCAGTCTGCAGTACTGCACATGCTTTCAATGCTGGCGATGTTGCGACTGTCAGCGAAGGCTCGGGTGTTGGCGTGCGTCGTATCACTGAATATATGGAACGGCATTACGCGCAGGATCTGTCTATCGGGCAGCTCGCATCACAGTTCGGCTATTCACGTGAGCACTTCTCTCGACTATTCAAACGCGGCACAGGCGTTACGCCCGACCGATATCTGACGGAAATCCGGTTGCAATCGGCTCTTGATGATTTGCTCAATACTGGCGATACCGTTGCACAAATTGCGCAGCATAATGGATTTCCCAACGTGCGATCGTTTACAACAGCATTTGCAGCACGCTTTTTCCGCTACTCCTGCAGTATATCGACGTGCTCACAACGCATAAAATATGTAGTGCGGGCGCTTGCGTAACGTTATGCTTAACTCTTGCGTAACGTTATGCTTAACTTGAGTGATTTTTCGCAAAATCAAGTATTCTCAGCGTGTCACAAAACCGACTTTTTTCTGTCTAAAAAGTCACCTAAATAGTTGATATGTGCTCTCGTAAGCTGAAATCACAGCCGCATGTCGTAGCAGACAGGCGGCACAGTGCACGTGAACAGTGTGCATAAAGAGAAATAGCGAAGGAGCGAACTATGAGTGATACCACCGTGACAGCTAAAGCTGCCCCAATGTCGCAGCTGCCGCAATCCGGACCGAAACGAGTCATGCTTAAAGGTGCAATCTTGTCTCTGGCTCTGCTGCTACAAAGCATTTCCGTTACTGCAGCAGTCGTGTCCAGTCTTAAACAAGACTTTCCCAACGCTTCTGCCATGGAACTGCAATGCTTTGTGACAGTGCCTGTGCTGGGTAACATCATTGCCACGCTGATTGGAGGACGCTTCGCCACAAAAATCGGTAAGAAAAACCTGTGTATCATCGGTACGTTGTTGTGCTTCATCGGTGGTTTTCTGCCAATGTTCGTGCCGATACTTGATGGACAAACCGCGCTTCGTGTGTTCGCAGGTTTTGGTTTGGGTTTGATCCAGCCGTTGTCTGCATCGTTGATTGTCGATTGCTTCAAAGGTAAGGAAGCGGACACACTGATGGGTTTCCAATCCTCTGCGGTTGGTTTGGGCGCCACTATTATTTCTTCCACCATTGCAGGCATCATGTCGTTCGACTGGCACTACTTCTACTACGTGTATTTCTTCGCACTGGTGGTTATGGTGATTGTGTTGTTCTTCATTCCGAACGCAGTAAACGACTTGGGTCGTGAAGAAGTAATTTCCACTGAAACTAACGCAGCTCCGAAGCAGCGCAAGAAGATGCCGATTTCCGCGTATTTCGGCATGTTGCTACAGATCATTTTTGCCACTGGTTACGGCTTCTACACTATCAATCTGTCGCTTGCCGCTGAAGAAACCGGCACCATCACCGCAGTACAAGCGGCAACGGTCATCACCATCATTTCCGTGTCTTCCCTGATTGGTGGTCTGTTCTTCGGACTTGTCAAGAGCTTCGTCGGCATGTGGGTTGGCGTGATCGCCATCGCCATGCAAGGTATTGCACTGCTCATTTGGGGTAATACCACTTCGCTTGCCGCTTGGAACGTGGCTGGTGTGCTGCTGGGCGTGGGTTTCTGCTGGTTCATGCCATACGTGAACATTCTGGTGAACGAGCATACCGATCCATCCATCTCTGCACAGGCCACTTCTTATGCGTTCTTCGGCAACTCCGTTGGTTCCTTCATTCCGCCGTATGCATTCGCAGCACTGGGCGCAATCACCGGTATCACCAGCCCGTGGAAGTCCATGAACATGGGTGCCGCATTCATGGTCGTGTGCATCGTGCTCATCCTGGCATTCATGGCGTCGGAAAAGAAGAAGACTGCAGCAATTGTTGCCTGACGGCAATTCGTGTACTGCAACATGCATATTGAAAAATGGAGAAAACAATAATGATTGATATCGAAACCATGGTAGAACCACCCGCGGCGGAGCCACTCAAACCAATCTTCACACCAGTCGATAAAGTCGCGGAATTCCCCCATTCCGATGAGCTGCCGGAAGGTTGCCAAGTATTTGACATCAACACTGACGATTTCTTCTACTCCACGTATATAACGCACGAAACATATGTGACGCGACGTGACGTGGACGGCAACGACCTCGATCTGCAGATGACCATCTACACACCGATATACGGTTCTGGCTCGCAGCCGTAGGGCTTTTTGCAACAGGAGTAGACAATACACCAGCCTTGCTGTTCCTTCAAATCGGCGTGTCATCGCGCATGTTCGCCTTGCAGCTGGTTTTCCGAAGAGCATCGGCCAGAAACGCGCAATAGTATTCCTTGGGAAGTGATGAAGAAGTCACTTCCCTTTTCTATGCGCTTAAGGAGCCCCATGAGGTATTGGAACGACAACAGGAAGAGCTGCGAACACGTCGAGCCACGGGAGGATTGGAAAGAATCCATCGAGAAATGGATCGACTGGATGGACGCCATCGGACGCACGAACGACACCCTGCGCACCCGCTGGTACCAGATCGTTCGATTCTCCAAAGCCGTCGATAAAAGCATCACCGACGTGACCGAAGACGACCTCATATTCTACCTAGCCGGCATGGGAACCGAAGGCAGACGCGGAGTACGCAGCTGCGTCAAGGTCTTCTACCAATGGAGCATGAAGCGAGGGCTCGCCCGCCGCAACCCGGCGGACGAAGTGCCCACCGTGCCCATGACCCTTCCGTCCGGCTGCATCTGCCCCGAAGAGAACATCGAACAAGGACTCGCATCACCCGACGAGAACGCGCGGCTGGCCGTCATGCTGGGCGCGTTCTGCGGCCTGCGCCGCATCGAAATGACCAGAATCAACCTGAAGACCGATCTGGAGGAGAACGCCGAGGGCATGGTGCTCCACGTCCACGGCAAAGGCAACAAAGAGCGAATCCTTCCCGTGCCGGCAAGACTTGCGGCGACATTGAGGAAACGCACCGGCGTGTGGCTGTTCCCCGGAGACGTGCAGGGACACTGCGGCGTCGATTACGTGGCGAAGAGGATCAAGACGGCAACCGGATACCCGTCGCACAGCCTGCGCCGCAGGTTCGCCACATGCGTCTACTACAGGAACGGCTGCAACATCGTGCTTGTCAGCCGTATGCTGGGGCACGCCAACATCGCCACCACCATGCGCTACATCGGCCTCGTGCAGGACGAAATGCGTAACGCCGTGGAATCCACCACCCGCACGGACATGAGACTGACCATGCCCATGAACCAGGTCGTCGGAACAGCCGGCAGCGTCGCCACCTATTCCCTTAGCACCGCGAGGATCGGATGAACAAACGGTATACGCCAATATGCTTCTTTGCGCATATTGGCGCATACCAACACCGCTCACCGAGTGTTCCCGAGACTGGAAAGCGGCAACGCGGCTATGTCTATCCCCAGCGCATCGGCTGCGGAGAACACCGCTTCAATCGGGGCTTCGCCCCGCTGGAGCAGAGCATCGGCAAACCGGGGATCGATACCGGCCTGGGAGGCAAGGTCGTCGGCGTTCCAGGAATGGTTCGCGGTCTCTTCACGGAAGGCGGCTGCGATATCCGATTCGGTGCGGGCGAAAAGAGTCCGGCGTTCACGCGGCGCTTGGAAACGACTAAGGTAACGCGCGTACTCCAATTGCGCCTTTGTCGGCTCAGGCAACTTATAGTCCAGATTCGACATCGCAGACCTCCTTAGCGTTCAGCGGGTTGGACTGGAGTCGTTCGACGCACCGAAAATAGGGAATCCGGGAACCGCATCGGCCGACGATGGAGTGCCTGGAGTGCCGTACAACGTCCCGATCTGTTCGATCGCCCATGCGCTCCAACGTGGGGATTCGACCGTGGATGTCATCAGGCCGGCGGGGAGGAACCGGCGCATCTCGTCGGCGAAGGCATCCGAGCCGATCACATCGGCGACCCCCGCCACGCGATCAGCACGGTCTGCCCAAAGTCCTTCTTCGCCGTAATCAGATGATTTCAATTCCGCAAGCTCCATCGCCCGTCGGGAATCGACGTCGCCTCTCGACGCCAACCAGCACATGTCCCACAGGTCGCGTCGCCGCAGGTGCGATGCGCAGGCATAGGAGAGCAGCTTGTCGGCAAGAATCTCGGTGGGGCTTTCCGCATCGAGGATGATCTGACCCGACAAGGCCGGGAACATCGGATAGTTGACCAAGGCGGGACGATGCTGCGGCTCGTACGCGGGAATCGATGCCACCTCCAGCTTGATTGTCTGGCTCGGCAGATCCTTGCGCTGACCGGCCGTGCGAATCGCTATACGCCATCTGCGCGTCAGCCCATCGGCGTCGGGTCTCGGCTCCTTGACCCGGACCGTCACATCATCGCCCATCCCCGAGAGCGAATCGGAGATGCAGGAGCCAAGCCCTTTAAGGGTGTCCATGTCGAACGAGGTGCCGCCGGCAAAATCAAGGTCCTCGCTGTACCTCGGGGACCCGTGGCACAGGCGCAGACTCGTGCCGCCCTGGAACACCAGCGAGGAGAAGAAACCCTCGCGCATCATGGCGTCCAGGATTCGATAATGCAGAAGTTCCTTCTCGACCACGGGAAGCAGATTGCCCATGCCCTCGGCGGAAACGATCTGTGCTGCCATGGCTTTGTACTTGAACGGTTCGTCAGTTCCAGTCATCGTCGTCCTCCAATTCATCCATATCCACCAGATCGAGATTGCGTCCGACGGCCTTCAGGTCACGATACGCCCACTGTTTCGACGCGAGCGGCGTCAGTCCGTCATCGCGGGCGATCAGGTTCGGCAGGATGCGGTCCCAGCTGAGCTTGCAGTGCGTGAACTCGATCACCCCATACGGGGTATGGAACTCGCCTTCGCGACCCGTGGTCATGAACGTGACCCTATCCACCGGAATCTGGCTGATCACGTTCCAGCGCGACAGAGCGCTTTCGAGGCTTTCCCACACCAGCTCGCCGGAACGCAACCGCTTTGCGACCTGATGAAGTGTCCCCTCGCCGAGATGGGAGGAATACGCGAACACGTAGACGCCACGGGCGGCACGGACCAACGCCTTCGCCGATACCAGGCTGGACAGGGTTCGGTTCAGTTTCTGCCCCTGCTCACCCAGCACGACGGCCAGTTCGTTCTTGCAATACACGTAGCACGAGTACTTGGCATCCATCTCGCGCAGCTGATCAATCGCCTCGCTCCTCTTCATGCATATAAGTGTACATGAATATATGTAAAAACGCATATTCATGTACACCTATCACAATCCTGAAGCGTTCCAATCAGAGGGAACGCCCTCGTGCCGGACCGTCTTCGAGACCAATCCCGTCGATGGCGTTTTCCGAGAAAGGGTTCTCTCTTAATCTGCCGACGATTTCCGCTACGGCGCGCTCTTCCTGATCAACGCATTGGACAAGCTGGGAAATGAACGGCTTGGGATCGTCGTCAACCTGCCATGCTTCCAGACTTTTCCCATAGCTGCGGCCGGCATCATGTTTGATTGCTACGGGCCGGTAGCCGGCAGCCATGAGCATGAGATTCAGAATCTGTCGCCCGGTTCGTCCGTTGCCGTCCGTGAATGGATGGATGTTCTCGAACATCGCGTGGAATCCGGCAGCTTTGAGGATCGGGTGGTCTTTGGAACCGTTCACCGCGTCCACGAGCGCTTCCATGTCCTCGTAGATTTCAAGTGGGTCGGCGGTCTTCACTCGGGTGGCGGTGATCCTTGCCTGGTAGCCGTAGGGGCGGAACCGACCCCTGAGCGCGGGCTGCATGTCCAATGCGGTGACTTCATGCAGCTTTTGGATCATCTCGACACTCAGCGTCCGCTCCTCTTCAGCGAATCGTTCCGCATAGGCCATGCCATCCGCAACGCCACGGGCAGCGAAGATGTATCTTGCCGGCGAGTCGGTCGGCACGAACTCGCCCTCCAACACCAGTTCGGTGTCCTCAAGCGTCAGCGTGGATCCCTCGATCGCGTTGGAGTTGTAGACATAGCGGGCCATCCATTCCTTACGGTAATCCTCAAGCGCTGACTGCTCCACCCCATCCAAAGGAAACATCTGCCTGAACCGTTCTCGGGCGGCATCGGAACGACGAAGCAAGTCGGACACCTCCGCGTCCCGCTCCAGAGAGTCCAAGAGAGGAGGAAGGTTTCGGATTTTCTCAGTCAGCGCTGGATTCGGCATATCGGCTCCTTAATCGATGCTTCCATAAGTCTACAAGCGCAGGCGCGTCACATGGACAGTCCGACGATTTTCTTGCCTTCGAGAAAGTCCTGGAAAAAGGGCCGTGGAATCATCGTTGCCGTCCGATGATTCCACGGATGGCTCCTGGAGACGCATTTCCTCGATTTCTGCGGCGGTCTGCTTCGTCGCCTGTTCGAGCTGGTGCGCACA
>ENA-OQHD01000087-OQHD01000087.1-human-gut-metagenome-genome-assembly--contig:-NODE-87-length-39654-cov-3.979280_pt1 | contig 39654 bp, 46 predicted proteins | sample MGYA00242560_ERZ504711 | MGnify/ENA primary metagenome ERZ504711 (study PRJEB26092, sample SAMD00036198) | human gut metagenome | host: Homo sapiens | study: EMG produced TPA metagenomics assembly of...
AGAGCAAGCGGAACTTATAACTTTCCGGCGGATTTTATGTTATGTGCAGCGATGAATCCCTGTCCTGCGGTTATTATCCGGATTTAAACAGATGCACCTGTACAGCAGGTGAGATCACACATTATATGGGAAAGATCAGTCGCCCTCTTCTGGACAGAATTGATATCAGCACTGAGGTACCGCCGGTTTCATTTTTCACAGCTTCACTGTGGAAGAAAGGGAGAAAATTCCGCTGCTATCAGCAAAAAGAGTGGGAAAAAAGTACAGAAAATCCAGGAAGAACGGTATAAAGATGAGAAAATAAATTTTAACGGGCAGCTGAAGAGCAGTCTGATCGATAAATTCTGTCCTCTTACAGACAGCGCATCCCGACTTCTGGCAAGAGCCTTTGGAAAAAATCGCATTCAGTGCCAGATCCTATCACAGGATCCTGAAGGTAGCCAGAACAATTGCGGATATGGAAGGGGAAGAAATGATTGCCGGTCATCATATTGGAGAAGCACTTTCGTACAGGGCATTTGACAAAGATTCTGTCATAAAATAAAGGTCAGTGAGGTATTTTATATGGAAAGAACTGATGTGAAAAATAATCATACAGAAGAATACACTACAGGTCAGATACGATGTATTGAGAAATCAGATCCGGAATATCCTCAGATAATGAAGCAGTATTCCTCCATGCCGGCAAAGCTTTATGTAAAAGGCAGACTTCCTGATCCTAAGAGAAGAACGGTGGCAGTGATCGGTGCCAGAATGTGTAGTCCTTATGGAAGGATGCAGGCATTCCGGTATGCGAAAGCGTTAAGTGTAGCTGGAGTCCAGATTATCAGCGGTATGGCACTTGGCATTGATTCAGAAGGACATAAAGGCGCACTGGAAGGAAAGATGCCTACATTTGCGGTGCTTGGAAGTGGTGTTGATGTATGCTATCCGAAATCTAACAGAAAACTCTATGAGAGGATCTTATGGGGAAAATGGTGGGATCATCAGTGAATGTCCACTGGGTTCAGGACCTGTTTCCTGGCATTTCCCGGCGCGAAACCGGATCATCAGTGCTTTGTCAGACGCGGTTCTGGTAGTGGAAGCAAAAGAAAACAGCGGTTCGCTGATCACTGCGGGATTTGCACTGGAACAGGGAAAGATGGTCTATGCGATTCCGGGGGGCCAGTGACAGATGAACTCAGCAGAGGCTGCCATAAGCTGATCTACGACGGCGCAGGGATTGCATACTGTCCGGAAATTATGCTGGAAGAACTTGGAATTCGATGGAAAAATGTAACACAAAACGGTGAAAAAAATCAACTTGGGACTTGCAAGAGATTTGAATATGGTGTATAGTTGTCTCGATTTACGACCAAAAAAGTCCCGACTACATTGTGAGAAAAATCAGGCTTTTCCCCGGCACAGGTAAGCAACTGTCTTGTGGAACTGACACTGCGGGGGCTCATAAGAGAGAGCGGGAGACATTATTATGTAAAAGACAGTTGACGATTTATGATTATTGTGCTTCACGTTTCTGCGGCGCAGGGCGATTTTCATATGTAACAATATCGCTGTCAGGCAATGTGCCCGTTCAGGGACACTGTGAAGAATAACAGATTACGACTAGGAGAGGTAGCATGGCGAAATATCTGGTGATAGTAGAATCACCTGCAAAATGTGAAAACAATTAAAGAAATTTCTCGGTGCGAATTACGATGTGGAAGCTTCTAACGGACATGTCCGTGATTTCCCGAAGAGTCAGTTCGGAATTGATGTTGAGCATGATTTTGAACCCAAATATATAACGATCAGAGGAAAGGGAGACTGCTTGCAAAGCTTCGCAAGGCTAGCAAAGAAAGCAGATAAGATTTATCTTGCAACTGACCCTGACCGCGAGGGAGAGGCAATTTCCTGGCATCTGTCGATTGCGCTGAATCTCGATGAGAACAAGATGCGCCGCATCACCTTCAACGAGATCACAAAATCAGCAGTCAAAGCGTCGATCAAACAGGCACGCGACATCGATATGAACCTGGTGGACGAGCAGCAGGCGCGCCGCTGCCTCGACCGTATGGTAGGTTATGAAATCAGCCCATTGTTATGGAAGAAAATCAAACGCGGACTTTCCGCCGGCCGTGTGCAGTCCGTTGCACTGCGCATCATCGGCGACCGCGAGGATGAGATCAATGCGTTCATTCCGAAAGAATACTGGACACTGGAAGCAGATCTGAAAATTCCAGGCGAGAAGAAACCGCTCGTTGCAAAATTCCACGGCAAAGGCAGTGAAAAGATGGTGATCGAGACGAAAGAGCAGCTCGATGAAATCTTAAAGGGACTGGAAAATGAGACCTTTACCGTATCCGAAGTGAAAAAAGGAGAGCGTTCCAAGAAAGCGCCGCTTCCGTTCACCACGAGTACCCTGCAGCAGGAAGCATCGAAGGTGCTGAACTTCTCCACACAGAAGACGATGCGTCTGGCGCAGCAGCTCTACGAGGGCGTGGAAGTAAAAGGAAAGGGAACGATCGCTCTGATTTCCTATCTGCGTACCGATTCTACACGAATCAGCGAGGAGGCCGATGCGGCAGCACGTTCCTTTATCCAGGAGCAGTACGGCACAAAATATACCGCAAGCGGGGACACGACGGAGAATAAAAACAGCAAGGCACAGGATGCGCACGAGGCCATCCGTCCGACCGATGTGACGAATACACCGGTAATGGTAAAAGAATCCCTGCCAAGAGATCTGTTCCGCCTGTATCAGCTGATCTGGAAACGCTTTGTGGCAAGCCGCATGCAGCCGGCCGTCTATGAGACAATTTCCGCACGGATCAATGCAGGAGAGTATCTCTTTACAGCAGCTTCCTCCCGTCTGGCATTTGATGGTTTCATGTCCGTTTACACCGATCCGGATGAGGAAAAGAAAGAGAAAAACGCCGCTGTCCGGAGCCTGGAGGCAGGAACGGAGCTGGCACTGGAAAAGATGGATCCGCAGCAGCACTTCACACAGCCGCCGGCACACTACACCGAGGCATCCCTTGTCAAAATGCTTGAGGAACTCGGCATCGGCCGTCCAAGTACGTATGCGCCGACCATCACAACGATCATCAACCGCCGTTACGTGGCAAAGGAGAACAAGAACCTTTACATGACAGAGCTCGGCGAGGTGGTCAACAACATGATGAAAGAGGCATTCCCGAGCATCGTGGATGTCAACTTTACGGCAACGATGGAAGCTCTGCTCGACAGGGTTGGAGATGGAAGTGTTCCGTGGAAGACAGTAGTCGAGAACTTCTGGCCGGATCTCTATGAGGCGGTCACAGAGGCAGAAAAGAACCTCGAAGAAGTTAAGGTAGAGGATGAGGTGACGGATGTCATCTGCGAGAACTGCGGCCGCAACATGGTGGTCAAATACGGCCCGCACGGAAAATTCCTCGCCTGCCCGGGATTCCCGGACTGCAAGAACACGAAGCCGTATCTGGAAAAGATCGGTGTTCCGTGTCCGAAGTGCGGAAAAGAAGTGATCCTGCGCAAGACGAAAAAAGGACGGAAATATTATGGATGCGAAAACAATCCGGAATGCGATTTCATGTCCTGGCAGAAACCGTCTGCCAAGAAATGCCCGCAGTGCGGCGGCTATATGCTGGAAAAAGGCAATAAGCTGGTCTGCGCGGACGAGCAGTGCGGCTATGTAGAAGCACGCGAAAAGAAAGACGAAGACTGAGAATGACAAAGCGGTCTGTACTGGTGCAAAAAACTGGTGCAGGCCGATTTTTTTTTGCTTATCGAGGCGGAAAAACAGGAAGATCCGGAAAAAATTTAGCATGAACTTTTTATAAAATTTATAGTTTCTGAAAAATATATTGATTTCCGGAAAACTACATGATAGAATGAGCTTAGTTTTAAGGGTTGTCTGAAAAAGGCATCAGTGTGCACTTTTTTTCGGCGGATACGCCAAAAAAAATGCAGAAAATAAAGAAAGGAGAAGAACATGAGCGTACAACTGCTGGATAAAACCAGAAAAATCAACAAACTGCTTCATAACAATCACTCCACGAAGGTCGTGTTCAACGATATCTGTGAAGTCCTGATGGAAACGTTAAGTTCCAATATCCTGGTGATCAGTGAAAAAGGTAAAAAAGGTGCTGGGCATCAGCCTTTGCCCGGGCGTGGAAGAAATTACGGAGCTGATCGAGGATAAGGTGGGCGGTTATGTCGATGCCGCATTAAACGAGCGTCTCCTCGGCGTACTCTCCACAAAAGAGAACGTCAATTTACAGACCCTCGGCTTTGAGCGGCCTGGTGTAGAGCGCTACACCGCAATTATCTGCCCGATCGAGATCGCCGGAGAACGCCTTGGTACCGTATTTATGTACCGCTGCACCCCGCAGTACGATATCGACGATATCATCGTCAGTGAGTACGGCACAACCGTTGTCGGACTGGAAATGATGCGTTCCGTCAACGAGGAAAATGTGGAGGAAAACCGCAAGGTTCAGGTGGTTAAATCCGCATTCAACACGTTGTCCTTCTCCGAACTGGAAGCCATCATCCATATCTTTGATGAACTGAACGGGGATGAGGGCATTCTGGTTGCAAGCAAAATTGCAGACCGCGTCGGCATCACAAGATCCGTCATCGTAAATGCCCTCCGCAAATTCGAGAGCGCAGGCGTCATCGAGTCCCGTTCCAGCGGTATGAAGGGAACGTATATCAAGGTATTAAATGATTATATCTTTGATGAACTCGACGAGATCAAAGCAAGAAAGAACCTGAAAGGAAAGGGCGATGCCCATCCGGACGAGGCGAAAAAATAAAAAAGTGGAATGCAGAAAAGAATCGGAGCCGTTTAAGAATGGCGCCGTTTCTTTTTGTGCAAAAAGCATTCGTGGAGCGGAAAAAAATTGGTATCATTCCCGTTTTTAGGAATAAACTATAATTAGATTCTAAAGAGAGTATAAAATATGAAAAATGTTGCCAAAATAAGAAAAAATCGAGAAAATAAGAGAAATTAAGAGTTATCACGAGAAAAAAAATGAGAATTACAAAATTCATGCATTTGCGAAATGAGGTGGAAAACACTATAGTAAGAACCATCAAGTAGCACTCGAATGAACTGAGTGCTAATAAATAAAACTGAATGAAATCTTGAAGGAGGAAACATAAATGAAGTTAGTACCTTTAGGTGACAGAGTTGTATTAAAAGAGTTAAAAGCAGAGGAAACCACAAAATCCGGTATCGTACTTCCGGGACAGGCACAGGAGAAACCGCAGCAGGCTGAGGTTATCGCAGTAGGACCTGGAAAAGTAGAAGACGGCAAAGAAGTAAAAATGGAAGTTGCAGTCGGAGATCAGGTAATCTATTCCAAATATGCAGGAACCAACGTCAAACTGGAAGACGAAGAGTACATCATCGTAAAACAGGATGACATTCTGGCAGTTGTAAAATAAAGAATAATCAAGTAAAAATCAGGAGGCATGACAATCATGGCAAAAGAGATTAAATATGGAGCAGAGGCAAGAAACGCTCTTCAGAATGGTGTAAACCAGCTTGCAGATACCGTACGTGTAACCCTTGGACCGAAAGGAAGAAACGTTGTTCTGGACAAACAGTACGGCGCTCCGCTCATCACAAACGATGGTGTTACGATTGCAAAAGAGATCGAGCTGGCAGACGGCTTTGAAAACATGGGCGCACAGCTCATCAAAGAAGTTGCTGCAAAGACCAACGACGTAGCAGGTGATGGTACCACAACCGCAACCGTTCTGGCACAGGCTATGGTAAACGAAGGAATGAAAAACCTGGCAGCAGGTGCGAACCCGATCGTTCTTCGTAAGGGAATGAAGAAAGCAACCGATAAAGCTGTTCAGATCCTTGCAGAGATGAGCCAGCCGGTAGCAGGCAAAGAGCAGATTGCAAAAGTTGCAGCTGTTTCTTCCGGAAGCGAAGAAGTAGGCCAGATGGTAGCTGACGCTATGGAAAAAGTTTCCAAAGACGGCGTTATCACCATCGAGGAGTCCAAGACCATGCAGAACGAGCTGGAGCTGGTAGAAGGTATGCAGTTCGACCGTGGATATATCTCCGCTTACATGTGTACCGATATGGAGAAAATGGAAGCCGTTCTCGACAATCCATATATCCTGATTACCGATAAGAAACTGTCCAACATTCAGGAAGTTCTTCCGCTGCTGGAGCAGATCGTACAGAACGGCGCAAGACTGCTGATCATCGCTGAGGACGTAGAGGGCGAGGCTCTCCAGACACTCGTGATCAACAAACTGCGCGGAACCTTCAACGTAGTAGCTGTCAAAGCACCGGGATACGGTGACAGAAGAAAAGCAATGCTCGAGGATATCGCAATCCTGACCGGCGGCCAGGTGATCTCCGAGGAAGTTGGTCTGGAATTAAAAGACGCTACTCTGGAAATGCTCGGACGTGCAAAATCTGTTAAAGTTCAGAAAGAGAACACCGTTATCGTTGACGGTGCCGGCGCAAAAGATGCCATCGCAGCAAGAATCGGCCAGATCAGATCCCAGATCGAGGAGACCACTTCTGAGTTCGATAAAGAGAAACTGCAGGAGAGACTGGCAAAAATGGCAGGCGGCGTAGCTGTTATCCGTGTAGGTGCAGCAACCGAGACCGAGATGAAAGAAGAAAAACTCCGTATGGAGGATGCTTTAAATGCAACGAGAGCAGCCGTAGAAGAGGGTATCATCGCAGGCGGCGGTTCTGCATACATCCATGTAACAACACAGCTTGCAGAGCTGATTGACAGCTTGGACGGCGACGAGAAGATCGGTGCAAGAATCGTACAGAAAGCACTTGAGGCTCCTCTGTTCCACATCGTAACAAACGCAGGTCTGGAAGGCGCTGTTGTTATCAACAAAGTAAAAGAGTCCAAAGTAGGTGTTGGATTTGATGCATACAACGAAGAGTATGTAGACATGATCCAGGCTGGTATCCTTGATCCGGTTAAGGTTACCAGAAGCGCACTGCAGAACGCTACCAGCGTTTCCGCAACCCTTCTGACCACCGAGTCCGTAGTTTCCACCATCAAAGAGCCGGCTCCGGCTATGCCGGCAGGCGCAGACGGCGGAATGGGAATGATGTAATTTCCGGGATAAAAATGTCTGGTAAAACAAAATAAGAAAACCGGCTGGCAAAGACCGTAGCGGAACATGGGTTCCGAAGTCCTGTCTTTGCCGGCCGATTTTTTAGTGGAAAGTTTTTCTTCCATTTCGCATGGCCCTGAATCGTTACAAAAAATTTCAGAAAGTTTTCATGCTTTCGCCGGGCGGCGTATATGGACGCTTCCGGCGTTTTATGCTATACTGATTTGTAGGATGTTGGGGGAAATACAACAAAGGAGAAGAAACACACATGGCAAGTCGTTATGAATCCGACATGACAAGGAAGGAGAAGATGCAGCTCGAAAAACGAGAAGCTGTCGAAAATGAATTTTAAAGAGAAACTGGCCTATATCTGGGAATACTACAAGGCTGTCATTTTCGGCATCATCGCTGTTATCTTCATCATCGGCACGATTGTGAATATCCATGAAAATGCGAAGTATTATGACCTCGTGAGCATTGCCGTAGTGGATTACGCAGGACTGCAGGATGTAAGTCCGATCGAGGAGGAACCTAAAAAGAAGCGCTCGGAACCGGAGATAAGTACGAAAAGGTAAGCATCGATACAAGCTACAGCTTCGGTGAAAACCTGGAAAACGCGGATTACAACACGCTGATGAAATTCACAGCCGTGATTGCCGCACAGAGCATGGATGTTCTGATCTGTTCACAGGCCGTGTACGACAACTACAGCAAAGACGATTATTTTCTGGATCTGTCCACACTGTTTGACGAAGCGACGTGTGAGAAGTACGGGATAAAGGCGGGAGATACCTGCCTCGACATTTCCAAATTGAAAAAGTACCAGGATATGGGCCTTACGTACTATGAGCCGTGTTATCTGACCGTGTTGGTCAATACAAAGAACGCGGACAATGTAGCAAAACTGATCGAATATCTTGAGGAGGATGGAGTAAATGAGTGATCTGTACACAGAAGTGCTGGTGAAAAAACAGCAGACAGGAAAAGACAAGGCGATCAAAGGAGTTCTGATCTTCTTTACCGTTCTTTTTGCAGCCGCAGGAATTATGATGAATCCGCTGATTCTGCTTCTTGCGTTGGTACTTGGAATCGTAGACTATATTTTTATCCCGAAGCTTTCGGTAGAGTTTGAGTATCTGTACGTCAACGGCGAGCTCGATATCGACCGTATCTATTCGCAGTCAAGAAGAAAAATGAGCCGCAAGCTATGAGCTTTCCAACATGGAAATCCTGGCTCCGTACCAGTCCCATCAGCTTGATTCCTACAAAAACAACCAGAGTATCAAACGTTACAACTATTCCTCCGGAATCGAAGGACAGGGTCACAAACCGTATGCATTTGTTATTTCAAAAAGACAACACAATGCAGATGGTCATCTTCGAGCCGGATGAGGTGATGTTAAAGGATATCCGCAACCGCGCACCAAGAAAAGTATTTATGGATTGACAGCGTTTTCGCTTTTTTGTTAAACTAGGTGATAAATCAAAAAGACTTAAGAAGAAAGGAAGATAAGAAAATGGGTACAATTATTGGTGATGGTATTACCTTCGATGATGTGCTTCTGGTTCCGCAGTATTCTGAAGTAACCCCAAACATGGTAGATCTGACTACGCATCTGACCAAGAAGATCAAGCTGAACATCCCGATGATGAGCGCCGGCATGGATACGGTTACAGAACACCGTATGGCAATTGCCATGGCACGTCAGGGAGGAATCGGTATTATTCACAAGAATATGTCGATTGAGCAGCAGGCAGAAGAAGTAGATAAAGTAAAACGTTCTGAGAACGGTGTTATCACCGATCCGTTTTATCTGTCTCCGGAGCACACTCTGGAAGATGCCAATAATCTGATGGCAAAATTCCGTATTTCCGGTGTCCCGATTACCGAGAACGGAAAACTGGTTGGTATTATTACAAACCGTGATTTGAAGTTTGAAACTGATTTCACCAAGAAAATCAAAGAGTCCATGACCAGCGAAAACCTGATCACTGCAAAAGTAGGCGTTACGCTGGACGAGGCAAAAGCAATCCTTGCAAAATCCAGAAAGAAAAACTTCCGATTGTCGATGACGATTTCAATCTCAAAGGTCTGATCACCATCAAAGATATCGAGAAAACTATCAAGTACCCATTGTCCGCCAAGGATGAGCAGGGACGTCTGCTCTGCGGTGCCGCAGTCGGCATCACGGCAAACGTGCTCGATCGTGTCGATGCGCTGGTAAAAGCACACGTAGACGTGATCGTCATCGACTCCGCTCACGGACATTCCGCAAATATCTTCAAAACACTTCGTCTCATCAAAGAGCATTATCCGGATCTGCAGGTAATCGCCGGAAACGTGGCAACCGCAGAGGCAACAAGAGACCTGATCGCAGCCGGAGCAGACGCTGTTAAAGTCGGTATCGGACCTGGTTCTATCTGTACGACCCGTGTCGTTGCAGGTATCGGTGTACCGCAGATCACAGCCGTTATGGACTGCTATGCGGAAGCAAAGAAGACCGGAACTCCGATCATCGCCGACGGCGGTATCAAGTACTCCGGAGACATGACAAAGGCTATCGCAGCCGGTGCCAATGTCTGCATGATGGGAAGCATCTTCGCAGGATGCGATGAGAGCCCGGGAGATTTCGAACTGTTCCAGGGAAGAAAATACAAAGTATACCGTGGAATGGGATCCATCGCAGCCATGGAGAACGGAAGCAAAGACCGTTACTTCCAGACCGGCGCCAAGAAACTGGTTCCGGAAGGTGTGGAAGGCCGTGTAGCATACAAAGGCCTCGTAGAGGACACTGTATTCCAGCTGATCGGCGGACTTCGTTCCGGTATGGGCTACTGCGGAGCGAAAGATGTTGAGACCTTAAAGGAGACCGGAAAATTTGTGAAGATTTCCGCAGCATCCTTAAAAGAGTCCCATCCGCATGATATCCACATCACCAAAGAGGCTCCGAACTACAGCGTGGACGATAAATAAGAATAAAAAGTCGCAAAAGGCAGAAGGGGGAAAGGGCAGAAACTTTTCAGCTTCTGCCTTTTCAAATGAGGGAGCGCTTATTTGCAGCGGGGAGAGAACATATGGCACAGAAGAGACGGGGAAAAACGACAAGAAAACAGAGGCAGCGCCAGCTTCACCGCAGAATGTTTCTGACGGGAGTTCTGGTGGTGCTGATCTGCGTCGGCATTTACAGCGGCATCCGCCGTGTGGCAAAAACGGCAAGTGATATCACGGCCGTTGACTATTCCGGTTCTGATTATGAGGACAACGATATCACCGACTGGACCGGCGCTCCGCCGATTGATGTGGAGCTTCTGACGCCGAACAGCTGGTCCAGACCGCAGACGAGGCTGAAAAAGGTGGACGGTATCGTTATTCACTACACCGCAAACCCGGGAAGCACGGCGATGCAGAACCGTGATTACTTTGAAAACCTGCCTGAGACGCAGGAGGCGCAGGCCAGCAGCCATTTCGTCGTCGGCATCGAGGGAGAAGTCGTTCAGTGTATCCCGACGAGTGAATGGTCGTATGCATCGAACCAGCGTAATTTCGATACGATCTCGATTGAATGCTGCCACCCGGATGACAGCGGTGAATTTACCGATGAGACATACAATTCTGTGGTCCAGCTCGCCGGTTTCTTATGCAAGCGGTTCAATCTGACTTCGGACGATGTGATCCGTCACTATGATGTAACCGAAAAGCTCTGCCCTCTGTACTACGTGGAGCATGAGGATGCCTGGATTCAGATGAAGGCAGATATTCAGGCGTATGCGGATTCACTTTCCTAAGAGCTGTTTTTAAGAAAAATGAAAAAATTCCCCGTTGGGAAAATCAGTTTCAGGAGAAATGATTTTTCCAACGGGGATTTTTCTGTTATCCAATATTTTAGTAATAGTAACGCCGTCTGCGCCGCTTTCTTTTTTCGTATTTCCGCCGAGTGCAATCCATGCAGTAACAGCCGTACAAACTGTGTATGCCGAAGAGAACGCCGATGCTGTCGATGCCGACGTCCTTTACCGACGGGCCGCGGTTGGCGACCATCGTCTGGTGGAACTCATCGCTCGCGGCAAAGGCGACACAGAGGATGCCGGCAAGAAATGTGAGCGCGAAGCCGCGCAGGCCGTAGACGTAGAGCGGAAGCGAAACACAGATTGCAAGCAGACAGTACTCTGTCATATGAGCCAGCTTCCGTACCGGGTACTGATACTCGTCAGCCAGTTCCTGGATCTTCTCATCATCCCATCCGCGGTCCATGACGTGATTGATCGTGATGAAAATGCCGCGCGCCACTTTTTCACTGAGCTGTGAGGATTCCGTTCCGTTCTGGGAAGAGAAGGAGAAAATCAGCGACATCATCAGAATCGCCGGGATGAAGGAAAACGGTTTTAACAGTGCAATTACAATTCGATTCATAAAATACCTCCAATAAAACAAAGCAGGTCAGATCGGAAACTTTTTATGCGGTATGCTCGCGGATTCCGGCAATCGCAGAAAAGATCAGGAATGCCAGCAGGTTCACGATTACGACCGTCGCTCCGGCAGGGGAGGACAGGAAAAACGAGAGGGACATGCCAAGAAGGAAGCACACCACCGAGAGAACCGCAGAGCAGATCACCACGCTCTGGAAGGTATGGCAGAGACGCATCGAGGTCAGTGCCGGGAAAATCAGCAGGCTGGAGATCAGAAGCGCGCCCATCATGCGCATGCCGAGGACGGTGGTGATGGCGGTTAAGAATGCCAGCAGCATGTTGTAAACCTCTGCGCGGACACCGGTTGCTTTGGCAAATGTCTCGTCGAAAGTGACGGCAAAAATTACGGTTGTAATACAGGACGAACAGGATCAGCACGATGATGGAGAGCACCACGGAGAGAACAACGTCCTCATCACTCATCGCAAGGATGCTTCCGAACATGTAGTTGTTGACATCGGTGTTCATGCCGCTCGACCACGAAACCGTGATGACACCGATCGCAAGCGCAGAGCTTGAAATCAGGCCGATGGCGGCGTCGCCTTTGATCTTGCTGGATTCGTTCATGCGGAGCAGCAGAAAGGCGGCAAGCACGACGACAGGGATTGTGAAGGCAAGCGGAGCAAAACCGAGTGCCGTTGCAATTGCAAGAGAGCCGAATCCGACATGGGAGAGGCCGTCGCCGATCATGGAGTAGCGCTTTAACACGAGGCTGACGCCAAGCAGTGCGGCACACAAAGAGACGAGAATGCCGACCACAAGGGCACGCTGCATAAACGGATAAGAAAGCATTTTCAGCAGATTCGAAATCATAAGTCAGCACCTCCTAAAAATCTGTTTTCCCGCCTCGGTTTTCAGATACTCGTCCATCGGACCGAAGAAGACCTGCTTCTGGTCGAGCTGGAGAATGTGCGTTGCGTCCGGCAGAATATTGCGGATATCGTGGGAAACCATGATGATCGTAACGTTCTGCTCGCGGTTGATGCGGCGGATGAGCTGGTACATTTCGTTTGTCATGACCGGGTCAAGGCCAGTGACCGGCTCGTCGAGGAGCAGCAGTTTCTTTGTGGCGCAAAGCGCACGAGCGAGAAGCACACGCTGCTGCTGGCCGCCGGAGAGATCACGGTAGCATCGTTTCTTTAATGGAAGGAGGTCGAGAAGCTCCATATTGCGGAGCGCGTCCTCTTTGTCTGCCTTTGTGTAAAACGGCGGGAAATGCGGGTGGTTCTGCCGGCCGGACAGCACGACTTCCCAGACGCTCGCCGGGAAATCCTTTTGTGCGGCGGTCTGCTGCGGCAGATAGCCGATCTCGCTTGGATGAAGCCCGTCGCCGGTTGTGATCGAGCCGGTGGACGGACTTTTTTAAGTGAAGCAGTCCCTTGACCAGAGTACATTTTTTCCGGAACCGTTCTCGCCCACAATACAGAGGTAGGCGCCGGCTTCCAGGGCAAAGTTGACATCGGTCAGGACCGGGATGCCCTCGTAGGAGAAGGTGACATCACTGCAGGTAAGTAGAGCCATTTAGTTTAAAGCCTCCTTTAATGCGGAAACGTTCTGTTCCATGAGGGAGAGATACGTAGCGCCGCTTTCGAAATCATCTTTGGATACATTGTGACAGGAATGAAGCAGCAGCTTTTTCGCGCCGGTCGCCTCACAGATGGAGTCCGTCATTTGTTCATTGGACAGCTCGGTGTGGAAAACGACGGGAATCTGTTCTTCCTTGATTTTATCAATTGAAAAAAGAAAGGGTTTTGGCACTTGCCTCGGATTCCGAGGAGCAGCCGGGAAACGCCGCGTAGTAGTCGAGGCCGTAGGTGTCCGCAAAGTAGCGGAACGGGAAACGGTCGCCGAAAACAATGGTATGGCGGCTTGCAATTGCGGTGACATCGGAAAATTCCTCATCGAGGGAGGCAAGCGAAGCAAGATACGAGGCGGTGTTTGCCTGGTATTCATCCGCATGCTCCGGGTCGAGGCGGCAGAGGGAATCACAGAGCTTCTGGACAATCCGCATTGCATTTTTCGGCGAGGTCCAGACGTGCTCGTCCTGTTCGCCGTGGGATTCGTGCGCATGATCATGGGAAGATTCGTCGTGTGTATCCTCGTCCTCATGGTCGTGTACATCCTCGTGATCTGCATCTTCGTCCTCATGGTCGTGCGCATCCTCGTCCTCATGATCGTGTGCGTGGCCGTGGGTCTCCATTCCCTCGACGGTTTCCTCGGCAACGGTGTCAACGCAGTCCATCAGCGTCACTACCTCTTTGTTCGAGGTATCGACAGAATCAAGGATTGTCTCGACCCAGGCATCGGAATCGCCGCCGACGTAGACGAAGAGATCACATTCGGAAACCGTAATCATATCGCCCGGTGTCGGTTCAAACGAGTGACTTTCCGCACCCGGGGAAAGCAGCATGTGGAGATCGAGATGATCGCCGCCGATGGCGCGCAGAAAATCATACTGCGGAAAAATCGTAGCCACGGCGGAGAGTTTCGTGTTCTCCTGGGAATCCGCCGTCTCTTTTGAGGATCCCGCACAGCCCGTCAGAAGAAGGAGGGCAGGAAGGAGGAGAAGGCGTAACGTTTTTTTAGGAAAAAAATGTCATGATACTCCTTTCTGAAAGAAAACACGGAGGCATTCGAAAAAGCTCCGTATCAGACTGTTTCGTGACAAATGCCGCAGGAGTGGGAAGCGGCAGACGGGAACAAATGTCCCCGAAAAAATGATCAGTTATCATCATATAGCAGGGAGGATTCATTTGTCAAGGAAAGGAAAACCAGTTATAGAAAAGAGGGGAAAAAAACTGCCTTTCCCTGTAAAAAAGAAAGGCAGTTTTGAGAAAATTTCTTGATTTTACGATACCCTGCGGAACTGTGCCTGGTAGAGCTGGTAGTACGCGCCCTGTTTTGCCATCAGTTCGTCGTGGGTTCCCTGCTCGAAAATCTTTCCGTGGTCGATCACAAAAATCCGGTCCGCATTTTTAATAGTAGAAAGACGGTGCGCAATGATGAACGAGGTACGGCCCTTCAACAGGCTTTCGATTCCCTGCTGCACCTGAATTTCTGTCTGTGTGTCGATGCTGGACGTCGCCTCGTCGAGAATCAGAATCCGCGGATCGGACACCATCGTTCTGGCAAAGGCGAGAAGCTGGCGCTGGCCGTTGGAAAGACGGGCACCGCGCTCGCTGATCTCGGTGTCGTAGCCGTCCGGCAGTTCTATGATAAAGTCATGGGCATGCACGGCCTTTGCGGCGGCAATGATTTCTTCCTCCGTGGCATCGAGCTTTCCATACGCAATGTTGTCGCGGATCGTGCCGGAGAAGAGAAAGTTGTCCTGGGTCATCACGCCCATCTGGGCACGCAGGCTGTTGATGGAGACATCCGTCAGGCTGTGGCCGTCGACGCGGACCGTTCCCGAAGTAATATTGTAGAAACGGCTGATCAGATTGACAATGGTCGTCTTTCCAGCGCCGGTCGGGCCGACGAGTGCGATCGTCTCACCGGGAGCCGCTGTAAAGCTGACATCTTTTAAAACCAGCGTGTCCGGATCATCGGAGTAGGCAAAGCTGACGTGGTCGAATGTTACTTCTCCTTTGATCGGCGGCAGTTCTGTGACGCCAGGCTTGTCGGCAACCTCCGCCGGTGTGTCGAGGATCTCAAAGATTCGCTCCGCAGCGGAAAGGTTCGTGATCAGCTTGTTGTAAAAACCGGCCAGGTTCTGGATCGGATCCCAGAACATCGTCAGATACATCGCAAACGCCGTGAACGTACCGATCGGAACGGCATCCACGCCGAGCACGGAAATACCGATAAAATACAGAAGAAACGTTCCGATGCCCCAGGTCACCTCGATCACAGCGGAAAAACCATCCGCCAGGCGGACCGCATGGATGAAGGAGTTCTGATGCTCAAGAAGAAGCCGGTCAAACTCGCCCTGCGATTCCTGCTCTGCGGTAAAGCTCTTGATGATGCGGATACCGGAGAAGTCCTCGTGGATATATGCCGTAACATTGGAAGAATTTTTTCCGGAACGTCTGCCATCTCTTGTGTGCGACGATCTGAATAAAATACATGCCGACAGCGATCAGCGGCAGCACGAGAATCGCACTTAAGGAGAGCCAGATGTTTTTGATCATCATGATCACCAGAATGGCGATGATCGTGAGAATGTTCGGAATCAGCTTTGTGACACCGTCGTTCAGCACATCCTTTAACGAGTTGACATCGCCGATGATGCGCGCCAGAATCTTTCCGGCCGGGCGGGTATCGAAAAACGCTGAAGCTTAAGGTCTGGATATGCGTGTAGAGCTCGTCACGGATTTCCAGAAGAATGTTGTTGGTAATACGCGCCATCAGAAGCATCCGCAGGCGGACACCGGCCGCGTAAACCAGGTTGATCACAACCATGAATACGCAGAGGGCAACAAGCCCGCGCCAGTCTTTCTGCGCAATATTGACGTCGATGGCGTACTCCAGGAGCAGCGGGTTCACAGTGGAAATCGCGATGGTAACGGCGAGAACCACGAGAACGACGGCAACCTGGCGTTTATAATTTTTTTAAGTAGGAGAAGAGGCGGCGGATGGTCGCGCTCTTTAAGACCTCTTTCTGCTCTTCATCTACTTTACTGGAATTGATAGCCATAATCGTATTGTTCCTCTCTTAACGGGTAAGTAAATACAGAAGTTGTCGGGTAACAAATTAAATTGAATTAAGCATTGGCAGGAAGTGCCTGCTCGAGGGCTGCCTTTGCTTTATGGTAATCACCGTACTGAGCCTCCCAGGTGGAGTAGTACAGGCCTTTCTGTGCCATCAGACTCTCATGCGTGCCGCGCTCGGCGATGCGTCCGTGATCGAGATACAGAATCTCATCGGCACTCTGCACCGAAGAAATGCGGTGGGCAATGATGATCTTGGAAACATCTTTTTTCTCGGCGAGATGGCTCTGGATTTCGTATTCGGTCTCCATATCGAGCGCCGAGGTGGAATCATCCAGTACGAGGATCGGAGCCTGTTTTGCCAGGGCGCGTGCGATGGAAAGACGCTGCTTCTGACCGCCGGAAAGTCCCATGCCGCGCTCGCCGATGACGGTTTCGTACTGATCCGAAAGATGGTCGACGAACTCGGAAGCACATGCAGCGGAGACAGCGTTATGTACCTCCTCGGATTTCATCGTGCTGCGGCTGCCGAGGCGGACATTCTCAGAAATGGTATCTGAGAACAGGAAGACGTCCTGCATGACGACGGAAGAAGTATCGCGCACGGTGCGCAGCGGCAGGGTGCGGATATCGTGGCCGTCGAGACAGATGGAACCGTCGGTGACATCGTAAAAACGCTCGAGCAGATTGACGATGGTTGTTTTTCCGGAACCCGTCATACCCATGATGCCGAGTGTGTGGCCCTGCTTTAAGGTAAAGTCGATATCCTGCAGAATCGGTGTGTCATGCAGGAAGAAATCGACGTGATGGAATTCCAGGTCACCCGGAAGTTTTGAAAGCTCCACCGGATTTTCCGGTTCTGCGATCTGCGGCTCCTCTGCGAGAATTTTGTTCAGCTTCTTGTTGGAAGCAATCGCAGAAGCGAAGCAGTTGCCGAGCCAGCCGACGTTTTCGATCGGCCAGGTGATCTTGGAGGTGTACTCCATAAAGGCCGTTAAAACACCGAGCGTAATGCGTCCGTGGATGACACCGTAGCCGCCCGCGAGAAGGACGAGCACGCGCATCAGCTTCGTAAGAAACGAGATGGCGGGATCGTATTTCATCAGGACGCGCGCCTGATCCATGTTGAGATCGCAGTATTTCTGATTGTGTTTCCGGAATTTTTTGATCTCATACGGTTCCCGTGCAAAGGATTTGACGGTGCGGACACCGGCGAGATTTTCCTGTGCAACGGTATTCATGACGGCGTTTTCCTCACTGATCGCATCGTAGACACGGTCGAGTTCTTTTTCGAGGCGGATTGCGATGCCTGCGACGAAAGGAAGGATCGCCACGGAGACGAGTGTCAGCGGCAGATCCAGTTTGACCATACTGACCATTGCCATCATGATACAGATCAGGCCTTCTAAGATCAGCATGCCGGCAAAGCCGAGGATATCCCAGATCCGGTCGACGTCATCGCGCACGCGGGCGAGGAGTTCGCCGGTATTGTTTTTGTCAAAGTATTCCACCGAAAGCCGCTGGACGTGGCGGAACAGGTTGTCCCTCATCTGGCTGGCGACGCGGACGCTGCTGACATCGAATAAAAATTCTTTGATGTACTGAAACAGGGCTTTTGCGGCACCGATCAGAAGAAAGGCGGCAAGGTATTTCCAGAGCAGTTCCATTTTGTGACCGACCAGCACGTCATCCACGATGTGCAGCGTGACAAGCGGCGCGAGCATATCGAGAAAGACACTTAAGGCCATGGAACCAAAAGCGAAAACGTAGTAGTACCAGTTCTGGAGCAGGTACTTACCGATTGGAATTTTTCTTCATGAATGTTAAAACCTCCTCATTGATGTCGTTTGGGTGTCTGGCAGAACATAGGCTTTCAAAAGCTCCGTAAGTGTGGGAACGGAACAACGGGAAACGAAAGCGAAGGCTGCGTTTGTATATAAAAGAAGGGAATCGATGCGGTAAGAAGACCGCGGAATCTGCCTGCCGGAAACGGAGCGAAGCCGGAAAGAACGGTTTCGTACTGTTTATAGCAATAAAAAAATGCCGCAGTATCGACGTACCGCGCCTTCTGTGCGAAATAGCAGGCATAAAGAATGCATAGAGATTTGTTATGCAGAGTTAATGCTTACAAAGAATTTCGAAAGAAGGGCAGCCACCTGGTTTGATCGCCATACGAAGTTTATTCTGTTTTACGCTGGATGCATAAATAAGATTGATCATAAGTGGTGTTCTCCTTTCATGATTTTTTTACTGCCGCATCTGATCGAACACGACAGCTTATGGTTCTAAGCTACTCCTGTTTTCCGGATTTGTCAATTGTTATTTTCAAAATTAAAAATAAAGCTGCAAAAGGTATGAAAATTGCGAATTTGGGTAGCTGTTTTGGGGAATATGCGATATAATAAACGAGAGTATAAGCGGAAAAATCACAAGATAACATGTGAAACGAGGGGACAAAAGATGGAAAAAATTAATTGCAGGCCTGGTGCAGATGGATTCCGGGGCCGGATATGAATGAAAATATGCGTATGGCCGAGCAGTATGTGCGGGAGGCGGCGGAACAGGGAGCGAAGCTGATTCTTTTCCCGGAGACCGCAGAATACACGGGAGCAGACATGCCGGGCCACGCAAGTGCAGTGCCGGGCTACGTCAGCCGCCGGTTTTCCAGCCTTGCCAAACGGTACGGTGTCTATCTGCACTGCGGCAGCATGACGGTACGGCGCTATCCGGGGCGTCCGTCCAACACGTCGTTTCTGTTCGGACCAGATGGAGAAACGATTGCAGAATACAGCAAAATACATATGTTTGACGTAAATATTCCGGGCAGTGTCTCCTACGAAGAATCACGCGAGATCTGCCCGGGAAATGAAATTGTTCTTGCGGACACGGCGCTTGGCCTGTTCGGCATGAGCATCTGCTACGATATTCGCTTTCCGGAACAGTACCGGCTGATGGCATCCTCTGGAGCAGATGCATTTCTGATAGCGGCGGATTTTACGAAAGCAACGGGAGAGCGCCACTGGGAAGCACTGCTGCGCACGCGCGCCATTGAAAACGGATGCTACGTGCTCGCCGCCAACCAGTGCGGCCAGAAAGCGCAGTTTGAGGCGTACGGCCATTCCATGATCATTGCGCCGGACGGCGAAATTCTTGCGGAGGCAGATGATACCCCGCAGGTACTCATCGCAGAGCTGGATCCGGAAGTGCTGGAGCGGACAAGAAATGAAATCCCGTCTTTGGAAAACAGGAGAGACGATCTTTACCGTGTAAGCTCGGGGAAACGTACGGATTTATGAAGAATAAAAATGCAGGGAGGAAATAAGAAGATGGATCAGTTTATACAGTATACCCCGACGGAAGTCGTGTTCGGAAAGAGACCGTAAAACCAGGCAGGCGCTGAGGTAAAGAAATGGGGCGGCACAAAGGTGCTCGTCGTTTACGGAGGCGGAAGTGCAAAACGGAGCGGTCTTCTGGACCGAGTGGAAGCATCTCTTGCGAAAAGAGGGCCTTGCCTTTTGAAGAGCTTGGCGGCGTAAAAACCAAAACCCGAGACTTGCCCTTGCCGAGGAGGGTGTGCAAAAAAGCAGTGGAAATGCAGGCAGACTTTATTCTTGCCGTCGGCGGCGGAAGCTCGATTGACACCGCAAAAGCCGTTGCACACGGAGCTGCAAATCCGGAGGAGGCACTCTGGGATATCTGGACGAAAAAAGGTACCGCTGACAAAATCTCTCCCGGTAGGAGCGGTTCTGACGATTCCGGCAGCCGGAAGCGAGATGAGTGATTCCGCCGTTCTGACAAACGAGGCAATCGGCAAAAAGGCCGGCATCAACACGCCGTTCAACCGCTGCAAATTTGCCATCATGAACCCGGAGCTGGCAGCAACCCTGCCGAAATACCAGATTGCCTGCGGAGTAACCGACATCATGATGCACACGATGGAGCGCTATTTCATTCCGGAGAGCCAGTGCGAGATGACGGACGAGATCGCAGAGGGACTCCTCCGTACCGTAATCAAAAACGGACCGAAGGTTCTGGAAAACCCATCCGATTACAATGCGATGGCGGAAATTATGTGGTGCGGAAGCCTGTCACACAATGGACTGACGGAGTGCGGACGCGGCAAAGATTTTTCGGTACATAAATTTGGCCATGCGTTAAGTGCAAAATATGATGTAGCACACGGCGCATCCCTGGCGGCAGTCTGGGGTGCCTGGGCGAAATACCAGTACGATGAGGAGACGGTTCTCTGGCGGTTTGCACGGTTTGCAGAAAAAGTCTGGGGCATCACAGAGGGAAGCGATCACAAACGGGCAACGGAAGGCATTGAGCGCACAGTAGCGTTCTTCCATTCGCTCGGCATGCCGACCTCCCTGCATGAGCTTGATATTCTGAACCCGTCGGATGAGGATCTGCGTGCCCTTTCCATGGATGCAACACAGCAGGACACCGTAAAACTGTCCCGCATCCGCAAGCTGGGCGCACAGGAAGTATATGAGATTTACCAGATGGCGCGATAAAAGGAGGAAAAACAGATGGCAAAAAAGAAAATCGCAGCACTGCTGATCGCAGCGGCCGTTGCGGCAGGAGGCTGGGCGCTTCCGGCAAGGGTAAGCGCAGCAGAAAATGACGGCACGGCCGTAACCTGGCAGCAGGATGAGACGGAAAGTTCCGAGCAGAATTCGGATGAGGAAGCGGCAGCGCAGGAGCAGAGCGGTACTTCGGAAAACGAGACGCCGGCTGTTACGATTCCAGGTGAGGACAACGAACAGGAGCCGGAAGAGAAACTTCCTGCCGGCTGGGTGAAACAGGAGGACGGAAGCTGGAAGTACAGAAAAGAGGACGGCACGATGGCCGCCAGCGAGTGGATCACCCATCTGAACCGGAGATATTATCTGAATGCAGACGAAATCATGTGCACGGGTCTTTCGATGGTCAACGGAAAGCTCTATTATTTTGAGAGCTGGGGCGGAGCCGGTTTCCAGGGCTGGAAAAAAGTCGGCGGGGCATGGTACTATCTGAACGAGGACGGAAGCGTCAAAACGAATGAATGGTTCGTTCACGACAAGAGAACATACCATGTAGATGAAAACGGTGTGATGAGCACCGGACTGCAGAAGATTGACGGAACGCTCTACTACTTCGAGAGCTGGGGCGGAGCCGGATTCCAGGGCTGGAAAAAAGTCGGCGGAACATGGTACTATCTGAATGAGGACGGAAGCCTCAGAACGAATCAGTGGTTTGTGCATGATAAAAGAACGTACCATGTAGACGCAGACGGTGTGATGAGTACCGGCTGGCAGACGATTGACGGCGTTGATTATTACTTTGAAAGCTGGGGCGGCATGCGCGTGAACGCCTGGGCGGCCAAGGGCAGTGACTGGTATTACATGGACAGCAACGGAACCCCAAAAGGGGAAGGCTGGCTGCTGTATGACAAGAACTGGTATTATCTGAGGCAGGACGGCAAAATGATGCACAGTGAATGGCTGTGGTATGATAATAACTGGTATTACCTGCAGAGCTGGGGCGGCATGTATAAGAGCCAGTGGGTAACGATCAAAGGCGCAACGTATTACTTCAGGAGCTGGGGCGGTATTTACAAGAACGGCTGGCAGGAAGTGGACGGAAAAACGTATTACTTCCGAAGCTGGGGAGGCATCTATAAGGATACCTACATCGACGGCTATTACGTTGATAAAAACGGTGTCCGCCGGAACAGCAAAAATATCTGCGTGGCAATCGACGCAGGACACCAGAGAAGAGGAAACAGCGAGAAAGAGCCGATCGGACCGGGATCATCGACCTATAAGGCGAAGGTTGCTTCCGGAACATGCGGTGTGGCAACTGGCATCAATGAGTATGAGCTGAACCTTGCGGTATCCTTAAAGGTACGCGATATCCTTGAGGAGCGCGGCTACGATGTTTACATGATCCGCGAGACGCACGACGTCAATATCAGCAATTCCGAGCGTGCAAAACTTGCCGCGCAGAACGGAGCAGACATTCTCGTGCGTGTACACGCGAACGGCGATTCGAACCAGTCGGTTTACGGAGCACTCACGATGGCACCGAGCAGCAGAAATACGTATCTTTCCGGTGATGTGGTCAGCAAGAGCCAGAAGCTCTCCCAGAAGATGATCGCAGCATTCTGCAAAGACACCGGTGCGAAGAACCGCGATGTGATTTACACCGATTCCATGAGCGGCATCAACTGGAGTACCATTCCGGTCACGATCATTGAGCTTGGCTTCATGAGCAATCCTTCCGAGGACCGTTTGATGGCAACCGAGGATTACCGAAACAAGATGGCACAGGGAATTGCGGACGGAATCGACGCATATTACGAATAAACAAAGGGACCTGCCTGAAATGGGCGGGTCCTTTTTGCATGCAAAAAAAGAAAGCGGAGCGAGTCCGCTTTCTTTTGGGAATCCATAGGATCAGATCTTATTTGTTGTTGTTTTTCTCCAGCTCCTGCATTTTCATCGCACGAACCTTCAGCGGCAGACCGAACAGTGTGATGAATCCGTCTGCATCGTGGTGATCGTAGAGATCGCCGGTGGTGAAGGAAGCAAGAGACTCATTGTACAGGCTGTACGGAGAAGACTCGCCGGCTTTGATGATGTTGCCTTTGAACAGTTTGAATTTTACTTCGCCTGTTACGTATTTCTGGGTTACATCAACGAATGCCTGGATTGCCTCGCGCAGAGGAGTGTACCATTTTCCTTCGTAAACAACCTCAGCAAGCAGGTTTCCGAGATCTTTCTTTGTTTTCAGGGTCTCACGGTCGAGAATCAGCTCCTCTAACTGCTCATGTGCAGCCATCAGGATGGTTCCGCCAGGAGTCTCATAAACACCGCGGGATTTCATGCCGACAACACGGTTCTCAACGATATCAACAATACCGATGCCGTGTTTTCCGCCCAGCTTGTTCAGCTCGGTGATGATTTCAGAAACTTTCATTTCTTTTCCGTTTAAGGTCTTCGGAACGCCGGCCTCAAAGGTCATGGTTACGTACTCGCCTTCGTCCGGAGCGTTTTTCCGGAGGAGTGGTCAGTACGAGAAGATCGTCGTAGTTCGGCTCGTTGGACGGATCCTCAAGCTCAAGTCCCTCATGGCTGATGTGCCACAGGTTACGGTCACGGCTGTAGCTGTGGTTTGCATCAAACGGAAGGTCGATGCCGTGTGCTTTACAGTAAGCCAGCTCGTCTTCACGGGACTGCATGGTCCATACATCGGTCATTCTCCAAGGAGCGATTACTTTGATATCCGGAGCAAGGGCTTTGATGCCGAGCTCGAAACGGATCTGGTCATTTCCTTTACCGGTAGCGCCGTGGCAGATGGCAACAGCACCTTCTTTTCTTGCGATCTCAACGAGTTTCTTTGCGATAACCGGACGTGCCATGGAAGTACCGAGCAGGTATTTGTTCTCATAAACAGCGCCTGCTTTTACGCACGGCATGATGAAGTCTTCACTGAACTCGTCGATAACGTTTTCGATATATAATTTGGAAGCGCCGGAAAGTTTTGCTCTCTCATCGAGGCCAACCAGCTCGTTTCCCTGGCCGCAGTCGATGCAGCAGCAGATTACTTCGTAGTCAAAGGTCTCTTTCAGCCACGGAATAATGGCAGTAGTATCAAGTCCGCCGGAATAGGCAAGTACAACTTTTTCTTTCATAATGTAAGATCCTCCTTGGATTTCTCGTGCACCTATATGCGCGGTGCATCGTCAATGACTAAAATATACATCATACGACAGGATTATGCAAGCTTTTTTCAGAAATTCAAAAAAAACTTGCATAATATACATTTGAGGTGTATACTTATGCAATCGACGGTATATGACAGCAGAAAACAAAGATTTTTCATTGAAAAAAGAAAATAATTGAGCTATCATAAAGAGAAAAGAAAAAATGTCCGGCAAGACAAGAAAACGGGCGAAAGAAAAAAGGAGAAAAAGGTATGATCAGAGCAGGAATTATCGGTTCTACAGGATATGCAGGAGGCGAGCTGGTGCGTATTCTCCTGGGACACAAAGATGTGGAGATTAAATGGTATGGTTCCAGAAGCTATATCGATAAGAAATATGCGTCGGTTTACCAGAATATGTTTCAGTTAGTAGACGATGTCTGCAAGGACGACAACATGGAGCAGCTTGCAAAGGAAGTAGACGTCATTTTTACAGCAACTCCGCAGGGACTCTGTGCTTCCCTGGTAAATGATGAAATTCTTTCGAAAGTAAAGGTCATCGACCTGAGCGCCGATTTCCGTATTAAAGATGTAAAAACGTATGAAGAGTGGTACAAGATCGAGCATAAATCCCCGCAGTATATCGACGAGGCGGTTTACGGACTGTGCGAGATCAACCGTGAGAAAGTAAAACAGGCGCGCATCGTGGCAAACCCGGGATGCTATCCGACCTGCTCAACTCTTTCGATTTATCCTTTATTAAAGGAAGATCTCATTGATGGCAACACCATCATCATCGATGCAAAATCCGGAACTTCCGGAGCAGGAAGAGGAGCGAAAGTGGACAACCTCTACTGTGAGGTCAATGAAAACATCAAGGCATACGGCGTTGCCGGCCACCGCCACACACCGGAGATCGAGGAGCAGCTTTCCTATGCAGCTGGCTACCCGATCACCCTGAACTTCACCCCGCATCTTGTTCCGATGAACCGCGGCATTCTCGTAACGGCATATGCATCCCTGAAAAAAAAGATGTGACTTACGAAGAGGTTAAAGCCGTTTATGATAAGTATTATGCCAACGAGCAGTTTGTACGTGTTCTCGATAAGGATGTCTGCCCGCAGACGAAATGGGTCGAGGGAAGCAACTATGTGGATGTCAACTTCAAGATCGATCCGAGAACGAAACGAATCATCATGATGGGTGCGATGGACAACCTGGTCAAAGGCGCAGCAGGACAGGCGGTACAGAATATGAACCTGATGTTCGGCCTGCCGGAAAACGAAGGCCTGTGCATGCCGCCGATGTTCCCGTAAAAAAGACAGAAGCAGACAACAGACGGAATTTACGAAAAGTGAGGATAAAAGAATGAAAAAGATTGAAGGAGGCATCACTGCTGCCAAAAGGTTTTCAGGCAGCAGGCGGCGCAGCAGGAATTTAAAAAACAGGGCGTAAAGGATATGGCACTTGTCTACAGCGAGGTACCGTGCGTAGCAGCAGGAACCTTTACTACAAACATCGTAAAAGCAGCTCCGGTCAAATGGGACCAGGAGATTGTATACAACCATCCAACCGCACAGGCAATCGTCTGCAACAGCGGAATCGCCAATGCATGCACCGGCGAGGAGGGCTATGGCTACTGCAGAAAAAACCGCAGAGGCAGCATCGGCTGCACTTTCCATTCCAGAGGACTCCGTTCTCGTTGCATCGACCGGTGTTATCGGAAAACAGATCCCGATCGATAAGATCGCAGCCGGCGTGGAAATGCTGAAACCGCAGCTTGCAGCTACAAGAGAAGCCGCAGCTACAGCAGCACAGGCGATCATGACAACCGACACCGAGCCGAAGGAAGTTGCTGTTCAGATCGAAATCGGCGGAAAAACCGTAACGATCGGCAGTATGTGCAAGGGCTCCGGCATGATCCATCCGAATATGTGCACCATGCTGAGCTTTGTGGCAACCGATGCCAATATTTCGAAAGAGATGCTGCAGAAAGCACTGAGCGAAGTCGTACCGGACACCTACAACATGGTTTCCGTAGACGGTGATACTTCCACAAACGATACCGTTCTCCTTCTGGCAAACGGTCTTGCCGGAAACCCGGAAATTACGGAAGAAAACGAGGATTACAAGATTTTCAAAGAAGCACTCTTTGAAGTCAATAAAACACAGGCGATGCACATCGCAGGCGACGGCGAGGGCGCAACCGCACTGTTCGAAGTGACGATTCAGGGAGCCGAGAGCAAAGAGCAGGCCGTGACACTGGCAAAATCCGTCATCACATCGAGTCTGACGAAAGCGGCAATCTTCGGCCATGACGCCAACTGGGGAAGAATCCTCTGCGCGATGGGTTACTCCGGAGCAAAATTCGATCCGGAAAATGTAGATCTCTACTTTGAGAGCGCAGCCGGAAAACTGCAGATTATCACGAAAGGTGTTGCCGTTGACTACAGCGAGGAGGAGGCAACGAAGATCCTCTCCGAGCCGAAAGTAACTGCGACCGCCGACATCCACATGGGAGAGGCGACAGCAACGGCATGGGGCTGCGACCTGACCTATGACTATGTAAAAATTAATGCGGATTACCGTTCTTAAAAAACATTCGGATGAAATTCTGAGGGAATACAACGAAAACGTGCCGGGAAATCGTATTTTCGGTACAGCAGAACCAGGAATCAAAAGAGGAGAGCGAGGAAAAAACTCATGGTAAATCAGATGTATCTGGACAAAGCAAATGTGCTGATCGAGGCACTTCCTTATATTCAGCGGTTCAATCGCAAAATCATTGTCATCAAATACGGCGGAAGCGCAATGGTGGATGAAGAGTTAAAGAGAAACGTCATCCAGGACGTGGTTCTTCTGAAACTGGTCGGCTTCAAACCGATCATCGTACACGGCGGCGGAAAGGAAATCAGCCGCTGGGTCGGAAAAGTCGGCATGGAACCGAAATTCGTCAACGGCCTTCGTGTAACGGATGCCGATACGATGGAAGTGGCAGAGATGGTGCTGAATAAGGTCAACAAAGAGCTTGTCACCATGATTCAGTCACTCGGAGTTAATGCTGTCGGTATCAGCGGAAAAGACGGCGGACTCTTAAATGTAGAGAAGAAGCTGTCCAAGGGCGAGGATATCGGCTTCGTTGGAAATATCAAGAACGTAAACCCGAAGGTGCTGTACGATCTTCTGGAGAACGACTTCCTTCCGGTTGTCTGCCCGGTAGGCATGGATGATGATTTCAATACTTACAATATCAACGCAGACGACGCGGCATGCGCCATCGCTGAGGCGTTAAATGCAGGAAAAACTGGCATTCCTGACCGATATCGAGGGTGTCTACAAAGATCCGAAGGATCCGGAGAGCCTGATTTCCGAGCTCCACGTACAGGAAGCAAGAGATCTCATCACAAATGGAAATGTCGGCGGCGGCATGATTCCAAAACTGCAGGGCTGCATCGATGCGATCGAGAACGGCGTATCGAGAGTCCACATCATGGACGGAAGAATCCCGCACTGCCTGCTGCTTGAGATCTTTACGAACAAAGGAATTGGTACGGCTATTTTAGGGGAAAACAAGGAGAAATTCAATCATGAAGACGAATGAGTATATGGAACAGACCGAGCAGTACGTGCTCCACACCTATAACCGGTTCCCGCTTGTGATCGACCACGGCGAGGGCGTTCATCTGTATGACACCGACGGAAAAGCATATCTGGACTTTGCGGCAGGTATCGCGGTATATGCGCTCGGCTACAGCAATGACGATTATCAAAAAAGCAGTGAAAGACCAGGTGGACAAAGTCATCCATGTTTCCAACCTGTTCTACAATGTTCCGATGGGCTCCGCGGCAGAAAAGCTGGCGAAGGCATCCGGCATGGATAAAGTATTCTTTACGAACAGCGGTACGGAGTCGATCGAGGGAGCCATCAAAGTAGCGAGAAAATACGCTTACTTAAAAGACGGCAGCAAAGATCACGAGATCATCGCGATGAACCATTCCTTCCATGGAAGAAGCCTTGGAGCGCTTTCTGTAACAGGAAATACGCATTATCAGGATCCGTTCAAACCGCTGATCGGCGGCATTAAATTTGCGGATTTTAATGATCTGGAGAGCGTAAAGGCACAGATTACCGACAAGACATGTGCGATCATCATGGAGACTGTACAGGGCGAGGGCGGTATCTATCCGGCAACGAAAGAATTTTTACAGGGCGTGCGCGATCTGTGTGACGAGCATGACATCCTGCTGATTCTCGACGAGATCCAGTGCGGTATGGGAAGAACGGGAAAACTGTTCGCATGGCAGGATTACGGCGTACAGCCGGATGTCATGACGTGTGCAAAAGCACTTGGCTGCGGCGTTCCGGTCGGCGCCTTCGTGCTGAATAAAAAGACGGCAGAGCATTCGCTCGTTCCGGGAGACCACGGAACGACATACGGCGGAAACCCGCTGGCCTGCGCGGCTGTCAATGCTGTATTTGAATGCTATGAGAAACAGCATGTCGTAGAGCATGTAGCAGAGACGGCTCCGTATCTGGAGAAAAATGCTGGACGAACTGGTGGAAAAATATGACTGCCTCGCAGCACGCCGTGGAAAAGGCTTTATGCAGGGCCTTGTCGTAACGGGCCGTCCGGTCGGAGAAGTCATCAACCGCGCGATTGAGAACGGACTTCTTGTGATTTCCGCCGGAAGCGACGTTCTTCGTATGGTACCGCCGCTTGTGATTACGAAAGATGACATCGATGAGATGATTGAAAAACTGGAGAAAGCATTACAGTAATGTGAAATAGACAGCCGTCTGGTTTCCTAGGCAGGAGACCGGGCGGCTGTTTTCCTGCTGTCCCTGAGTTCTGTATAAAAACGGGGAAAAAATGGAATAGTATAAAATGTACTCTCGGAGCCTTTCTGCACTTGCTTTTATGGCCGATTTTCCGCCAGCTGCACCCAAATTTCATCAACGTACGCACCGCGTACGCCTCAGAAATTTGGGCACAATTGACAAAAATTCTTCTCGTAAAATCAAGCGCAGAAAGACTCCGAGAGTACATAAAAAAAGCAGCAGGAGGAAAAAGTCAATGGCGGGAATTTTAAACCAGCGCTGCTCTCCGGAGCGCTGATGAGTATTCAGGGCGTTTTCAACACAGAGGTGACGAAACAGACGAGTACATGGCTGGCGGCCGGCTGGGTGCAGATTAGTGCGTTTGCCGTCTGTCTTGCGGCATGGTGCATCACCGGGAGGGAGCCGATCGGGGATTTGTTCCGCGTAAAGCCGTGGTATCTGCTGCTCGGCGGGGCAATTGGCGCGTTTATCACGATCACGGTTATCTGGAGTATGGCAGGGCTCGGCCCGGCGAAGGCGGCGATGCTGATCGTCATTTCCCAGCTTGCGGCGGCGTGGCTTATTGAACTGTTCGGACTTTTCGGCATGGAAAAAACAGATTTCACCGTGCGCAAGCTGCTCGGCATGGCAGTGGCAGTTGTGGGAATTGTAGTGTTTCAGTGGGAATAACGATTAAGATTTCTACTTGTATTTTATGGTTTCTTCGATACAATAGAAACGTAGTTATGCGTACACAAGGGACCCTTGCGCGTCAGATACGAAGCGGAAGGGAGTACACAGCATGAAATTGAAAAAATCAGCAGAACAGAGGCAGAAAACATGCAAAAATACTGGCGGCGATGCTGGTTTTTTTCGCTCTGCGGATGCAACCACAGGGATACAGAATACAAACTGTCAGATAGCACAGGCGGGAGCACGGCGGAAACCGTTTTCGGGAATCAGAAGGAAGTGGATGAGGAGCAGACGGTTTCCGAAAAAACGCGCCGGAGAAACCACAGGCATTCCGGAAAAAGCGTGAGGCACAGGAGGCAGCACCGGAAGAAACAGTGCAGGTTTATATCTGCGGTGCGGTCGCTTCCCCCGGGTGTCTACACGCTGCCGGGCGGAAGCCGCGTAGTGCAGGCTGTGGAAGCGGCAGGCGGATTTCTGCCGGATGCTGAAGAAAAAATTCCTCAATCTTGCACGGAAAATCGAAGACGGAGAGCAGATCACCGTCTGGACGCGCGAGGAGGCAGAAAACATGGAAATCACGGAAACGCCGCAGCAGAATACGGGCGGCACGGAGCAGGCTTCCGGTTCCGGCAAAGTCAACCTGAACACGGCCGGAAAAGAAGAACTGATGACACTCTCCGGCATCGGAGAGAGCCGTGCGGATGCCATCATTGCCTACCGCGAAGCAAACGGCCCGTTTGGTTCGATTGAGGAGATTATGAACATTGAGGGCATCAAGGAAAAGATGTTTGAAAAGATAAGGGGTTCTATCGAGGTTTAGAACAAGAAGGAGAAGAAAATGGACAAAGAAAGTTCTTGTAGTTGATGATGAAAAACTGATCGTAAAAGGAATCCGCTTCAGCCTGGAGCAGGACGGCATGGAGGTTGACTGCGCATACGACGGCGAGGAAGCACTCTCCATGGCAAAAGAAAAAGAATACGATATGATCCTTCTGGATCTGATGCTGCCAAAGCTGGACGGGTTGTCCGTCTGCCAGCAGATCCGTGAATTTTCCAACGTTCCGATCGTCATGCTGACCGCAAAGGGCGAGGACATGGACAAAATCCTGGGACTGGAATACGGCGCAGATGATTACATCACAAAGCCGTTCAACATTCTGGAAGTAAAAGCACGCATCAAGGCCATCATGCGCCGTGCGGCCCGCCAGGAGCCAAAAGAAGAGAAAGCAAAAGTCGTACAGGTGAAAGACCTGCGGATCGACTGCGAGAGCAGAAGAGTCTTCATCGGAGACCGCGAGATCAATCTGACTGCGAAGGAGTTCGATGTGCTCGAGCTTCTCGTCTTCAATCCGAACAAGGTGTACAGCAGAGAGAACCTGCTGAACATTGTCTGGGGCTATGAGTACCCGGGCGACGTGCGCACCGTAGATGTACATATCCGCCGTCTGCGCGAAAAGATTGAGAAAAATCCAAGTGAACCGAAGTACGTTCACACAAAGTGGGGAGTTGGTTACTATTTCCAGGCTTAAAAACAAAGAAAAATGGAAGTTTCTGCGGAGTCTGCGCTTCCGCATCACGGTGATTCTTGTGATCATCGGCATTGTACCGTGTGTGATCCTTGAGAAGAGCATCGTAAACAGCTATGAGGACCGTGCGGTATCGGTGCGCAGCATTACCGTAAAAAATCAGTGCGATATTATCTGCAACCAGCTCATCCAGCAGAATTACATGGAAGATCCTGGATCGGATGTCATCAACGGACAGCTCAGTATGCTGACAAATATCTACGGCGGCAGAATCCTGATTATCGATCAGGATTTCCGCGTCATCAAAGATACGTACGATATGGACCGCGGAAAGACGATTATCTCGCAGGAGGTCATCCAGAGCTTTCAGGGCAAGGAGACGAGCCAGTACGACCGGAAAAACAGCTATCTGGAAATGACGGTGCGGATTCAGAATACCGAGACGAAGGAGACGCTCGGCGTTATGCTCGTCAGCATTTCGACGGATGAGATCCGTGCGAATATGAAAATTCTGGAGACGAAGGGAATGACGATTCTTTCGATCATTGCGCTTCTCGTGCTGGCTTTTTGGCTATCTGCTCGCGGGCATTCTGATGAAGCCGTTCCAGAAGGTCACCCGTTCCATCGAGGACATCACCGACGGCTATCTCGACGAAAGCATTTCTGTTCCGGATTACCTCGAGACAGAGCTGATCACGGACGCATTCAACAAGATGCTGACCCGCGTCCGTACGCTCGACGATTCCCGCCAGGAATTTGTTTCGAACGTCTCGCATGAGTTAAAGACGCCGCTTGCGTCCATGAAGGTTCTGGCGGATTCGCTGAACGGGCAGGAGGGCGTTCCGGTGGAACTTTATCAGGAGTTCATGCAGGATATTACCTCGGAGATCGACCGCGAAAACCAGATTATTACCGACCTTTTGTCGCTGGTCAAGATGGATAAAAAGGTGGCAGACCTCAATATCACCCAGGTCAATATCAACGAGCTGTTAGAGCAGCTGCTGAAGCGGCTTCATCCGATTGCCGCACAGAAAAATGTGGAGCTCATTCTCGACAGCTTCCGCCCGGTCAATGCGGAGGTGGATGCGACGAAGCTCTCGCTGGCGTTCTCGAACCTGATCGAAAACGGCATCAAGTACAACAACGAGAATGGATGGGTGCGTGTATCCTTAAATGCGGATCACAAATATTTCTACGTGACGGTGGCAGACTCCGGCATCGGCATCCCGGAGGAGTCGATTGCGCATATCTTCGAGCGTTTCTACCGCGTGGACAAGTCCCACTCGCGGGAAATCGGCGGAACCGGCCTTGGCCTTGCGATTGCGCGGAGCGCGATTGTCATGCACCGGGGAGCGATCCGTGTATACAGCAAAGAAAACGAGGGAACGACATTTTCCGTGCGGATTCCTCTGAATTACGTGATGTAGGAGGTGGCGCACATGAAACGGATACTTGGCGTACTGCTGGCCGGCGTGCTGCTTCTTAGCGGCTGCGGGCAGTGGCAGAAGAGCCAGAAGGAGTCGGCGTATCACCTGTACTGCCTGGACAAAACCGGCACAACACTGGTGCAGGAGCCGTATGAACCAAAAGAAGGAACGGATCAGAAACTGATCAAGGAGCTGGTTGACGCGCTGCAGGAGAAACCTGCCAAGGACGGAAACCAGGCACTTCTTTCCAATGGGATTTCCATCAAGACGTATACGCTGGAGAACGGGCTCCTTACGCTGAACTTAAGCGGAGAATACGGAGAGCTTGCGCGGCCGCAGGAGGTTTTGGTGCGTGCAGGACTGGTGCGTACCTTTGTGCAGGTTCCGGAGGTGGAGCGCGTGACGCTTCTGATCGACGGGGATCCGTTAAAGGATTCCAAAGGACGCGAGATCGGAACGATGACGGCGGACAGCTTTCTGGAAAATTCCGGAAGGGAAATTTATCAGTATCAGTATGCGACGCTGACACTGTATTTTGCAAATGAAGCAGGCGATCATCTTGTGAAGGAGACGCGGCGGGTGCCGTACAGTACGAACATTCCGCTGGAGCGGGTCGTGGTGGAGCAGCTGATGAAGGGACCGAAAGAAGACGGCCATTATGCAGTGCTGCCGGATACGATGAATGTCTTAAGTGTCACGACATCCGATCGGATTGCCTATGTGAATTTTGACAAATCTTTTAAGGATTCTGCGCTTTCGAGTGTGGCGGAGCAGATTCCGATTTACGCGGTGGTGGATTCCATCACGGCGAACTGTAAGGTGGATAAGGTGCAGTTTTCCATCAACGGAGAGAGCGATGTAACCTTCCGTGAAACGATGAAACTCAATCAGTTCTACGAGGAAGACCTGTCTTATCTGGAGGAAAAAGATACATGAGAAAACGGCCCATGTGCCTGGCGTGTCTTGGATTCATGCTGGTGCTTGTGCTGCTGCGGATTGCGGGCGTGCCTCTTGGCACGCCTTTTTGCTGACCCCAAATACGAAAACAAAGCGCAGCAGGGCAGGAAGGTGTGGATTGCAGGGACAATTGAAACGTATGAGAAAAAGAGCAGCAACAACGGGTATGTGCTGCGCGGGGAGGGAAGCAAAGGGAAAATTTATCTGCTCGCAAAGCGGGGAGATCTGCCGGTCGGAGCCGCTGTGCGGGTGCACGGAACTGTAAAAAAGCCGGAAAGCCCGCGCAATCCGGGGATGTTTGATGAGAAAACATATTATGAGGGAAAAGGATGTGCGTTTTACGTGATTTCGGAGCGGGAGGAAGTTGTGGATGCCGGGCGGTGGAATCTCGGCGAAGCGCTCCGGCTGGAGCGGGAGCGGTGCTGTGCCGTTTTAAAAGAAATGATGCCGGAGGAGGAGGCAGGTGTGCTTTCTGCGATGCTGCTCGGGGAACGGTCGGAACTCACGGAGGAGACGTATCTGGCGTATCAGCAGAGCGGTCTGCTGCACCTGATTTCCGTTTCCGGCATGCATCTGATGCTGCTCGGCATGGCACTCCGACGGCTGCTGATGGCGCTGCATCTGCCGAAAACTTCCGCGTCTCTGGCAGCGGCCGCCGGTATGGTGCTGTATGGCATGTTTACCGGCAGCGGAACGGCGACCGTGCGTGCAGTGGTGATGTTTGCGGTGCGGATGGGAGCTGTCGCAGTGGGAAGGACGTATGATTCCTTAAGTGCGCTCTCTCTTGCGGCAATTCTGATGCTGGCAGAAAACCCCTCGTATCTGGAGCAGAGCGGGTTCTGGCTTTCGTTTGGAGCAGTAACAGCCATTTCCGGGGTTTATCCGGTTCTGGCGGGGAGAAGGCGGAACGGAAGAGACGCGGGGGAAAAAACGGGGATTGGAAAAGCTTGCGGCGAAAGGAAAAGAGGCTGCGATGGTGTACCTTTTCCCTGCAGCTTGTCATGATCCCGCTGCAGGCGTGGTATTTTTATGAGATTCCGCTCTTTGCGTTTCTGCCGAATCTGTTTGCAGGAGCTGTCATGACGGCGGTGCTGCTGACGGGTGCTGCGGGGCTTCTGGCGGGACTGGCAAGCGTGAAAGCGGGAAGTGTTGTTCTGCTTCCGGCGCGGTTCCTGCTCACACTTCTGCGGCAGATGACAGCGGCGGTCGTACAGATTCCGGGAAATGTGTGGATCTGCGGTCAGCCGGAAAAATGGCAGATGGCAGGATATGGAATCATTCTGACCGGTCTTCTGGTGATACTGTATGTGCGAAAACGAAAACGGGAGATGAATCCGGATGGGGCAAAACGAACAGGTGCGCAGGCACGAAAGCGGGAGCGGATGCTCTTTGGTATTACCATGCTTTTTTGCCTGTGTTCTGCATTTTTTACCGTCCCCGGGAAACGTTTTCCATTACAGCGCTGGACGTCGGCCAGGGCGATTCGCTGGTGGTGGAGAGCGGCCGTTTTGTGATGCTGAATGACGGCGGGAGCAGCAGTGCGTCTGCGATCGGGGAAAAAAGGATTCTCCCATATCTGAAACAGCGCGGCATTGCCGCTCTTGATGCCGTTGTTGTCACGCACCCGGACGCAGATCACACGAACGGAATCCTCGAACTGCTGGAGCTGATCGGGGAGCAGAAAACGGCGCTTCGCATCCGCCATCTGTTCCTGCCTGTGTGGATGAAAGGAAGCGAAAAAGAAAATCCTTTTATTTTAGCCGCACAAAAAGCGGGAATTATGGTAGAATATCTAAAAAAGGGAGACGAGATCCGTGCAGGAGAACTCACCGTATCGGTACTTCATCCGGGAGCGGGCGAAGACTATACGGGAGAGGAAAACGCCGGAAGTGTTGTATTACGGCTTTCCTGCGGTGCCTGCCGCGCACTTCTGACGGGAGATCTGGAGGGAAGCGGAGAAGAAGAGGTCCTGGGGGCGGCAGAGCGGTGCCAGATTTTAAAGGTGGCGCACCACGGCTCGAGAAATTCAACGAGCGAGGCATTTCTGAACCGCATACAGCCGCAGATCAGCCTGATTTCCTGCGCGTGGCCGGGACGGTACGGCCATCCGCACCGGGAGCTGCTGGAGCGGCTTCGTGCCTGCAAAAGCCATATCTACGGAACACCGGTGGATGGAGCCGTGACAGTACAGCTGAAGCGTGACCGCCTGGCGGTTCACGGATACCGGTCGGATGTGGAATTTCCCGTCTCCTGAATGGTCAAAAGCTCCGGCTGCTGCGGCACTGCGCAAACGTGCTTCTGCCGGAACGAAAGAAAGAGGATGGAATGAAAAGCATTTTAGAAGATATCAAAACGCAGAATTTTAAGCAGGCCTACCTGCTCTACGGAGAAGAAGCCTATCTGAAGCATCAGTATAAAAAGCAAGCTGAAAAACGCACTGCTGCCGGAGGACGACACGATGAATTTCTCCCGCTTTGAGGGAAAAGGAACCGAGATTCCCAAAGTGATTGACCTTGCGGAGACGATGCCGTTTTTTGCGGACCGCCGTGTGATTCTGCTGGAAAATACAGGATTTTTCAAAAACAAAGCCGACGCGCTGGCAGACTACATGGGATCCCTGCCGGATTATCTGGTGCTGATCTTCGTGGAGGAGGAAGTCGATAAGCGGAACCGTATGTACAAGGCGGTGCAGAAGCAGGGAAGAGCAGTGGAATTTGCTCGTCAGGACGAAAAGACGCTGATGACCTGGGTACTCGGCATGATGAAAAAATGAGGGAAAAAAGATCACGCGCCAGGATATGGAAGATTTTCTGGAAAAGACGGGCACGGATATGGGAAATATCTCGCAGGAGCTGGAAAAAGCTGCTCAGCTATACGATGGGAAGAGATGTGATCACGCGGGCGGATATCGAGGCAGTCTGCACAACGCAGATTACGAACCGGATTTTCGAGATGATCCGCGCGGTAACGGAGAAGAAACAGCGGAAAGCGCTCGATCTGTATCAGGATCTGCTGGCTTTAAAGGAGCCGCCGATGCGGATTCTCTTTCTGCTGGCACGCCAGTTTAATCTGCTGCTGCAGGTCAAAGAGCTGCTGGCAGAGCACTGCGATCAGGCGACGATCGCAAAACGGACGGGACTGCAGAGTTTCGTTGTGCGGAACTATATTCCCATGTCGCGCCAGTATGCGGCGGAGGAATTAAAAGCGGCGGTCAATGACTGCGTGCAGATGGAAGAGGACGTGAAGACGGGAAAAATTTCCGATCTGCTGAGCGTGGAGCTGCTGATTACGAAATACAGCAGGGCGGCGTAAGAGCAGAGTTTTCTAAAAATGAACAAGGCGTATCGGCCAGTTTTCCTGTACCGGTACGCCTTGTTCTGTGTTTATCAAAAGATCTGTCGCGGCGCACTCTTTTGGTAAGCATAAAAAAATGAACCCAGCCACATGACGGTATGACTAAGTTCTCTTTGGTTTATATCTTTATTATGCGATTGAGTTTACAGCTTTGCTCAGATTGGATACTTTTCTGGCAGCGTTGTTTTTATGATAAACGCCTTTAGAAGCAGCCTTGTCGATGGTAGAGATCGCATTTACTAATGCAGCAGCAGCAGCCTCTTTATCGTTTGCAGCAACAGCAGCATCTACCTTTTTTCATAGAAGTCTTAACTGCAGAACGGATTGCTTTGTTGCGGTCTGCCTTTGTCTGATTTACCAGGATTCTTTTCTTTGCGGATTTAATGTTAGCCAAACTGTACACCTCCAATATTTTTAAAATTAATGTGATTTAAGGGATGTTATTCAATGGAACAGACACGGGCGCTCCACTGAAACATGCTTTATTATCCTATAATATTTCGCATGGTTTGTCAATACATATTTTTGGAAAAAAGTTGCAAAAATCTACAACAAAAATACAGGAGAAGGAGAAAAGTATGATAGGAAAGTATAGGATGCGGACAGACCTGGCGATGGAGAATCAGGAAAAATTTCGAGAGGGACCATGTGGAGATCTCCGGGGTCGAGATTGAGAAGAAGAAAAGAAAGGCGGAAATTCAGACAACCATTGTGAAAATCACATCGGAGCAGGGTGCAAAATGATGGGAAAGCCGAAAGGGACGTATGTGACGATCGAAGCGCCGCTGCTTTTGACGGCAGACGAGGAGGAGAGCCGGAAAGCGGCGGAGGAGTTTTCCCACTGTCTGATGGAAATGGTGCCGGAAGCGTGCGGATCCGTTCTTGTGGCCGGCCTCGGCAACCGCGGCATCACGCCGGATGCGCTCGGGCCGGAGACGGTGGAGCAGCTTAACGTTACGCGCCATCTGGTGCGCACCTACGGGAAGAAGGGCCGGGAAGTGAGTGCCCTTGCTCCCGGCGTTATGGCACAGACGGGCATGGAGGCAGTGGAAATCCTGCGCGGAACGGCAGAACAGACCCATCCAGATGTGATTCTCGCCGTGGATGCCCTTGCAGCATGCAGTATTCACCGGCTGAACTGTACGATCCAGCTTGCCGACACCGGAATCTGGCCGGGCTCGGGCGTCGGAAACCACCGCAATGCCTTAAATCAGGAGACGCTCGGCGTGCCGGTCATCGGAATCGGTGTGCCGACCGTTGTAGGGGCAGGAACGATCGTCCACGATGCCGTCGCAGGCGTTCTGGAATCGCTGGAGGAGTCCGAGATGGATGAATTTCTGGGAGAAGTCATTTCACCGGCGCTCGAAAGCCTTTACGTGACGACAAAAGAGATCGACGAGATGGTCCGCCGCCTGGCCGGGGTTCTTGCGGCAGGTATGAATCAGGCATTTTCCGGGGAACTGTAACATATCATGAATATGGTGATAATATGTGGAATGCCAGGCGAAATGGACGATGGTTCGGATGGGGATGTCTTTTCCTGTCCTGCAGTATACTGCTGTTCCGCAGTGCAGCGGTTCTCCGGAAAAATCATTTCTTAGAGGGGAAAGTTCTGCTGCAGCGGGCGGCAGCACAGGCGGAGCAGTTATCCGTGGATGTGATGATGCCGCTTCTTTTTTATGACGGAAAAGAGGACGGAAGGGGATGGATGGAAAATCTCCTCGCGGCAGTGCGGGATCAGATACCGGCGCTTCGGGAGGGAAGCACGGCAGAAAATACGCTGTCTGCCGGGACAGAAGCAGCGGAAACGGATACGGCGAAGCAGGATTCGAATCCGGGACCGGGAGCAGAAAGAGGGCAGACAGAATCGAAGGAGCAGGGAACTGAGGAAGATCAAAAGGATGGAACTCAAAAAGATGAAACTCAAAAAGATGGAATGGAAATCACGGAGCCGGAGCAGACGGAAACAGGAATCACAGAACCGGCAGCCGGAGAGTCGGCATCAACGGCAGAACCCGAAGCGCCGCAGTCTGTCCCGGAGGAGACCATCGAAACCGGCGGCGCACCGCGTGAGATTCTCTACCCGGAGGCCGACACGATTCAGGAGACAATTTCCCCTGACCTTCTTGCTGACCCGCAGGCGCTCCTGAACCGCTTCTTCGTTGTCGATCCCAACACTTCGGTCCTGCCGGGCGAGATCGACGGCAGCACCCTGCTCGGAAAAGACCTGACCCTGCCGGAAAATGCCGAAGGCCCGCAGATTCTGATCTATCATACCCATTCGCAGGAAACCTTCGCCGATTCCCGTCCCGGGAGAAAGAGCGGACACGGTAATCGGCCTCGGTGATGATCTGCAGGAGCTTCTGGAAAAGCAGTACGGATACGAAGTGCTTCATATTACAGAGGCATTTGACATGAAAGAAGGCTGTCTCGAGCGGAGCCGCGCCTACAACTACGCGGAGCCGGTCATCGCAGCGGCGCTGGAAGAACACCCGTCCATTCAGGTCGTGATCGACCTGCACCGGGACGGGGTCAATGGTTCAAAACGTCTTGTGACAGAAATCAACGGAAAGCCGACCGCGCAGATCATGTTTTTCAACGGCCTTTCCCGCACGAAAGAAAGCGGCGAACTGACAAGCCTGCCCAATCCGTATCAGGCGGAAAACCTTGCATTTTCCTTTCAGATGGAGTATGAGGCAAAATCAGTATTATCCCGGCTTTTCCGCGCTGTATCTATTTAAAAGGCTACCGCTACAACCTCCATCTCCGCCCGAGATCTGTTCTTCTCGAGGTTGGTGCGCAGACGAATACGGTCGAGGAGGTGAAAAATGCAATGGGGCCGTTTGCGGATATCCTGCATAAGGTTCTGTCGGGCAAAAGTCCGGCATCAGGCGGATAAATTTATCTTGCTTTTTTGAGTGGAATTTCGTATCATACAAAATAGACATGAGATAAAATTGATATTTAACCCGTGAAAAGA
>ENA-OQHD01000088-OQHD01000088.1-human-gut-metagenome-genome-assembly--contig:-NODE-88-length-39593-cov-22.557721_pt1 | contig 39593 bp, 27 predicted proteins | sample MGYA00242560_ERZ504711 | MGnify/ENA primary metagenome ERZ504711 (study PRJEB26092, sample SAMD00036198) | human gut metagenome | host: Homo sapiens | study: EMG produced TPA metagenomics assembly of...
CCCATCCACAACCGCAATCCAGTCGCCGTAGCCTTCCTCGGCCATGCGCGAGCGCGGCACGAAGCGCAGGGCGGCGGAATTCATGCAGTAGCGCAGGCCGCCGCGGTCGGCCGGGCCGTCGGTGAACACGTGGCCCAAGTGAATCTGTGTGTCCGACGTGCGCACTTCGATGCGGTCGCGGCCCGGAATGCGGTGGTCCTCATGCTCGGTCAGCAAGTCACCGGCAATCGGGCGGGAGAACGCGGGCCAGCCGCAGCCGGAATCGAATTTGTCTTGCGACGAGAACAGCGGTTCGCCACTGACGATGTCCACGTAGATGCCGGGCTCAAACTCCTCGTCATACTCGTTGACGAACGGGCGCTCGGTAGCGGCGTTCTGCGTGACCGCGAACTGCTCAAGCGTCAGATCCCAGATGCGTTCCACGTACTTCTGACGGCGTTTTACGTTCGCGATTGCGGCGATCGGTACATGGCAGTAGCCGCCGGGGTTGTTCACCAGATAGTCCTGATGGTGTGCCTCGGCCGGGTAGAAGTTGCGCAGCGGTTCGACCAGTACGGCCGGGCGCTGCGGCTGGCGGTCGACCAGCTGCTCCAGAGCCGCCACATACACGGCGCGCTGCGTCTCGTCCGTGTAGAACATGCCGGTGCGGTACTGCCGGCCGCGGTCCTCGCCCTGCTGGTCCACGGAGAACGGGTCGATGACCTCCAGGAACAGCAATGTCAGCGTCCGCAGGCTGACCTGTGCCGGGTCAAACTCGACTTTCACGGTTTCGGCCGCATCGGTGCCGCCCGCGCAGACCTGCTCGTAGGTCGGCGATTCGACGGTGGATTGCGCGTAGCCGACCGTGGTGTCCGTGACGCCGTCGACGTTCTGGAAGTAGCGCTCCAGCCCCCAGAAGCAGCCGCCGGCGAAGTATGCGGTTTGCGTATTCCCGTCATTGTGTTCGTTACGTTCGCTCATACGCCCCACGTTACTACGTCGAGGCGGCTCGCGATGCAGTCAACGACACCTCTGCACCGGCAAAACCGCTTTCGAGGGGCTGATTCGGCCTTCGCAGGAGGTCTACTCCCGTTTCAAGGGGCTGGTCGGCAGCTAGACCGCATGTAAAAGCCCATCCGCGTCAACGCCATTCCGCCGATTTTGGAGCGTGAATACTCGGCCATCAGCCCCTCGAAGCGGGAGTAGACCTCCCGGAGAGGCCAAATCAGCCCCTCGAAACGGAGATAGCGCCTTCTGCGCCCTTCTCGCTGGGCTTTCGCCGCTCAAAGAGGTACATTCGGGCTTCTGCAGAATGCTTTCTCCGTTCAAAGAGGTACTGAATACGGGAAACCCCGAGTACAAACGCCGTCATTGCAACGCTCATACTCGGGATTTCAGAGTTTAGGTATCTCTTTGAAGGCAGTTAGCTGTCCGCAAGAGGCCAAATGTACCTCCTGAAAGCAGATAGCCCGTCTCAGGCTCGAATCGGCTAGCCTGCGTACCCGTGTGCACACCTTCACGACCGCAGCGTACTGAGCATGCCGGCCACTTCGGCGGGCGTCACGCTGGGCACGTAGGCGCGCACCACCGCGAGCCCGATCTGCGGCAACGCCGCCGGGTCCGGGTAGCACACGTAGACCGGCGCTTCGGAGGGCTGGAACTTGCGCTTGAAGTTGAACAGCGAGTGGAAGCCGTAGGCGGGTTCCATCCAGTCGGCCACGATCTGCAGCGCGTGTTGGAGCACCTGCGTGCCTTCGCCGGCCGCCACCCCACCTTCCCGGGCATTGTCTCGCTCGGGGTTCATGCCGGCCAAGGGTGCCGCGGACAGGCTCATGAACTCCACGGCATGCTCAGGATCCGCAAGCCCCTCGTCGCGCAGGCGCTCGGCCATGCGCGCGATCAGGAACTCCATAATGCCGTTGGGACTGTCGGTGCGATGGCGCATGAAGTCCAGCGTCCAGCCGACGATGCGCCCGTCGCGCCAGGTGGGCAGCCAGCTGGTGACGCCCAGCACGCGCCCGTCCGCGTCGATGGCGTAAAGCAGCCGCACGCGCGGGTCGCGCAGTTCCTCGACACCGCCGAGCGTGAACTTCATTTCCGGCAGCGCCTTGAGCTGCGCCCACTCCTCGGAGATGTCCTCGATCTGCTCGCGCACATCGAGCGACGCTTCCAGGAACGTGGACTGCACATCGGTCACGCCGTCGCGCTTGGCCTTGTTGATGGCGGTGCGCACATCCTGCCATTTCTTGCCGGTCGTCTTCCAGCCGCGCGGGTCCACGACCATTTCGCTGCCGACCTCGATGGAGCTCCAGCCGGCCTCCAGCAACGCGTCGCGCTGTTCGCGATGCACGCTGTAGAACACCGGCGAAAGCGACCGCTCCACGCAATACTGGGTGAAGCCGGTCAGGTCGTCCATCCACTCGGAGGGCTCGCCGAACGGCCCGGTGCAGGTCAAGGCGATGCCGTTGAGCACGCGATATGCCACGGCCGATTTGCCCGTGGGCGAGAGCCAGTAGCTGTTGCCTTCCCACGTAGTCATGAAGCTCATCGATTCGCCGCCGGTTTCGACCAGCCGCTCGGCGCGTGCCTGCGCCCGCTCGTTCGATTCGCTCACGTCGCTCATCCAGCGGATCACCACGACCAGTACCACGATCCAGAACACCAGGCCGACGCCCTGATACACGATCGAGGCCATCGGGGTACGCGGCACGAACGACAACTTCATATGGCTCAGGAAGCCGATGGGCAGGAAGCGCCCCGGCAGTTCGGCCAACAGCGACGAGGCCGTGGCACGCGGCGAGAATTCATCCGGCTGGGCGATGCCGTACATCAGGTACACGGCGGCGCACGCCAGCAGAACCAGCACGATGGCGCCGACGCCGCCGATCAGTCGCCGCCAGCCGACGCGAATCGGGAAATGCTTCAACGCCGCAGTCAAGGCGACGGCAAAGAACAGCGGCGGCAAGGCGTTCGCCACGCAGGCGGTGATCGCGCCGTGCTGCAGCAGTGAGGTCATGCCGTCCGGCGCAAAGCTCAGCGGCACGATCAGGTAGTAGGCGATGGCTACTCCCGCAGTGAACAGGTTGATGGCCACGGCGCAGGTGGCCGCGAACCGACGGCCGCGATACAGGCCCCACGCCAGCACCAGGGTCACGGCGGTGGGCAGCAGCGAACGCAGTACCGCGCCCGGCATCGAGGCTCGCAATAGGTCGAATTGCAGGAAGCAGCCGCTGTGCGTGGCGCCGGCCAGGCAGCGCGCGAGCGTGCCGTCGTCAACGGAGACCGGACTCATGAGCAGGCCGACCGTGCTGAGCGGCCCCGCGTGATTATGCGAGGTGATGGCGATGATCGGCCCCAGCGCCAGCACCACGGCGATGGCCGCAAACATGCGCCGCGCCTCGAAGGAGGTGCTGCGCAGCCAGTGCCAGCCGGTCTCGGCATGCGCGGGCGGCCCGGCCATCACGCGGCCGGCCGCGTGTCCGATCAGCGCGGCGGCGAGAATGCAGTAATCGCCAGGATTGCCGCTGTAAAGCAGCGCGACCAGAATCGCCACGTAGCCGATCAGCCGAATACGCCGCCGCAACAGATGGCTGCAGAACGCGCTGGCCGCCATAAGCGCGCCGACCGGCAACACCAGCGGGCTCAGGGCGAACTGCATGCGGGAGACGAATTGGGAGTCCTGGAACAGCCATCCGGCCGCCGCACACAAGGTCAGGCCCACGATCACGCCGCCGAGCGCGCAGGCGAGCGCGGTGCCGACGGTACGTGCGCGGCCAAGCCACGGCTCGGCGATTGACAGCATGACGAGCCACAGCGCGGCATCAAGAATGAGCTGGATGACGCCGCGCGCCAAGAACAGCGTGCAGAAGAGTTTGCCGAAATCGAATTCGGCCATGCTGGTGTCGAGCCGCAGCGGGAACGCGAATCCGGCCATCGCGACCACCAGCCACACCACCAAGTTCAGCACCACCAGCGCCACCGTGGCAGTGATGGCCAGTCGATGACCGTCCGCCCACTGTCGCACGTCGCCGGCCAGTTCGCGCCAGCTTTCCGCCGCATGACTGTTGTGCTTACGCGATTCTTCGCTCATTGCAACACCTCCACTTGTGGGTACTCCTTCAACGATTTCGCCATCTCGCCCAAGCCGGTCCGTTCGCCAAACCAGTCGAGACCGGGCCGCCAGACCGCCTGCACCGCGTGCCAGTCGTGGCCGGCGCCGGGCACGATCAGCTCGGTGACCTCCATGCCGGCTTTGCGCGCGGCGGCGGCGATCGTGCGCATGTTGCTAATCGATTCCTTGTCCCGTTCGCCAGCACCGGTGAACAGCGCCTGCTCAGATGTGCCGCTGGAGGCGATGGCGTTGACCGGCACCTGTTCGTCGTATGCCTTGCGGTCGCCGGCGAAATACTCTTGGACCATCTTGCCGACGCTGCCGTTGGTCGGCTTGAGTTCGCCGTCCACCGGCAACATCGCGCCGTAGATTTCGGGATGACGCGGGACGAGCTGCGTGGTGCAGGTGCCGCCTTGCGAGAACCCACCCATCGCCCACATGCGGGCCGACTTGGCCACGGGCAGCATCTTCTTGGCCCAGTTCACCACGTCTGTGGTGAGGTAGGTTTCGGCGTTGCCTTGCGTGGTGTCGGCGCACAGGCTGTTGTGCGTGGCCTCGCCGTTCTGGTCGGGCACGAGCACGATCGGCGCGAGCCCGTCATGTTTGGCGGCGTACGCATTCATCGTGGCGGCGATGTTGCCGGCGTCGATGAGGCGACTGGGGCTACCGGGCTGCCCGGCCAACAGCTCCATCACTGGCAAGGCCGGCGGACGGTCGGACAGCGCGGCAGGCGGCAGGTAGATCATCGCCTTGCGGGCCGTGAAGTTGGATTCGGTGTTCGGAATGTCGACGGTGAGCACCTTGCCTTGGCTGGGCATGGACGGCAGGCTGCCCTTCCGCGCCTTGCTATGCCAGTCGCTGACACTCATCGCGGCCTTGTGTACCTCGATTGAGCCGAGCGAGGCGTACGGCGTGTAGCCGACGAGGGTGCCGATGGTCTGGTATTCGCCGTAAATCGAGTCCACGCCGAGCGCGGTGGACAGCAGCACCAGCGGCACCAGCACGACGGCCAGCGCACGGCGGACCCCGCGCAGGGTCACGGCTGCGGCGATCACGAAGCCGACGCCGGCGATGCCGCCCGCGATGGTGAAGATCACCGGCCAGCCCAGCGATACGCCGAACACCATAAACACGTCGGACACCAGCCATGCAACCAGCAGTCCAGCCGCGCCGGCGAGCACGGCGGCAATCAGCGAGACAATCAGCGGGTGCAGGCGGCCGCGCTTCTTGCTCTTGCTCAATGCCAGCCCAATAATCAGTATGATTGCCGCGATCGCGGTCAGTCCGAACACGGTCCGCGGCACGATTCCGCGGACCAGAGACAATTCCATGAACGTTTTCCAAACGGAGTTCTTCATCCTTCACCCCCGCGCTCCAGGCTCCTCGCCTTGTAAGCTCACGCAACACTAGCGCGCGATTCATAGAGCGTCACCCAATTTCACAAAAATTGTCGCGAGTTCTCATGGTTTCCCCAGACTCCGTTCAGCGCCTGTTCACATCCGGTCTGGCGCCCGCAGTTCAAGGCCAGTGTCGGCGCTGGATTAGCGGCGCGCAGGCTTGTCCCAGCTTCAGCCGGAAGCAGGGAATATGCTGGTGGATATGACTCACGCAAACGAACAACGTCCAGCAGCGACCGGCAATGCCGCCGATAACGTGTCTGACGCCCCTACTGGCCCCGCGACGAGCGCGGCGGCAAGGCCCACGACCGTCACGGCTGATGGCACAACAGCCACAAACGCCGCGGCCAGTTCAACAGCAAAGCCCGCAGCCAGCACCTCTTGGGCCAGGGAAACCAACCCACGTCGAGCACTGTTGACGATTATCGTCACGGTGGTGGTTGTGGTGGCCATCGTACTGGGGCTCGGATTCTTCGTGAACTGGGGATTGGCGGCCCTTTTGGTGATCATTATGATTCCGGGGGCGATTTCGCTGGCCGTTCTCGCCAAGCACCCTGAATCCACCGGCGGGCGCAGCATGTTCGGCATCTCCGATCCGAATACGCTGCTTGACCCGATTCGCCGCCCGTCCGAGCGCCGCGGCGAGTAAGTTGCTGCTGCCCATCGGGCGGTAATTTATCCATGGGGCGGTAAAAGGCCCATGGGGCGGTTTGAAGAAATTGTGAAACCGCAGAATAAAGTCATTTTGGGATACCGCCCCATGAGGGTTTTACCGCCCCATGGGATTATTACCGCCCCATGAGCAAAGCCACCCCGCTATTTGCGCGCACTGACCAAGTAATTGAGCACCGATCCGGCGGCCACCAGCAGCGCGCCACACCAAAACGGCAGCGACAGCGCCAAACCCAGCAACACCGCACTGGCCCCGGTGGACAGCACCGGCGTGGCATAGGACGCAATAGCCAGCCGCTCCATAGACCCATGCAGAATGCCATAGCCCCAGCAGGCATAACCACCGCCAATCGCCGCCGCGGCAATCAACACAAACAGCCATGCGACCAGACTCGGAGGCTCGGCCGGCCACCCCTGCCCGGACGCGAAGTGGATAATCCACAACGCCACGGCCACGCAGGGGAAGAACAATGAAGTGCCGTCCACCCCATGACTCATGGCTGGCGTGAACACCGCGTACACCGACCAAGCGAGCGCGCCCACGAACGCCAGCGCATAGGGCAAAGGGTTGGCGGCGATATGCTGCACGGCCGCATGCCAGTCGAGCCCGGAATTACCGCCGACCGCCAACACCACGCCGGCAGTGGCCACGATCGCGCCCGGCAGCACCTTGACGACCGCGTGCTTGCGATGGGATACGCCCGCCGACAGCAGCACCATCATCGTGGGCCACAGATAGTTGACCAGGCTCACTTCCACCGAGGATGCGTCGGTAGAGGCCAGACCCAGCGAGAGGGATATCGACGATTCGTAAAATACGAACAACAGGCCGCCGATAATCAGGTATTTCTTGGGGAACTCGCGAATCGGGGCCGGGCGCCGGAACATCAGCAGCAGGATGCCGCCGACCGTGTAAATCAGGGCCGAGCCAAGCGTGGCGCCGAAGTTTTCGGAGACGATGCGCACGGTGCCGGCCATGAAGCTCCACAGCAGGATTGCCATCAGGCCGATGGTCGTGGCGCGCGCGGATACGACGTGGCCGCCGGAACGGCTTGCCGCCGGTGCCGGTGTGCCGCTTGCGTTCTGTGCGCCGTTCGCCATATGTCCGCCTCTCTCGCATCGTTTCGAAGTCACTCTACCCATCGGATGTGTACAGCGGCAGAACGGCACGCGACCGGCGCGCGAACAGGGTGGGGTTCGGTGATTGAAACAGCCAAATGCCGGGTAGGGTAAATCCCTACCCGGCATTTGCATTGGCTATGTTTCCCGCCGTCTGTCAGGTTAGTCGGCGTTGAAAGCGTAGGGCAGACGGCGTGGGAAGCATGGTTTGGTTACGATTTATCTCTCCCCCACCCGCTTCGCGGGAGCCCCCTCGTCAGAGGGGGCGAAGCTACTCGAAGCGGGACTTCGGGACGAATCAAGTATCGTCAGCCCTCAATCGCGATTTGGTGCTTGGACTCGACTTGCGGCTGGGCCTGCATCTTCGGAACCTGGATGCACAGCGTGCCGTTCCGGTAGCTGGCGTGGATGTCGGACTCCTTCACGTCCTCGCCAACGTAGAAGCTACGCGAGCAGGAGCCCATGTAGCGTTCGCGACGCAGCCACTTGCCCGAATCGGACGCGCAAGCGCACTTGCTGTCGGAAGCCTCGTCCTCAGCGGCCGGAGCCTTGTCCTCATGCTCGCTGCAACGCGAGGCGGACACGGTCAGATAGCCGTTGTTGAGCTCAAGGTTGATATCTTCCTTCTTAAAGCCAGGCATATCGATGTCGACGTCGTAACCCTTGTCGGTCTCGCGCACATCGGTGGTCATCATGTTGGCGGGCATTACGGCACTCATCGTGTTGCCCGTGTTGCGCCAACCCTCAAAGAACGGATCATCGAACAGATCCGAGAACATCGTGTCATTCATCAAAGCCGGAAACATTGCCATAATCGGTACTCCTTGATTAGGAGAGAATCGGCTTGGCTGCCGGCCGCCAACCCGTATCGCGGGGCTAGCAGCGGTTATCGTGGCCGGTTCCGGAACCCTCCCGGGCTCTCAACCTTTAACCTTCACTTCACCCAATTCCCGAGCGCGGCAATCATTCCGGGATTATGCCCACAGAGAAATTGCGGCGGGAATGGTTGCCGGTAAAGCCGGCCGAGCCGAGCGCCGTGACCACCCTCAGCCAGTCTTACGGCTGCCAGCTCCCGCCAGCGGGAGCATATATACGCACACCAGTAGGCGTACTCATATACCTCTGCCAACGGGAGCATGGTTGCACGTTCCCGCAAACTCCGCCAACGGGAGCATGCTGGCGCGCGAACGGCTCACATCTGCTGGGCGTTTTCGAGCAAGGCGTTTTTGAGGTCGGACTCGATTTGGCGCATCTTGACCTGGGCGGCCTCGCGGTTGGCCTTGCCTTCCTTCTGGATCTGCACGGTCTCCTTCAGGGTGGCGACGAGTTCGGCGTTGATCTTCTCCAGCGTGTCGATTTCCACCACGGAACGCTGGTTGGCCTTTTCCGCGTCCACTGCACCCTTGTGCAGGGCGGCCGCGTTACGCGCCAGCAGCTTGTTGGTCACATCGTCGGCCTTGTTCTGCAGGTCGAGAACCTTGCGCTGGTTGGACAGGCCCAGCGCGATCACCATCTGACTCTTCCACACCGGAATCGTGGTGGAGATGGTGGTGTCGATCTTGTCCACGATGGTCTGGTCCGCGTTCTGGATGATTTTGATCTGCGGCGCGGTCTGCAAGGTAACCACGCTGATGCGGTCGAGGTCGTCGAGTCGCTTGGCAAAACGGTCGAGCTTGGACTTGAAGTTCTTCAGCACTTGCGCCTGCATGGCGTCGCCACTGGCGGCGGCCTCGGCCTCCAGCGCTGGCAGCTGGTTGGCGTTGAAGTCGGCGAGCGCCTTCTTGCCGGCCAGTACGGTCATTTTCAGCTCGCGGTATTGCTGGGCGTTCTGCGTGTACATCGTGTCGTACATGGAGATGTCGGCCACGAGTTTGGCTTGCGCGGATTGGAGGGTGGTGATGAGGTGTTGCATGGCATCGTTGTTGGGCAGTTCGGATACGGCCGGGATCTGGTCGAGCGTGCCGGCCACGCCGAATCGGCTGATCGAATCGGTGCCGGCGAAGTTGGCCGCGCGGAAGCCATGGCGCTCCCACGCCAGCTTCTGCGCCGCCGGTGTTTTCAACAGGTTCAGCAGTGTGTCGCCTTTCTCGTCCAAGGCCATCAGCGTGTGGGTGCTCCACACGGTCGGCGTCGGGTAGACGATGACCACGTCGTCCTTGATCTGCTTGAACGCATCCGTCTGGTTCACGGCCAAATCAAGCACATGTGATACGCGCCAGAATCGTCCTTGGTCACAAGTCCGCCGTTCACGAGCCCGTCCGCCACGGCCTTGTGCGTGTATAGCACAATCGGTGAGTTGAAGACGATGTCGCTTTGGGGGGGCCTTGACGCCTTTCGCATTGCCGTATTCGACGGCCGCGCGCGAGGAGGGGAACAGGTAATCCATGCCTTTCCGGTCCGCATCCATCATGGCCAGCGATCCGGCCTTGCGATAGTCGATGGCAATGCCTTGCTTGGCGGCGAGCGCCTTGAACTTGGCGTCATCGAACAGGCCGATTTTCTCGCCGCCCAGGTAGCCGGTGATGCTCACCTGTTCGGTCGGTTCGGCCGGCGCTGGTTGCGATTGCCGCCACACCAGCGTGCCGCAGACCACGCCCACTACCGCAAGCAGGGCGATCAGTCCGATGATTTTTGATTTGGAGAGTTTCATTGTGCGTCCGTTTTCTGGTCCGACTGGTGAGCCGGGCCACCAGATGGAGTCTGACTGGGCGCATGCCGTCCTTCATCAGCAGCCGAGGAAGGCACAGGCGAAGGTGCGACGTCGTCGTATCCATCCATGCGGGCCAACCGTTGGATGGCGTCGGAGTCGGCCGTAATGCCCAACGTCTTGGCGCTTACCGCCCGGCTGAGTTCGCCGGCGGCGGTCTGTTCGAGCACTTGCAGCGCCTCGATGGTTTCGATTCGTACCGTGGCTATCTGATCGCGTGCGCCGGAACTTTCCACGTCCACGTAGGAGCGCAACAGTTTCTCGGTCTGCTCGCCGTACACGGTGATGTAGTGGCGCAACGTCGGGTAGGCGGAGGTGTCTCGGGTCACGTATTGCACTAAATCTTTGGTAGCGGCGATGAAGTCGTTGGCTTCGGCTTTGACGGCTGGGTCACGTACTTGCTTGGTGAGCATGGCGATCGAGTTGAGTCGAGCGTTCGCCGCGTCGATCGTATCGGCGGTCTTCTGACCGTTGGGCAAGGCGGAAACCAGCATTTTGCCGATGCGTCGCTCCGGCTCGGTGAGCGTGGAGGCGGCGATATACCCAAGTGCGGCCAGTACCACGGCCACGATCAGGCCGGGCACTCCGCCGCCGACCAGTCCGAAACCGAGCCCGGCGAGCAGCAGTCCGACAACGAATCCACAGATTACCTGGAGCATCAGTTGAAGCCCTTGGCTTGGCGGAAGACGGCGGCGAGGTCGCCGGAGCGGCCGTCGAATACCTTGGCGTTGCTCAGGGTGGCGAGAGACTTCAGCTGGCTGGGATCGGCATCGCCGAACATGATGGAGAAGATCGGCAGATCACGGCCGCGCGACTTATAGGCGCTTTCGAATTCGTCCTGATGATCGGAGTTGGAGCGGCCGTCGGTCATGAGCACGATGGCGGTGGTGTATTGCGAGGCTTCCGACTCGCTGGGCAGCTCGTCGAGCGCGCTCAGCAGGCCTTCATAGATATCGGTGCCGCCGCTGGCATCGGTGGCATCGGCCTCATGCAGCAGGTCGCTGGTGCTTGTGCCAGTGGCCTTGACCGGGCGGTGGGCCTCGGTTTCAAACGGGATGAGAATGTTCACGTCGCCGCTGGCGGGCTCGATGTACGACTTCTTGGCCTGGTCCGGGTCGAGCGCCGCGTTCAGGCCTTTGACCACGCCGTTCTTGCCCTCTCCAGACATCGAACCGGAGTAATCGACCACCCAAATGGTCCAGCTGGGTTTCCTGAGCGCGGTCTGGTAGACGTTGAGCGCGCTGTCGATCACCGTGGCGGAGGTCATGGAGAACGTGAGTTTGCCGTCGCTGACCGCGGCGAGGATGTCCGCGGTGGAGACGGGCTTGGTGGCGCCGGTGTCGTCAGCCCAGCCGAGTTTGACGGCCTTGGATTTGGCGATGCCGAACACGATCGGCGTGGTGGAGGTGCTGGCCGCGTCTTTGACGATGTGCTTGGTGTCTCCCATCGAAATCCACATCGAGGAGGCAGGCCAGACGGCGTCGTGATCCTGGCCGCCGGCCTTGAGCGCGTTCATAATCTCCAGCGAACCCATGTAGTGCATCGTCACGGCTACGTTGGATTGGTCGGCCGCTTTCTGGATGGCGACGGCGACTTCCTTGTTTTCGGAGCCGGAGGCAATGCTCAGGGTGGCAGTCGGTTTGCCGCCGGACGGCTGGAAGGTCTGCGTGGTGGCGGACGTGCCGTTGCCGTCCGCTGTGCCGTCATCGGAATTATTGAACGCCGTGCAACCGGTCAACGCGAGCACGCCGGCACATACCGCGGCCGCAACCGCGGCGGCGGAGAGAAGACATTATGCCCATAATTCCATGGCTCTCCCGCCATCTAAAGCGGGCCGGGCCACAAGGTGACCGCACGGTGAACAATGGGTGAAGAGCTACATCAGTACGCGGCGCAGGCAATCATGGGGTCGTCGTAGAAGCCGAGGATCTTTTCGAGGTAGGGCTTGTAAGTGCTGTTGGGCATGGAGAAGATTTCGTGGCGCGATTCGGGGAAGCGCACGATGTTCGCCTCGCCGCCGCCGTCCTTGACCAGTTGGACGAAGTGATTCTGCGGCTTATTGAGTACCCAGATGTCGCGTCCGGACTGGAAGAGCAGCACCGGCGTCTCCACTTCGGCGCAGGCGGACGGATTCAGTATGGCCCGGTTGAGCTTCAACGCCTGGCGCACCCATTCGAACGCCGCGCAGTAGGTCTGGTATTCGCTATTCTCGCAACGCAGCTTGAAGTACCAGCGTTCACGCGCCTCGGAAGCGCCCTCGTTGCCTTCCATCGAGAACTCCGGCGTGAAGTCCGACTGCCCGAACACACGCTTCTTGCCGAAGCCGAGTCCGCACAGCGCGCCGACCAGCACACGGGCCACGCCCAGCGGCATGCCGGTGGCGGGGGCGACCATCGGGGCGGAGAGCACCGCTTTGTCGAACAGGGTGGGGTATCGCTCCAACACGGCCGCGCCGATGCCGCCGCCCATCGAATGGCAGAACAGGTTCAGCGGCATGCCGGCCGCGTACTGCTGGCCGATGGTTTCGGCGAAGCCGGCCAGATCGGCCACGTAGCGCTGCCAGTCATCAATCCACACCATGCAGCGGTTGTCCACGTCGCGCGCGGACTTGCCGTGGCCGCGATGCTCGAGTACACACACCGAGTAGCCGGCAAGCAGGAAGTACCAGACGAGCTCGTCGTACTTTTCGGCGAACTCGGTGAAGCCGTGGCTGATGACGATGGCCCCGCGGAAGGTGGCGGTGGCGCCTTGCTCGCGAATCGCGTCGAATTTGGCGGAGTCGTAGCACAGGTAGTGCAGCTGGCCCGAGCGGCCGCCGGTGTCCATAATGCCGGACAGCGGCTCGATCCCGGCCGAACGTTCGGCGGCGGACGGATCGAACCAGCCCTCCTCGCAGCATTGTTCGAGCGCGGGCAGCACCACGTCGGTCATCGTTTCGGCGTACTTGTTTTCGTCGATCATCGTCACCTGCATGGCTCCCATCTTAGGACAAGCCTCACGCCCACACCTCGCACCCACACCACGACACATTCCCGGGAATGCGTCGCAAGCCTGCGCGCCACTGACCGCACAGGCGCGTAGGTTGTGAGGTATGAGCGAAACCAATGATGTCAATGACGCAATCAAGCATTTCCCACGCCTCCGGGCGCGCACGCTGCGCTTCGGCTGCGGCGCACCGCGCTCCGCACAGACCGTGGGCGACGGCTCGCGGGCCCTGTTCCTGCGCTCCGACGGCCCCGAGGATCTGGTGACCGCACTGTGGCTGAGCTGGTTCGACGAGTCCGGCGAACACCATGAGACCAAGCTGGCCGACCCGCGCGAACTGCTGGGCGCAACCGCCGACAGCGAGGACGTGCCGGCCGAGGAGAAGGCCCGCCGCGAGCGTGCGCGCGAAGGCGGCACCGGCATCGTCGGATACTCCGCAGATGACGACGGCAATCGCATCGTGTTCACCATCAACGGCCGCCTGTTCCTGACCGACATCGATTGGAATGACGAGACCGGCGCACCCGAGCCGCACACCCGTGAACTGGCCGGCGAATGGCTCGATGAGGACCCGGCGATGTACACGCCGGTGCTGAACCCGCGCATCGCCCCGGATGGCGAACATGTGCTGTACACCACGGGCAGCTACCTGATGCTGGTCGATATCGGCGGCGAACTAGGTGACCGCATCACCGCCGTCTACGGCGTGAGCGTGGAGGATGAGGACGGCAATCCGGCCGAAAACACGTGGAAAATCGGTCTGGCCGAGTTCGTGGCCGGCGAGGAGATGGACCGATACGACGGCTTCTGGTGGGCCCCGGATTCGCAGCACGTGCTGTTCGAGTCCTTCGACACCGCCGACGAGCCGACCTGGCACATCAGCGATCCGGCTGACCCCGAGAAGCCGGACGCCGGCCGCCGTTACCCGCGCGCGCTGACCCGCAATGCCGACGTGTATCTGACCGTGATCACGCTGGCGTTCGATGAGAACGACCGGTACGCAGGCATCACCGGCAACGCCGATGTGGATTGGGATCGCGAGGCGTACGAGTATGTGGCCGCCGTGAACTGGCGTCGCGGCCACGATCCGCTGGTGCTGGTGCAGAACCGCCGTCAGACCCGCGATCAGGTGCTTGAGGTGGCAGTCGCGGCGGATGGGGCCGCGCTGGGTGCCACGCGTGTGCTTGAGGAGCACGCGAACGAGCAGTGGATCGACCTGGTTCACGGCACGCCCGCCTACACGCCGGATGGTCGTCTGGTGTGCTCGCTCAACGATATGGCCACGGACACCAACCGTCTGACAATGGACGGCCGCCCGTTCACGCCGGCTGGCTGGAACGTGCGCACGGTGCTCGCCGTGACCGACGAGGATGTGCTGGCCGTGGTGCAGCGCGCGCCCGAAATCGCGCCTGAGGTGCCGGACGCTTGGGCCGATGCGGCCGCCACCGAGTCCGTATTCGGCGACCACGACGCCCGCAGTTTCGACGTGGTGAGTATCGATTACAACGGCACGATCACGCCGGTCACGACCGATCCCGGCCAGTGGACCGCCTCGCGCGGCGAGCGCGGCATCGTGGTCTCCGGCCGCGATATGCGTTCCGCCCGCGCCCAGATGCGGCATATTCTGGGAGAACAGAGCGCCACTATCGCGTCCACGGCGGCCGAACCCGGCTTTACACCGAACGTCACGTTTACGCGACTGGGCGAGCACCAGCTGTACACGGCGATCATCGCGCCGAGCCCGGAAAGCCCGTACGCGCACGCCGAGAAGCTGCCGGTGCTGATGAAGCCGTACGGCGGGCCCGGCTTCCAGCAGGTCATCGCCTCGCAGTCCTTCTACTGGGAGGGCCAGTGGTGGGCCGACCAAGGCTTCCTAGTGGTCACGGCAGACGGCCGTGGCACCACCGGCCGCGGCCCGGCATGGGACCGCGAGATCTTCGAGGATATGAAGGACGTAACGCTGGCCGATCAGGTCGAGGCCGTCAACGCCCTGCCCGAGGCCGTCGCCCGGCTCAACGCCGATGTGGAATCACGTGCGGCACAGCCGGCTGCGGGCGATCAGGCAGACGCCGAGAACCACCCACCGGCGCTTCGCGCCACCTCCCGCCAGCGGGAGGCGATTCCCATGCCGGACCTCGACAAGGTGTGCATGATCGGCTGGTCATACGGCGGCTTCCTGTCCGCACTGGCCGTGCTGGACGCGCCGAACGTGTTCAAGGCCGCATGCGCCGGCGCCCCGCCCACCGACTGGACGCTGTACGACACGCACTACACCGAGCGCTATCTGGGCCTCGACCCGGATGTCTACTACCGAAACGGCATCGTGCAGGACGCACCGAAACTCGAGCGCCCGCTTATGCTGATCCACGGTTTCGCCGACGACAACGTCACCATCGCCCACAGCCTGCGCCTCTCGCAAGCCCTGATGGCGGCGGGTCGCCCGCACACCTTCCTGCCGTTGACGGGCATCACCCATATGACCAATGACGAGACCGTGGCCGAAAACCTGCTCACCCTCCAGCGCGATTTCCTGCGCGACGCGCTGGCCTGACAAATCGATAACACGCGCATCCCACCCGAGGTGCTCCACCGGTAAAGCACCTCGGGTGGTGCGCCGCACCCATTTCCGCCCTGAATTTTTGGATATTTTGCACTCATCGTCACGTGAAAGACCGGTTTTTTGTCTCATATTCCCATCACCGCGTAGGATGGGTGAAGATTAGAAAGGGAGGACTATGAGCGTTCTCGACCGTTTTGAAAAAAAGCGTGGAGGGTGCAGTCAACGGAGTATTCGCCAAGTTTGGCTCCAAAGACCTGCAGCCTGTCGATCTTTCCAGCGCCTTGGAGCGCGAGATTGACGCCGAGGCCATGCCCGTGGGCCGTGACCGCACGGTGGCCCCGAATGAATACCGTTTCAAGCTCAGTACTCCTGACTTCGACCGTATCGAGGCATGGGGTAGCGAGACCCTGGCCAACGAACTGGCCGATAACCTCACCGAGTACGCGAAGAGCCAGCATTACGCCTTCGTGGGACCGGTGATCGTGATCTTCGAGGAAGACCTTGACCTGTCCAAGGGCAACTTCAACCTCACCTCCGAATCCGTGCAGGGCAATGCCGTGCCGGTCACCACCGATGCGCAGACCGAGGATAGCCCGGTACTCGAGGTGAACGGCAACCAGTACCTGCTCACCAAAGACAAGACGGTAATCGGCCGCGGTTCCGGTTGCGATATCGTCATCGACGATCCGGGCATCTCCCGCAAGCACCTGGAAATCGACATCACGGATAACGGCGTGATCGCCCGCGACCTGGGTTCGACCAACGGCACGTACGTGGAGGGCCACCAAGTGCCCGCCGCCACGCTGCTCGACGGCAACACCATCACCATCGGCCGTACCCGCATCCTGTACTGGGCCTCCGCCCAAGCCCAGGAGTAGTCGAGCACACGCCCGAAAGTCGTCCACTTATGACCGAACTGACATTCGCCCTGCTCAAGTATGGATTCCTGATCCTGCTGTGGATATTCATCTGGCTGGCCGTACGTTCGCTGCGCAAGGACATCGAGACGTTCAGTCCGCGACCTTCGCGCGCGCGTCGTCGCCGTGAGCGTGAAGTGCATAAGGCCAAGGCCGAAACGCCGCAGGCAGCTGCGCCGCGCCCGCATCGCCAGCCCAGCGCTTCCGCGTCGTCCGCCGCCTCGGCGCAGCCTACCCTGTTGGTCATCATCGATGGTCCGCTTGCCGGCAGCTCCGTGCCGCTGGCCGAAGCCGACGTCACGCTTGGCCGCGCCGCCTCGAACACCGTGGTGCTCGATGACGAATTCGTGTCTTCCCACCATGCCCGTGTCTACCGTGACACGCGCTCCGGGCAGTGGGCCATTGAAGACCTGAACTCCACCAATGGCACCGTGGTCAACCAGCAGCGCATCAACCGCCCCACCATTCTGCCCGCTCGTATTCCTGTGCGCATCGGCGCCACCACCTTCGAACTGAGGTAGCCGCATGCCAAAATCCGCCGCTTCACAACCGCTGTTCCTGTATTCCACCACGGTGTCCGATGTGGGCACCGTGCGCGCGAACAATCAGGATTCCTCCTTCGCCGGCGAGCATCTCATCGCCATGTGCGACGGCATGGGCGGTCACGCCGGCGGCGATACGGCATCCTCCATCGCCATCCGGTCGCTGGCCCACATCGAGCAGGATGACACCGGTGGCAACGTCGAGACGATCTCCCGCATGATGGGAACCTCCGTTATGGCCGCGCATGACGCCATCGTCGGCAAGGCCAAGCGCGAACGCAAGCTTGCCGGCATGGGCACCACCGTTACCGCAGTGGCATTGGTGGCCGGCTACTGGGTCATCGCCCATATCGGCGATTCGCGCGCCTACCTGCTGCGCGACGGACACCTGAGCCGCATCACGTGCGACCACAGCTACGTGCAGCACCTCATCAACACCGGTCGTATCACCCCGTCCGAAGCCAAGAACCACCCGCAGCGCAACGTCGTGATGCGCGTGCTTGGCGACTTTGACATTGACCCGCGCCCGGATATTTCGATTCGCCGAGCCCACCCCGCCGACCGTTGGCTGCTGTGCTCGGACGGTCTGTGCGGTGTGCTGGAAGATTCCACCATCGAAGAGACGATGACCACGCTGTCCGATCAGGGCGAATGCGCGCAGCGTCTGGTGCAGATGGCACTGCGGGCGGGCAGCACCGATAATGTCACGGCCGTTATTGCGGATGCCACGTTGGCGTTGGATGCCGATGCGTTCGACCTGCCGCACCAAACGCCGTTGGTCGGCGGTGCCGCCAGCCGTAATCTTGAGCCGATTGCCGACATCGTCAACGAGCCGGTGGCTACCGCGCCCGCACTGCGTGAGGATGATTCCCCCGCCCAGCGCGCCGCAGCATTGATTCAGCCCGCCAGCGCGCACGAGGCGGAGACCACGCAAACCACGGCCAAACCGTCGTCCACACGCGTGGTGCAGCCGTCCACCGTCCGCGAGGAGACCGGTGAACGAGCCAATCCCGATACCGGTGAGATTCCGGTGGTGCAAAAGCCGGATGGGCGCCTGTCCGCCGACCCCAACGACCCGGATGTGGCCAAAGCCATCCGCGATGAGCAGGTCGAGCAGAAGAAGGCCACGCGCACCAAGAAGCGCCGCAATAAGCTTGCGGTGATTATTACCTGCATTCTTGCCGTGCTGGCATTGGCCGGCGCTGGCTGGGGCGCGTACACGTGGAGCCAGACGCACTACTACGTGGGAGATAGCAACGGCACCGTGGCCATTTATCGTGGCGTGCCGACCAATCTCTTTGGACTTGAGCTTTCGCACGAAGTGCAGACCACCAATATCGCCACCGCGGACCTGCCTCAGACATGGCGTGACCAGCTGAGCCAAGGCATCACAGTCGGTTCGTTGGACGAAGCGCAGTCGCATGTGGGTATTATCCGCACCGAAATGCGCAAACTGGCCAAGCAGCAGGAAGCCGACGCCGCCAAGAAGGCCGAGGCGTCCAATTCCCCGGACAGTTCCAAAGACAGCTCCCAGAGCGATTCCAAGGACAGCACCGAGGATTCGTCCAGCCAGTCCGGCTCCTCGTCAGACAAGTCCGGTTCGTCAAGCTCATCCGATTCCTCGGATAAATCCGGTATCGGAGCGGCCGACAACGCGGCCACGGGAGATTCTCAATGATCGTTACCCGTCTACGTCAGATTTCTTTGTTGCTGATTGCCATGGCAATCAGTGCGTTGGCGTTCATCCAGATGTTCCAGCGCACCGCCGGCGAATTCCCTATGCAATACGCCGGCATGCTGGCATTGGCCGTAGTGCTGTTTCTGGTGCTGTGGGGGCTGATTGTGCGCTTCCAGCCGTACGCCAGCCAGTCGATTCTGCCTTGCGTGCTACTGCTGACCGCCACCGGCGTGACCATGATCGCTCGCATTGACCAGAGCGAAGGTTGGGCGGTTGCCCAACGTCAGCTGATCTGGCTGTGCATCGCCATCGTGCTTTCCGCGCTGCTCATCATCTTCCTGAAGGACTACCGCGTGCTGCGGCGCTTCTCCTACGTGTCGATGGTGGTGGGCTTGGTGCTGCTGCTCGCCCCGATGCTGCCGTTTGTCGGTCAGGAAGTGAACGGCGCGCGCATTTGGATCAGGATTCCGGGACTGGGCCAGTTCCAGCCGGGCGAGTTCGCCAAGCTGTTCCTTGCGTTCTTCTTCGCCGCCTACCTGTTCGACCATCGCGACCAGCTGGCCGTGGGCGGTAAGAAGATGCTCGGTCTGCAGCTGCCGCGTATCAAGGATCTCGGCCCGATCATCGTGGTGTGGATCGCCTCGATGGGCGTGCTCATCATGCAGCATGATCTGGGCACCTCGCTTATGTTCTTCGCCATGTTCGTGGTCATGCTGTACACGGCCACCGGCCGTACAAGCTGGATCATCATCGGTCTGATCGCGTTCGCCGCGGGTGCCGTGCTGGCCGCAGGCATGTTCAGCCACGTGGGTCAGCGAGTCGATGCCTGGCTGCACCCGTTCAGCAACGAGCAATACAACAAGACCCCCGGCGGCTCCTGGCAGCTGGTCACCGGCATTTTCGGCCTGGCATCAGGCGGCATGCTCGGCACCGGTCTCGGCCAAGGCCATCCTTCGCTCGTTACGTTTGCGAACTCCGATTTCATCTACGCCTCTCTGGGCGAGGAACTCGGTCTGATGGGCGTCCTGGCCATTTTGATGCTCTACCTGCTCATCATTGCCTCCGGCTTTATCACCGCCATGAAAATCAAGGATGGCTTCGGCAAGCTGCTCGCTTCCGGACTGGTGTTCACCATGGCCTTCCAGGTGTTCACCGTGGTCGGCGGCATCACGCTGGTGATTCCTCTGACCGGTCTGACCCTGCCCTATATGGCGGCCGGTGGCTCCAGTCTGATCGCCAACTATATTCTCGCGACCCTGCTCATCATCATCTCGAATTCGGCCAATGCGCCCGAGCCGGAGCTGACCTCGGATACGTTCCAGTACGAGGCTTTGGCCGTGCTGCGCAACAAGGAACTTGAGGCCCGGGCCCGCGCCACTGAGCCGATCGTTCAGCCTCGCAGCGCGTCGGCTACGGCGTCGCAGTCCGAGTCGGAATCGTTTGACGACCCCATTGTGGACATCACCAAGCACGCGCCAGACACACTTGAGGCACCCGAAGTGCCCGCAATTGTGACCTCTGCGGGCTCTGCTGCGGCCCCCATCGCCGAGCCCATTGTGGATGCCACCACTCCGGCGTATGCCGGCGCCGATGAACCGTACACGCCTACCGGTACGATTCCCCCGCTTCCTCCCGTTAACGGAGGCACTCGCGTATGAACAAATATCTTCGTCAGCTTTTCACCGCCGTGGTCGCGCTGTTCGTGATTCTCGGCCTGTCGTCCACCATCATCATGGCGGTACGGGCCAACGCGCTGAACAACGATCCGCGCAACGCCCGTTCGCTGTACCACCAGCTCGGTGCCTACCGCGGTGCCATCCTGGCCTCGGACGGCACGGTCATGGCCAAATCCGAGCCGGTCAACGACGCATTCAAATACCTGCGTACCTATTCCAACGGTCCGCTGTATGCTCCGGTCACCGGCTTCTTCTCCATCAACCAGACCGCCGATCGCGGCCTGGAAGCCTCCCGCAGCATGCTGCTCAACGGTGAGGCCGATTCATTGATCTGGCAGCGGGCCAAGGCCATGCTCACCGGCGCTACGAATCAGGGCGCGTCCATCGAAACCTCCATCGACCCCAAGCTGCAGCAGGTTGCCTACGATCAGCTCGGTACGCGCGATGGTGCGGCGGTGGCCATCGAAGTCAGCACCGGTCGTATCCTCGCCATGGTGAGCACGCCCAGTTATGATCCGAACAAACTGGCGACCCATGACACCAAAGCCGCGTCTCAGGCCTACAGCGAACTTTCTGCGGGCCAAAATAGCCCACTAAATAGCCCACTAATCAACCGCGCCACCTCGCAGCTGTACCCACCAGGGTCCACGTTCAAGACCATCGTCGCCTCGGCTGCGCTGGAAACCGGCGAATATCAGACGGACACGAAGATTCCTGCAGGCTCCAGCTATACCTTGCCGGGAACCGCCACACAGTTGCCGAACGACGAGGCACAGGCCGATGGCATCAACAGGCAGATCTCCCTGCAAGAGGCCGTCGCGTGGTCGTCCAACACCGCGTTCGCCCAGCTTGGCGTGAAACTCGGCGCGAGCAAGGTTTCGGACATGGCCACCAAGCTCGGGTTCGGCAGCACCATCACCATTGACGGCACCGAATCCACGGGCACCCCGATGACGGCCACCGCGTCCACATTCCCCTCTGATCCGACCGACGACAAGCTTGCGCTGGCGTCCATCGGCCAAGGCGACACCACGGCCACGCCGTTGCAGATGGCGATGGTCGCGCAGGCAATCGCCAACAATGGCAAACTGATGCAGCCCACGCTGGTCGATCGTGTGCGCGCCGCCGATCTCACCGTACTTTCGCAGACCAAACCGCAAACCATGGCCAATGCGTTCAACAAGGATTCCGCAGACAAGCTCACCACGATGATGGAAAGCGTGGTGACCGAGGCCAATCCGCAGCTGGCCATCGACGGCATCAAGGTGGCGGCCAAAACCGGTACCGCACAAATCGGTACCGACAACTCTGCCATCGACGGCTGGGCGATCGGTTTCGCGCCGGCGGACGATCCGCAGATCGCCGTCGCGGTGTTGGTGCATAACACAGATGTACACGGTTCGCTCGCCGCTGGCCCGATCATGCGCGCGATGATGCAGGAGGCTTTGCAGCAGTGAAACTTATCGAAGGACAGCTTATTCACCGCCGATATCGTCTTGATTCGCGTCTTGCGCAAGGCGGTATGGGCGAGGTCTGGAAAGGCTACGATATTCAGCTCGGCCGTGAAGTGGCCATCAAGGCGCTGCGCTCGGACGTGACCAACGCCGAGGCCAAGCTGCGCCGTCTGCGTGCCGAAGCCCATAATTCCGCCAATCTGGCGCACCCGAATATCGCTGCGTTGTTCGAATACTACGAGCATGACGGCATCGGCTTTCTGATTATGGAATACGTCCCCTCGAAATCGTTGGCGGATCTGTTCCACAGCAAGGGCGCGATGGATCCCATCGAACTGCTGCCCATTCTGATTCAGACCGCGCGAGGCCTATTCGTGGCCCACTCGCACGGCGTGATTCATCGTGACGTCAAGCCGGCCAACATCATGGTCTCCGACACCGGCGAAGTGAAGATCACCGATTTCGGCGTGAGCTACTCCACCGGCCAAGGCCAGATCACCCCAGGAGCGGCGATGGTCGTGGGCACCGCGCAGTACATTTCCCCGGAGCAGGCGCAGGGCCAGCAGGCCACGCCGCAATCGGACATCTATTCACTGGGCGTAGTGGCGTACGAGGGCCTTGCCGGGCATCGTCCGTTCACCGGCACCACTCCGGTCGATATCGCCGCAGCGCACGTGAACAATCCCGTGCCTCCGCTGCCGGACTCGGTGGACGTCCAGTTACGCGAATTTGTCATGTCAATGCTGGCCAAGGACCCGTTGGATCGCCCGAAAGACGCGCTGGTGGTGTCCCGTACGCTGGCACGCATCGAACGCCGTCTGCTGGATCAGCAGACCGAAATGGCCGACACCGCCATGGCCACGTCCGGCAATCGACTGCCGCGCCGAGTGACCAGCACGCCACGCATTGTTTTGGAGGCCCCGGCCTCAAGATTGGGAGGGAATAAGCAATGAGCACCAGTATGCCCACCGCATTGGCCGGCGGACGCTACCAGCTTGGCCAGCTCATCGGTCGTGGCGGCATGGCCGAGGTCCACGTGGCCCTCGACACCCGTCTGGGCCGTACCGTGGCCGTGAAAATCATGCGCGCCGATCTGGCCAACGACGACATCTTCCTGGCCCGTTTCCGCCGCGAAGCACACGCCGTGGCCCAGATGAACAACCCGAACATCGTGAACATCTACGATTCGGGAGAAGAACTGGTTTCTTCCGAAAGCGGCGATGCCGAGCGTCTGCCATACATCGTCATGGAATACGTCAAGGGCCAGACCCTGCGCGACATCATCAAGGTCAACGGCGCACTCAGCCAGCGCGACTGCGAACAGGTGATGTTGGGCGTGCTTAACGCGCTCGACTATTCGCATCGCATGGGCATTATCCACCGCGATATCAAGCCCGGCAACATCATGATTTCCGAGCAGGGCGTGGTCAAGGTCATGGACTTCGGCATCGCCCGCGCTCTGGACGATTCCGCAGCCACCATGACCCAGTCGCAGGGCGTGGTGGGCACCGCACAGTACCTTTCTCCCGAGCAGGCGCGCGGCGAGACCGTCGACATGCGTTCCGACCTGTATTCCGCCGGCTGCGTGCTCTACGAGATGCTCACCGGCCGCCCGCCGTTTACCGGCGATTCCGCCGTGGCCATCGCCTACCAGCATGTTTCCGAAGTCGCCACGCCGCCATCCGCCGTGGTGCCGGGGCTGCCGAAGATGTGGGATTCGATCTGCGCCAAGGCCATGGCCAAGGACCGCCAGAATCGCTATGCCACGGCCTCCGAATTCAAGACCGACATCCTGACCTACATGAACGGCGGCGTGCCGGTGGCGGCCGCGTTCAACCCGTTGACGGACCTGTCGAATATGAAGGCCCGCAAGGAAGCCGAACGTGATTTGCCCACCACGCCGGTGGAACCGCATCAGCAACCCACCCAGGCATTCAACCCGGTGACCGGTCAGTTCGAGCAGATTCCACCGGCCAATGGTGCCAACTCAGCGGCGTTGCAGTCCCGTGCGCAGCAGCGTGCGGCGGCGGCCAAGGCCAAGAAGCGCAAGAAGATCATCATCGGTTCGGTGATCGCAGCGATTGTTGCAGTGCTTGTCATTGTGGGCATCGTGTTCGCCATGAACGGCTCCGGCAACAAGTCCTCGGAAGACACCGTCACCATCCCTGAGGTGTGCAACGCTTCCACATCCAAGGACAGCATCGAGCTCAAACTCAAGGCATCGGGTTTGAAGATGACCGAAAAGCAAGACACCGACTCCACCGAGCCGGAAGGCACCTGCACCAAGATGAGCCCGGACGCCGGCTCCAAGGTGGCCAAGGGATCTGCCGTGAAGGTGTGGTTCTCCGCAGGCCCGCAGTCCACTCAGGTTCCGGATGTCAAGGAACGCAGCCAGGAAGAGGCGCGCAGCATTCTGGAAAGCGCCGGGTTCAAGGTGAACGCCGCCGTCAAAACCGAAGACAGCGCCGACATCGCCAAGGATATGGTGACGAAAACCGATCCTGCCGCCGGTCAGTCGGTTCCCAAGGGCACCACCATCACCATATATGTTTCTTCCGGCATGACCACCGTACCGAGCAATTTGGTCGGTCAGTCGAAGGACAGCGTGCTACAGCAGTATGAGGGCAAGTTCAGCTTCACTGTGGAGCAGGAGAGCTCCGATACGGTGGAGGCCGGTCTGATTACCCGTGTAAGCCCTGATTCGGGCTCTTCCATCGCACAGGGCGGGTTCATCACCATTTGGGTGTCCACGGGCAAGGAGAAGGTCGCTGTGCCGAATATCACCGCTGGCACTGACTACGTCACCGCCGAACTCATGCTCAAGGCCGTGGGCCTCAAGGCTCAGGCCAATGGTCCAACCGGCAGCACCGCTGTGGTAGTCAGCATCAATCCTGGCGCTGGCAGCCAGGTAGATGCGGGATCGACCGTCACCATTACCACGAAGGCCGGCAGCACTGGCGGCGGTACCGGTACCGGAGACGGTGGCAACGGTACTGGCAACGGGGGCGGAACCGGTGAGTGAACCGGTGAGTAGCAAGTAAGCGCCGGGCGTGTATGTGTTGCGCATATGCAACGCAAATAGCGCAACACATACACGCAACACAAAGGGGAAGGGCTTCTGCGCCCCTCCCCTTTGCTGTATAAAGAGCTATCCCAGCGCAACAATCCCGGGAAGCGTCGCAAAACCAGTACGCAAGCCTCGTTCTAGCGACACATTCCGGGGAGAGTATCGCCGCGCGGAAAAGCTACTTCGTAACTTTGGGCTGGAGGCCGGCGGACTTGGCCACGGCGTTGTCTTGGCCGCAGACCTTAAGCCAGTTGGCCAGCAGACGGTAGCCGTCCTGGGTCATCACGGATTCGGGATGGAATTGCACGGCGTACATCGGCTTGCCCTTGACACGCACGCCCTGAATAATGTGGTCGCCTTGCGTCCACGCGGTAACCACCAGCGTATCCGGCACCGAATCGGGCTCGACGGCCAACGAATGGTAGCGGGTGGCGGTCATGGGGTTGGCCACGCCCTCGAAAATCTCGTCATCGATATGTTCCACCAAGCTGGTCTTGCCATGCATGATGGTGGGCGCATGGTCCACAGTGCAGCCGTACACCTCAGCGAGCGCCTGCAAGCCCAGGCACACACCAAACATCGGCACGCCGCTGGCCGCGCACAGGCGAATCATATCCTCACTGGCACCGGATTCGGCCGGAGCGCCAGGGCCGGGAGAAATCAGCACGCCATCGTAACCGTCCAGTACACCCGGCGCGGCTGGGTCGATAGCGTCGTTACGCACCACATCAACAGTGGCGCCAAGGGTTTGCAGATAGCCTACGATCGTGTAGACGAAGGAATCGTAGTTATCCACCACCAAAATATGCGCGGAATCGGTCATAGGGCTCTCCTTGAGGGACGTGTACTGCAAGCCATAGTACTAGGATGCCGTCAGCTCGCTGCCACGAAGTTCGACATCTGCTGTAGGAATGGGATATTGGCGGCGGCCCAAGGGAATCCCCACTGGAACAGCGCCGCGGCGGCTGCGAACAGCAGCAGAGCCAGCAGCAGCCATCGAATCGGCGCCACGCCGGGCTGCAGACGCAACAGTCCGCCATAGATGCTGGCATCCGGACGGCGACGCTCACCCGCGCGAATCTCGCGCAGCACCGGCCAGCGCCATGCCACCGCAGCGGCAATGAACAGAACCAGCCACACTACCAGCGCGCCGAATACCACCTTGTCCAGCGAGCCAATGCGGGAAGCGATCGAGGGGGTTTCGGTGGTGGAGAACATCACTGCACCGGACGAATCAGTAGTAGCCAGCTCTTTGGGCACACCATCGGACACTTTGGCCCAGTACGCCAACTCACCATAGCTGATCCATCGATGGGTGGGGGTGGAGTATTTCGGCTGACAGGTGGTCAGTGTGATCATGCGTTTGGTGGGATTGGCAGTGGAGTCTTCCGGATTGGGGGCGATCACATGCACGTCCGTGGGCAGCACAATCTCGTACCGGGTGTAGTGGTAGACGTACCAGTAATCCTTGGTACGAACGATGATGGGATCGCCTTCCTGCAACTTGTCCACATCGCCCAACGGCTGCCCGTAGCCGTTGCGGTGGCCGGCGACGGCGAAGTTGCCGACCTGCCCCGGCATCTGGGTGGTGTCGTAATGGCCCAGACCGTGGCGATTGAGCTGCTCGAGCGTGGTGCCTTCCACGATGTTGCGGTGCCATTGGGAGCCGAAGCGCGGAATGTAGATCTGCGCAATCAAGTCGCCATATTTCGCGTCTTTCGGCTGTACCGGCGCATCGCCCTCCTGGGCTTTGGCGATGGTGACCGTTCCCCCGTTGTTGCTGGGGTCGCTCCAGTCGACGGACTGGGTGGTTTCGTTCTGGGCTCGCTCCGCCTCGACACCGGTCCACCACATCTGCCAGACGATGTACAGGGCGCAAATCACGGCAGCGGTAATCAGCAGTTCGGCGCAGATGCCGAGTGCCTGCCAGACCGGGCTCCGCTGGGGCGAAGACGCGCCGCGTACTGCGGCACGACGGGACCTTGCCCTACTGGCGTTGGCCGGGTCTGCCGCCATTCGTGCGGCATCGTCCTCGGGGAAGGGCTGTACGTCCGACACGGACGCGAGATCAATGGGCGCCGGTACGCCGCTGTTGTGCCTGCCGTGTCTCATTGCTGAGTCTGCTCCTCATCTGTGGTCTTTGACGTATCGACCGTGGCATATTTCAACTGCTGCAGCAAGGCGGCGGTAGCGGGGAACTGAAGGTCCTCGGCATTCTCCACCTTGTAGCCAATGCCAAACGCGGTCACATATTGCTTAAGAATGGTAATGGCTTCGGAGTCGTTCAACGCTGCGCGAAGTCTTTGAGGGTCACCAATCGCGGAAATGGTGAACGGCGGCGAGTATTTCTTACCGTGCAACGACAGCACGTTGCCGGAACAGATGACCGCCGAATTGAACAGCACCCGCTGATCCATAATCATCAGCGCATCGGCACCGCCGGCCCACAAGGCATTCACCACCGATTCGACGTCCTGCTGGTGGATCACGTAATCGTTGATATTGGCGGTCGTGCCGTTGTTGTTGACTGCGTTCTCCCACAACGGAGAATCATCCAGCGTTACCGTTACGCCGCTGCCGCTGAGCGCGGGCAGCATCAGGCTGGAATCCACATTGCTGGAGTCCTTGCCTTGGTTCTGTGTGCTGTCGGTGCCATCGGTGCCATCGGCCTTGAGCGCGTCCGTAAGATTGGCGACCTGTTCGGTCAGATCGCTGACGTCCTGCTGCAGCTGGTTGACCTCGTCCACGCCTTGCTCCACCAGATCAGCCGTATCGTTGGTGACGGCAACCGTACGATTGACCCTCACGTTGGTGCTCAGCAGAAAACCGGTCAAGGCAATGACGACGAATACCGCGACACCACCCCATAGGGAGTGCCGTGCACCGTGCTTACCTACATGTCTGGCCATGAATTTCCTGTCTTCTTGCCGACTCTGGTCGCCGCTTTCGAGTGTAGCCACTATTATGACTTTTAGCCTATTGAATGGAGACTATGCTGATGGCTGACGAAGAGCTGCACGAAACCGACTCGAACAACCAGAAGGACTGGCAGAGCGAGACCTCATCCAGCACCGTTGCTGACGAGACCGCCAGCAAAGACACCGAGCAGAACGCAGAGAACGCTTCTGCCGAGGAAGACGCGGCTTACGGCGTGAATATGGAGCAGGTGCAGGCCGTGCTCAACGCCACTGCCGATAAGGCCACGCTGACCCCGCAGATGCAGCGTATGATGAACCGCCAGGCGGAGAACACCAAGCGCGTTGAAGAAACCATTAAGGGCACCAAGTCGAACCCGCGTTGGTTCGTGCCGCTGTTCTGCGCGCTTATGATCATCGGCCTGATTTGGTGCGTGGTGTACTACCTCTCCCCGTCCGGCTCCTGGCCGATTCCAAACATCGGTGCGTGGAACCTCGGCATCGGTTTCGCCCTGATCATGATCGGATTCCTGATGACGATGGGATGGCGCTGAGTTCCGGCTCGTTGCGCTTATCTATCGGTAGATCGTTTTTTCTATCGTTAGGTTGTTCTTAGTTCTTATGAGAAAGGCCGACCTCCCGTATGCGGAGGTCGGCCTTTTTCGTGCCTTAGCCTGTTCATCCACAGCTATCCACCACTTATCCACGACTTATCCACTACGTTATCCACAGCCTGTGGATGAATTACACCCATGTAGTTTTCCACCGAATGTGGAAAACCATGTGGATAAGTGGTGGATAAGCGGCGTTTCTCGGTGTATATCTCGTGCATAACTTTGGCTTGGCATACATCGCCACAGCGAGGGAACAGTTATACACCCGAGTTATCCACTGCAACAAACCCAATAATACCGCGGCATTCCTAACTTATCCACATAAGTTATCCACAGTCTTATGCACTTTTCTACACACTTGTGCACAAGTCACCATTGTGGATAACTCATTATCGTGGATAACTCGTCATTGCGCGCATCTCATTACTGTGGATATCTTCATACGGCACACACCCACTCGCCGAACGACGATATCCACATCGCCGCTTTCCGCACATACACTGATGCCGGGCACTGCATGTTCCGCAATACCCGGCATCAATCGTTTTTTTTTGACAGCCATATCAAGCCATATCAGTGCAGGGAGCCGAAACTCATCCACCCGTAAGGATTGGCCATATTGCACAACAGAATCAACGCAATGACCAGCACCACCATGGCCCAGCCGTACACCTGCATGCGCCATTTCAGGCTTTTACCGCGCCACGCCGGCACACCACCCACCAGCAGCCATGTGAGTATTCCACCCACTACAAAGCCGCCGACATGCGCCTGCCACGCCACGCCACCGACCACGAACGGCAAGGCGAAGTTCACCGCCATCCAGATCAACATGGAGCGGATATCGGCGCCGATACGGCGATATACCACCAGCAATGATGCAAACAGGCCAAATAAGGCTCCAGAAGCCCCATAGGCTGCCATCTGCCAGCCGATGCCTCCCGGAGCCACCGCAGCCCACACCATAAGTCCCAGGGAGCCGCCAAGGCCGGAAATCACATACAGTCCCAAGAACCGCCAGTGGCCGATCATTCGTTCCAGCACTGGGCCCACGGAATACAGAGCAATCATGTTGAACAGGATATGCAATAGCGAGTTCGGCGCATGCAGGAACATCGAGGTGATGAGCGTCCACGGCTCAGCCACCAGTCTGACCGGAGCCGCCATGCCGAGGTACATCAACCAAGCCCTCAGGCCCGGGGCAATAAATCCCAACAATACCTCCAGTAGCCACACTGCCACGCACGCAACAATCAGCGCCCAGGTCATCACCGGACCACCGCGCTCCCACTGGTATCGAATCTCCCGTTGTGTAGGAATATGCATGCAGCCCACTGTATCGAAGGTCTCGGATGCGTTCCACGCGCCGCGAAGATGCCGAGCCGGCCAAGGGCAGACGGGCGCGGATGAATCGCCCACGAATGTCATTCCACCCAATCGTCACAAACAGCGGCCTAGAATAGGGAGCAGAGTCGGTCTGAATGGGCATACCGACCAGACGATCCCTAGGGAAAGGAGCCGTCATGGAGAACAAGTCTTCTAACGGTTGGAAGTTCTTCGCGCTGCTGTTCGGCGGATTGCTCGCCGCGCTTGTTGGCCTGTACATCTACAAGCAGCAGAACCCGGATTACGATCCGTGGGAGGAGCCGTGGGAGAACAGCTCCTCGCCGGTCGACCTAGGTCTGAATAAGGCCGAGGATGAGGCCGATGACGAGGCGAAAGCCGCCCCGGCCGAAGCCTGATAGGGCGGTCTTTCAACGCAAGAAGCCCCGCAACCGATGGATGTCGGTTGCGGGGCTTCTTATGCTCCGGCGGCCGTCAGGCCAGAGGAGCAGTGTGCCAGATACGTTCCAAATAGTCTTCCATGGAGCGGTCGGAGCTGAAGTAGCCGGAGTTGGCCACGTTGAGCAGGGCCTTGCGGTTCCATTCGAGCTCATCAGCGTAGAGGGCCTCGATCTCGGACTGGATGTCCATGTAGGCGGAGAAGTCGGCCAAGGTCATGAACCAGTCCTTGGTCAGCCAGTCGGCCACGAGCGGGGAGTAGGCGTTGCGGTCGCCGTTGGAGAAGGTGCCGTCGGCCACCATATCGATGGCGTGCTTCAGGCGCGGGTCGGCCTCGTAGTAGGAGGCGGGATTGTAGCCCTCGGCGTACTTCTTCTCGACCTCGTCGACGGTCATGCCGAACAGGAAGAAGTTCTCGGCGCCGACGCGCTCACGGATCTCGACGTTCGCGCCATCGAGCGTACCGACGGTCATCGCGCCGTTGAGGGCGAACTTCATGTTGCCGGTACCCGAGGCCTCCTTGCCGGCCTGCGAGATCTGCTCGTCGAGGTCGGTGGCGGGAATCAGGTGCTGGGCGAGGCGCACATTGTAGTTCCACGGGAAGTACACGGCCAGCTTGCCCTTGACGTCCGGATCGTTGTTGACCACGCGGGAGACGTTGTTGATGAGCTGGATGGTCATCTTGGCCAGGTAGTAGCCCGGGGCGGCCTTGGCACCGAAGAACACGGTGCGCGGGGTGACGTCCTCGGCCTTGACCTTGCCGGACTTGATGTCGGCGTAGGTGGAGATGACGGACAGGATCTTCAGGGACTGGCGCTTGTACTCGTGCAGGCGCTTAACCATGGTGTTGAACATGGTGTTCGGGTCGAGCTCGAAGCCGTACTCGCGCTTGGCGTAGGCGGCGAAGTCGACCTTGTTGGCCTTCTTGACGGCGGCGAACTTCTTGACGAATTCATCGTCCTTGGCCAGCGGCTCGAGGCCCTTGAGCATCTCCAGGTCGGAGAGCCACTTGTCGGTGCCGAGGCCCTCGGTGATGAGGTCGGACAGGCGCGGGTTGGCGAGCTTGACGAAGCGACGCGGAGTCACGCCGTTGGTCACGTTGGTGAACTTGTCCGGGTAGACGTCGGAGAAGTTCTTGAGGGTGACGTCCTTCAGGAGCTGGGAGTGCAGCTCGGCCACGCCGTTGACGTGGGAGCCGCCGTAGGTGGCCAAGTAGGCCATGCGCACGGCGTCGCCAGTGTAGATGGCCATGTCCTTGATGGTGTTCTTGTCGACGCCCTTGGACTTGAGCTCGTCCTCGAACTGCGCGTTGATCTTCTCGATGATCTCAAGGTGACGCGGCAGCAGCTCGCCGATCAGGCTGGCCGGCCAGACCTCAAGGGCCTCCGGCAGCAGGGTGTGGCAGGTGTAGTTGAAGGTCTTGGTGGTGATGGACCACGCGGTATCCCAGTCGTAGCCGTACTCATCGATGAGGATGCGCATGAGCTCGGGGATGCCGATCACCGGGTGGGTGTCGTTGAGCTGGAAGACGATCTTGTTCGGGAAAGTCGTCAGATCCGGCTTGTCCTGGCCCGGGTAGAAGACGCGGATGGCGTCGTGCAGGGAGGCGGAGACGAAGAAGTACTGCTGCTCAAGGCGCAGTTCCTTGCCGACCTTGGTGGAGTCTTCCGGGTAGAGAATCTTGGAGATGTTCTCGGCCTTGACCTGCGGGGTCACGGCTTCCATGTACTCGGAGCGGTTGAAGGCGAGCAGATCGAACTCGTCGTAGCTCTTGGCGCTCCACAGGCGCAGGGTGTTCACGCGGCCGGACTTGTAGCCGGGGACCAGGTAGTCCACCGGCACGGCGCGCACGGACCATGCGGGCTGCCAGGTCTTGGTGCCGTCGGCGTTCTCGACGACCTTGCCGCCGAAGGAAACCTTCTGGTCGCGGTTGTAGTCGATGTGGCCCCACGGCTCTTCGTTGGCCAGCCAGTAGTCCGGGGTTTCGACCTGCTTGCCGTCCTTGTCGAACTCCTGCTTGAAGATGCCGTACTTGTACTGGATGCCGTAGCCGAAGGCCGGCACGCCCAGCGAGGCGAGGGAGTCGATGAAGCAGGCGGCCAGACGGCCGAGGCCGCCGTTGCCGAGGCCCGGCTCGTATTCGGCGTCGACGACGTCCTGGACCTTGAAGCCGAGGGCTTCCACGGCCTTGTCGAACTGCTCGGTCAGACCGGCGTTGAGCAGCGCGTTGCGCAGCTGCTTACCCATCAGGAATTCTGCGGACAGGTAGCCGACGGCCTTGGTGTTGCCGTTCACGGTGTCGGCCTGGGTCTTGAACCAGGAGTCGGCAAGGTGGTTGCGCACGGCCTTGGATGCGGCGACATACACGTCAGCAGGGGTAGCCTGCTCGGTGGTGACGTTCTGAGTGTATTTCAGTTGTTCACGAATCTCGTCGGCGAATTGTTCCGCCGTGACAGGAGACTTCGGTGCGGTGATTTCGGTCATTCTGACTTTCCTTCCGGGATAAGTGCCCGTGTTTATTATGCCGCGCGATAGGTATCGTCGCACAAACGTAAGCATGAACTCTCCGTAACGACGATGGCGGAGCGTTCTTGCATACGTTCTCATTTAGAGCGTAGCACATGCCCCGATATTCCGCATCACACCGTATGCCATCGTTTGCATTATGGAAGATCTTCCGGCTCCGGTGCCATGATGGGATACATGGCAGTAATTCTTGAAAAAGACCTGAAACGCGGGCATGACGCGCTGGTGCAATGGCGTGCCGCGGCCCGGGAGCTGGCGGACAACACACCACATCGTCTGACCGTCTCCCCTGTCTTGCCACGCCCGGTGTGGGCGATGGCCGTGCGCTACTCGCTGTTTCTGCTGGAGCGGCGCGCACCCGGCCCTGGCGTGGAGGTGCGTGTCGCGCCGTGGGGGGCGGTCAAAATCTTGGACGGCCCGGAATCGGACCCGCATAACCTGACCCCGCCGGACGTCATCGAGCTGGACCCGGAAGTCTGGCTGCGGCTGGCCTGCGGCATCACCACATGGGCAGAGGAAAAGGACGCCGGCCACATCAGCGCGGTCGGCGAGCGCGACGACCTGAGCGACCTGCTGCCGCTGTGAGGCGCGAAGCGTAAGTAAGCCACCAGCGGCAGCACCATCAGCCATAACCACAAATCCCCTTGTGCTCAACCAAGCACAAGGGGATTATTACGAGAAGACCGGCGTTCAGCTCTTCTTGGGCTTGAGCGCGGAAGGCATGGGCATCGGAATCGGCTTGCGCGGGGCCGGCTTCGGTGCGGCAGGCGCGGAGGCCGGGAACTCGCCGCTGGTCGCCTTTGCGGCGGCTTCGGCAGCCCACTTGGCGTACTCGTCGAGGTCATCCTCCTGCGTAGCGGGAGCTGCCTCGGCGGCACCGGAAGCGTGGTCATCAGCAGCGGAATCCACATCCTTGTCCGCATACTGGTCATCGATGTCGGCGAACGGGTCAGGAGAGCCCATTCCCGGCTCCTGCTCGCTCAGCTCTTTTGCCAGCTCATCGTAGTCGGTATCGGTGGTCAGGTACTTGAGCTTTCGGGCAATTTTCTGCTGTTTTGCTTTTTGACGTCCGCGGCCCATCTGACCCCCTGCGATTACTGTGCTGTTCGATTCATCAACAATAGAGAGTACCACTAATAGTGGCTTGTTCGTTGTCGGCTCACACTTTTACCATAAAAAGCGTTTATTTAGGGCATATTCAAAGGATTTTCGCATGACCGACGAGCAGCAACTGACAGCGGCAGGCAATGAGATGAGCGCGAGCTTCCTCGCGGCCAAAAAGCGTTCGGACGAAACGCTCGCCAAGCTGGAGGCCAAGCCGTCGTCCTTCACCATGTTGACCGGCGACCGCCCGACCGGCCGGCTGCACCTCGGCCACTACTTCGGCTCGATCCGTGAGCGTGTCGCCATGCAGGAGCGCGGCGTCAACACGAACATCATCATCGCCGACTACCAGGTGATCACCGACCGCGACACCACCGAGCACATCCAAGACAACGTGCTGAACCTGGTGCTCGACTACATGGCCGCCGGCATCGATCCGAACAAGACCATGATGTTCACCCACTCCGCCGTGCCGGCCGAGAACCAGCTACTGCTGCCGTTCCTGTCCTTGGTCACCGAGGCCGAGCTGCACCGCAACCCGACCGTGAAGTCCGAGATGGAGGCGTCCGGCCACGCGCTGACCGGTCTGCTGCTCACCTACCCGGTGCATCAGGCGTGCGACATCCTCTTCTGCAAGGCCAATGTCGTGCCGATCGGCAAGGACAACCTGCCGCACGTGGAAATCACGCGCACCATCGCCCGCCGTTTCAACGAGCGTTACGCCAAGAAGAACCCGGTGTTCCCGGAGCCGGCCGCCATTCTGTCTGAGGCACCGGAGATTCCGGGTCTCGACGGCCGCAAGATGAGCAAGTCGTACGGCAACTCCATCATGCTGGGCGCCACCGCCGAGGAAACCGCCAAGCTCATCAAGAAGAGCCCGACCGATTCCGAGCGCCGCATCACCTTCGACCCGGTTGCCCGCCCGCAGGTCTCCGCCCTGCTGACCACCGCCGGCCTGGTGACCGGCCGCGACCCGAAGGACATCGCCGAGGAGATCGGTGATTCCGGCGCCGGCGCGCTCAAGGCATACGTCATCGAATCAGTCAACGAGTTCCTGGCCCCGCACCGCGAGCGCCGCGCCGAGCTGGCCAAGGACATGGATTCCATTCGTGACATCCTGCACGACGGCAACAAGCGCGCCAACGCCATCGCCGAGGAGACCCTCGACCAGGTGCGCGAGGCCATGGGCATGAAGTACTGATTTTCCCGCCGCTCGTAGCAAGACGCCGTGTCAGCCCCAACTGGGCAACTGACACGGCGTTTTTGTATTGCGGCGTCTGCTGTGTCCTATCTTCACTTCGAGGGGCGGATTTCTTGTTTTTCCGTGCAACGCGGCTATCAAGACGGACCTCTGTTCACTTCATGCCGATGGCTTGCATCAATACGTACGCTCCCCGCACAGCAATGTCATTACGACGTGTTGCGGCATAGCGCGCATGGCTTCCGGAGTATCGGCGGCGTATGGGTCGGCGTCCAACAACACCATATCGGCCGGGTCGCCGGATGCAAGGCGGTCACGGCCAGTGGCGGTCGAGGCTGCCAGCGAGGTATGCACATCGAGGCACTGCTCGGGCTGGAACGGCTCGCGGTCAGAGCTTTCGGTGCCGAGCACGGCGGCGGAAATGGCCAGCCACGGGTCCAGCGGGGCCACGGGCGCATCCGAGCCCATGCGCAGCGTGGTACCGGCGTCGTGGAGGGCCCTGAACGGATAAGGGATGCCGGCCGGGTTGGCCCAGAAACGGGTGATGACGTCGCGGTCATCCATGGCGTGCTGCGGCTGGATGCTGGCCGTGAGCCCCAGCTCGGCGAAACGCGGGATATCGACGGGTTTGAGCATCTGCGCATGCTCGATCGATCCATGTGCGTGCGTGGCGGCGACTGCGTTGAGCGCAATGGTGTTCGCTTCGTCGCCAATGGCGTGGCAGGCAATGTCGAAGCCATGCTCGGTGGCTAGGCGCATATAGTCTTCGATTTGCTGCGGCGTGTAGCTCAGCGTGCCATACGTCAGCGGCTCGATGCCCGAATACGGCGTGGAGCAGTAGGCGGAGCGGGTGTTGAGCAATCCGTCCGAGATGAGCTTCATGGCGCCCACATGGCCAAGCCCGGCGCTGCCCGGCAATTCCTTGCCGGTATGCCAACCCGCGTCAATGGCGGCTCGCAACCGCTCGGGGTATACACCGGCGTCCACGCGCAAACCGTTAATGCCGGCCGCGAAACGATTGATCCATGTATCGATGTTTTCGGCCATTTCATAATCGCGGATGCCCACCACGCCCTTGCTTGCGGCGTCCTGTTCGGCCTCGCGCAGCAGACGGTCAGTCTCTTCAGCAGCGCCCGGCGCCTTGTCGAAGGCGGTGTAGGCGTTGAACCATTCGAGTTCACCGACCAGACCGGATTCGTCCACATGTACGCCAAGCCTGCGGGCCGCGGCGGAATTCACCCATCCGCAGTGCATGTCCGCGCTGGAGAGGGCCACCGGCTGTTCGCCGGTCACGGCGTCAATTGCGGCCAGTGTGGGCTGCTCGTCGTCGGCCCACAGCGAGTGACGGAATCGCATGCCCACCACGAAGGCATCTGGGTCAAGCGTGTCGGCGGCGCGGCGCTCATCCAGATGACGGCGCAACATGTCCATCGCTTCGGCGGCGGAACGGGCATTGATGAGGTCCAGTCGGCCCAGCGTCTTAGCCCATTGCGTGAAGTGCGTGTGGCAGTCCCACAGGCCGGGAATAACCCACAGGCCGTCGGCGTCGATGGTGGTTTCGTCGGCGGGTGCGGCGGCCGACGTTGGGATTGAGACGCTGCCAGAAGCAATGGCATTCGTCGCGTATTCCAACGATGTCGTATGCGCCTTAGTCTGCATCGTGCTGTCCGAAGCCGAGACCGTTCCAGCAGGGCCGACAGACGCAACAACCCCATCGCGAAGCACCACATCCACGCGGTCCTGAGACCCCGGAACACCGGCATTGACAATACGCACCAAGCTACTCATACCGGCCATCATGCCACCTTTGCATGAACGCCATGGAGATTCGTCCAAGTTGAATCGCGCCGTCGACGGCGATTCCCGCTGGCTGCCTGCAAACCCCTACGTTCCATGTAATTGCGGGATGGCCTGCAACTGCGATGAACACCCATAGTTTATCCACCGACTTATCCACATTTATCCACCGAAAAATTGGGGCGGTAGACAGGGCCGGTAGCCGGACCCTACACTGCGAGGACAAAGCGAACATCACGAAGGGGTGATCATCATGGGTAGCTCAACGGCATTGACCGAGCTGACAATGCAGAAGTACCAACGAATGCAGACGTGCGCAGATGTTCAACGACGAAGCGCATGGCGCCCACCCTATGCCCTGACAACAGCGTTGGAGCTTTTGTCAATTGAAGTACCCCGCATATCAAGCAAACACAGAGGCCTTGCAACTACAACCATTGTTGCGGTTCCACACGCCAATGACAAACGGCACATTGTGGGGGTCAAAGTGGTTGTATGGCCTTTTCCACTAGACACGGTCATAATCGAGGGACAATTCACATGCACTTCACCAGCTTGCACATGGGCCATGTTCTCCACGTATCTCGAACTTGAAGAACTCATCGTTCTCGCTGATTCCATGATGCGACGAGATCGAAGGCTCTGCAGAACAACCATCGACGCCCTTTCTCTGTATCTCGATGAGGCCGAGGCCCAGGTGCGAGCCGACAAAGAGAATGGCACCAATTCGTATTTGTTCCGCGGGTATAACAAATGCCGTCGCGCCCTACTTTTGGCGCGCGCGGGCACAGATTCCTCCATGGAAACACGAACTCGTTTGGTTCTCTTGAAATACGGTCTGAATTGCCCGCAGGTGAATTATCCAATATTCGTAGGAAACAACACCAGACCCATATATCTCGATCTTGCATACCCTGAATTCAAGATATGTATCGAATACGAAGGCTCTCATCATGCCGGGCAATGGCTGAATGACGCGAGACGCCGCCAGATGATCGAAGATGCTGGCTGGAAGTACATTCAAGTCACCAAATTAGATATTGGCGACGAAGCGGGAGAAGAGGCCCTTGCCCGAAGAGTTGCCGAAAGGATACAGGAGGTTACGGGCAAAACGGTCCAGCTCACGATGCGGCAAACTACCCAGCAAATTAGCGATGTCCGAAAGCTACGCCGTATTCCACTGTACAAACGGCTGAAATTCGAGCCTCTGCTGCCAATTATTCCGACGACGCAGGAATAATAAGCCCGGTAGAGTCAGTCCGCACCGTCCGCACCGCGCTACGGTATTCAAAACCCATTTCAAGGGGCTGATTTGGCCTCCGCCGGAGGTCTACTTCCGTTTCAAGGGGCTGATCATCCGGTAGACCACGTGTATCAATGCCCTTACGTCAACGCCATTCCGCCGTTTTGGAGCCGCGTCTACTCAGGCATCAGCCCCTTGAAACGGAAGTAGATCTCTCCAGAACGTCAAATCAGCCCCTCGAAGTCCGTTTTGGCCTCAATGGTTCCTGCCGAACCACAAAAAAGCCACTCCTCTGCCATACGAGCCGACCGCACAGCAGGCACGTGTCATTTGCCGCTGCGGACCTCGGACTCCATGGCTTCCATGGGCTCGTCGACGAGCACGGTGCCGGACGGCAGGGTGCCGGGCAGCGGATCGTCCATGTAGTGGTCGAATTCGTAGAGCATGCGCTTGTTCGGCTTGGCGGTCAGCAACGAAACCACCACGATGAACAGCAGCGAAATGATGAACGCCGGCAGCAGCTCATAGATGGCGAATACGCCGCCCAAGGGCTTGACGAGGTTGTGCCAGAGCAGCACGGCCGCCGTGCCGGACAGCATGCCGGCCACGGCGCCGGCCTTGTTGGCGCGACGCCAGTATAGCGAGCACAGCATCAACGGGCCGAATGAGGCACCAAGCCCGGCCCACGCGTAAGACACCACCTGGAAGATCGACGAGTTCTGGTCGTATGCCACCAGAATGCCGAACAGGAACATGACCACCAGCGTGACCCTGGCCACAATCATGACCTGCTTGTCGGTGGCCTTGCGGTGCAGCAGCCCGCGGAAGATGTTCTCGCCCATGGCCGAAGCGCCGATGATCAGATACGAGGAGCTGGAGCTCATCGAGGCCGCGAAAATGCCGGAGACCACCACGCCGCACATGAAGCTCGGCAGCAGGGTCTGCGCCAGCACGATGAAGATGGTTTCCGCATCGGTGGAGGTCAGCAGTTCGGTGGGCATCATCGCACGCCCCACCAAGCCGATGCACACTGCGCAACCCAGCGAAATCACGCACCAGGAGGTGGCGATGATTCGGGACTTGCGCACTTCTTCCACGCTGCGGATGGACAGGAAGCGCACCAGCACCTGCGGCATACCGAAGTAACCCAGGCCCCACGCCAGCATGGAAATAATGGTGATAATGCCATAATCGGAGGGCGCACCAAACACGGCCTTGCCCGCCTCGACGAGCTGCTGGCCGGTGGCCGGGTCCAGCTTGGGCGCGGCCACCTGCGTGCCGGACAGGTAGCCGGGGATGGCACGCAGGAATTCCACGGTGTTGTCGACACCGCCCGCGCTGGCCACGGTGCCGATGAACACCACCGCGAGCGCGAAGAACATGAGCATGCCTTGAATGAAGTCGGTCATCACCACCGACAAGTAGCCGCCCACCACGGTGTAGACGAACACGACCACCGCGCCGATGATCATCATGACGTGGTAGTCGAAACCGAACAACGTGGCGAACAGCTTGCCCACGGTCACGAAGCAGCTGCCCACGTACAC
>ENA-OQHD01000092-OQHD01000092.1-human-gut-metagenome-genome-assembly--contig:-NODE-92-length-38685-cov-19.680559_pt1 | contig 38685 bp, 27 predicted proteins | sample MGYA00242560_ERZ504711 | MGnify/ENA primary metagenome ERZ504711 (study PRJEB26092, sample SAMD00036198) | human gut metagenome | host: Homo sapiens | study: EMG produced TPA metagenomics assembly of...
GTTCGTAGTGCCGTTATTGGTATTCGAATTGGTATTCGACTGGGCATTAGCCGCAGTTTGCTCCGCCACAGACTTGTTCACGCCGTCAGAAGTCGAGGAAATCACCTTCGAAGCGTTCTGCATGGCCGTAACATCGGTGCTTTTGCCATCGAGGAGTTTCTGGGCAGCGTCAATCGCCTTGGCAAGCGCGTCACGTGTCGACTCGTCCGCGACCTGGCCTGCAGAACCGTCAAGCAACGTCTTTGCGTCAGCAATGGTCTTCTGCAACGCGGCAGTCGTCTTATTCACTTCCAAAGCTCGCTTGCTGGCGTACACAGCTGTGGCTGCTGCGGTAACGGCCTTGGTCTGTTCTTTGATATTGCTGATCTGCTTGCTCATGCTACGGGCGTGCGCACGCAGTGTGGTTTCGGACAGCAGCACCGAGCATCCGCCGACCGTCTTGAGGTTTTGCGCCTTGGTCACGGCCTGAGTGAGCTGGTCGATTGTGGCGGCATCCGCCACCTGGTTTGCCGCAGTGCCCTGCAGACTAGTTGCTTGTTCGATGGCGTTTTGCAGTTTTTCGTTGGCTTTGGAGTATTTGGATTTCGCCTTCTCACATACCACCACTGCCGCACGCTGTTCTTTCGAATTGATACGATTGCGTACCACGATGACGCCGGCGATAGCAACCGCCACTGCCGCAATCGCAGCGACAATGGCAATAATCTTCCACTTGTCCGCAGATGGCTCTTTCGGCGCGACCGGAATGGTTTTCAACGGATCATGTTCCGGATCTTCCGCGGCCAGCTCCTCTAGGTCCGTTATGCCATCCGAAGTGTCAAAGGCCTGAGTTGCTTCGACGTCCTGTTCATCTGTCGAAGAGACGAGGGGTGGCAGAGTAGCGGTTTCCTCGGCATCGGCTGGTGCAACCGCATCATCGAAATCGATGGTGTCGAGCGGCATACTGGGTATATCCGCGATTGTTGGCGCAGCCGAAACCGGCTGTTCCGTTTGCGCAGGTACGGAGGAAGCGATGGTGCGGGGCTCAGCAAGCGAAGCCCCATCCGCACCATCGGCTTCTTCCGAATCGGTAGGCTGCAATTTGGGGAAGGTCAGCGGAGGAATATCCCAGCTGGTGTCCACCACATCCCGAGATATGTTGGACAGAATACCGTTCATAGACCGGGAATCATCGTTCTCAGTTGCCATACACCCCTCATTCCATGGAGAAGGGAACCATCAGTGCCGCTTCTTCCCCTTCGCGCGATGGCTGCTGCGCGGCGCACCATCCTCATAGTAATAGTAATAATTGGAATGCGTATTGGTCTTCTTCGGATCTGCACGATTGAAGATGAAGCCAAGCACCGGCACCTGCGCGGTGGCGAGCGTGTCGGACGCCTCCTGCAGGGACTTCTTCTCGCACACGTTACGGCTGACCACCAGCAGAAGGCCCTTGGCCCAACGGCCGAATACCGCTCCATCGTTGGACACCGTCAATGGGGCGGTATCAATAATCACGTAATCGTATTGGGTGAGCGCCTGCTCCACCATGAGCTTCATGGTTTCGGAACCCAGCAGCACGCAGCGTTCGCCGGCCTCTTGCCGCCAGGCAGAATGTGCAGGGTTCGGCTTCCAGTAGCTCTGCACCACGTCCTTCGGGCCCATCTGTCCGGACAGCACGTGCGCCAGACCGGCGGCACCTTCAATGCCCAAGTGGTGAGCAACGGACGGGTGGCGAAGATCAGCGTCGATAAGCAGTACTTTCGCACCATCTTCAGCAAGGGCCACCGCAGTGTTGATAGCCATGGTGGTCTTGCCTTCGGACGGCTGCGCAGAGGTGATGACAAGCAGCTGGCCCACACCTTCGGTGCGGTCGGTCTGCAGGAAATCGATATTCGTATGGATACGACGGAATTCTTCGGCAATAGCGCCGTTAGGCTGGCTTACCAGCACCGGACGCTTATTATCAAGCGAAGCGTCCATCGGAACGGAGCCAAGAGAAGATGCTCGAACGATGCTACGCACATCGGAAGTCTCTTCAACCTTAGTGTTGAGGAGGTCCTTGATGAGTGCGGCGAACACGCCGATGATGATGCCGAGCACCACACCGACAGCCAAATACAGGGCAGTCTTCGGCGAAGACTTAGACGTCGGAACCTGTGCCTTCTGCACGATGGAAAGCTTCACCGGGGACTTATCTCCGGAGTACAGGTCGCTTTCAATGACGTTCTTCAGCGATTCGGCAACGGAATTGGCGATGTCCGCGGCCTGCTTCGGATCTCCATCCACCACGGCAATGTTCACGAATGCGGTGTTGGTCGGATTGGTGACGGTGACCTGGCCGGCAAGATCCGTCACGGTTTCGTCCAGACCGAGATCATCGATGACCGGCTTGAGCACCTTCGAAGTGGTGGCAAGCGTTGGGTATGAGGTGATTTGGTTGGAAATGTAGCTGCCGCCAGTGGACTGCTGGGCGATGCTTTCGCCACCATCGGAAGCGTTATAGGTGGCCATGGTCTGGGCCGTAGCCGTATACTTCGCCGGAGCGAGGAAGGTATAGGCGCTCACGCCTGCCACTACCACCACGAATGCGATGATCGCGGTGACCAGATGCTTACGAATGATTTTGAACAGATCCATCAGAGTGATGCCGTCATCCGCTTCCTCAACTACCCCTTGCGGTGCGGTAGGCTGCTGCACATTAGCGTTCTCTACAGAAGTCACTGAACTTCCCCATCTCACGTTGACAATATCCTTTCCAAGGATAATCTTCCCCCTCGAACTATTCCTCATCCCTTCATACATTGAACACATTTTTTCGGGAACTCAAACAGATGGGCTGTGAAATAAGGAACATTCCCTGTCGATATCGTGCGCGTACGAGACTTATTGGCAATTTCCTCAAATCATTGGTAGTGACCGGTACAGGCTTTCATCATCATTCCGCCACGCCCTGAAAGTGACGGAATGTATGTGCCCAGCTCCCCATTTCGCTTATATGTGACAGATTTCGGAAGATGGAAACTCCCATTTCGTCTATATGTGGCAGGTCATAACGGGCAAAAGCCACTTTGGGGGTACATTTTCCACAGTTAAAGGGTATATCTCTGCCGATTGCCTGCCACAGATAAGCGAAATGACATTTTCACGCCGCCCAAATCCGCCACTCATAAGGCAGATGACCCTCTTCACCGCCAGTCGAAGCGCCGCCCATTGGAACGTCTCCAGTCAAAACACTCCTCGTCGAAGTGCCGCTCATCGACGCAATCCATAAGAAGCACCGTCAGTCAAAGTGCCATCAGGGTGCTGCCTCAATGAGGCAGCACCCCTAATACACCATCAGTCTCGAGGAATCAGCTCTTTTGGTTGGGGACGAGCATGATCTCGCCGTCGGCTATACCCTTGAGGTGTTGGCCGTACGGGCTCTTGCCGTAACGCTCCGCGGACTCCATGAGCTGGCCGCGCGTGATCCAACCGTTCTCGAACGCGATCTCCTCCACGATCGCGATCGGCAGGCCCTGCGCCCGCCACTGAGCCTCTCGCCTCACCGTCCAAACACCAAGCTTGCAGCGGACACCATGCCGCAAGAACCTGCCAAGAGATGAGGACCCACGGAAGGAAACGACGAATTTTGTTGCACGATTCCGATTTTCGGGGCAAATTTCGAATCGTGCAACATTTTTCCTGCCGAAATGCGGTTTTTCCGCCTATTCCATACCCCCCCCCAAACCGGTTTTTTCGGCACTTTTCTGCAACTACGGAGGTGCACGATGTAGCACGATTCCAAAAAACAGCCGAGAAATGGAATCGTGCGACATTTAGGGACACAGAACGTGTCGAAGCGGCCGGAAGCATGCAACCACCGCAAGAAAAACGCATCCAAGGCAGACTCCCCCTTTTTCCCATATATTTTAATGCGCTTTATCAGAGAGGAACCAAGAGTCCCAGAAACGTCACCCATCTCGATGAAGCTGGTGATGTTTTGTTGGGCTATTTCAACACAATCATCTACTACGCAACTTCCGAGTAACTGCTCTGGGTCCGACTGTTCAACCTGAAGAACCTCTACCAGCAAGCCGTTGGCAATTCTTCAAATACTTGGAATCCTGCTGGCGATCTACGCGGTCCGCATCCTGCTCGACTTCATCCGTCAAGAGCCATCCGCCACCCCTCGTTGACCGGCACGTAGCTAACGTCAATCACGGGGAACAGCGTTCTAGACGCCTAGATGACTGTGAGTGATCAAATAAAGGTGTTCGGCGTTGGCACTTGTTTCTGCATACTTTCCCGCACAATGGGATTAGCGGCATAATATTCTTGAATTGTCTTTTTGCTGATAATCGTGCTGCATGGAGCGGAAGGCGGCAAATCACCGCGCGCGATTTTCCAAGGGCTCTCAGCGTGCGTCCTTATGCTTAGCTCATTTCCCGTACGAGACGACAGCACCGCGCACACTGCATCTATGGTTTGCTTTTCTTCTTCAGAAAGCGTCTTTTCACAGTCGTTCACAGGAAGCTCGCCTTCACGGATAAGGAATTTTCCCCTGTGCTGCGCATACAGTTCACGACATACAGGGCCGCCACGCCATGCTTGGAAATCTTCGTCAAAAAGAGGATGTCCACGACGAGCCAAAGATTCCGCCTGCGAATAGAACGCGAGCTTTTGTAATTTCATAGTGGTCATTGCTCCACAGCGTTTAAGAATGTACGCCGCGACATCCACCACAGTTGCCATGTCAATCCTCCCCTCATATATATGAAATCTGAAATCAGTCTAGTATAGTGGATGGCCATGGACGCGCCCCTTACTACCATCAGCCTCGGCACTATCAGTCGGAACAGAGCGAACAATGCTGGGAAAATATTACGTGCAGGAGCACAATCAGTTTCGCCGGAAGAATACCAGCTCGCTATCGATACAGCACAAGCTTGGCGTGATCAGCATATCGAAGCCACTCAAGAGTGTTTTTCAGAGGTCTTAAAGTGCTCAAATTATTTTGCCGAATCCGTCTGCACTTATCGTCTCAAACGAATTGCTTCCATCATTCGTAAACTGCAACGCGCCCAAACCCACCTGAAATTAGGCGAATTGGATGATATCGGAGGATGCCGTCTGATTTTAGAGACCAATAATCAGGTCCGTCAAGCGGCTGAAATTCTGAAATCTCAAATCCCTCTCAAGAAAGGCAGCGGAGAGAAGGACTATATCCTCAATCCGCAAAAGTCCGGATACCGATCCCGCCACCTTCTGTTCAAACCTGAGACTCAAACAGGCTCTTATCAAGTGGAGGTACAGATTCGAACACAGCTTCAACATTACTGGGCAACAGCTGTTGAGGCCGCTGGAGAAATCTATGGCACCGAATACAAAAGCCCCGAAGTTCGTAGACAGGCCGTAGGGCCTGAAGACCAGGAAAGGATTCAATTCTTTCAAATTGTTTCCAGCCTATTCGCTCTCGAAGAGGGAGCCCCGCAGGTTCCCGGCTTTGAACGCAGCCAAAAGGAATTGGTAAAAGAGCTTCAGACGCTTGAATGCTCATCATGCTTATTGGATGATTTGGCAGCGTCCACAGACAGCATCTTCCCTTTGAATCCTCCAACGGATAAAGCGGCAACGCTGTTTCTCCTCAAACTTTCTCGCGAAGATCAACTCCTTGATATCGAGTCTTTCCGCCAAGATCAGCTTTCTGAAGCATTGCAAAAATACGGCGATCTTGAAGACCGAATTGAGGCAGCGACCAATAAGGGAACCGAATTCGAATACAACAATGTTGTGTTGGTTTACGCCCAAAATCATGAACAGTTAAGCATTGCCTATCCAAACTATTCAGCTAATGTCAGCCACTTTGTGGACAAGGTTGGAGAATATCTGCAATAGTGTACGTTCAGTCAAGCCGACGTTTCGCGATGAGAACGGTGTCTATTCTGAACGCCAATAATGTTCAGCATAACTGGCGACGGCATGCAGATTTATTCGACAAAAAGCATCAAGTAGAGCAGCGTGATGATGCTCAATGATGATGTTTCATGAGGGGGCGCCGATAATACCGGCAATCACGATTCCGCCAAGAGAAATCCGCGCGGCCGATATAAGGTTAGACGCACGGATTCCTTAATCATGCAGACTGTAGGATACTGAAAGGCAGATGCCGCGAGAACCTGCCAAGAGATAAGAAACCACGGAAGGAACCGACGAATTTTGTTGCACGATTCCGATTTTCGTGGCAAATTTCGAATCGTGCAACATTTTTTCTGTCGAAACACGATTCTCCCACCTATTTCATGCCCCCGAACCGGCTTTTCCGGCACTTTCGCGCGAGTACGGGGGTGTGCGATGTAGCACGATTCCAAAAAACGGCCGAAAAATGGAATCGTGCGACATTTACGGGACACAGAACGTGCCAAAGCGGCCGGAGGCATGCGACCATGGCAAGAAAAACGCGTCCAAGACTCCATCCCTTTCATCTATTTGACGTTCCGGCCCTCCCCTATCAGGAACAAGAACCAAGAATCCCGAAAACGTCAGCATTCCGATCGAAACAATTCCCATCCCGATATGAGAAGGGGGACATCGCAAAAGCCTCCACACACAAACAGAAAACGTCCAAGGCAACGTCCCAGATTTATGATGTTGCTCGCCTCAAAAATACATCAAAACATCCGTTCCTTCTCTCAAGAAGGAATCAGCAGAGACTGAAGCATAATGAGCCGACGCATCGGCTCCTCCTAGGTGTCGCCCGAAGGCTTCCACCACAATTAAATTTAGGAATCTGACCTTCCTTACCTATCTTTCATAATTCTGACATGTAAGAGATAAATCTTACATGTTAGAATTATGAAAGGTTATGAAAGGAAAGCGATGTTACCAGATCGGGAATCTCTGACCGTCGAATTCAAAAGCGAGCAGCGCCGCCCGCAATCAGACGATGAAATCGTAGATAACGTCGTTGCCCTCGCGAACACACAAGGCGGCACGCTCTATCTCGGAATCGAAGATAACGGCATAGTCACCGGCGTCTCCGAACAGCATTCCAATATCAATGGACTCGCGGCCTTCATATTCAACAAAACCGTACCGCAGCAGACCACCCGAATCGAGTCTTTTCACGAACATGGCTGCCAAGTGGTAGCAATAGAAGTAGATAACAGTCAGCAAATCGTATCCACAAGCAACGGCAAGACTCTGCAACGCCGGCTCAAAGCCGACGGCACTCCCGAAGTAGTGCCGTTATTCGTCTCGCAATTCATCAGCCGTCTCTCACAACAACGCAGTTACGATTACAGCGACATGCCAGCCCCAGGCGGCGAGCTCACAGATTTGGATACCGAAGCCCGGAACCAATTGCGCCAGCACATTCGCGAGACCAATACAAACAGTTCACTGCTGACTTTCGACGATACGGACTTCGACAGGGCTCTTGGACTGGTGTCCGGCAATGAGGGTGAAGAGCTTCCCACCATTGCCGGGTTATTGACCATTGGCACCACCGAAGCCATCAAGCGCTGCATACCCACAGCCTCAGCCACGTTCCAGGTCATGGAAGGTACGACACCGCGAATAAACACGGATCCATTTGTGCTGCCGCTGGTTGACATGTTCGGCAAAATCAGCGATTTAATACAACCATGGAACCCCGGCCACGAAATCATGAGCGGATTGATACATATGAACGTGCCGGATTTCGACCCTCAGGCTCTCCGCGAAGCCATGGTAAACGCGTTCTGCCATCGCGACTATGCACGGATCGGCAGCGTGCGGTTCATGATTGACACCGATGGCCTGACCATTTCCAACCCGGGCGGCTTCATCGAGGGCATAAGCGAAGACAACCTCCTGTCTGCACAGCCTAGATCGAGGAATCCCCGACTGGCCTTGATTCTGAAAACCGCTGGATATGCCGAGCAGACCGGACGCGGAGTGGATAAGATTTATATCGGCTCATTGGCCAATGGAGGCGCAATGCCCGATTATTCGCAATCCACCAGCACCGAGGTCAATTTGTTCATTCGCCGTGCCGTGCCAGACGAGTCGTTCATCAGGATGGTGTCCGAAGAAGAGAAGCGACGTGGCAGCAGTCTCTCGGTATGGGCGCTTATCATACTTTCTTTGCTTAAAGAGCATCGTCGTCTGACTATGTCGCAGCTTCACGAGTTTTCCCGATTGGAAGAACGTCGGGTAGTTGGCGCAGTGGAGGATTTGGTGGAGGCTGGCGTTGTGGAGGCGTCCGGCAGCGGCATATCCCGTTCGTACATTCTGAGTTCCAAGGTGTACAAGGCAGACGATGCATTACCGGCATACGTCAGGCAGAACAATATCTCAGCGACACGTCAGCGAGGACTGGTACTTGAGCTAGCCGAAAAGAACGACGGCGAGGTGACATCTTCGGAAGTCATGGATTTATTGGGCTTGAGCTATATCAGCGCATACCGGCTACTTAAGAAGATGGAGGATGAGGGCAAACTGATGCATGAGGGCAAAGGACGTTCCTCGCGATATCTCATCGCGTAAACAGGATGTGCCAGCACCTGGAGATGGTGCCGCCAGCGAATGGCTGCGAAGCTACCTCCAAGAAAGCATCCGCCCCCCGTTTGGCCATATGGCCAGCATACCGGGAATCCTTTGCCAGCCAACGTTCCAGTCACTGCCTGGTCGGATAACCCAGGTGCTCGACCACCTGGGCCGTACCACCTGGGCCGTTGGCCTCGGCGTGGCGGAATACAGTTCCACCGCACGCTGTCGTTCTTCGGGACCGGACATACGAAGATTCTCTCATTCAGTCTCCAAGAAAACGCCAGCATCCCCTTATCAAATTTTATGGCCATTCTCTTGGCACAGCCGACTATTCATACTTTCAGGCCATATTTGATCAGATTGATTTATATGGGGGAAACACAACTCTCTATTTTCTGCATGCGCCAAGGATAACGCCCGTCTTCTTGCGCAGATTCGGTTGTGAGTTCCGATGAAAAGGACATGGCCCGGCTTTGGTACGATTTTCAGTCGCTTACACATGAAAACCGCGATTGGAAAGAAGGCCGGAAGCCATGTCCGATAAAATCATACAGTTCGACGACGCCATGTTCGAGTCCAAGCTCGATGCTTTGGTTCGAATCAAGGTCGAGCAGACCATCAACGCCATGCTCGACGCCGAGGCCGACGAGATCACCAACGCCGCCAGATACGAGCGCAAGACCGACCGGAAGGCGTTCCGCGCCGGCCACTACGAGCGCACGCTGACCGCCAAGGCCGGCAAGTTGAGTCTCAAGGTGCCCAAATTGAAGGGCGCCCTGTTCGAGTCGGCGGTGATCGAACGTTACCGGAGGCGCGAATCCAGCGTCGAGGAGGCGCTGAGGGAGATGTACCTCGCGGGCGTGAGCACACGCAGGGTGGACGACATCAGCCAGCTGCTGTGGGGCGAGCGGATGCCATCCCAGACATTGAGCGACAAACTCAAGAAGATCTACAAGGAGATCGACGAGTGGCGGAAACGCCCGTTGGAATCCGAGTACCCGTACGTGTTCGTGGACGGCGTGTGGCACAAGCGATCCTGGGGCGGGCACGTGGAGAACGTGAGCGTCCTCGTCGCCATCGGCGTCAGCACGGAGGGCCGGCGCGAGGTCATCGCGGTCGACGAGGGCATGCGCGAGGACGCGGCCAGCTGGGAGCAGTTCTTCCGAAGCATGATCGAACGCGGGTTGAGGGGCGTCAGACTGGTGGTCGGCGACCGGTGCGCCGGACTCGTCTCCACGGTCAACTCGATGCTGCCGAACGCGAAATACCAGCGGTGCATGGTGCACTTCATGCGCAACGTGCTCTCCAAGACGCCGCCCAGTCACAGGGAATGGGCGTCCGCCGCCCTGAAGGCCATCTTCGCGCAGGAAAACCGCGAATCCGCCATGGCCAAGGCAGGGACGGTCGCGGGCGAAATGGAGGAACGCAAGCTCAAGGCGGCCGCGAACTGCCTCCGCGAGGGCGTCGGCGAGACCACCACCTACCTCCTGCCGGAGTTCCCCGCGAACCATGGGATCAAGCTGCGCACGAACAACATGATCGAGCGATTGAACAAGGAGATCCGCCGGCGCACCCGGGTCGTGGGCGGCTTCCCCGACTCCAACAGCGCGCTCATGCTCGTATGCGCCAGAATCCGCTACGTCACCTCACGCTCGTGGTCGGACCGGCGATACATGGACATGTCCCGGCTCGATGACAACCTAGGCGCAGCGGCATGAAAGTCACGCCAACAGCTAGCCAACAGCCAATCTGCGCAAAGAAGCGGGCACTACCTTTACGGGACACAGAACATACCAAAGCGGCCGGAAACATACGATCATGGCAAGAAAAACACATTCAAGGCACCGCTTTTCATATATTTTGCGCCAGGTCTCCCCTATCGGGAACAGGAACCGAGAGTCCCGGAAACATCACCGTCTCGATTGGAACGATTCCCAGCCCGATACGAGAAGTGACACATCGCAAAGGCTGCCGCATGTAAACAGAAAACACCCAAGGGCAATGTCTCGGATTGTATGATGCTGTTCCGTATTGCCGTTATTTTCAGAAAAATGAGGATGGTATGATGCGCTTCGCCTTGCAGACGTGCTGATCGACGTTACGGTGCAGCATAATCATGCTCGGAGCTTCTGAAACGATTGGATCATGGATTCCAGCGAATCCACGGATCCTCGGCTCACCATCACCGTCACGCAAGCCGACATTGATGAAATGCTCGCAGTCCCCTCTTAGTCTTTTACTAACAATTCCAAAAACTCTGATCCCGAATCTTTTAATCTCCAACCTTCCAAGACATCATTCGCCTGATCGGCAGTAATCCGAACCTTGCCATTTTGATTTGTTACACCGTTACCTTTGAGTGCAAAGGTATATGCCGCATGGCACAACTGCTGCTCACGCCGCTCACCAGTTTTATGTTGCAATTCATTATCGCTAACATATGACGCGACCATATTCAGATACTCAGCAGGATCAAACAAATATTTGGCAGTCTGAACATCGGCAACATAGCTTTCATCATCTTGTTTTGTCACCAATGCTGCCGCAGAAAGAAAAACAAATTGGCCTTCGTCTTCGGCATATTCACGAAGTGCAAGTAATACACTCCTCAAATCATCCGGCACATTACCGAACAACCATCCCAACATCACCATTGTCAAACGCAATTCACAAAAACTCAAACGCCCTGGCAATACGGCAAGATTATTATTCTGAACACACTTTTTAGCAAGAAGCAAAACCCGCTTTTCGAAGAGTTCAGCGTAGCTTTTCCAATCAATCTCTCCCAACGCAGACTGCGAATGGCCATACCCTAAAGTTTCTACCCGAACATTCCATGTCTCAAGCATTTTATTGCGCTGCCGGTCACCCTCTTGAGACGACAGGGATTGCAGTTCACATAGCACAGCCAAATAAATATCAAACAGAAACGCACCAACATTGTCGTTCTGAAGACATTCTTTCAAAAGCAATTCGACATCAACCGCATTCCAGCCCCTTCTACATACCATAGTAAATAAATTCAGCACATAAGGATAATATTCTTGCAATGTCTTGCAGAAACTATTCTTCAAGTAAAAACGAAGCAACATACGCATTCTTATTACATTGCCATGTGTATCCCGAGATAAGTATCGCTTGAATTTTTTCTTGCAATCTTGGAGAATAAGCAATCTGCAGCAAACCAGCATCCGACTGTACGGCATCAAGATTGATTTCACAAAGGAATCGTTTATACCACTTCTCCGGAACATCCCCCGAAGATGGCATCAGTCGAAAATATGCATCAATATAGTCCTTCTTGCATATCGACCGATATGAATCCGGAACATCATTTTCAGAAAGAAAGTATTCTTTCCCCATGGAGATTTTATCTACAAAAGGAAATAATATATGAATTATCTTCTTCCATTCGATTGAATATTTATTAAATATTTTCTTTTCATCAGCTTGTTTTATAACTTCTTCAAGATCAGCTGTTTGATCAGAATAAACCATATACTCTTCATCCGCAAAAACAGGATCCACCATTAAACACCGATTTTCCCATATCCAAGAATAAAACTCCGGACAGAAGATACGCAATGCGGTGATACCCGCCAAATCTAATAGCTCGACGTCATCACCAAGCGCCTCATAGTACAGACGAAAATCATTCAAGAATCGCACCATATCTCGCTTGTTCTGAATGAATGGGCAAATGCAATAATTGAAAATACCCTGTTCTCTCCCTAATGACAGGCTGTCACGCCAACCAACGCGCAATATTTCATGTTTCAGAGATTCGTGCAATTCGTTAAGCGACAACTCAGGAACTACTGCAGGAATTTGAACTATCTTCTCAAGAAATTCAGAGCCACGATTATGACTTGCTTTATCGAGTGCTTGCGTTACATATGCCTTGTCATAGAGCAACACATATGTGACATGCGGGAGATCACCCACTGCTTTTACCGCTTGGATAAGCGAACTGATTTCATCATCCAGAAGACGATCTAAATCATCGATGAATACAACAATCTTGTCTGATTGCGATTGAAGATCGTACTTCAGCCTGCTTCTTGTTTGATGTAAATCACCAGTTCTATATTTCTTAGTAGATAATAATTTTGATAAATTTTGGAAACTCCAAGAGATACATCCAATAGAAATACCAATCTCAGAATAAGGAAGTACAGCGTTTATCGCTCTATAAATCAAATGAACCACAGAGGTGATTGCATTATTATTAAAGCAATCAAATCTCATCAATAGCTTTTGATACCACTTCAATCGGGGAGAAAGACCTGCCGAGATTTCGGAGAACAATGCAGATACTATCTCACCGGACCTGGAGTACATCCATGCGTCAAATTCAATGAGGTGCGTCTTGCGATCAGGTAGAGGCATCTGTTGAAGACGTTCAATGAGCATGTTCTTGAGGGATGTTTTACCGCTGCCCCACGCTCCCTCTATCCCAACCACTAAGCCATCCGAATCATCGCCGGTTAAAAGAGCATAAGCAAGGTTATCAACATATTTTTCACGACCATACTTATCATCCTCAACATGCCGTATAGGCTTATCTGCAGCGAACAATTGTTTTCCTTAAGACGCGGATATTTGAACTCGGCCAATATATCTACTGCGCCATCTTATACCGCGCTACTCTTTGCATAAAACTTCGGAATTGACGACAAGAATGCTTCCTTCAAATTATCACTTATAGGATTTTGAGAACCTAAAAGCAAAATAATTTGACTACAATAACTATTCTTAGATAATCCAAACAATGAGCTTATACGCTTTACTATACTTTTATCATTTAAAATCTCTAAAATTTGAACATAATCTTTCTTTTTTCCAATAGCAGAAAAACATTCACAAATTTTCTTCTGTATTTCTGCCGACCCATCCCTTACCATATTCGCTATTTCATCAGAGGATTTACCGCTAACATCTAGGCCAATTAAAAAATTCTTTGATGGCATCCCGACATGCTTCACGCTCCAATCGTTCTTTTTCTTTTATGAATTCGTCTACAACAAAATGCTGCGCATAAGCGACGACCTCGGCAGATTGTCCCATATGACCGGCAAACACCTGCATTACTTCATCAAGTAAAAACAAATTCTCAACTTCAGCCACAGGTAAAACATTTATTCCACGCATTCGCAACTCCTCAAGCTGTCCCTGTGACCTTCGATCACGATCAATCAAACCATAAACTTCAACATGATGAAGATTCGAATTGTTCCGAAAAGAAATTGTTTGTTCGATGACTTTTTGGCAGCTCCCGCAAGGTACAACCAAATATTCAGGAAATAGAAGTGAATATAAACGATAATCGAGAGACGTTCTAGTCCCCTCGACAAAAAGAACCGACCTTCGACTTCCTAGAACTTCTAGCTGCAATGCACTTGGCATTTCTTGATCTTTAGGGATAATTTCATATTGCCATGTTTTTCCATCATAACTTTTGACCCAAATTCTATCGGAATCAGTATGATATTCGGCAAACTCCATACTATGAGTAATAAAGATAAAAAGACAATCTACTCGCTCTTTTTCAATTTCCTGCCAAAGACTTGTAATAATAGCAGGATGCAAATGTAGCTCAGGTTCGTCAACAATCACAGTGCTCCCCTCAGGTAAACAAAGAGCCTGCGCCATCACATACAGTCCGGCTCGCTCACCATCACTCATCTCACAGCTGTTGTAATCGTCACCCGAGCTGATATCGCCGGAAGCGAATACCGTATTCTCTTTGAACGAGATACTCCTATGAGGGAAGACTCTGGAGAATAATTTTTGCAACCTCTTTTCCGTAGTTGATGCAATTTCATCAGAGAACTCAGATAAATTACCAGATTGCATTTTCCTGACAAGCTGACGATTATCATCATTGTCTCTCGCAATTATCGCAGCAATTGTAGAGTCAAAATTGGAGACGGGAGAATTTGTATACCGATATTTCCTTTCGGCAGTCTCCCATTCATATAACGAATTATGCGTTTTCTCCTTTGTGTTGCTCCCGTACATCATTTTGTTAATTGCTACAGAAAAAGGATAGAGCTGTATATCATGACTTAAAGATAAATTCCGTAAAGCAGATATTCTTTGCAAATTTTGAGGATGCTTTTGCTCAATCCAAGCTCCAAGCCTACTTTTCCCTGCGCCGTTTGCACCAATAATAATTACAGAATTAACCGTTGTTTCATGAACACTCTCCGAAGCATCTTCCTCGGCTGAAGATGGTAGGTAATATGCGTAAGTTTTAATTCCCGTCTTTGAAACCATAAAATCAAGCGTAACTGTGAAATCGCACAGCGCAGTACGCTTTTGATAGATAAAATCCCAAACAAGGAGAATGATTCAAAATGACGGAAACCATAGCATCACTTGTTGGAGCCATTATCGGAGCAATCATCACTACATCATTCTGGTTTGTCCAGCATCGCATTGAGCAAAAAGACGATCTCAATAACGAACGAAGGCAAGACAAAAGAGAACTTGTCAAAAATATTATGCGTAACAGGATGAATCAACGAGCTCTCTGCATTGATCTTAACCAAATTCCGCTCACTTTTTACGATGATCCACAGGCCAAAGAACTTTACCGAAAACTTTTGGAGACGCACGACGTTGCTACACGGGATACGATTTTGGCGGATTTGGTGAATCATCTGGCTGAAACAATGAATTTCGATGCTGAAATTCGTCCTTCGGATTTCAGCAGAGGACTGTACGTCGAATGACGTATAACGAAAATAATTCCTGAGCATTATGCGCCAAACTCGAATAATGCCCCGTGTCTTACTGCGTATTCCCGATACACTGGTGAATAGAGTAATAGTCAAGGCGGGGGAACGTTCGGGACAGGCAGTCATCGAGGGTGATGACCGGGTTCAGGCAACCGCTTCGAGAGAGGTATTGAGATGAGAAAACCAATCGTCACCGCGTTGTCCGCCATGCTTAGCGCGGCGATCGCTCTGAGTTTGACTGCGACAGCTAGCTATGCCCAAAATGGGATTACTACAGACACTGCTTCGAATACAGTACAGACGCAGGCGCAACCAGATGCAGAAACATCCGCACAGCCTGAAGCAACCACTCAATCCGAAACAGGCGCAGCAGAAGCACAGACACAGGCACCAGCGCAGTCGGAAACCGACACGCAACCTCAGACGGAAACACAAATACAACCGCAAACAGAACCAGAAACGCAACCGCAGTCACAAGCTGAAACAACATTCCAACCGGAAGCACAACCAGAGTCCCAACCAGAATCAGAAGCACAGCAGGACACCGCTACCCCACTGCAAACCCAAAGCACGGATAACACCATCCGCGCGGCCATGAACGGCTACGCCCATTCCGCTTCATCTGATCCGCAGAATGGAATCACGCTGACCGCCTATTGGAACGATCCGAAGCTGGGCAGCCCCACCACATTCCATGTCGAGGCCTCGGGAGGGTCAGGCAATTATCAGTTCCGCATGGATGCCCCCTCATACAGCAATCCTGATGAATGGTCCTTCGAATCCGTCGCAGACCCGAGTCGCGGCGAATGGACCAAGTACACCGCCGAGGAAGCCTCACACGACTACACGTTCACCATGACCGCCAGCGGAACATACAATTACCGTTTCTTCCTCATGGACAAGGCATCAAGCATGTACTACATGCGCGTCACGTTCAACGTCCAGGTCTCAGACCCGAGTTACCCTTCAGTCGCCGACCGTGTGAACGCCGCAGTGGCCCAGTGCAACAAGGAGACCGATGGTTCAGAATACGCCAAGGCCCTATGGCTGCATGACTGGCTCCTCGACCAGATGAAGTACGACAATTCCCTGAAATGGAGCAGCGCCGAAAGCGCCCTCACCCGAAGTCTCGGCACCTGTCAGTCCTACGAATCCGCATACAGCAAGCTGCTGACCGCCGCGGGCATTGAGAACAGCGAGACTCGGGACACCTATGACGCCCATACTTGGAACGCCGTGAAGCTGGACGGCAAGTGGTACCAGGTCGACTGCACCTGGGATGACAGCGATGACCACTGGTACAACTTCGACCAGCGTCACCTGTACTTCGGCCTGACCGATGAGCTCATGGCCATCGCGCACACGGGTCACACCAAAACCTACCAAGCCGACGGCTACGCGACCCGTTCCACTTCCTTGGAGGACAACTATTTCGTACGCAACGGCGATGCGAAGCAGTGGGCAGATTCCTACGCGGACCGGATTCAGAAGCATCTTGATGCGCTTGAGACCTCCTTCACTATCGGCGTGGACAACGACTCGTACCCGCCCAGCATCAAGAACATCGTCAACGGCATCACGGCCTATGCGATGAACCAGGAAACCTGGAAGGTTCCGAACCACACCGTTCAGCTGACTGCAACCAGGAAGGACGACAGCAACTTCGCATTCGCCGTGAAATACAACGACATCCCCGTCGACTCCATCACGATTTCCGGCGATGGAGTCAAGGACGGCAAGATCACGTTGAAGTCAGGCGAATCCGTACAGCTGACCGCGACCGTGAAACCAGATAACGCCACGAACAAGAAGGTCACCTGGACCAGTTCCGATTCCACAATCGCAAGCGTGAGCAGCACAGGCCTTGTGAAAGCGGGAGCACAAGCGGGAACCACGAAGGTAACCGCAACTGCTGGCGATACGAACGCATCCATAGCCATAACAGTGTCAGGCCAGACCGATCGCGATGTGTTGGATGCTTTGGCCAAGAAGCATCGTTCGGACTTGGCCGACGGCACGTATGTCGTGGCCTCCGCCCTGGACGGCGGCAAGGTCCTGGATGTATCCAATGGTTCCCACGACAACGGAGCGAATGTGCAATTGTGGACGTCGAATGGAACCACTGCCCAGAAGTGGATGATGTCCCACGACAAGAAAGGCTACGTGACCCTGACGAACACGGGTTCCGGCAAGCCCATGGACGTGAGATACGGCGAGGCGCATGAAGGAACAAGCATACAGCAGTGGGATTCGAACGGTACTCGATCCCAGAAGTGGATCGCCATACAAGACGGATCATCCTACAAATTCGTCTCCGCACTCAATTCATCCCTCGTTCTGGACGTGAGATACGGCGAAACCACCAACGGAACAAACGTACAACTCTGGACATCGAACAACTCGAAAGCCCAACAATGGACCTTCTTTCCTTCCCCCGCTATGCATTAGGCAGATAACAGAAACGGTTCCAGATAATAAATTAATGCGTAAACTTCGCCAATATACGATAAAATATTGGTCCGTTCTCTGCTATGTCGATATAAAAATACGGTAGTGCCCGAAAAGTTGCGCACTTTGGATCATGGCCGTCCATGGAGCGATGATCAGTTCGCTTCCACGAGGTTGTCATCGAACCGGGACATGTCGAGGTAGCGGCGGGTCGACCATTCGTTCGCGGTGACGTACCGGATGCGCGCGCAGACGAGCATGAGCGCGCTGTTCCCGTCGGGGAAGCCGCCCACGACGCGCGTGCGCCGGCGGATCTCCCTGTTCAACCGCTCGATCATGTTGTTCGTGCGGATGCGCCTGCGGTGCCCGTCCGGGAACTCGTCCAGCAGGTAGGTCGTCGTCTCGCCGACGCCCTCCCGCAGGCAGTTGGCGGCGGCCCTCAGCCTCCTAGACCTCATCTCCGCGGCGACTTGTTCGGCTTTGTCCAGCGCGGATTCCCGGCTTTCCATGGCGAATACCGCCTTCAGGGCGGCGGACGCCCATTCCCTGTGGATCGGCGGGACCTTGGAGAGCACGTTGCGCATGAAATGCACCATGCAGCGTTGGTACTTCGCCTTGGGCAGCATCGAGCCGACCGTGGCCACCAGTCCGGCGCACCGGTCGCCGACCACGAGTGTCTTTCGTCAAATAAATCTGCGTGTCGTCACCAGTTAATCTGAACACCATCGGCGTTCAAAATGGACACCGTCACCGGCGGCCGGGTTGGTTCCGCTCTTTTCGTTTATTTCATCAGGGAGTGGCTGTTGCGGTATGACTCGCCACGGAACCTGACGATCCTTCCGTGGTGCACGATGCGGTCGATGACCGCGGCGGCCATGTCGCCGTCTCCGAACACCTCGCCCCACCGTCCGAACTCCAGGTTCGTGGTGAACACCACGCTCCGCTTCTCGTAGGAATCCGCGACGACCTGGAACAGGAGCCTGGCCCCGTCGATGTCGATCGGCAGGTAGCCCAGCTCGTCGATGACCAGCAGCCTGGCGCGGCCTATCGCGCGCAGTTCCGCGTCGAGCCGGTTCTCGTCCCTCGCCCGCCGCAAACGCATCACCAGCGACGACGCGGTGAAGAACCTCACCGGCATGCCCCTCTCGCACGCCAGCATGCCCGTGGCGATCGCCATGTGCGTCTTGCCGCATCCCACGTCGCCGTAGAGCACGAGGTCCTCGGCCCGGTCCACGAAACCGAGGTCCATGAGCTGCTCGCGCCCCCAGTCGGCGGGGAACGACGCCATGCCCCAGTCGTATCCGTCGAAGCCCTTGACGCACGGGAATCCCGCGTTCCTGATCAGCCTGGCGCGCCTGGATTCCGTCCGGCTGGCGTTCTCGGCCCTGAACAGGTCGGCCAGCACGCCGAGCTGGCCGGGCGTGGCGCCCGCGACCACGGAACGCAGCACGCTCCTGGTCAACGGCAGCCCGCATGCGAGCTCCATGACCTCGTCCGGGGTGGACTTGCTCACGGTCCGCCCGCCCCTGCGTCCGCCCGCCGCGGCGTCCGTCGACTCACTCATCGCCGTCCTCCCTCATGAACCTGCTGTACGTGTCGAGCCTGGCCCTCGATTCGGGACCGTCGCCCTGCGCGATCCGCCTGGCCGTCTGGTCGATCGCGGCCCTGTCGGGCCTTCTGCCCGCGGCGACGATCTCGACGACGGCCATGACGGCCGCACGGAAGCCACTCACCACGGCCGCGTGGCGGATGTCGTCGACCAGCAGGCCGCGTTCGCGCGGCTCCATCCGGTCGAGCAGCACGCGCGTCTCCTCCGGGAAGTCGGAGCGTATGGGACTCTCGCCCCACGAACGCGGCTTGCGTGCGATGATGGCGAGCAGCGACAGCGGGTCCATCGCGGTGTCGGGGCTGCGCCCCCACCTGCGCTCCAACGTGACGATCGGCTCGCCGTCCATGGAACGCAGCTCGACCCGCAGGGCCCGCACGCCGGCCATGAGACGCATGGAATGCCATTTCGGGCCCGTGAGGTAGCGGTTCGAGTCGATCGTGACCGTTCCGGTCCTGTCGGCCTTCACCCCGCGCCAGTCGCACGCGTCGAACATGGACGGCGGCAGCGGGAGCATGTGGTCGAGGTCCGTCTCGAACAGGTCCCGGATCGGCACGTCCTCGCGGTAGTGGACGCCGCGCGCGATCTCGTCGCAGCGTTCCAACCACGCGTCCGTGAGCCGGTCCCATCCCTCCGCGGACGGCGTCGGCACCATCAGGTTGCGGCGCAGGAAACCGACCGCGTTCTCCGTGCTTCCCTTCTCCCAGCCGGAATAGGGGTTGCAGAACCTCGTCTCGAAGCCGTAGTGCGCGCAGAACAGCGAGAACAGCCTCGTCTGGGTGACGGTCCCGTCGGCCCTGCGGTGGCCGACCCCGGTGGCGTTGTCGAACACTAGCACGCGGGGGGACCATGCCGGCATGGGAGAACACCTTGTTCAGACCATGGCACACGCATTCCGCGGTCTCTCCCGGCAGCGCGGCCACGTATCTCATGTTCGAGTACGGGAACGAGACCACCAGGAAATGCACGGTCCGTTCCACGCCGGCGACCACGGCCAGGGCCTGGCCGAAATCGACCTGCGCGCTGCCCGGCGCCCATTCCAGCTCACTGAACCCCTCGGCCTCGCCGCGGTGGCGTTGGCGCCAGCGCTTGACCCATCGCTGCACCGACGAATAACTGCCCTCGAAGCCGCATTCCTCCACGAGCCGCTCGTGTACGCGCCGGGCGGTGTGCCGCTGTTTGCGTGGCATGCGCCGGTCGGCCTCGAGCCATTCGTCGGCCTTGCGCGCGTACTCGCCCGCGACCAGGGAACGGCTCGCAGTTCCCCCGGTCGGCGGAACGGGCGAATAATCGCGGGTCGCGTACTTGACCACGGTCGTCCGCGAAACGCCCAGTTCCCTAGCTATCTGCGTATGCGTCAGGCCTTTCGTCTCGAGCTGCCTGATACTCTGTTGAATACGCACCGGTGTCGTCATTCCTTTCCTCCCGAGGACCATGTGTTGGTTGTTAGCACTCGGGAATCTATCAGGAACCGTACGGCACCGGCGCTTTTCTTCCGCCGATGCCATTTCCGTCCGCCGTCCGTGTCCAATATGAACGCTTATGCCGTTCAGATTTGGTGGTGACGCCGTACACGTTTATTTGACCATAAACAATCGACGAGCTGCCCGACGTGTTCGACATCAAAAGATCGCTGTCGCGCAAGGGCAACCCCTACGACAACGCCGTGGTCGAATCGACGAACAGGCTGCTGAAGAAGGAGCTCGTGTACCGGAACCACTACACCACGATCGAGCAGCCGAGGCGCGACCTCAACGACTACGTGTGGTGGTCCGACAACCAGCGGCTCCACTCCACCCTTGGATACCGGAGTCCGAAGGAATTCACCGAACAGGGACTCGTCCTCTAAGAAACCGCCCAACGCACCGTTGCCAATCCAGGCTGCGCCGCGCGGAGCGCGAGGACCGGCTCGACACGGAGCTCCGGCAGATCGCCAAGGCGAGGCTCCTGATCATCGACGAGTTCGGCTACATGCCGATCGACGAGGAGGGTTCCAGGCTCCTGTTCCAGGTCATATCGGATTCCTACGAGACCCGGAGCGTGGTCTACACCACGAACATCGAGTTCTCCGGCTGGGGACGCGTGCTCGGCGACAAGAACATGGCCGCCGCGTTGATCGACCGCACCGTGCACCACGGCAGGCTCGCCGGATTCGAGGGAGGCTCCTACCGCAGCGAGCACGCCCTCATGACCAGATAACCAAGAAAAAGGGCGGCGGGTTCCGACGGCGCAGTTTCCGCTGGAAGCCAGCCGCCTATGCTGCTGAAAAATAGTGCCCATACTGTGGACGCCAATTTGCAGAAACACACGACAAGCCACTGCTTCGCTTCGACTCCGGCGAAGTCCGCGCTTTCGGCACCCCATGGCGCGGCAAGCATGTCCTCGGTTCGAACATTAGCGCCCCGTGGCCGGAATATGTCTCATCAAACAGGCTCCGGACAACCACATCGAACACGTGAACAGCATACAGGGACTCCCCCTAGCTTCTTCAACAAAGCTACAGACCCAAAACACGCAGGGCGCACAGTCGTACCTGGATATGGCCATTCAATTGACGAAGCAGATTCCGCTATGGGAACTCAGCTGCACACCGACTATCGAAGCGGCCCGGCTTTCCTATACGACCATGAGCAGGCAATCTGCAACGAAGCATGGAGAAAACAATGACTAATCATCGTTCCATCCGGTATGTATGCCGAATGCCAGTGCAAAAATTGGCGATGTCACGCAGATTTATTTTGATGAAAAGGCAATAAGTTTCAATTATCATACAATTCTTCTAGCAGCAGACATTGCAGTCTCAAGAAAAGCAACTATTTCAGAAGGACATTCTTTAATATCAAGCTTATGCACAGCCAACCGATACGCCATCTCGTTCTTTTTATTCCTGTTCTTATCTATGTTAAGTTCATCACAAGATTGGGATAAGGCATCTTCCCAACCGAGCCATTTTTGTTTCATGAACTCTTCGAGATTATCTTCAACGACAAAAATAGTATTATTGGAATATAGACCCGCTTGCGGCCATCGACAATCAACACATTCTTCCTCAATTCTAAAATACTGAGACATACAGTCATTTTCTTTAGCCATACCACTTACATCGCCAGTTTTTTTAGATTGATCATTATCAAACATCACTAACGAAGTAATACCAAATTTATCAAGGATAGCATGAAGCTTAGGAATATTAGGCTTGCCGATTGCTGGTAGGATTTGTATTCCATATTTTCCCAATGCCATGGTAGAAGAAAGCTGTATATTATCCTCAAAATATCGGTTAGCAACTTCTTCGAGAATCGCCTTGTCAGACGAACCTTCTACTAGGATGACCACATTTGAAAAAAGTGCAGAGGATAAATCATTGCAAATGATATGTCCCATGGATGTTTTAATCGATTTTTGTCCTGATGCCCTAAGCTTTTCGTCGACTTCTTTCTCCACCACATTGTATAATTTGACTGTTGTATTTTTTCCATGCTTCCGAATAAAACGATAGATTTGATCATAATGTTGTGGCTCAAGAAAATATGGACTATGAGTGTCATACATAATCTGAATGCCACTATCGTTATCTTCACCCAGAATTCTGAGCACTCGCGCAAAAGTCAATGCCTGAATAGGATGTTGATACAGTTCAGGCTCTTCGATAGCAAGACAGAGAGTGCCTTCAGTCTTGTTCGGGCTGGATGTTTCTGCAAGTAGCTGCAGCGCGGAAATCAGAAGCATACGTTGAAATCCATGCCCTTGTTTCGTAATTTCCGTTTCATCTTCACCATCATGCGCACGAATGCCAAAATTTGTTTTTGGAGGTTTGATTTCTTGCGTTTCTGAGATAACCGAAACTGTTCTACCTACGGAATATCCCTCTATAATAGAATTCAGCTTGCAGGATAGGTCATCGAGTTTTTTGCCATATATCTCGTCATATATTCGTTTTCTTTGTTCTTCAATGCCTGAATAAAGCTCTTGAATTCTTTCATCCGCTGCACTGCGGTCGACGGTTCTCCCAATAATTGAACCGAGAATACTGTTTCGGGAATCTTCAGACTCCTCGCTTGCTCGGTAATCAGCTTTTACAAGAGTGAAATTGAAAATATCCTTCATCGCGGCATTGCCGTTAAAACCATTAAAAGAAGTTGACACTTCTTCAGGTATATCTTCAAGCTGATCGCTATGTGATTGTTCCCACGCTGAGATTGCCTCATTTATTGAAGACGCAGTAGCTGCTTTCGGGAGATTCAATTCTGGATGTCTATTTTGCAGATCGTTATAAGCGTCTTTTTTATCACCTGCTTTTGCCAATCTCTTAATGTCGTTAAAAAGAGGGTTACCTTTTGAGTTTGCGGACAGAATCTCTTTGCCTTTGTCGTAAGTTTTCCAAGCAGTAAATTCATCTGCGCCTTGCGGAGAATACTTTCCGAGCGCTCGTTTATCAGAGTCTGTAAGCTGATTGAATGTGACCGACACTTCAATCGGTTCGTCAGCATGATTATAAGTAGCATCTTCTTCTGTCAATTCGCCATCTTTGGATCCGTTAAAAAATCCAATCCAAAGCATACAGTACTGTTGATTTTCCAGAACCATTTGGCCCTATAAACGTAGTAATATTATGAAAATCAATTGTTACATCGTAAAGTGTACGGAAGTTTTTAATTTTTACTCTCTTAATACGCATTTACAGTCCCTTCTGCCATTGCGTTAAAAGCCTGTCACCAATTTTCTATCACCCTTTTAATTATGCTACAAATGCCCATACAAGCAAGTAGAATTTGGTACTATTCAAAAACATACCAGAATCACAAGGGATAAGGATATACAACAGCAACTTTGGTGACTATATCGTTTTTGTTGACGAAAGCGGCGATCAAAGCCTGAATTCAATTAACGCCAGTTATCCCGTATTCGTACTGTCATTCTGTATCTTTGAAAAAATCTCATTATTATACTCACGTGGTGCCAGAGATTCTACGTCTCAAGTTTGATTTCTCTGGTTCCGACATTCCCATCCTTCATGAACGCGAAATTCGAAAACGTGAAGGAGATTTCAATATTCTCATGCGCGACGAAATTCGTGATATTCTTCGACAGGCTCAATCAAATCATGATTGAGTCCCAATACACAATCATGTCTTCCCTTATCGATAAACGCAAATACTCACATTTCAATACGCCAGACAATCCATATTCCGTTGGTACAAAATTTGGAGTGGAACGCGCGTTTTTCGAAATACAAGAGCACGAGCAACGCGGGCGTAAAATTCCAATCATATTCGAAAGCCGCAGACGTAACGAAGATCGAACTCTTGAAGAAGAATTCAAAAAAATGGTAGAGCAATCCAACCTCAACGGGATAAAAGGCATGTTTGATTTCCATTGTATTAGCAAGAAAGCAAATCTGCCCGGGCTTCAACTCGCCGATCTTGTGGCAAGACCCATAGGCGTTCATTATTTGCATCCCGAGCAGCATAACAGAGCTTGGGAAATGCTCCTACCAAAAATGCGAACTTCACATGATGGAAAACTTGAAGGTTATGGATTGAAAATCTATCCACAGTTTGACCCTACGGAATAGAAAAACAAAATAGTGTATGGCAATTCCCAAGAAAATTGAACGAAAGGCCTTGGAATTTCTTCCAAGACCTTCGCCGATCGGGCACTCCCAATCCATAAGGAGCATTATGGCCTTTTAGTGTTCAAAAGTCAAGGTTGTTAGATTGGGAATCATTCGCCGCTCAAGCAACAAACGATAAAATAACTGCATCAAATCGTTTGATTAGAGGGTTAGCATAATCTCGCCGTCGGCGATTCCCTTCAGATGCCGACCGTAGGAGCCCTCGCCATAATGCTCACCGGACTTCATGATTCACCTACCAGAAGTCCGCTTACGTCCAGCCAAAAAGCAGCCGTACTTGTGACGAGAACCTCATGCCGCAATGCGAATCATTACCCAAGAACCACTTAAAAATTAAGACACTTTTACCGCTCTGTTAAGCACTACAACATCCATTTGTTAAAAACCAATAATTGCAATTGCTTGACCAAAAAGCGAAATCATCAAATTACTTTCAATGTTTGAATCAGACTATCGGTAAGTCCTTTAAGACCCCAATCATTATCCTTGTGAAAGAAAATTGTACGAAACTGACTCACATCAAACGGCAATGTTTGACTATTGTCCTTTTCACATATCGGAATCACAACACGTCCACGAGCATGTGCCATTCCCATTTCGTAGAAAACATTAGGATTCGATCCACTTAAATCGACAATAATAGCCTTAGAGCCCTCGATAAGCTCTAAAATATTTTTCTTAATGTCTTCAGGAGATACATATTCATCCGCTCGAACGCATTTAAAATCACACGCTGAAGCTGCATCTTTAATCGCTTTGTACACTGGGTCATTACCGGCCGTGAGATAACCACCCCCGAATGGCATCATCACACCGATTCTTCTCCCCTCAATTGCAACTTCCGGAAACTTCATCACGAAAGGACTATCCACAGGAGTAATTTGCTGTTGCTGCAAATTACCGAGCATACGATACGGATCGCCACGCAGCACAATCCAGCGAGTTCTTTGTCCCAACCAACCATTTCGCGGCAGGAATGCGTTTAATTTAAATGCAGGAAACGAAGCAACCACTGTTTCAAGATAAGGATCATAGTTATCTTGTCCCAGATAGCCTATGCGTGCTGTTGCCGGACGGTCCTCATCATATTCAGGAGTCATGATAGTAGGCAGCTGCTGAAGCTTATGAAAGTCAGGATCCCCATCCTCGTCCTTAAACAGAGCAGAGACACTCTTCTGTGTTTCTTCAAAAATCCTGTCTTCAGGAAACGCGTATTTTTTATGCCCACCAATTATGACATTGAAAAAATCAGTCACAACAATCCCTTTCCATACTTGCTCTCAGATAATTATGTTCAAGAATATGCCGCTTTATTACACAAGGCAAAATCTTGTTGGATGCGTTCGTGTTTGCATATTTACGTCAGCAAAGAACTGTATTTCTACATATTTTGTTTTCAACTATCGACATGATGAGATTAAGCTGACCCTGTCATTATGCTGGCGGACTGTATCAAAAAGGTTATGACCAACGGCAAGGAACCCGTCCGTCTCAATCTCGAATCCATCGACGAACTTCGAAACACTGGCACTCATTTAGTGGTCGAAGAATACGAAATCACCTATGGCCCGATATTTCAAGCCAACATCCACAATTACGACGACAAACTCCGCGACTGGCACAGCATCGAAATATGCGACAGCTCAGGCAGTCGCGTTTATCGTCGATGAAATCTCCAAAAATCCACAGCACGTCATCCAAATGAAGGATAAAACAAAAAGGATGGGGAAATGACACAAGGCCAACCCCAGGGGCAAAGGAATTCTCGACCTAAAGTCTTACTCCCATTCAGGAACCCAGCCGTTATCCACTCAAGTTGGCCTTGTAGGAACAAACCTACACTACCCGTATGTCAATTGCCGCAGATCGACGGAAAAACATAGCGTATCGGGTCTGATAAAACATGTCAATAACCGGGACGCCAGCCTGAGCGTCGGAGGCATCCAGCACGCAAGCATCCCCGGCCCGGCGAAGAACAATCGTCGAATGGACCGTGCGGTACATAGCACGAGGCAAGCCACACGTCATTTCTCCATGCCACACTTAACCAGTGTTAGCGCTACCGCACAATCTGTCATGAGCACGTCCACACAAAGCACCGCGATGCCCGACTAGGTAAGCTCCTTTTCGTCATTAAAAGACCGAGCACCGTAATACATAACTATCCTCAGCCCTTCGCACAACCTCACACAGTCAAGCCAACTCGGCGAGACATGGCTACTGCGGATATAGGATACCTACGAATCCGATGGAGTTGGCTGCAACACGAAGTAGCGATTAGCATATAACAGAATTCATTGAAGACGGGAACCGCACTCAATAACAATCTAAGTGATCCATCGGTCTCATGCCAACACGATACGACCATACGAAACCTGCAGCATAGATGTCCCACCCCACACCCCCATCTCCGCATGGTTCTTCCTCGACAGGGAACAGACCAAACCCAACCTCAAACGCACATGAATCATGGAATGTCCCTGTTCTAGAGCCTCATCCTCACAACGTTCTACCTCGTGTCCGGTAAGACCGGTCAGTTCAAGCCCTATGACAAAGAGAGCATTCCCTGTCAGTATGAGTTCATGATGATATATCGTTATCCACGTTGTCTTCGACAAGCAATCCCCCTAATTCATAAAAAGAGATATAGTTATCTCATGCCGTCGGGTGAAGAAATACAACGTAAAGGTGAGGAAGGCGCTCATCGAGCTAAAAGATGGCTCGAACGCACATTAAGAGCCAAAGTGCAATGGGTCAACCCCGATCGCACAGCCGTTAAAAAGTTAACCTACAAATGGCCAGGCGACAACAATACCTTCTCCTTTGATTTAGGTGGAACGTTCATTGGACAAGGCGATGACGCCGACAAAACCCGAGAAGGAGAAAATTTCTTCGCAGAGGTTAAGAACTACTCCAGCGCCAGTGACCAATCGTCCATGTTCACTGATTTTTTTGGCAAAATGCTACGTAGCCAGAAAAGAAGATCCGAAATTCACTGACGTTTTTCTATGGATCACCTGGTCTCCATTTAGGGTTACAAAATGGAACCAGCTGCATTCACCAGAAGAAATCAAGAAAGCAATCCTAGACAAAAGAAATCGATTGAGATCTCTGAATATTTCAGATACTCAAGAAGCGGAAAAAGCCCTTTCCCAAGAGGAAGAGTTTCTCAATAGTTTGTCCAAAGACATATGGCTCCTAGTTCTTTCAAAAGAACAGGAAGATTTTCTAACTATTTCCAGAGAGGAAATGGGAGTAATAGCACAATATCGTACGGGAAAAGAAGGATGATGATGTCCTATGATGCGCAGCGATGAAATCGAAACAATTCAATCCATAAAAGATAAGACACGGTATTACATCGAACGGTGCAGTCCAGAATCAAATATCCGATATACCGACTATTTCAATCATACTTTTATTCCAGATATGGTCATCGACTGGAATAAACAAGAAAGATATTTATATATACGAACAACGTCCGATATTAATTGGATATTTGAGGATGCAAAGCTATTAGACATTTTCCATCCAATCATTCTCACAATCGAAGATTTTAGTGAAATTACCGATAAGAGCACTCTTGAGCTTCAGAGCAAAACCATCAACTCCCTCATCAGCAACACCATGACTTTAGGGATGCTTGCAAAGCAAAATCGGGAACAAACTATCTATAAAATCGTCAACTACCCCATACCTCAGTATGGGCGCGGACTTTTTACAAAACCCTTAGCAGCAAAGACAGCGCAAGATTTTATCGACGGAACTAACGCTGCAGAATCTCTTAATGGGAATCAAGTAGCGCAATCATTGCAGACAATGCACCAGGTTATGTCCAACGATGGAAGAAACCAGATTGATTCGTTTTACCAGGCATTATGGTGCGGACATGGCGGAGCAATAACCGACTATCCTTCGCCCGCTTTATTGGAGAAAGAGATTAATGACGAAGGATGGGACTATCTTCTTTCCCATTCAGACGAAAACACGCAATGGTCATCTATACCCGCAAAGCTCACACTTTCACAGACGTCTCAGCTGAATGCACAAAAACACCCCTACAGCTTCAATTCTTTGATTGCAGGAAAGGCAAACACGATTGCTGTTAAAGCAGCAAAAGTTGTTCGAACACCGCCATCTTTATTCTCCGAATCAGCATATCTTCCTTTTTGGCACTGGACCATCGACGAAAAACATCTAATTGCCACAAATGGAACGACACAAATTATATTCTCGGATTCGACCGAAGATATCAAGAAGATGTATGAGTCCGAAAATATTGCAATGCATGAAGGACTGGACGTTGACACCTTTATCCATAGAGTGGCTGGATTAAAAATACAGCGAGTTCAAGTAGACAACCGCGACAGTGTAACTGTTTACAATATTCCGGACTCTAAAATTCAAAAAAGCAATACCCTGCGAATGTTTGGGAAGAATGCCCGAGTCATATCCTGTGAAGTGCAGATTTCAATTTCGAAGAGGGAGAAGAATATCAAATTTGATTATATAAATGGAATTGCAAACGTTCAACGAGGGGCTTGCAATCTTCAAGCTTTCGCGCAGACAATTATTCCCGCTATGGTCGATTTAAAAGAATCAGAATATGATTCCTTATCATATCTTTTCATGGAAGAAGCACAAGGGGTTCTTTTCTAATATTCCGCTAACGAATCCCGATACCTTAGAAAAGAAGCAAAATGAAACAAGTATATGAAACGCTTGGCGATAAATGGGATCTAGACCAACCAACCACAAAGCTCTTCGAGGAACGCTTGAGAACGGCAACTTCAACTCCCCTAGACTGGGTTGTCATCGATCGATTCGAAAGAAAGGAATGCGACAACAGGCACGATAAGGCGGAATATACCCAGACCACGCATTGTGCGCTCATCGACAATGAGAGCGATTCCGTCGCCAAAGCCCTGCACAATTTCAGCATCCCTGGATTAGGCAAATTTGACCTGCGCGTATCAGAGCGAAGCACAACTGGTTATGAACCCTGCTATGGCCTTCGATCAGAGAAAGCTCCATTCTACGGCTTCTTCACGCAAGTGCGCGATGCTCTAGGAAGCACAACGCCGGAAGTAGACATCTTGCCGTCTTTCCTTTGGTTTTGGGATGCGTACAGGGTAAAAGATGAGTGGAAATACACTGACGTGACCGGGAAAGAGTTGCCATTACTCCGCTTTACGCTGGACATTTCCGAAGACGATGAGGCAAATTGGAAACTAGAAGTCAGAGCGCTGGAATTACGCACTTTCCTGTACTACTGCGATAAAGAACTGCTGCTATGCACGGATGATACCTATGCCGGTCTTCCTTGTGATGATGATGTCCGGCAGGAGAACAGCAGAGACTGGTGTTCATATACTTTTATGAAGGAACCCGAAAAACCTTTGCGGAAAAGCGTAATAGCACTATTCGGGAAATACATAATCCATGGCGCGAAAAACACTCAATTTCCGCATTTTTTTGATGACGAGACAACGGCAGAGTATCCGAATTTCATCATTGGACTAGACCCAGATGGCGAACCTATTGCCGCCAGCTGCAATCCATCCCAGCTTTCTGGATATCCCGGCTCTGGCCCAAATCACCCAAATAGATTTGAGCGAGTTTGTTTCCAATCAGAAGTGCTACAGAGATATTCAACCAATCCGGATAAGTATCAAATATCGGACCGCTCCATTGCCTGCGTAATTAATGGAAGAACCCTATGGCAGCTTGACATCAGCACGAACTCCGATGGTCTTGTCGAAGCATACTTAGGAGATCTAGGCAGCAGATTGCCTCATAAGGAATTGCCGTACTGGAAATCCTTTAATATCGCCCCATCCGGCACTCCAAATCCCAACCGGGTATTGCGAGATCACTTCAATATACCCACGGACGCCAGCGATGCGCCCGTTCTAGAACTTATGTCCGCTTTCAGAAAAGCCTCCGAAAACGTCAAAGAGCAGCTAGGCGTAAGTATCTGGAAAGAGCCGGATAGCCACACTCTCAAAAAGATCAACACGCTTGCAGTGCCAACAGTGGACAACACTGAAGCATTCAACAATGCGATGTTGGCTTTGACGAAAGCGCTTGCAGATACCCTAGACGGAAAGCAACTACGCAAGCTCTCAAAAAACACCGACGAGAAAATTGGATCCATACAATTAGCAATCTCGTTTTTCCAATCACAAGGAGCCGACACATCACCCTTCGAATACCTGAAATATGTGCAGGATTTCCGTTCTGGAGGAGGTGCAGCGCATCGTCCTAATGGGAAAGGCGATGCATCAAAAAGACTTCGCAGACTGTTAGGAGATTGCACATCCACCGATTGGAAAGAACGGTTTGTTTACGTCTGCAATCAACTTACCGATGGATTTAACTCGCTCGCAGCTTGGCAAATCCAAGATACAAATCAAGGAGAGAAGGAAGCATCTGACGGAAAGAACGTCTGACCAGTATCCTGGCATCAACAAGAAAGCTGCTTTAAAAACCTGTTTATCCAGCCAAGAGACTTCCACCAAGCGGCGATCGACCGATGCACCCAACGCTCAAACACCGATGAGTAACCATTGATAAACAGAAATCCGTGTGACCAACACAAAGTTGGCCACACGGATTTTGGTTATGAGGACTGTCACAGGAACATTGAAAAACAAATGGCCGGAACGCCCGTCACGAGGACAGGACTCCGGGAACAAGCCCTCGGAAACGAACCCCCGTCAGTTCTTTTGGTTGGGGACGAGCATGATCTCGCCGTCGGCTATGCCCTTGAGGTGCTGGCCGTACGGGCTCTTGCCGTAACGATCCGCGGACTCCATGAGCTGGTCGCACGTGATCCAACCGTTCTCGTAGGCGATCTCCTCCACGATCGCGATTGGCAGACCCTGCGCACGCTGCACGGTACGCACGAACTCACCAGCCTCAAACAAAGAATCCATCGTACCGGTATCCAACCACGCGTAGCCACGACCCAACGTACGCACGTTCAGCATGCCAGCGTCCAGGTACATGCGGTTCAGATCCGTGATCTCCAACTCGCCACGCGCGCTCGGCCTGACCTGTTTCGCGTATTCGACTACATGCTCGTCGTAGAAGTACAGGCCGGTCACCGCGTAATGCGACTTCGGATGGGCCGGCTTCTCCTCGATGGACACGGCCTTCTTACGCTCGTCGAACTCGACCACGCCGTAACGCTCCGGATCGTCGACATAATAGCCGAACACGCTCGCGCCCTCGCCGGACTCGGCCTTCGCGACCGCGCCACGCAGAGTCGCACCCAGACCATTGCCGTAGAAGATGTTGTCTCCCAGCACCAGCGCGCACGGCTCGCCCGCGATGAACTCCTCACCCAACAGGAACGCCTGAGCCAGACCATCCGGAGACGGCTGCACCTTGTACGAGAACCGCACCCCGTAATGCGAACCATCGCCCAGGAGCCTCTCGAAGTTCGGCAGATCCTTCGGCGTGCTGATGATCAGAATGTCACGGATCCCGGCCATCATCAACACGCTCAGCGGATAGTAGATCATCGGCTTGTCGTATACCGGCAGCAGCTGCTTCGATGTGACCGTGGTCAACGGATACAACCTCGTACCCGAACCACCGGCAAGAATAATGCCCTTCATGTGGTTTCCCCTTCTCTATTGCGTATTGTCAAATGTCGGGCGGCCCCGCAAAAGAGAGCCGCCCAAGCATGGTCCGCTACTTGTTGAGTTCCTTGGTGACGTATGCCCTCAAGGACTCCTCCCAATCAGGCACCCTCAACCCCGTCGCCTCGATCTTCGCCAGATTCAGCGCGGAATACGTCGGCCGCGGACTCACCGGGTTCTTCGCGTTCGCGAAATACTCCGCGGTCGAGATTGGCTCGACCTTGTTGCCGTTGCCGTTCGCCAGGTCGAACACCCCGCGCGCGATGTCCGCCCAGGACTTCACGGCGCCGGAACCCGTCAGATCATACGTGCCGTACGCGGCGTTGGAGTCAAGCAGGTGGAAGATCGCATCCGCCATGTCCCCGGTGAACGTGAGGCGGCCGTACTGGTCGTCCACCACCGTCACCCGGGGCAGGTCACCGTTCGCGACCTTGTCCGAGAGCATCATCATGGTCTTCACGAAGTTGTGCCCCTCGCCGATCACCCAGCTCGAGCGCAGGATGTAATGCCTGGGCGCGTTCGCGACCGCGATGTCGCCCGCGGCCTTCGACTGCCCGTACACGCCCAACGGAGCGAACGATTCGGTCTCGTCATGCAGCTCGCGCGTCCCGTCGAACACGTAATCGCTCGACACATGCACCAGCGTGATGTTATGCTCGCGAGCCACCTTGGCGAGCAACGCGGGTCCCTGCGCGTTCGCCTTCCACGCCAGGGCGCGTCCCTCCGGAGTCTCCGCCTTGTCCACGGCGGTGTACGCGCCCGCGTTGATGATCGTGCCATACAGCGACCAGTCGAACCGGTCGTACTGGGCCGGATCGGAGAAATCGAACGTGTCGATGTCGTTGAACTCGAACCCCTCAAGGCCATGGCTTTCCACGTAGTCGCGGATCGCGTGGCCCAGCTGGCCGTTGCAGCCCGTCACCATCGTGCGGCGCGGCGCCATGGGCTTGGCGTCCTTCAGCATGGGATGGTGCAGGTCCGCCTCGGACCGCTCGGACTCCTCCAACGGGATCGGCCAATCGATATGCAGGTCCGGGTCGGCGAGGTTCACGAACGTGTACGTCCTCTTCTGCTCCAGGCTCCAGTGCGCGTTCACGAGATACGTGTACACGGTACCGTCCTCCAACGCCTGGAAGCTGTTGCCCACGCCACGCGGCACGTAGATCGCCTTCGACGGATCCAATATGGTCGTGTACACCTGGCCGAACGAATCGCCCGGACGCAAATCCACCCACGCGCCGAACACCGAGCCGGCCGCGATGGAAATGTACTTGTCCCACGGCTCCGCGTGGATGCCACGCGTCACGCCCTTCTTCGCGTTGTAGCTGATGTTGTTCTGCACCGGCCCGAAATCAGGCAGGCCCAGGTTCGTCTGCTTCGCACGCTGCCAATTCTCCTTGAACCAGCCACGGTTGTCGCCATGCACCGGCAGGTCGAACACGACCAGACCGGGAATGTTCGTCTCCACGGCCCTCAGATCCTTCTCGAAATCCATCACTCACTCCATCCTCAAAAAACATCAAAACACAGGCGGAAACCGGCACGCCCGGACCCGCGTCCCCCACGCGGACGGACAAGGAAAGGGAGCATGATCCGATTCCCCCGCCCGTCCACGCGGTCCGGGCCTCACTGGCCCTGCCGCTTGTAACGCTCCTCGGTCGCAGCCTTGGCCGGCTCCCACCAGGCACGGTTCTCGGTATACCATTCGATCGTCTGCGCGAGACCAGACTCGAAGTCCGTATGCTTCGGCGTCCAGCCCAATTCGGTGCGCAGTTTGGTCGAGTCGATCGCGTAGCGGCGGTCATGGCCCGGACGGTCCTTGACCCAGTCGAACGCGTCCTCCGCCTGACCCATCATCTTGAGGATCATGCGAAGCACGGTGATGTTATTCTGTTCGCCGTCCGCGCCGATCAGATACGTCTCGCCGATACGGCCCTTCGTCAGGATCGTCCACACGCCCGAGCTGTGATCCTCGGTGTGGATCCAGTCGCGCACGTTCAGGCCCTGCCCGTACAGCTTCGGACGCTGACCGTCCAGGATGTTCGTGATCTGACGCGGGATGAACTTCTCCACATGCTGGTACGGGCCATAATTGTTCGAGCAGTTCGAGATCGTGGCGCGGATCCCGTACGTGCGCGTCCAGGCGCGCACCAGCATGTCCGAAGACGCCTTCGTCGAACTGTACGGGCTGGACGGATGATACGGCGTATGCTCCGTGAACCTGGCCGGATCATCCAACGCGAGATCCCCGTACACCTCGTCCGTGCTCACGTGATGGTAGCGGATCCCGTACTTGCGCACCGCCTCCAACAGACGGAACGTGCCCTCCACGTTGGTCCTCAGGAACGGTTCCGGATCCGCGATGGAATTGTCGTTGTGCGACTCGGCCGCGTAATGCACGATCGCGTCATGCCCCGGCACGATCCTGTCCAGAAGGTCGGCGTCGCAGATGTCGCCCACCACGAGCTCCACACGGTCCTCGGGAAGGCCCGCGATGTTCTCCGGATTGCCCGCGTACGTGAGCTTGTCCAGCACGGTCACATGCACGTCCGGATGATGGTCAACCACGTAATGCACGAAATTCGACCCGATGAAACCACAGCCACCGGTCACAATAATGTTCTTGGGAGTAAACGTCTCTTCAGCCATACCCCCGATTTTACAACGACCCATCCACCTCCACCCCATACGGTGTCATGCGTAAATTTTCCGAAAAAAGAAAACGTTTTATGTATATATTTCATACAAACTTTACCCAATAACCCCGAGCTCACGTTTGCATACACTGAAAATTTTTGCAAACTCCTTTTCAACGCTCCTTCACGCCACAACTTGCAATCGTTACGCATTCCACCTCCACAAATTGCCATTCGATCGGGGTAACCCCTGCAAAGCTGACAGCAAATTTTTGCAACATCCATTGTTGTTTGCAGCAACGATTTTCATTGACATTCCGCCATTTTTCATACTTTGGTGCTCTGCAAAAGGTATAGAATATACGGCATACGTTCGCAAGAGAGCAAACGTTATCAGGGAAGATAAACCCCCGTCATAAGGGGCCGTCAGTAAGGAACAAAGGAGTCATGAAACATCGGAAACCCGCACCGACCTGGCATAGGCTGGGGCTGAAGATTAGCAAGAAAGTGGTGGTCGGCATTACCGCCGCGGCGACCGCCTTCGGCGGACTGGCAATCGCCAGCACCGCAGCACAGGCCAGCACCGATCGCGACAGCTACGCCGACACCGTTGAAAACACCACGTTCGAACAGGCGCGCAAGCATTACGGACTGGCGCAGCAAATGAGCGAGGGCGCCACCCTGCATGCATGGGAGTGGAGCTTCAAAACCATTGAGGAAAACATCCCCGCTATTGCCGAAGCGGGTTACACCTCCGTGCAGACCGAGCCGATTTCCGCTATTCATAACGGCGGCAAGGGCATGATCTTCACCGAGAACTGGTACTACGTGTATCAGCCGACCGACACCACCATCGGCAACTGGGTGATGGGTACCGAAGATGATCTGAAGAGCCTGTGCAACACGGCTCACAAGTACGGCGTGCGTATCATCGTCGATGTGGTAGCCAACCATATGACCGCGACTTGGGGCGCCATCGCCGATCGTTGGAAGAAGTCCGAGTACTACCACCACGACTGCAATGACGGTGATGTGCAGGATTGGAACAACCGCTATCAGGTGACCCACTGCAAGCTGCTCGGCCTGTATGACATCAACACTGAGAACACCGAAACCGCCAACATGATGCACGATTTCCTCGTGCAAGCGGTCAACGACGGTGTGGACGGGTTCCGTTTCGATGCGGCCAAGCACATCGAACTGCCGGACGAGTATAACGGCTCCCAGTATTGGAACATCATTCTTAACAATGGCGCGCAGTTCCAATACGGCGAAGTGTTGCAGGATTCCATCTCCCGCGATAGCGACTATGCAAAGCTGTTCTCCAGCCACAGCAAGAACGGCGGCGGCGTCACCGCATCCTCCTACGGCAGCAAGCTGCGCGGAGCCCTGAATTCGAAGAACCTGAACGCCGGCACCCTGTCCGATTGGAGCAACTCCGCCAGCCCGAGCAATCTTGTCTCTTGGGTGGAATCGCATGATAACTATTCCAATAGCGATAGGGAATCCACCGGCATGAGCGAGTGGCAGATGACCATGGGCTGGGGCGTCATCGGTTCCCGCTCCCAGACCATGCCGCTGTACTTCGACCGCCCGGTCGGTTCCGGCGGCAGCCAGCCACAGTTCTCCGAGGAGAGCAAACTCGGCGATGCCGGTGCGGATTCTTGGAAGGATGCGCAGGTTGTGGCGGTGAACCACTTCCGCAATACTATGAACAACAACAAGGCTTCGGAGTATCTGCGCAACTGCGGCGCGAATTCCTGCCTCATGGTGGAACGCTACATCAAGGACGGCAACTTCAAGAACGACGGCGTGACCATCACCAACATGGGTGATACGCAAGAGCTGTCCGGCACTGCCACCAACCTTGACGACGGCACCTACAAGGACCAGGTCTCCGGCGGTACCATCACCGTTTCCGGCGGCAAGATCACTTCCGGCTCCGCTCTCGGCGGCAAGATCAGTGTGTTCTTCACCGACAATTCCGGTTCGGTCTCCGCAACCCCGGGCGACAGCTCGTTCAAGACGGACACCACTACCGTTACCCTGAATGCGAACAACGTCACCGATGCCACCTACACCACTTCGGAGGGCAAGTCCGGCTCGTATCAGGATGGCGACACTATCACCATCGGCGCTTCCACTGCGATCGGTGACACCATCACCGTGAAGCTGCAGGGCAAGGACTCGGATGGCCAAACTGTCTCCGCAACATACAAGTACATGAAGAAGGATCCGGCTGCCACAAGCACGGCTTATGCGAAGAAGCCGAGCGCGTGGAGCAACCTGTACGCCTATGTGTATGTGGACGATTCGAACGCCACCACTTTGAAGGAAAACGCGAAGTGGCCGGGCGAACCGATGACACAGGTCGCTTCGGGAGACACTTGCGGCAAGGATGGCGAGTACAAGTATGAGATTCCCGACGATCTCGAGGGAAGTAATACGCGCATCATCTTCAACGATGGCAATGCCACGAATACCCAGAAGTACCCTGCCGACACCACCGAAGGCGTAGATGCCGCTGGCCTTAAGATCGATGGCAATTACGCTTGGGACGGCAACACTTCGTCCGGCACCTGGGAGGCCCGCAATTGCGTGGTCACCCCGACCAAGTCTGTGAGGATTGATCAGTCGGATTACAGCGTGGACCTGTCCGAGGGCGTGACCACGAAGCAGTTGACAGCCACGACCGATCCGAAGGGCGCGTCCGTGAGCTGGAGCTCGTCCGACAAGGACGTGGCGACCGTCAGCCCGAAGGGCGTGGTCACCCCGAAGAAGGCCGGAACGGCCACGATCACCGCGAAGTCCGGGACCAAGACCTCGTCGATCACCGTGACCGTGACGGGCCAGATCCCGCCGGACCCGGTCGCGAAGAACACGATCTACGCTTCGAAGCCGTCCGGCTGGGGCAAGATCTACGCGTACGTGTACACGGGCGACGGCGCTACCGCGGCGAACAACGCGGCCTGGCCGGGCGTGGAGATGACCGCCCCGAGCGCGACCGACGGCTGCCAGCAGACCGACCTGTACAAGTACGTGGTCCCGGACGACCTCGCCAAGGGCGCGAAGGTGATCTTCAACGACGGAGGCAGCCAGCAGTATCCGGGATCCCGCCAGCCGGGCCTGGACTACAACGGCGGCATCGTGAAGTGGGACGGCTCCTCCGCGGCCCTGGCCGCGGTCGAGTGCGAGACCACCATCCCGGTCACGTCCGTCTCGATCTCCGGTGATGGCGTGAGCGGCGGCAAGCTCTCGCTGAAGTCCGGGGCGAGCGCGCAGCTGACCGCGACGGTCAAGCCCGACAACGCGACGGACCGCAAGGTCACGTGGACGAGCTCGGACTCGAGCGTCGCGAACGTGATGGGCACGGGCGTGGTCACCGCCGGCTCGAAGGCCGGCAAGGCCACGATCAAGGCGACCGCGGGCGGCAAGAGCGCGAGCGTCACGGTGACGGTCACGGACGTGCCGAAGCAGC
>ENA-OQHD01000094-OQHD01000094.1-human-gut-metagenome-genome-assembly--contig:-NODE-94-length-38648-cov-7.959425_pt1 | contig 38648 bp, 30 predicted proteins | sample MGYA00242560_ERZ504711 | MGnify/ENA primary metagenome ERZ504711 (study PRJEB26092, sample SAMD00036198) | human gut metagenome | host: Homo sapiens | study: EMG produced TPA metagenomics assembly of...
CTCCCAGTACGCGCTGGGCATCCAGGCACCGGCCGTCGAGGGCAAGATCTTCACCGGATGGGGCTTCGCCTCCAACGACGGCGACGTTCCGGTCGATCCAGACATGGTCGTGACCGGCAACTGGGCCGTGTACGCCATGTACAAGGACGCTCCGACCGACGACTCCAAGAAGGATGACAGCAAGCCGGCCGACACCACCAAGAAGAATGACACCAAGGGCAACACCAAGAAGACCGTTGCCCAGAAGATTAAGAAGGCCGTTCTCGGCAACACCGGCGCTACCGTTGGTGGCGTTGCGGTGTTCGCCGTGATCGCCCTGCTCGGCTTCGCCGGCATCACCGTGCTCCGCAAGCGCGCCTGAGTCTAACTCAGTCAAGGTGGCATTCGCCTGAAAGCGATTAATTTGGCTCCGTGCAACGACTTCCCCTGGAGTACTTGCGCGGAGCCAAATTGCCGTATTTAATGGCACGTTATGGCTTCATTGAACACACCCTGCAATAAGGTCGCCGACATAGCTAAGGGTGTATAAGATAAGACTTGGCTGGCTGCCGGCGAGGGCTATACCTCAAACGCAGTTGATAGGTGAGGAAGAGCCTTCGAAAACACTTCTTCACCCTGATGCGCTGCCCTAGCCAGCGACCAACCATCCACCCCTGGGAATCGTACGATTTCCAGGGGTTTCCTGTATTCAGCGGAAAACCGCCGAACCTCAGCATACCGTAGAGCCAATTCCCGCGAATATGCTCACAGCCCCCTCAGAATTTCCTGTCAGCCCAACAGTCCTTAAGACAGTAGGCAAATCGGAATCATCAAGGTTGTTCAACACGCCCACGCAAATTCGCGCTACGCATACTCATCATTTTAGGGGGGGGGGATGACAACTGAGGTCATTTGCGGTATATTACCGGTGTTTTACATATGAATAAACAGTTTTCGCCGTGCCATCAGTCAGGCATTGACGTCACCAAGCCACCCCTATATACAACCCTCTCCATAAAACACGCACGACATGCGCGCGGACGTGAATTCCGTGGTTTGGGGTACACTAGACATATTCGAACAAACGTTCGTATTTTGGGGAATTCTGGGGAATTCCCCACTATATACAGTGAGGAAACTCACGACACACCACTACCTGTAGTGTGTATGCTAGATAGTGGCTTGCGTAAGCGAGCATAACCGAAGAACGTGGCCGACACGGCTTTCGCAAACGACGGAAGCCATTTTTGCATAGGGAGGAAATCGAATGACCGTGACCGTCTTCACCAATCCGAGCAACCCGCAATGCGAAGCCACCGAACAAGAGCTCGCAAAGCTGGGCGTGCGTTACGACACCGTTGATCTGACGAAGAACCCGTCCACCTTCGAACAGATCAAAAACGCTGGCTTCAAGCAGATTCCGGTCGTCATCTCACCGAACTCCTCATGGAGTGGACATAGGCCGGATCTGATCCGCCAGCTCGCGCAAAGCTTCGCCGCCTAAGCGCGTAGAAGTCGCAGGGCACCGAGTCCACAAAGGCAGTGCGGGCACAGGTCACATGCAGCCGTGCACGGCGCAACCAATAGCGGACGCACCATACACGTTCTTCCACAAAGCTTCGCCATCTAGCCCATAAAGCAGTCATCCATAAAACAGTCAGACGCTACATGCGGCTGGCCGTGGACGGGTCGAGCGTCATGGTCTGGAACCGATTGGCCATGAAGTCGTCGTCGAAATACGTGGCGAAGAATTGCGAAACGGGCGAATCCTGCGCAATACCCGCCATACGCGAATACCAGGAATCCAGCGCCATCAACGTCATCACGCCGTCAACGAAAATCAGCGCGAAACACACCGCCGTCAACGTATAGCGAATCTTCCACGGAATACGCTGAATCATCGCAAGCAAATGCGGCAGAATCAGCTTCACCCACACCAAGCCGAGTATTCCCCAGAAAAACATGTATTTGCCGGATGTGCGCCCATCAATCGACAGCCATTGACCCGTGTAATCCCACGCGCGAATACCGAACGCAACCTCCATGAACCAGCTGGTGAAATATTCGAACGCGCCGCCAATCACCGCGCTGGCGCAGAAGATCAGCATCCAATTCGACCGCCACAAGTGGTTGAGCAATACCGTCAGGATCACCGCGCCAAAGCCGTAGATCGGCGAGAACGGCCCCCACAAAAATCCGGCGCGATCCTGCCATTCGCCGAACAGCACATAGTGGTATAGCGTCTCCACTACCAGACCGAACACGCATCCGACCACAAACAGCCAAAACAGGTTGAAGAAATCAAGCGAAATATAGCCCTTGCCGGTCAGATCACGGCCGGCCATACCCTTCGAAACAGCCGTCTCATACTCGCTGCGCGCATCCAAACGACGAAGCGCGAACTGCAAACGTCGCTCCTCGCGCAGCGACGGATCAGCCGTGATATGCAACGCAACCAATACAAGCAGCTGCACGGTCGGACTGATCAGATTCACGCCCAAACCCTGCAACGACAACGACAATAGGCCTTCCGCAAGCGTGAGCGGAATCATCAGATACGTCCATTGCGCGATATGCCGACGCTTGTTGAGAATCAGCAGCATGCCGAAAATCGCAAGGCATGCGGTGGAGACCAGCAGCACTGCAGCATGAATAACCGACAGAATAGTGGTGAGATTCAGCGCGCCAAACGCCAGTTTGCCGGAAAGCGCGGCGTGGACTGCATACAGGCAGGAAATCACGATGATCGGCAACGTCACCACGCCTTCGATCAACATGACGATGCCGTAAATACGTGCAATCAGCGGCAGCCTGCGGTCAGCAGGATTGCCGTCATCTTCCGCCGATTGCGATTGCGCAATGATGCCGCCCTCTTCGATTGCTGCGATTTCGGTTTCGTCGGCGATGGCTTCGCTCACATCTTCAATCTTGCTCATGCTTGTTCGTCCTTCCCTGCACAACGCTACCAAAACCCGATCGCAGTGCGCTACACGAGATGATTGTTTGCGCGCAACGCGCACAACCTGCGATTTCTGCCTGCGCAAGTCACATGTCATCCCGCAATCACAAGATGTGCAGACAGCAGACTCGACTTGCGCAGACACAGAAGGCAAGTTGCGCGGTCTCCAACAGCAAGATTCACAGTCCTGCCGCGGTTTGTCGTGTTTATTTCAGTCATGGACGGAGCGCATTTACGCCTGTGCCCAAATTTGTCCGAGAGCGGGTATTACGATACGGGAGGCGTAGCGCTACGAATAACGTATCGCTACGCGCGAACACGGTCGAACATCCATTGGACTGGGGAGACAATGCGCAACGTACTGCAGATTCTGCGTCGTGACCTCAAACGACTCGTCACCGTACCTGCCGCCTGGGTCATCATGATCGGTATAACCATCATTCCGCCGCTGTACGCATGGTTCAACATCTACGGATTCTGGAATCCGTATGGCAATACCCAAGGCATCAAAGTTGCCGTGGCCAACGTCGACAAAGGCACCGACAACGCCCTGCTCGGCAAAATGAACCTCGGCGACCAGATCGAAGACACGCTGAAAGACAACGACCAGCTTGGCTGGGAATTCATGGGCAAGGCCGAAGCGATGGAAGCGGTACAGTCCGGCGACTGCTATGCGGCGATCATCATCCCCTCCGATTTCAGCGAGGATCTCGCCAACGTCGTGACCGACAGCAAGAACCGGCCGACGCTGGAATACTATGTCAACGAAAAATCGAGCCCGATCTCCCCGAAAATCACCGACCAAGGCGCGACCACCGTTGATCGTACCGTCAACAACACCTTCGTCTCCACCGTCAGCGAAGTACTCACTAAAGCCGTGAACTCCGCGAATGACACCATCAACGGCAAAACCAACTCCTTCGTCAACGAAACCACAGCAGAACTCGACAAAACCCAGAAGAACGTAAGCCTCATCCGCTCCACCATCGAAGATCTTGACGCACAGCTCGCCAACGTGCCGCAACAAACGCAATCCGCCCGTCAGGCAATGAACGACGTGCAGCTGGCCGCAGCAAGCGCGGGCAAGGGCCTGGCGAACACCGCCACCGCCATCGGCACCGCACAAAACGGCCTCAATACCTTCACGTCCAACGCCAACACCGCTTTGGAAAACGGTTCCAGCCTGATTTCGCAGGCCGCCAGCGACACCACCACCAGCATCAACAAGGTGACCACGGCCGTCTCGTCCGCAAGCGGCACCGCACAGCAGGCCGTCAGCAACATGCAAAGCGTGACCGACAGCAACGCCCGGCTCATCGAGAAGCTCAAGAACGTCAGCGACAACGCACAGTACCAAGACATCATCAAGAAGCTCGAAGACACCAACAACACGGCCGCTGGCACGCTCAACGACCTCAAAACGTTGAGCGAGAACACGCAATCCACGTCCGACAGCGTGTCCAAACTCGCCACCGACTTCAACACCAGCACGCAAAATTCGCTGAAAAGCATGGGAGATGCCCGCAACACGTTGAATTCCGGTGCGCTCCCCCAGCTCAACTCCGGTCTGAGCTCGCTCGCCATGACCGCCGGCACACTGTCCGGCACCGTAACCAGCCAGACCACCGTGGTCAACCAGACCTCCGCCGTGCTCGACCAACTCGACCAGGTGGCGAACGACACCCGCACCACGCTGCAGAACACCGACAAGCAGCTCGAGCAGGTGGAGAACAAGCTCATCACCGTCAGCACCGACCTGAAAGCGCTCGGCAGCGTTGACATGCTGAAAAGCCTGACCGGCGACAGCTCCCTCAACACGGAGAAAATCGCCTCGTTCATGCAGTCCCCCACGGTGATCGACACGAAAAACCGTGTATCCGATGAACTCCTACGGTTCCGGCATGGCTCCGCTCATGACCAACCTGGCCCTGTGGGTGGGCGCGTTCGCCTTCGTGGTGATCTTCAAGGTGGAGGTCGACGATGAAGGCCTCGAAGACCTCGACTTGACCACTTCCGAAAAATATTTCGCCCGCTACATGCTGCTCGGCATCATGGGCGCCATCCAAGGCGCGATCACCACCATCGGCAACCTCATCATCGGCGTGCAGACGGTGAACGCGCCGCTGTACATACTTACCGGCGTCATCACGTCGCTGGTATATCTGAGCATCACCTTCGCGCTGTCGACCTCGTTCATGCATATTGGCAAGGGACTGTGCGTCGCGCTGATCATCGTGCAGATTCCGGGCGCTTCCGGCCTGTATCCGATTGAGATGATGCCGAAATTCTTCCGCATGGTCTACCCGTTCGTACCATTCAGTTATTCGATTGACGCGTTCCGTGAGACGATTGCCGGCTTCTACGACGGGCATTGGCTCAAGTCGATTGGCGCGCTGCTGATGTTCGCCGTGGTCGCGTTCTTCATCGGACTTGCGATTCGCCCGCTGCTGGTCAATCTCAACCGCCTGTTCGCCCGTCAGATCAAGGAAAGCGACATGATCATCGGCGAGGAGGTACAGCTTCCGGAACGCGGCTACAACGTGTCCCAGGCCATTCAAGTGCTCGCCGATAAGGGCGGCTACCGTGAGGCGATCGAGGAACGTGCGAGCCGCTTCGCCGAACTGTATCCGAAGCTCAAGCGTGGCGCGCTGGTTGCCGGTTTCATTGTGCCGGTGATTCTGGTGCTGATCTTCTCCTTCACCAACGGCGAGAAGATCGTGGTGCTTGCCACCTGGATCATCTGGGTGCTGCTCATCATCGGATTCCTGATGGTCATCGAATATATGCGTTTCAGCCTGCAACGCCAGGTGGAACTCGGCAGCCTCAGCGACGAAGCGATTCGCGAACAACTGGTGGAACGCCAAGCTGCAAGGCTGCGCCGCAAGAAGCGTGCGCAACAAATCAGGCGAGACAAGCTGATGCGCAAGGCACAACGAAGAAAACACGAAACCAAACAGGCGATCGCCAACGTCGCAGACACCAGCCAAGCCGATGCCGACGGCATCGCAACACTGGTACAGGCCATGAACGCGACCGGCAACACCGGCACAGCGAGCAACACCAATCCCAACGGTAACAGCGAAAGGAGCAACGCATGAAAAACATCTGGAAACTGTTCGTCGGCGACGTTCGACGCCTGACCAGCAACATCGTCTCCATCATCATCGTCATCGGACTGGTGGTAATTCCTGGCCTGTTCTCCTGGTTCAACGTGAGCGCAAGCTGGGATCCATTCGCCAACACCGGCAATCTGAAATTCGCCGTCGCCAACGACGATGAAGGCTACAAGTCCGATCTCATTCCCGTGAAGATCAGTATCGGCGATCAGGTGGTCAACACCTTGCGCGCCAACGACCAGATGGACTGGACCTTCACCACCAAAAAAGAGGCCATCGACGGCACCAAATCCGGCAAATACTATGCAGCAGTGGTGATTCCGAAGGATTTCAGCACCCGCATGATGACATTCTTCACCGCGGACGGCGACCATGCCACACTCACCTACTACAACAACGAGAAGAAGAACGCACTCGCTCCGAAGATCACCGGCCAGGGAGCCGACACCGTGGCAGCACAGATCAACGAAATGTTCTCCGCAACGTTGACGAGCACCGCGCTCAACATCGCCTCGCAGCTGGCCGATGAGCTTGACAAACCGAAATCGCAGGCCACGCTCACCAACTTCAGCAACAATATGAACAACTTCGCGAACACGCTGAACGACACGTCATCCGCGTTGACCACGTTCAGCTCGCTGACGTTGAGCGCGCAGAACCTGCTCGACAGCTCCAACAGCCTGCTTTCCAACGTGAGCGGCAGCGCGAAGAACGCCGTCAACGAGCTCAAACAGTCGAAGAACGGCATCAACGATCTGACCGGAGCCGTCAAAACCAGCACGAATGCGCTCAGCACCGCGTTGAGCAGCTCGTCGAACAGCTTCGGCGCTGTCTCCACCGATATTGACAGCGTATTCAACAATGCGGGCACCCAAGCCGGCAATACGGCCACCGCCCTGCGCAATCAGGCTGCGAACGTATCCAAGCAGGCGCAAGGCTATCAGAACATCTACGATGCCCTCGACGAGCTCAGCAACAACAATCTGGTGCCGGAAGTCGCGAAAATCGCCATCAATCATCTCAAAACCAACGTGGGCGCGACCATTACGCAACTCAACGATCTAGCGAACTCACTCAACACCAGCGCCGACAATATCGACGCGAAAGTGAGCGACACCACAGCCGACCGCGAGCGCGTGAGCCAGCTTGCCCAGCAGGCGAAGGCCTCCATCGACGGCATCAAAACCGATTTCGACAGCCAGCTCAAGCCGCAGCTCAACGACATTTCCGATTCGATCAGCAGCACGGCCACCGCACTGAGCAGCACGGCCACCGATCTGAAGGGCGCGTTGGGAGATCTCAACAGCACCACGAAGTCGGCAGGCAAGCAGCTGACCAATATTCGCACGGTGTTGGATTCCACCGCCGAAAGCCTCACTAAGGCGAGCACCGCGCTGTCTTCGTTCAATGGCACGCTTTCCGACGCGCTGAACAGCGGCAATATGGACACCGTCAAGGACGTGCTCGGCAACAACACCGATTCGCTGGCGGCGGCTCTTGCGGCCCCCGTCCAAGTGAAGCGCACGGCCGTGTTCCCTGTGGAGAATTTCGGCTCGCAACTGGCTCCGTTCTACACGATTCTGCCGTTGTTCGTGGGATCGCTGCTTATGGCCGTAACACTCAAGACCACGGTGTCGCGCAAGAATCGTGAGGAGCTCGACAATCCGAAGCCGCATCAGCTGTTCCTCGGCCATTATGGCGTGTTCGCCGTGATCGCACTGTTGCAGAGCACGTTCTCGCTGGGCGGCGGCCTGCTGTTCCTGCACATTCAGGCGGTGCACCCGTGGCTGTTCATGTTGACCGGCTGGGTGGCCTCCCTCGTGTTCTCGTTCTTCACCTACACGATGGTGGCGAGCTTCGGCAACGTGGGCAAGGCCATTGGCGTGCTGACGCTGGTGTTGCAGATTTCCGGCGCGAACGGCGCGTATCCGCTTGCCGTGCTGCCGAAGATCATCGGCGATATCAGTCCGTTCCTGCCGGCCACGCATGCGATTACGGCATTGCGTGCGGCCATTGCCGGTATTTACAACAATGATTATTGGCATGCGATCGGTTCGCTGTTGCTGTTCCTGATTCCGCTGCTGCTGATTGGCTTGCTGCTGCGTATTCCGCTGGTCAAATTCAATAAGTGGTATGTGGCGAAGGTGGAAAGCACCAAGGTGGTCGCATGATTACCGGAGTGCATGAGGCGGTTTCCGAAGCCGTTTCCGATGTGGTTTCCGACGCGGTCAGTGACGTGCATGAGGCCGTTCGCAAGGCGCAGAGCCGCCGCGAGCAGCTTCGCGAGCAAACCGATCATAAGATCATGAAGGCCACGCTTGCGATTGTGATTTCCGATGGTGTCGGTGCGGTGACCATTGAAGAGGTCGCCCGTCGTTCCGGTGTTGCGAAAACCACGATTTACCGTCGCTATAAGAATGCGGACGATCTGTTGCGCCGCGTTCAGTTGGAAGTTGCGGGATTGCCGGATTTCAGCGATGTCGAGTTGTCGAAAAACGGTCTGCTGACGATACTGCAACGCATTCAGGGCTGTTTTTTCGACAGTGAGCTTGGTTTGAAAGCCGTCGGTGTGGTGCTTTCTTCCGATAATCCTTCGTTGAATGCGATTGCCGATCAAGTGCTTGTTCCTGCGGAAAAGCGTTTTTCTGAGTTTGTTGAGCGCGGCATGAAGGCCGGTGTGTTCCGCCATGGATTGGATCCGCAATTCCTGTTCAGCACGATACTCGGCTCCATGCTCGCCTGTAAGGCGTTGCATGGCGACGCGAGTATTCCTTGGCCTGAGAACATGACGGCTGTTCTGTGGCCCGTTATGGCCGCCTGAAAGGCATTGCAGAGCAGAGTTGCACGTAGTAGTATCTGAAACTCGTGAGCGTCCCCGCTACGGCCTTTAATCACTCTTTGAGTGAGGCTGTAGCTGAGGCGCTCATTGTACGTTTGCAGACTTTTCGCCGCTACTGGGCCTACTGGATCGACGCTTCCTGACGGGCCACGTCCAACGCCTTGTTGAACGCTTCCGACGTCCAGCTGGCACCGGCCACCTTGTCTACCTTGAGATCTTTGAGCGGCTTGCCGTCCACCACGCCGTTGATGGCTTCGGCGAACGCATTCTGGTGCATTTTTGGAGATGGACGTGAACGGATGCCCGATAACCTCCACATTGGTGACGGTCTGATCTTTGACCGTCACATGCACGTCGATGGTGTCTTCGCCCACCGGCCCGTACTGGCCGTTGATCGAGTAGGTACCGTCGGCGTAGTTGCCGGTGTCTTGCTTGTCGGATGTGGTGCTGTTCGGATCGTCGGCATGGTTTTTGTCGTCCGAATCCGCAGAATCGCCGGAGTCGGTGGCGCTACCGCTGTTCTTCGAATTTTCTTCCTGCGATTGCACGCTTTCGCCGGAATTTCCGGCATATTCATCGTCCATCGGTGTCGCCGTGGGTTCGCCGCATGCCGACAGCAGCGCAAGGCTTGCCGCAGACAGTGCGATCACTTTGATCGCATTCGATGATTCGTTGCTCATGTTCGCTCCGTACGATTCGTCAGTGCTATGGCTTGGATTATTCGGCTGATTTCAGCTTATTCCTCACCGCCGGTTTTCGCGGCTTTGGTCGGATCGGCGAAGCTGATGGCCGTCTCGCCATTCTGTGCGCCTTCCGTAGTGGAACCGGTGTATGCCGGCTTGCCACCCGCCTGCTCATAGACCTTCCGTGCGGCCTCATCATTCCACTTCTCACCGACGAGCACGCCATGGTTGAGCATGATCTCGCGCTGGGCACAAGACGCGACGAGCGCATCATGGGTCACAACGATGATGGTAGTGCCCTGCTCGTGCAGCTGACGGAACAGGTCAAGCACGATTTTCTCGTTCTTCTCATCCAAATTGCCGGTCGGTTCGTCCGCAAGAATCAGTTTCGGACAGTTGATGAGCGCACGTGCGATGCACACACGCTGCTGTTCGCCGCCGGAAAGCTGTCCGGGCAGATGGTGGGCACGCTCCTTCAGACCGACGCGCTCCAATGCTTCCAACGCCTGCTGCTCGTTGACTACGGAATGGTAGTACTGTGCCACCATCACGTTTTCCACAGCCGTCAGATGCGGTACCAGATAGAACTTCTGGAACACCAATCCGATCATGTTCTTACGCACGTCGGCAAGCTGCTTGGCGTTCAAATCCTCCAACTTGCGGCCTTCCAGCATGACGGAACCCTTTGAAGGCGTGTCCATGCAGCCAATCATGTTCATCAGCGTGGTTTTGCCGGAACCCGACGAACCGACAATCGCAAGCCATTCACCTTGCGGAACGGTCAAAGTCAAATCGTCGACGGCACGCAAATCGCCGTAAATCTTGGAAATATGATCCAATTCAAGCAACGTATTCAACGTATGTTCGGAACTCATGATTATTCCTCCCTCAAAACGATGGCGGGGTCGATACGGGTTGCGCGGCGAACCGGCGGGATGGATGCGATGACGGCGATGAGCACGCTCAACAGCAGCGAAGCGACGCCCAACAGCCAGTTGAAGCCAATGGCACGTTCGAATACGGATACGCACAGCACGCGGGCCAGCAGGTAGCCGATGGCAGTGCCGATCAGGCCGCCAATCAGTCCGTAGATGGCGGATTCCACATAGAATTCGATGCCGATGGCGCGCGAGGATGCGCCTAACGCCTTGCGCAAGCCGATTTCGTTGCGTCGCTGAGACACGATGGAACTGATGGTGGTGCCCACGCCCACAAACGTCAGCACGAGCACGACCAGCGACACGATCCAGAACAGGGTTTGCAGCATGGCGATGATACGAGTGTCGGATGAGGTGATTTTGGTGACGGTCTGCGCTTTCACGCCGGTTGACGGATTCGCATTGATCGATTTGACGACATCGTTGAGTTCGCTGCCTACCGCATTGACGGAATATTCGATCACGTCCGCTCCGCGTTTGAAACCGGCCAGTTTGGCCACGTCAGCGTTGACCGCGTAGACGATTTCGTCTTCGCTGCCGCCCGTATCGACGATGCCTCCGACACGGAATTCAGTGCCGGTGTTTTCCATAATGTCGGACGAAACGCGGCCGTTTTCTTTGACTTGCGCTTCGGTTTGGCTAAGAGCGCCGGAATCCTGCGCATCGTCGGATGCGCGGTAGCCGATGGTTACGGTCGAACCGATGGAGACACCGAGCGCGTCTGCCACGTCACGGCCGAGCATCACGTTGCCTTTGCTGGGCCAATCGCCAGTCACGTTCCAATGATGGTTGAGCGCCTTCACGTCTTTGGTTGTGATGCCAGCCAGCGTGTATGGCGCAGAATTGATGCGCACGCTTTCATACCGGTAAGCGGCGGAACGGGCGCTGTACGAGCCTTTCACCATCTGGTTCAACGCTTTGACGGTATCGGTGTCGATGCCGTGGGACTTTTCGGCTGATTCGGACGGCGTGACGATAAGATTCGCACCATACGCACGCATTTCCTCGTTCATCTGCTGTGGAACGGCAATACACGTCGCCGCAAGGCAGAACAGCGTGGCAGCGCCCACCATGGAGGCGATCACGGCCATAACGGCCCGCGAACGACGGCGGAACACCGCGCCCCACAGCATGGTGAAGAACATCTTGCGATTAGTCATCTCATGCCCCTTACGGACTGTCTTGAACTCACCTACCATGCAACACCTCCGCAGACGAACAGCACAGTGTGCCGTTCGTGACCGAGGCCGCAGCCGCGGCCGAGTTTACGGAACCCAAGTTGACATCAGCGGCCATGCAACACCTCCGCAGGTTTGAGTCCCAGAATCGAACGGATCGACGAGAACGAGGCGATCAGCACGGTAAGCGTCAGCAGCACAAACACCAGCACAAACACCATCGGACGCATCGTAATGCCGGAACCGAATACCACATGTCCCACAATCTGCGCAACACCGGAACCCAACAGCGCACCGACAATCGCACCAACCAACGAAATCACAGCCGTCTCAGCGAGCATCAGGCGAGAAACCGCACCATCGGTGGCACCAATCGCCTTCAGCAACGCCAATTCTGAACCGCGCTCACCAATCGAGGCGGCCATCAGATTCGCCACCGCGATAGCGGCCGCAACCAGCGAAAGCACGGTCATCAGCACCATCACCGCCTGCGTTTTCTGCAGCACATCGCCCTGTAATGCGGCCACCTGACGCACCTGCTTGGCTACGGAACCGGGAATGACCTCTTCGATCTGATAGGCGATGGACGAAGGGTACGCGGTGCAATACCATGTTTCCCACTCATCTTGCGTGAGCGCATTCGGATTCTTCGACGCCTTACGCGCCAAATCATTGTCTGGCGTGGTCAGAGCCTTGACTTCGATCTTGTCGATGGAATCAGGCAGATTCGCAAGCACCTGCGCGGTGGATGACGGAATGTACATCGCATTGTTGTCGCTATCGCCGGAATCGTAAATGCCGGTGATGGTGATCCGCTGCTTGTTGCGGCTGCCGTCGGCGGTGGTTTTGTAGAGGGTTACGGTATCTCCCTTGGTCACGCCGAGTTTGGATGCGAGCGTGGTGCCGATCAGGCCTTGCGCGCTATCGTCTTTCGGCCAGGAGCCGTCAAGCTTCCACCACGAACGCATGCCGTTCATGCCCGCCACCGTGGATTCACCGGAATCCATATGCAGGGTCTTGGCGAACCATGTGCCCACGATCGGCACGCCGGAAGCCTTGCAGGAGCTGGAATCCACCGATTCGGACGCGCAGTTCACGTCAGCATGGATATTAAGTTCGGGGGCAAAATTCGTGATGTTGAACGCCCAGAAGATGGTTTTGATCTTCGGTGCATCCGATTCCTTCAGAAATGTGGTCGGATCGGATTCGGAAGTGCCGGAAGCGTTGCTATTCGCGTCACCCCCCTGTGTTGTACAGGTCGTTGACGACGGCATCGGCCTTGGGCTGCACGGTGATGTTGGAACCGTACGTCGACAGTTCCGCGTTCAGCTTGTCTCCAACGTCGAACACCACACCCAGCATGGCCACGCTGACCGTGGCCGACAGGCACACGGTGACCGCGATCAGCAGTCTGCGTTTGAACTGCCTGCTGAACGAGCGGAAAATTCATTCGAAAAAAGAACATGACTACCTCTTTCCGCTCACTGGAAATGCGTCGACAATGCGTCGAGCGTCGAAGTTTGAATTACGATTTTGCCGGATTCAACCTGATAATCGAACGGCACAGGATTGCAGCCGCCCTTGAATCCGATAGTGGCGAGGTTGATGGCGACATCGCACTTCTTGCAGATGATCTTGCCATCCTTCTCGTAATAGCCCGCGTCACCGCAGTTATCGCATGCGTCAAGACCGACACCGTACGCTCCACCATTCTTTTTGATGATGATGAAACGCATTACCGTGCCATCTTTCGCCTTGTATTGGAAGCGATGCAGGTGACCGTCGTTGATCTGACTGAATTTGATGGTGGCCACGCCGTCGCTCAGCGAATAATCCTCAGGCGGAGACAGCGTAATGACCTTCTTCGTTTGCGCCACACCATACGTGAGCGCGAACGTGATGCCGATCATCGCAACAAGACTCCATGCGCCGGCCGCCTTCGCACGGCGACGGAACGCGATATGCGATCGCACAATGGCCTCGTTTGCGCCTTCCGGCTTGATTTTGAAGCCCATCACAATGCTGGCGACCACCGGAATGATGAACACCAACACCATGGCAATGACCATATGACGCTGATGATTGATGCACCACACCAACGCCAGGAACGCTTCCATAGGGAAATGAACGATGCGCTTGGACTGCAGAATCTGCGCAAGATCAGTGAAATGCGAGACAAACAGCAGCGCAATCAGCAGCAGCACGGCCGTGGTGAATGACCAACGAATCGCAGTGGAACGCATCGTACGGAAAATCAACGCTGCAACAATCGCAGTGGCCGCACCCAATGCGAAACCAAGCGCACGAAGCAGCATATCCGAAGTGAAGATCGGATCTCCTGGCTCCACGAAAATCGTCAAACGCAAAATAACATCAGGCAACGCACGGAAGGTGGTGGAGGCAATCGCAAGAGCGCCAATCGCATTCGCAATATCGAGCAACGCGCGATGATCATGCCAATTCGTAGTGATGCGACGTGCGAACAGCACAACAACGAACACTGCGATATCGAAAATCACACAACACCACAACGTGGGGTAATTGACGAACGTACGCTGATTGATCATCGCGGATGCACGCAACGCGGCGAACACAATGGCACCCGCGAATCCAATAATGAAGCCCGCAAGACGCCAGTACGCGCTCAACGGCTTGTCACGCCCCTCACCGACCGTGAGCATCACGTTCAGCGCCATAATCAGCAAAGCCGGTGCCAGCGTTCCCTGCAACACCGTGACGTACTGCGTCAGCATCTCACACCTTTCGTTGTATATCCCTGTCAAAGCCTAGTGAATTCGGCACGCAAAAGGAACCCCCTTACCAAGATTCCCCCAAAAGCGCGTTATCTCCCAAAAGCGCATCCCCTCAAACGCAAGAGAGCGGTTGCTTGGATGGTTGTTCGACCGTAGGCTCGGCCGAACGGCCTTGAGTGCGTCGAACGACTATCCAGGCAACCGCGAACGCCGTACCCATATTCGCGCTACTTGCATACGTTTCGCGATACGTGAACGGCGTTAACCACGAGTTGAATCTCAACATGAATTCAGGCTTACATCCAAACCGTTTCGCTTGGCATGTGCCGGAACTCACGTTTCAGATCACCACTCCTGCGGGGTGTAGTTCCACTCCGGGAAAGTGACCTCGAGCGGTTCGGTCCAGAAGCGGCCCTTAACGCCGGTCTCCGGATCAACATGCAGCATCCAACCCTTCTTCTCCGGAGATTCGATCTTCAGCACGAGCTTGTAGGAGCCAGCCTCGTCGAGCTTGACGTTGGCGCCGTAGTGCGGGCCGTCGGAAGCGTTCATCTGCATGAAGGTACCGGAACCAACGGTCTCGTTGTTCGCGTTGTTGATGATCTCGTAGTTCACGGTGAGGTCCGGCACGAAGTCGCCCTTGCCATAGCCGAGCTCGGTGCCCTTCTCGTTGGCATGGATGTCGGCTTCCAGGTGGAAGGAAGCGTCGGCAGCCTTCAGGCCCATACCGGACGGTTCCATATCGATCGGCTGGAAGTACACGGCGTTGACGGTCAGAGCGTCAACATCCTGATCGGAGTGCTTCTCGTCGACCTGAATCTCTTCGAAGCCGGCGCCGTTGCTGTCATCAGCGCTGGAATCGCTGGATTTGTCGGTGGTGTCCGAAGTGGAGGTGTCGGACTTGGCATCGGATGCAGAATCGTTGGAGTTGCCGCATGCGGACAGGGAGAAGGCCATGGAGCCGGCCAGCAGGATGCCGAGCAGGGCGGCGATCTTCTTATTCTTCATTGTGTTCTCTTCCTTTTCTTTGGTTCCTTGAGGAACGTTGGAAACTTATGGAAATCTCTAAATCTTTACTTGTGATTATTGATTGGCGCTTACTTAGCCTGTTCCGCCTGCGCGGCCAACTTCATCCTGTGTTTCTTGATGAAACCGACCACGAACAGCACAACCACCGCGATCGCGGCAATCACCTGCGCCGTAATCGTTTCGACGTACGGATACAAGCCGATCCAATCGTTAGTTGGCACGCTGCTCAAGTAGGTGCCTTCAATAAGATCACCCTCGATGAGCGCATGGATGCCGCCACCCGCGAAAATCACAACCAGCACGGCCATCACAATCGAAGTGACGAGGAAGAACGGGCCGATCGGAATCTTCACCGAAGTGAATCGCAGAATCAGGAAGATAACGATCAGCACCGCGGCGGCGGCCAGACCGCCAACCCACATGCCGTGCGCATCCTGGCTCATGGAGTAGATGGACTCGTAGAAGATCACCGTTTCGGCGCCCTCACGGAACACGGCGAGGAAGCTCAGCATGGCAAGCGAGGTGATCATGCCCAAGCCCAGTCTCTGACCGGATTCGACCTTGCTTTGCGCGCCGGCCACAGCCGCTTCGGTCTTATTCCTGATGTAGTTGTTCCACGCTTCCACGGAGCTCTTGTTGAGCATCCAGTTACTGGTCCACAGCAGCATGAGGGTGGCGATCAGCGCGCACACGCCTTCGGAAATCTCCTGAACCGGGCCGGAACCGCCGAACAGGAACGTAAAGAGTACGGCGACCAAACCGGAACCGGCCAGACCTGCGACCACGCCAAGGTAGATCCACCTAGTGAAACGCTCGTTGCCGGACTTCACCAGGTAGGCGATCACCGCAGCCACCACCAGCAGCGCTTCGAGGCCCTCACGGATCAGAATGAGGAACGCCTGGCCGGCGGAGCTGGTGACGAGCTTGGTGAAGCCGTTGACATTGCCGGACGCGCCACCGTCCAGGGTGGCCGCGTCTTCCACGAGCCAGCTCTTCAAATCGTCGACATGCTGCTTGATTTCCTTGTCGGAACCGCCGTCGCGCATGATCTTACGAGTCATCTTGAACTGGTATTCGACCTGCGAAACACGATCGCCGGAAATCACGTTCATCACGTTCTTTTCGAAGCCGAGCTTCTCGTAGTACTGGTAGTAGGCGTTGTTGACCAGCGTGGCACCTTCGTCGCCCTTGCCGGCAGCGGCAGCCTCGTATGCCTGGTCGAGAATGACGGTCATTTCGCTGGCAACCTCACTCCACGTGCGGTCGCCTTTGCCTTTGGATGAATTCTTCTTGGCCGCGTCGAGCTTCTTGCGCTCTTCCGCGGTTTGCGCGGCACGCTGCTTCGCATATTCCTTAGGATTGGCGAGGTCGGCGTTCGCGTCAAGCGTTTGCGCGGTTGCGTTGATTTCGGCGGTCAGCGCGTCGATTTTGGCTGCGATGGCGTCGCCTTGGTCCTGCTGGTAGGCAAGACCTTCAAGATCGGTGAATTGCTGCAGCAGTTCCTTCTGCTTGTCGGCACTGATGGTGTCGTTGACGACTTTCGAGAAGTTGGATGCGTCGTAACCGATCCAATGCGCAGTCTGGAAATCGGTGCCAGCCTGACCGTAATTGCCGTCATTGTAGTCTTTTTCGGCAGTCGCAAGCTGGTCTTCGATGTTCTTCGCAGCGGCAGTCCAGGAATCAAAATTCGTTTGACCGTCATCGGCGGCAATTGCCGGCTGCGGAACTGCGGTAGTCGCGAAAAGCGTGGTCAACGCGATCATCAATGCCGCAATGAACGCGACAAGGCGACCGGACACACTTGTAGCCCGCTGCGTATCGCAGGATGACATAAGACCGCTTCCTCTCTCAGCCGTTCACAATCCGATTCACGAGTGCGCCACCTTTGCCATACGCACAGTGCGCACCGACTTCACAAGATAAAACGCAAAAAAATCGAAAGAACAGTCTTGACTTTTTTGGCAGTTTTGTTGTAGAAACCTTTAAAATGGCGGAATTCCGCCATTCTTCTTTTCTGTAATCCGCGCGAGTCGTCTCACATAGTGATTTTTTGAGGCGCTTTCGCCGTTCCTCTCCATGCATATTCGTGCGATTGGAAGATTCGGGAATTGGGGGATTTGGGATGGAGCTGGACTTTCTGACCTCACGATTCCGCCCTGGTGACCTCACGATTCCGAAAAAGCAACGAAAAACAAAATCGTGAGGCCAGCGGGCGCATGGACGGAATCAGGATTCGAGCACGTCAAGCACCTTGCGTTCGTTGTAGAACGCGAACACCACACCGCCGATGCCGCACAATACCGCGGCGCAAACAGCCGCAATGCGATAGCCGGCGCCCGACGCCATGCCAATCGTGCTCACGCCGGTAAACAGCAGCATCGCCACCGACTGACCCATCTTCATCGCAAACGTGCGAGCCGCATAGAACATGCCCTGACGATCCTGACCGGTCGTTTTCGAGCTCGCGTCGGCAATATTCGCAACAATCGCCTGCGGAAGAATGCCGAACGCGGCCATCGGAATCGCGCCGACAATCGAGAGAATCAAGCCCTGCGCCATCGGCGGAATCGCAGCGAGCAGACCGGAGCCAAGCGCGCCCGCAAACGCGAACGCACATGTGAAAATCACGAAAGCGACCAGCAGAATCCGCTTCTTGCCAACACGATTCGCCAATACATTCACCGGCATGTAGAACAGCACCGACACTGCGGTCATGAGCACGAAATAGATGGTGGTCGTGGTCTCGGGAAGTTTGAGCAGGCTTGTCACGAAGAACGGCAAACCAGTCTGGAATGTAGTGATCGCAACCCAATAGACCACGTCGGAGCAGACGAACTTGCGGAATTCGCCGTCGCCGAACGTCTGCTTCAACGATTCGATGGTCGATTCGGACGTGGGCTGCGAGTTGACGTAATCGCGTTCCTTGATGGTGAGCGGCGGAACCAGCATGCACACGAATGCGATGGCCGCCATGATGGTGAACGTCAAACGAATGGCGTTCACACGCCCCAAGCCCGGCACGAAACCAGCCCAAATCACCGGTGCCACGTATGCAATGGCGGTGCCGGCCACCCACGTGAACGAAATGGCGGTGGAGATGGTGAGCTGCTGTTTGGAATCGTGACCAAGCTCGGCGATCAGCGCGTTGTAGGGCGTGCAGTAGAACGTGAGCGCGATATAATAGCCGATCACCGTGACGAACAGGAACGCGCCGTTGATCCAGCTCGTATCGTTGATTGGACTCCAAAACACCAGCACGGTGACGAGGGCGAGCGGAAGGGCCGCAAATTTGAGGAACGGCATGCGACGACCGGATTTTGATGTGCAACGGTCGGAAAGACTTGCCACGGCCGGATCCACGAATGCGTCGAAGAAGCGGGCGAACGCGGTGATGCCGCCGACTACGGTCACCACGCCGAGTACGGCAAGGCCTTGCGGTACGAACACGGTTTGCCCTTGCGAGATGGTTTCGTTGTCAGGCTGGTAGAAGTAGACGAGCCAATTCGAAATAATGCCGGAAAGTAGCGCCCAGCCGAATTGGCCGACGGCGAAAGCCCAGACTTTGGGCATCGGCAGGCTCTTCACCGTTTTTGTTGTGCGCGTGGCTGCACTTGCATTCTCGACGTTCCCCATATCAACCTCCATGTTGACGCTCTGCCGGCAACTGTACCATGCGCCCCATCGCGAAAGTCCCATTCCCCCCAGTATCTGGAGGAAATGGGCGTGTAGCATCGGAGGCATGGATTCTTTGACGCAACGCTTGCCGTTTGTCATGGCGTTTTATAGGGCGCTCGGCACCGGTATGGTGATTTCCGCGGATTCGCCGATCGACGACAAGGTGCGTTCCGCAATGGAATCGCTCATTGAGGATTACGAACGCGTGCTGTCTCGATTCCGCAATGATTCGCTGATTGCGGCGATCGGCAAGGCCGAGCATGGCGGAAGTTTCGATTTTCCGGATTGGTGCGCGCCGCTGTTCGATCTGTATGATGCGCTATTCTCCGCCACTTCCGGCGCGATTGATCCGTGCGTCGGCGAGGATTTGACCCGACTTGGATACGATGCGTCGCTGAGTTTCACGGTTACGCAAGATGCGCCCGAACATTTGGGCGCATTGCGCGGACGCGCCGTTTGGGGACGCGATGTGACCCGCCACGGAACCACATTGGTAACGCATGAGCCGGTGCAGTTGGATTTCGGCGCATGCGGCAAAGGCTATCTTGTCGATCTGCTCGGGCGCATGCTGCAGTCGTCACAATTCGTGATTGATGCGGGAGGTGATTTGCTGATTCATACGGAACAGCCTATTTCCGTCGCACTTGAGGATCCGGAAGATCAGTCCCACGCAATCGGAATCGCACATATTGCGAACGGAGCGTTGTGCGCAAGCGCACCCAGCCGACGCCATTGGAACGTGGCAGTCAACGAGCGCACCCAAATCGCCATTCATCATCTGCTCAATGCCATCGACGGACTGCCCGCGCAACAAACCGAAGCCAGCTGGGCATACGTTCCAGCAAACGCAACGCTCAATCTTGCACGCGACTACCCCACCGCCGTTGCGGACGGCCTGGCCACGGCCCTGTTCGTTTCCGACGTGGCACAACTGCAACGCACGTTCGATTTCACATACGCAACATTGGACGAATCCCGCCAAATCGCAGTCAGCCGCAACTTCCCGGCCGAACTCTTCCTGCGATCCGCATAACAGCCGAATACCAGCCGAAATAAACAAAGGCCGCACTCCTTTGGGGACGTGCGGCTCCTGTGAATCAGCCAGCCAAAACGGCGAATCAGTCGGTGAGGGCGAACTGGCTGTTGTAGATGTCGGCGTAGAAACCGCCTTTGGCGAGCAGCTCCTCATGCGTACCGCTTTCCACAATGTCGCCATGGTTCATGACCAAAATCATGTCCGCATCGCGGATGGTGGACAGGCGATGCGCGATCACGAACGACGTACGGTCCACGGTCAGCGCGTCCATGGCCTTCTGAATCAGCTCTTCCGTACGCGTATCGACCGAAGAGGTGGCCTCGTCGAGAATCAGAATCGGCGCATCCTCAACCATGGCTCGCGCAATGGTGAGCAACTGCTTCTGACCCTGCGAAAGCGTGGCCTTGTCGTCAAGCACTGTGTCATAGCCATTCGGCAGCGACATGATGTAGTGATGCAGACCCACGGCCTTGCATGCGTCCTCGATCTGCCTGTCGGTGACGCCCGGCTTCGAATACGCGATGTTTTCACGCACTGTTCCATGGAACACCCACGTATCCTGCAATACCATGGAGAACTGGTCATGCACGTTCCAGCGTGGCACGGACTTCGTATCCACACCATCAATCGCAATCGAACCGCCCGAAATCTCATAGAAACGCATCAGCAGATTCACCATCGTGGTCTTGCCGGCACCGGTCGGACCAACAATCGCAACCTTCTGACCGGACTTCACCGAAGCGGAGAAATCGTTGATAATCGTCTTGCTCGGATCGTAACCGAACTTCACATGACTGAACTCAACGTCACCGCGCACCGGTTTGCCGTTCACGCCGAGCAGCGCCTGCTTGTCGGATTCGTCGGCCATCTCCGGCTCTTCAAGGAAGCTGAACACGCGCTCGGAAGCGGCCGCGCAACGCTGCAGGTTCTGGAATGCCTGCGCGAACTGGGAAAGCGGCTGGGTGAACAGTCGAATGTACATCATGAACGCAACGATCACACCAAACTCGATCTTGCCATCCATCGCAAGCACAGCGCCAACCACGCACACAACCACGTAGCCGAAATTGCCGACGAAATTCATCAACGGCATCATCAGGCCGGAAAGGAACTGGCTCTTCCATCCCGAATCGTACAAATCGCCGTTGTACTTTTCGAACACGCGAATCGAATCAGCCTCGCCGCAATACGCCTTGACCACGGTGTGGCCGGCGTACATCTCTTCGACGTGACCGTTGACATCGCCCAATGCGATCTGCTGACGGGAGAAGTACTTCTGCGAAACCTTCATGATTGCGCCCATGATGAGCAGGCCGACCAGGCTGGAAGCGATGGCGCACACCGTCATAATCACATTGTTGTAGAACATCATGATGAGCGCGCCCACGAACAGCGTGACCGACGTGATCAGCGAGCCGACCGACTGGCCGAGCGTCTGGCCGATGGCGTCCACATCGTTGGTGATGCGGCTGAGCACATCGCCGTAGCTGACCTTGTCGAAATACCTGAGCGGCAGCTTGTTGATCTTCACGCTGATGGCTTCGCGCAGCTCCTGTGCGGTGCGCTGCGTAACGTTCGCCATCATCCAGCTTTGCACGTAGCACAGCACCGCGTACCCCACATACAGCGCCACCAGCAGCCATGCGATGTGCGTGACCGCGTCCATGTCGATCGCACCGAGCACCGGCTTGCCATTGACTAGCGCAGGCAGGCCTTTGGCGATCTCGTTGGTCATGTCCTTGAGCTTGTCCGGACCGACGATCTGGCATACCGTGCCGATCGCGCCCAATACGAGCGCCACAATGATGGCGGGAATGTAGTGGCGGCAGAAATGCACCAGTTTCTTCATCACACCACCGAAATCCTGCGGTTTTTCAACGGCTCCGCGGCCGCGTCCCATAGGTCCTCCTGGCATATCAGCGACCCTCGCTTTCGTTCAATTCGCTTTCGACGGACGGCTTGCCGGTTTCAATCGGTTTGCCGGTTTCGCCCGGCAGCTTGCTTTCGCCCGACTTGCCGCCGTTCAATTCGTCTTCGCTCAGCTGAGACTGCGCAATCTGACGGTACACATCGCAGTTTTCCAGCAGTTCGCTATGCGTGCCTTGGCCGACCACCTTGCCGTCGTCGAGCACCACGATGCGGTCGGCGTCCATAATGGTGCCGATGCGCTGCGCGACAATCAGTTTGGTAGAATCTTTCGCTTCCTTGGCGAGCGCGTCGCGTACGGCACGGTCGGTTTTGAAATCAAGTGCGGAAAAGGAATCGTCGAAAATCAGGATTTCCGGATGACGATAGACGGCACGTGCAATCGACAGACGCTGTTTCTGCCCGCCCGACACGTTCGATCCACCCTGCGAAATCGCGGAATCGTACTGCTTTTCCTTGGTTGCGATGAATTCGGTCGCCTGTGCAACTTCACATGCGTTGCGCACGTCGGCGCGCTGTTCCGAAGTGAGTGTGCGATGCTCGTTTTGCGTTGCGATCAGCTCTTTTTCGCGCTTTCTGCCGGCCGCGGTCGAGGTATCGGCCATGTCGACGATGCCGGCATCGGTGGTGTCGAGCGGATTGTCGCCATAGCTGACATTGGATGCGATCGTGCCTTTGAACAGGAAGGATTGTTGCGGCACATATCCGATTTTGTCTCGTAATGCCTTGAGCGTGTAGTCGCGCACGTTCACGCCGTCGACGAGCACCTCGCCTTGCGTCGCGTCATAGAAACGCGGCACGAGGTTGATGAGCGAGGATTTGCCGGAGCCGGTGGAGCCGATGAACGCGACCGTTTCGCCCTTCTTGGCAGTGAAGTTGATGCCTTCGAGCATGGCTTCACGCGAATCCGGGTAGGTGAAGGAAACATTGCGGAATTCGATTTCGCCCTGCTTGCCTGCTTCGCCAGCATCGCTGCGGGTGCCATCGGTGATCAGCGGTTCGGTGTCGAGCACTTCGAGCACGCGCTGTGCGGACACGTCCGCTCGCGGCCACAGCACGAACACCATGCTCATCAGCAGGAAGCTCATGATCACCTGCACGGAGTAGCTGGAGAACACCACCATGTTGGAGAAGGTGGTGAGCTTGTCGGCCGCGTCGGCCGCGTCGATCAGGTAGGCGCCGATCCAGTACACGGCAAGCATAAGACCGTTCATGATGGTGTTCATCAACGGCATCATGAAGGCCATGGCACGGTTGGTGAACAGCTGGGTGTCGGTGAGTTCCTTGTTGGCCTTGGTGAACTTGGCTTCCTGGTAATCCTCGGCATTGTAGGCGCGCACCACGCGCAGGCCGGTGAGGTTCTCGCGCGCCACAAGGTTGATGTTATCGGTCAGTCGCTGCATGGACTTGAACTTCGGCATGACGAGAACCATGAGGATCGTGATGGAGACCAGCAGCACCACTACCGCGATGCCGGTGGCGAGCGTCCATTCGAGACCGTCTCCCGCAATCTTGCAGACGGCCCAAACCGCCATAATCGGCGATTTGACAATCATCATCAATCCCATGGTGATGAACATCTGAATCTGCGTAATATCGTTCGTGGAACGCGTAATCAGCGAGGCTGTGGAGAATCGGCTCATTTCAGCCGGTCCGAACGATTCTACCTTGCGGAATTCCATGGAACGCAGACGCTGGCTGAACGATGCGCCGATGCGTGCCGCGAAATAGCCGGTGATGATGGCGCATGCTGCCGATCCAAGCGAAATAAGCAGCATTTTGCCGCCGGCGATCCAAATATCGTGCATTTCACTGCCGGGGGTTTCCACGAGGGTGGTGATGTCGGACATGTAGTCCGGCAGGGTCAGGTCAAGCCAGATCTGCCCGACGATGCTGACCAGTGCAATGAGCATCTGGCCTATCTCCGCTTTGGAGAGGTATCGCATAATGCGGAACATGCTTGGATTCCTTCTCTTGTGTTGCGTTTGAAGTTTTTGCGATTGATGGATTGGTTGGATCAACTACATGAGTTGATCGAATTGCGATTAATGATTTACATAGGTCCTATTGAATTGTCTTACGATATTTAATTACTTACAGTGTAAGACAATCTCATATTTCTGTGTATTTGCTGAGAGCGATTCTTCTCAGCTCGGTCGCGCGCGGCCAACATATACCATTCGCGACACACTCAAGGCCGTTTGGCCAAGCTTACAGTCGCGAGCGGCGCATGCCGGTCGCACGCTTACGTGGTGGGCAGTCCCTACGCAGGATCTTCAGATTCGGCTTTTGCGAAGGCTTGCTTTACTTCTTCGGCGGTGGGACGGGGCTGGCCAGGGATGCAGATGGTCACGTATGTGGCAAATTCCTCGGTAAGATCCACGAATTCGCGCGTGCGACGCTCCCCCATCTGCGAAAAGACCCAGCAGACGGCGTCGCGCATATCCTCGCGCTGCTGCTTGGCCTTCGCCCGCCCCTGCTCGGTAAGATTCACATGCACAATGCGTCGGTCGTTGGGATCGACCTCACGCTCAATCAGACCCTTTTTTTCCAGCGCAGCCAGCAGTGTGGAGATCCTGCCCGACGTGACCTTCAACGCGGTAGCCAACTGCGAGGGCGTTTGCGCGCCCTTGAACTCAAGCTCGCGAATAATGAATGGCTCGCCCTTGGAATCACGCGACATCGCCTGCTGCATCTGAGACTTCTTACCCCAGACCACTTTCATCAGCTTGTCAAACGACTCCCGCTCGAAGCCCACGCTTCACCTCGCCTTATTCGATGCCCATCAGTTATGTCTCGATAATATCTTTTACTGTAAACATTTTTCGATCGCAACGTGCAAGTACAGGAAAACACCCAAAAAGGAAACGATAATCAGCAAGGAAGCATCGCAAGCTCTTCTTGAGTGAGCTGAAGTTGCGTTGCAGCGAAGGAATCGTTGATTTCCTGCGGATTGCGAGCGCTGGGAATGGTGAACAGACGTTCGTAACGAGTCAATTCCCACGCCAGCACCACACGCTGGTAGGAGCAACCACGTTGCGCGGCAACCGTGCGGAACGGATCGTACGCGCTCTGATCGAACGTATCGAGGAATCCTCCGAGCGGCGACCAACAGACGAAAGCGAGCCCCAATTCGGCGCAATGTTTCATCGTATGTTCCGGATCGGGATGCGACGGCGAGAACTGGTTTTGCACGGCGACCAAGCCGCTGCCGATAATGCCGCGCGCAAGATCGATCTGCTCGTTATTCACACGGGAGATGCCCGCATATTTGATCACGCCTTCGTCGAGCAGCTGCTTCAACGCGCCGCATTGGTCTTCGTAAGGCACCGCGGGATCGGGGCCATGCGAATACAACAGGTCGAGCGTATCGACGCCCAAGTGCAACGCGGACTCCTTGGCGTCACGAATCATGGTTTCGGGGCGGGAGTCGGCAATCCAACCGTAGCGGCTGCCTTCGGCCTGCAAACGCTGGCTTTGCGGGCGGCTCTCATCAGCGCCCACCGCATGCGTACCGTCAGTGGCCGCGGCCGCTTCGCAAGTACGGCGATATCCGGTTTTGGTGGCGACGAGCACTTCATCTCGGGGGCCATTCCACGAAGTGAGCGCATCACGCACCAACTTTTCGCCGTAGCCAAGGTCTTCCGCAGTGCCGGTGCCAGGCTCGCTCGGCAGATAATATGACCAAGCCGTGTCCAAATAGCGAACACCCGCGTCCAAACCGGCATGAATCGTACGAATCGCGGTATCGCGATCCGGGCGCCCCTCAATCGCCAAAGCCATCGTTCCCATACCAAGCCGAGGAATCGCAAATCCTGCCAACTCGCCGTCCATCATCATCTTCCCCTTCCTTGCAAGCACTCAGCCGATTCGCACATGTTCACATCAAGACTAACCCAACGTGAACCGGCGCAAGCTTGTCGGGCGCGTGCGCGAAGATGAAGGCACAACCGAACGGGAGCCGAAAGGCTGAGAGGGAGCTCATAGAGCTTCGACCGAGGACTTGATGCGGGTAATGCCGCCGTAAGGAGACGGGTTGTTCACGCCGCAAGACGTATCTCATCTTCCGTTCGCGATAACCGAATATCGCGTGATTAGGGTCACGGAGGGGCGCACCACCTCATAGGGTACGGTTCCTTCGGCGAGCCCCTTTTTTCGTACCAACCTTGAGTGCCCGATTCTGCAGAAACGGACGCACAAGCGGCTCAAACAAGCGCCTACGTGTCCGATTCACCAGAAACGGACATCCGTGGACTGAAATAGATGCCGTGCGTGTCCGATTCTGCAGAATCGGACATTTAAAGACCGACAATGAACCTCCGGATGTCCGATTCACCAGAAACGGACATTTGGAGTGCAGGAAGCATGTGTCACGACAGACACAGAAGGGAACCGCAATGATCATCAACGGTAAGGAAGAGAACGTCGCCACGCCGATCACCGTGGCCGAACTGATCGAAAGCAAGGGTCTGCGCGCCGACCGCGTGGCTGTCGAGCTCAATGGTGAGATCGTGCCTCGCACCCAGCGTGCGCAGACGCAGCTCAAGGGCACCGATACGTTGGAAATCGTCACGTTCGTGCAGGGCGGCTGAACCACTTTCAAAGTTTCTTACGATTACGACCGGCGCAATGCACGCGTAACAATCGCAAGAACATACAAAACACAACCAACCCGGCAAAAACAACGCACGAACGGAAAACGAGAATACGAGAATACGAGAACAACCATGACTTTTGAACCATCCGCATCGCAGGCGCAGATCGACGCCCGCCAGCACGCTTTCGACAACCAGCCCGACCCGACCACGCTCGTCAGCCGCGAAGAAATCCGTGCGGCCCTGCTCGACCGTCATACCGCAGCCACGCAAGACAAGTTCGACGCGGCGCACGTGGCCATTTGCGGCTGCGGCGGCCTCGGATCGACCATTGCGGTGGCGTTGACCCGCATTGGCGTCGGTCACCTGCATTTGATTGATTTTGATCGCGTGGATATGACGAATCTGAATCGTCAGCAGTACTTTTTTGAAGGATCTTGGGCAGTACAAGACGGAAGCATTGCGCAGTAACTTGCGTCAGATCAATCCTTTTATCGATATCACCATTGATACCGTGAAAGTGACCGACGAGAACGTGCCGACGCTGTTCGACAATGAGGATATTATTTGCGAAGCGTTCGACGTGCCGGAAAACAAGACGATGCTGGTGAATGCCGTGCTTGAGAATCTGCCGGACAAGAAGCTGGTGAGCGCTTCTGGAATGGCGGGATTCCGCAGTTCCAATTTGGTGAATACTCGTCGCGTTTCGAAGAATTTCTACTTCTGCGGCGACGGCGAAACCGCTCCGGTGCCGGGCGCTGGTCTGATGGCACCGCGCGTGGGTGTGGTCGCCTGCCATGAAGCCAATATGATCACTCGCTTGATTCTCGGCGAAGAAGACGCCTGACAGCGAAACGCAAACACAAACGCAATTGCAATTGCAATTGCAAATCGCAAATCGCAACGAATGACACGACACTGATCGCATAGTAAGGATTAACCATGAGCACCGAAAACACGATCACCACCGCGGAAAAGGACTTCGCGGCGGCACCGAACGCCACGCTCGACGAGCTGGTCGGCACCACCACGAACACCGCACTGCTGCCGGAACCGGATGCGCACGCGTATGACGAAATCGCCACCGGCGACGCCGATCCGTTGATCCTCGGCGGACACAAGTTCACGAGCCGCTTCATTCTCGGTTCCGGCCGCTACGATCTGAACCTCATCAAGGCGACCATTGAGAACGCGGGCACGCAGATCGTCACCATGGCGTTGCGTCGCTGCCGTACCACCGAAAACAATCTGCTCGATTACATTCCGAAAGGCATCACCATGCTGCCGAACACGTCCGGCGCACGCAATGCCGAAGAGGCGGTGCGCATTGCCCGTCTCGCGCGCGAAGTCTGCCAGACGGACTTCGTGAAGGTGGAGATCGAACATGAGGCGAAGTATCTGCTGCCCGACAATGAGGAAACCATCAAAGCCACGAAACAGCTGGCAAAAGAAGGCTTCGTGGTCATGCCGTACATGTTCCCCGATCCGATTGCGGCGAAGCGTCTTGAAGACGCGGGTGCGGCTTGCGTAATGCCGCTGGGCGCGATGATCGGCTCGAATAAGGGTCTGCGTGCACGCGATTTCATTGAAGTGATCATCAAGAACTCCAATGTTCCGGTGATCATCGACGCTGGTATTGGCCGTCCGAGCCAGGCTGCGGAAGCCATGGAAATGGGCGCGGACGCGGTGATGGCATACACGGCCATCGCTTCCGCCGGCAATATTCCGCTGATGGCACGCGCGTTCAAGAAGTCGATCGAAGCGGGTCGTGAAGCGTATTTGTCTGGCTTGGGCAAGGTTACGGAAGATCATGCCGTGCCGTCCAGCCCGACGAACGAGGCCGACTACATCGGCTGATTTGCACTGGATCCCGTAATGGGGATTCGCGCAAAGACCATGCTGAAAGGGGCGTTTGCCGAACGTACGTGATGCACTCACGTTCGGCAAACGCCCCTTACTTGTATCCTGCGTTACCTGCAAACGTTACTGCTGCAAGGCTTCCTTAAGATCGCGATTCTGGAATCGTTCGTGTAGCAGGCAATATCCGCCAAACGCAACCAGCCAAATCAGACCGGCAATCGCAGAACCAATCGTGTCCGTCGACAGGAACAACGTGACATACACGAGCACAAAGAACGTGATCGCAATCCAATCAAACACCTGCCAAGCGGGCATGACGAAACCGTCCGGTAGAAAATCGCTGCTCTGACGATACCTGTGGTGGGCGAGCATCGTCAGCACGTAAATGAAAATCACCACAGCGCTGGCGGCCGAAGCGAATAGCACGAACGCGCCGGAAATACCCGGAATCGCGTTGATGATCGGGGAGAACAGAATCATGCAACCCGAAGCGACGATCGCCTTCGCAGGCACCTTGTGGTCGGAAACCTCAGCCAAACGCGCCATCGCAGGCGACTCGGAATCCGAAGCAAGCTGATACAAGTGACGACCGGCCGAATAAATCAGCGAATTCAACGCCGACGCGGCAGCCGTAATCACCACGAAGAACACCAGGGCGGCGGCCCAATCAAGACCCGCATATTTGAACACCATGATGAACGGCGAACCGAACGAGCCATCGGAATTCTCGTGAAAGTTACGCCAGGGCACAATAGCCATGATCGCGATCAGCGCGCCCACGTAGAAGATCAGAATACGCATGATCAGCTCGTTCACCGCCTTCGGCAGCACCTCGCGCGGATTCTGCGTTTCCGACACCGTGACACCCACGAATTCGATGAGCTGGTAGGCGAAGAACACCATCTGGAAGCTCATGAAGAAGTTCATCCAGCCGTTCGGCGCGAGCTGGAAGCCGTCGGTGATATTCGTAAGGCTCACCGTGGCACCCGACACCGTGCCGTCCACGCCTTCGATGTGCGTGGCGGGGTAGCTGAAGCCGATGATCAGCATCACGATGGCGGTGACGATCAGACCGACGATCAGCGTGATCTTGATCATGGAGAACCAGAATTCCGCCTCGCCGAACACTTTCACGGCAATGAGATTGATGCCGGTGAGCGCCACGAGGAAGCACAGTTCGATCAACCACTTCCACGAGTTCAGGTCTATGCCGAATGTGCCGAAGAACGTTACGAAATATGTGCTTACGGCGGTGATTTCGGTCATGCCGGTCAGAATGAGCACGATCCAATACGTCCAGCCGGCGAACTTGCCCCACCCGCGGCCGAGATAGCGCGTGATGAAGTTGATGAACGTGTGCTGGCTAGGATCGCTGTACATCATTTCGCCGATGGCACGCATCAGCAGGAACATGATCAGGCCAACGCCGATGTACACGAAAATTGATGCTCGGGCCGGTCAGTGCGATCGACTTGCCGGAGCCTAGGAACAGGCCGGTGCCTATGGTGCCTCCGATGGCGATGAACTGGACATGGCGGTTTTTCAGGCCTCGCTCCATTTCATTGCTCTGGTCGAGGCTTTCGACGGATTTGATGTGCGCGGCGCTTGAGCCCGCGGAATTGGTGTTCTCGGAAGTCATAATGTTCACTACCCTACCCCGCGAACCGCACATTGCGCCCGCCGAAGCTTTGTTTTTGGGCACGTACGCAGATTTTGCGGCACTGGCGCATCCCGTTTGTGGTCAACCGTGCCCATCCGACCACCTTATTCCCGTATTTTCGCCTCGCCATACCCCCCTTGCCGCCCTATCTCGCCTATATATGGCAGATTCACGAGGTTGACCGCTACTTTCTCGCTTATATATGGCACTTGCTCACGGCAAAACACCACTTAGGGGGCTACGTTTTGGGCGTATTTCCGCAGGCTGACTGCCATATATAAGCGAAATGGCTCATGACGCATGAGCAAATCTGCCATATAAGTGAGATACGCCCAACTGTCCGACACAAATCGCGCCTCGCTTGTCTGATTCTGCAGAAACGGACATCCACAGCACACTTTCAGTACTCCAGTTGTCCGATTCTGGAGAAACGGACATCCGCAACGCACTTTCGCCGCATTACTTGTCCGATTCACCAGAAACGGACAACTGAGACCCGTTTTTGCCTGTGTACTTGTCCGATTCTGCAGAATCAGACACTTACGCGGCATAACGATGGTCTGGGTCAGGCGGTGGCGGCGATTTGCCCGCGCAGTTCGGCGTTCGCGCGCTCCAGTTCGTCGATACGGCGTGCCTGCTGTTTGATGATGATGCTCGCGGTTCCCACGTCGATGCCGTCGTCGCCTTGCGCTTTGACGGGAATATGTTCCATCGTCCTGTTGGTGATGCTATCGAGGTTGCGCCTCATCACGAACGCATGCTCATACCGGTTGACGAGTTGCGCGATGATCTCGCTGTCGCTCATGTTGCCGCTGCCGGTCACGGATTTGATGGCCGACGTTTTCCAACGATCCACACACCGTTCGATGCGCTTGTATCCGATGAGATCCGGCGGAAGTCCCGCTTCCCGGAAGATTTTGGTTGGCGATTCGCCTGTCAAGTAGCGGATGGTGCACACTTGCTTGAACGAATCGGCGTAGGTGATGCGATTGCGCGTTACGTTGGCGACCGCTGGCAGTCCGCGCAATAGTTGGATTTCCTCGTCGCTGAATGCTCCCCCACCTCGTGCCATGACACCCGCCTTTCCACTGTTTTCATGGATGTGCTTGCGATTGTAGGGTGCCATTGTCGTGAGATGCCCCCACCTGCAACCCCTGCATGATTGCTTTGTTTGACGCATGTTTTGATGCCTGTTTTGCCACTTGCGGATGTTTTTCATGCCAGATTTCGCCGTTTGGTACCGGATTTCACCCGCTTCGCTCCCGTATTGCCCCGTGCAAAACCTTCACCCCTAAAAAGTATGGAAAGGCACGAAAAGACACGAAAAGCGGGCATCCACGGATGGTTTCCGCGAATGCCCGCTTATTTCGTTTTTTCGCTTATTGTTTCAGCGATTGAGCGCGTATCAGTGCACGCGCTGGCGCGACTTGAGTGCGACGGTAACGCCGGCACCTGCCACGAGCAGCGCCACCACGGTGAAGAGGGTCGTGCCCGCAGCACCGGTGAGCGGCAGCTGGGTGACGTTCTTCACGTTCTTGACCTGGTATTTATCGGAAGACTCCTTCGGAGCCAGGCCCCACACATCCGTACCCTTGAACTTGACCTCACCATTCTCAATGATGACATTGAACTTGGCCTTGAGGCTCTGCTGGAAGCCATTCGGAACCGTGGTTTCGTTGACTTCGTAGGTGCCATCTGCAAGACCCTTGAAGGTCACTGTGCCGGTCTTGTCAGAGGTGGCGGTGAACGAACCATCCACACCCGGAACGCGGATCGTGAACGTAGCACCGGCCAGCGGATTGCCTTGAGCGTCGGTCTTGGTAAAGGAGAACCCGCTATTGGTGATGGTAGTGCTGTCAGTAGCTTCAGCACCATTGTCGGAGAGCACGACCGCGTTAGTCACGGCCTTGCTGCCAGAGGCTCCCGCTTCAGTAACCTTGGCAGCATAGGTCACAGTAATGAGTGCACCTGCGGTCTGCTTCTGGATGGAACTGATGGTGACGGTGAAGGTGCCATTCTTGTTTTGGGCCACGGTGTAATCCGTACCCTTGTTCAGGCTCTTATCGCCGACCGTCACCTTAAGGGAATCGAAATCCACAGTCTGGCCAGCAGACGGGGTATCCGTGTAGGTGTAGCCGTAATCGCTGTAGTACTGCGTGTTCTGCGGCACCTTGCTCGTAATGGTGTATGTCACTTTCTGGCCAACGGAAGCGGTGATGACGTCCTCTCCATTCACCTTCTTGGTCACGGCAGTGGTCTGGTTCTTAATGGCCACAGTTGCCTCAGTGAGCGGATTCAGCACGCCATCCTTAACGTTACCGGAGCCAACGAGGATTGCGATAGACGGAGTGGCAGCTCCATTGGTGCCAACCGAGTAATCCGCGTCCACAAACAGGTACAGGCCTGCAGGGAGCGTCACAGTAGCGGAAGTGCCATTAGCGGCAGCACCCAAATCAACCTCTTCTGCGGTACCAAGCTTGTCAGTCGTGGTCTTCAGCGATTCCACAAACTTACGGGAAGCGCTATTATTCCATGCACCATCTGCAGAATTGTCCACAGACAGCACGCCTTCGGCGAGCGCCCAAGCCATCAGATCGCCGCCATCGGTCGGAACCGTCTTATTAGTGCCTGCAACAGCAGCTTCGAGCGCAGCCTTGATGCCGGAGTTATCCGTCACCGTGCCGGCAGTCTGCACACCGTACGTTGCATTGCTACCAGTGCCGTACTGCACGTAGTCAGCGATCTTGTAGGCGTCCAGCTTACGATTGGTCAGCTGCTTGGCGTCCTGAGCAGTGAATGTGAAATTCACATCACTCTTGACGACAGTGCCGCTGCCGTCGGCCTGTGCGCTGGTTGCGCCCAGGGCCATGCCGCCCAGCAACGTCGCAGCGGCGGCGATACCGGCGAAAAGTTTCCTCATCTTCATGAGAATCCCCTCTCCTTGTGTTGTTGATGTTGTGTTTGTTTCTGCTAACGGGATCCGAAGCCCAACATGCTCTGGATCCACAAAATTTGTGATGCACGGCTGGACTGCCCTGCGAAGGTTGGTAGGGCAGTCCAGCCCGAGGAACCGTCTCAGACGAGACGCTTCCTGCTGTTCCAGACGCCAGCCGCGCCAACCAGCAGTACTGCGAGTCCGCCGATCGAGCCGCCAACCAGCAGCCATTGACGATCCGTGGTTCCGCCCGTCAACGGCAACGCCGACACCGCCACATACGTATTGGTGAATGCGATCGGATCGCCGATTTTCTGCGATTCGGAAACGTTCTTGCCGTTGTCGTCGAGCAGTTTCGTCACGGATTTCACCGAAGCCGTCCATGCGCCGTTCGTTTCGGTAACGGCGACCACAATCTGGTATTTCGCGCCCGAATAGTGCAGGGCTGCGATATTGCCGTTGCCTTCCGTAATGGTGTACGTGTAGTCGGCTTTTCCAGCGTTGTAGGTGATGTCACCGAACGTTGCGGAATGCTGGCTATCCGGGGAATCAGCATCATAGGCGACCGTCACCTTGCACGACTGTTGCGCCTGTTGCGCGCAATCGGCCGGCAGCGGCGCGTTGCCGTCTGCGGTCAGTTCGAAATCGAACGAATCGCCTGCCTTCCAGTCGCGCCCCTCTAGGATTTTCTGCACGGTGATCACATTGGATAGCGTCGCGCTCTTCAACGTGTTGGTCAATGTGGCCGTCATGTTGCCGCCGTTGCCGTCACTCTGCCAGACCATGGCTTTGGTGAGGTCCACGCCGGTCGCGTTGCTCGCAGCATTGCCATACTGGTAGGAGACCGCGTAGCGGCTGTCTTCCGACGTTTCAGCCACGCTGTAGGTGTATCCGGGCTGCAATCTGCCGATCGTGGCCGTCCAATTATTCGACGCGTTCAACGTGATTGGATCGCCTACTTTTTCAGCCTGTGCGGCCGCTTCCCCGGTCTTCGTGCGCTGCAATTGGACCGTCACCGCGTCGCTCGCATGCTTGCTCGCACCGTCGGACCACACCTTGTTGATGGTGATTTGGCCAAGTCTGACTTGCACGACCGGTTTGGCATAGTCGAGCGTCTGTTGGGTGCATTCCGATTCCTGGTCGTTAACGGACGTGACCACGCAGTAGTTCAGATGCGCTCCGGCATTGGAGAAGTATCCTTGCTTTCCTGCGGATTCATTGCCGGTATTGGCTTCTCCCGTGTCCGGGTATTGCTGCTTGCTTGCGTAATCCGCATATGCGGCGTCGCTTGGTTTTACCTTGAAGGAAACGTCGATGGTTTCGTTTTTGTCGACGATCATGCCGTTCCTATTGTTGAATGTCACGGTAATCGTGCGATTGCCGTTGTCGTCGACGTTGTAGACGGCCGTATATCCGCTTACGGTTGTGCCATTGTTGGTTACCGTCACATATTGCGTGATATCGGCGCCGTTTGCCACATCGGCGAAATCGACCGGATCAACCCATTGAGACAGGGTGTCGGTGATGGAATACGCTCTGATTTTCGCGGTTGTGGTGATGGTGTTGTAGATCTGTTCGAATGCCTTCGTCAGATTTTCCGCGGACGTTCCGTCGTATTCCTTGCCGGTGACGGCGTTCGCTTCTTTGGCTAGGTCGCTCATCTTATTGGCGTCGGCCGAAACCTTCACCACATACAGGGCTGCGTTCCCGCGTTCGTTGGCTTCCGACAGAGCGGCCGCATAGTTGTAGCCGTAGCTATCGTCATCGCCCTCGCCGTGGATGTTTCCGTCCGAGCCGTCCGGGTCGGTTTTCCACTGGTAGGACTGGTCCAACCACTTATTGTTAGCCTCGCACTCCGCCTGTGTCCCGTATTCAGGATGGCTTTCCCATCCCTGACCGAACCCACTCCACTTGAAGCATCCGGAATAGGATGTGATTCTGAAGGTCGGATTGCCGTCAGACAGGAAGACGATATGCTTCTGCACACCGGAACGTCCCGACGACAGATCGTTCGCTGTTTTCAGGGCGTCTTCCCAGTTGGTTCCGCCATTTGGCCACGCACTGACGGCCGTGCCGATAGCGCCAGGGGAAGTCGTGAACTGCGAAGTTGTTCGCGCCCTGTCGCTGAACGTCACCACCGCCATCTGTACTTGCTGCTCAGCCGGAAGAGCGGCATTCGCGGCCGTCAGAAGCTTACTCGCCAAGGCCGTGGCAGCGTTTTTCGCATTCGTGTCACGGTTGCTGTTTTTCATACTGCCGGACTTGTCAAGCACCAGCACAATATCGGCAGGCACCGCGGTCGTAACCGTGGACGACGAACTATCGCCGGACGCAGTCAAATGCAACGCATACTGATCACCGTCTCCACCTTCGATTTTGGCAATGCTTTTACTATTCGCAGGCTGCAAGGTGGAAGTGTCACCGGAAGGATTCTGGTCGTCTTCCGCAATGGCGGAAGACGTGGTGACGTAACCCAAGCCGCCAAGCATGGCAATCGCAGCGAGCGCCGCAACCATGCGTTGAACAAAGCTTCCCCTCGGCTTTGCCTCGTTGTGCGCATGTCTCATATGCATCCCCTTAATTCACGTCTCTCATCGAATCGCGCCACTGACTCGCCTGGAGCAATCCGACACTGCTTCAACCCTGAAAACTAAAGGAAATCAAACAATCGCGCGCACACCCTACGTGCGGGAAAGTCGGGGTTTGGCAACAGCGCAACAACAAATCCCTGCAACACATTTCCTACGGCGCAATCACCCGACATCACAAAAGGAAAACGTGCGAAAAGCGCGATTATTCACGCAAATGTAACCGAATCAGCCACGCTTCGGCCACCAAGCAGCATGCCTGCGAATATGCCACGGCTTGCGTCGCAACCAAACCAACAACACGCCCACTACGAGAGTCGCAATACCTGTGATCGCACCAATCGCGCGGGCATCCTTCACCGCGTCGTTTTCGGCGGGAATCTCATCTGGAATGGCGGAACGTGTGGCCGAAACCAGCAGACGGTGCGTGTTGACGCCATACGGCGTGCAGGTCATCAGGGTCACGCGATCCTCACCAGGCACGATTTTCAGCTGCGACGTGTCGTTCGGCTCGATCACCGTGATACGGTCCACCTGATAGCCGAGCGTTCGACCCATCACTTCGATGTAGAAGTAGTCGCCGACACGCATTTCATCGAGCCGCGTGAACATGGCCGCCTCGACCAGTCCGCGATGCCCGGTGAGCACCGCATGCGTGCTCTTGCCGCCGACTGGCAGGCTGCTGCCGTACAGGTGGCCCGCGCCCGAGGCGAGCGCCGATTCGGAGGTGCCATGGTAGATCGGCAGTCTCACGGAAATTTTCGGAATGCGAATCGTACCCATCACGCCACCGCCGGAATCCAACAGACTCCGGTACTCCGCGTCCGCCGAACTGGCGCTTGCGGAACCAGCGTCCGCGGAACCGGCGTCCGCGCCTGTACCCGCACCACTCTGATTGTCCGATTCACCAGAATCGGACAACTGTGGTCCACTTTCACCCGCTTCATTGTCCGATTCACCAGAATCGGACACACTGGCACGCGATCCTCCGCGCACATCAGCGAACGGATCCTTCGCCTCACCCAAAATCGGCTGTCCGGATTCCGCAAGCCGCTTGTTATAGTCCTGGGCCGCGGCGAACGCGTCATCCGCCTGCGGATACGGCCAGCCCGCAACCGTCTGCGCGGATCTTACCGACGTTCCCGACAGATCACGCGCCGACCGATACTGCAACATCGCCGGAAAACCGCCAATACAGATCGCAGCGACAATCAACAGCGCCGCAATCGCACGCATCGCCAGCGTTTTGCCGCGAGCGTGACGTCGTTGACGCATTTCGTCGGCAACGTCAATCGCCTCTTCGAACGACGGAAAGCGACTTTCCAACGAAAGTCGACCACCCATCGGAGCCTCTTCGGGTGACGGCCAACGACCGTCATGCCATTCCGCCGTTTCCTCCATCTCACGCAACCGTGCCGTCACCCGACAAGCTTTCGCAGCACACGTTCCAGTTCGTCGATGCGCAACGCCTGTTTCGCGATCAATTCGTCGCATTGGTTGATGATGAGTTGCGCTTGGGCGAGCTTCGAAAGCGCATCCTGCGATTCCGTTGCCGACGATTGCGCATCATCGCGCATAAGATCATGATGCCGAATGACGCGCAGGTCGTCGCGGTCCACCCGCTTGCTGTTGCGGCGGTCTCGTTCCTCCTGCTTTTTCCAGCGTGCAATGCACCGCTCAATGCGTTTGTATCCGATGAGTTTCGGGTCGAGACCCGCCTCGCGGAAGATGGCGGCCGGCGATTCGCCCGCATTGTATCTGCACATGACTTCGATGCGGAAACTGTCGGCATACCGGATATGCGACGCGCTCACGCTTTCCACTGCGGGAAGGCTGGCCAAATACGCGCGCTCCTTTGCGGTGAATTTTCCATCAACCATTCTTCCCTCCCCCTATATTGCCTAAACAGCTTGGTTCAGAATCGTATCGGAGCTTTCCCATTGGCACCCTCGTTAAAACCCTCGAATAAAGCCCACCCTTCCCCCAATGAAAAGAAGGAGTTCCATCTTCAAAACAAAACAGTTCCGCCATTTTGCACAGATAGTAACGCTCATAGAATTACCCCCCCCCTATAAAATTTACAAAAACTTAACCTTGCCCCAGAGTGCCCTTTGGCTCATCATGGGGCATCACGTCCTTGAACACCGTCATGCAGACTCACTAGGCTAGAAACATGACGCAAGAGCTCGTTTCATTGACTATCATCATGGCGGTGGCGGCCGTCAGCCCGATTGTGGCGCAGCTGATTCCAGGAAGGTTCATTCCACAAACTGTGCTGCTGCTCGTCACCGGAGCCGCACTCGGTCCGTACGGACTGGGCGTAATCGAGGTGAACGACGCCGTGAAACTCTTGAACGAGCTCGGCATGGCGTTCCTGTTCCTGCTCGCCGGCTACGAAATCGACCCCAAACGACTCGCCGGACATCAAGGCAAAGTCGGCCTTGTCACATGGATCATCACCTTGGGGCTCGCCGGACTCGTCGTGACCCTGCTTCCATTCTTCGCAAAGCAAGGCATCAACGGCATCGCCACGGTAATAGCACTTACCACCACCGCTCTCGGCACACTCATGCCGATTCTCAAGGAACGCAACCTCGAAGGCACCCCCATCGGCGACGCCATCATCTCGTACGGAACGTGGGGCGAACTCGGCCCAATCCTTGCCATGGCCATCCTGCTATCCACCCGAACCGGCTGGCAAACCATGCTCGTGCTCGGCGCGTTCCTTGCCATCTGCCTACTGTGCGCGATGCTACCTACGAAAGCACTGAGAACCGGCCATCGCCTGTACCGTTTCCTTACGGAAAATGCGAACACGTCATCGCAAACGCTCATGCGACTGACCACATTCCTGCTCATCTTCCTTGTCACCATTTCCGCGCTGTTCGAACTTGACGCG